>Ga0207990_1000005_pt1 | contig 186637 bp, 186 predicted proteins | sample ETNtaG_8_FD_185780 | JGI IMG/M metagenome (GOLD analysis project Ga0207990, IMG submission 185780) | Marine microbial and viral communities from oxygen minimum zone, Eastern Pacific Ocean - ETNP201406SV75 (SPAdes) (version 2) | ecosystem: Environmental > Aquatic > Marine > Oceanic ...
CGAACGACTGCACCACAGGCCAGCCCGCTTCACCCTTTTCAGCCAATCTTACACCACTCACTCTAACCAATACGGTGGTCACACCATCCATGTTTTGAGCAATGTAGGATGCATTCGAATCGACTGGTGTTGGCATCTTATAAGCTGCAACAGCAACGCCAAATGGCATCTCAGTTCTTCTGCCAATCCATCCTTCTTCTTTCCACTCAAGGCCGTTATCACTGATTAATGAATTTGCATTTGAATGACTGCCGCTTGAAAGCTCATCAGAAATCTCTTTAGCTAGGGCGGCAATAACAACTTTCGCCTCAATCGTCTTCAATGTCGCCTCTACATCGGCATAAACCTCATCCAGTTCTTTTTGGTTCTCAGGCTGTTGATCAGTCAAGCTTAATACGACAAACTTAGCGCCTATTTCAAGCACGTCTGAATTATCGCCGCCAAGTACTATATCGCTATAGGCGGCCTTTACAAATACCGCATCATAGGCGGTACTCGTGGCAGAGAAAAACTCAGAAGACTGCAGCTTAAGACCAAACTGATTGGCGACAATATCAATTGGCTCTTCATAAGCCAAGCTGGCCAATTCTGTTTGCAAGCTGTAAAGCTCGTTTGTAATGGCTTTGTCTTTGTATATCTCCTGCAATTCATCCCTAACGTCGACAAATGATTTCACATTGGCCTCAGCAATATCATTCACTCGAATAATGTGATAACCAAATTGTGTCTTAACCACGTCACTGGTCTCTCCAGCATTCAGGTCAAAGACCACCTTGTCAAACTCTGGCACCATACGCTCACGCTCGAAGTAGCCCAAATCACCGCCCACATTATTTGTGGAATAGTCAATTGAGTGCTCCTTAGCCATTTCAAAAAAGTCAGCGCCAGAATTTATTTGCTCAAGAATTAAAGAGGCCTCTTCTTCAGAATTAACAAGGATGTGTTGCACTTTTCTTGTCTCGTCGACAGCGAAACGCTGTTGTTCATCATCATAAAGAGACAATAACATCTCCTCATCTGCATCCTCCGGCACGGCAACATCACTACGTGACAACTCAATGTAATTGACTTTAACTTGAGGAGACGACACAAAATTTGCAAGATTGTCATTGTAATACTGGGAAACTTGAACACCATCAATTGCAATTTTATTTACAAAGTCAGCAGTATTAAATGCAATATAAGCAACCTCTCGCTCTTGCGCGGCTAGCGTATTTAACTGATCTGATTGAACACTGGTGATCAGTGCAGATTGTGTTAGGTTGCTAGTAAGTTGGTCACGTCTTAATTGCTCAGACTGCTCATCAAAGTAGATTCTAGTTGACTCATAACCCTCTAAGCGCAATCTTTTCTCATAAAGATCTTGAGAATAAATGCCTTTTTCATGGAATTTTGTGTCAGCTCGTATAGATTCGATCACTTCTTGTTCAACGGTTACAAGTCCAAGAGAGTCAACCATCATCTCAAACAATTTTTGAGCAACCATTAGCTCAATAAGCTTTTCTTTTAAAACCTTATCAATCTCCTCATTGTAATCAGCGCCAAATTCAATTTGATTCTGGCGACGGTTGCTCTCCAGCAACACAGCATAGGACGAGTAATCTATCTCCTCCCCATATACTTTCGCTACTGCCGAATTATTGCTTGCGCCAAGATACGACTGAATGCCGAACAAGGCAAAAGGGACAGAAAGAAGACCCACTATTAAATAGGCAACCCAGCCTTTAGATTTATTTTTTATTGCACCTAACATGATTTAATTTTTAGTGGCGAAAAACAAATGCTAATTTCGCATTCGAGTGCTTGAAGGTCGCACCAAACTAAGGCCACAGTTTCCTTGATAAAAGTCGATTATTATACAAAAAAAAAGACACTCCAATGAGCGCCTTTTTTTAATCCTTTCTCAACACAAATATATAGCGAAGAAAATAAGAGGGTTTTTGGCAACGTCAAATTTTAAGTCATTGATATTGCTAAAAAATATGGCGGAGCGGACGGGGGTCGAACCCGCGACCTCCTGCGTGACAGGCAGGCGTTCTAACCAACTGAACTACCGCTCCAATTTTTTTTGGTGGGCGCTACAAGACTTGAACTTGTGACCCTCGCCTTGTAAGGGCGATGCTCTCCCAACTGAGCTAAGCGCCCAAAAAAAATGCCCGGTTCTAAAACCAGAACCGGGCGTATTATACTGAAAAAAATCTGATTAGTTTACAGATTCTTTCAATAATTTTCCTGCTTTAAATGCTGGTACTTTTGAAGCTGCAATTTGGATCGTGGCACCTGTTTGTGGGTTACGACCTGTGCGTGCTGCACGTTGTCTAACTAAAAAACTACCAAAACCTGTGATCGCAACAGTGTCGCCACCTGCTAATGCACCTGAAATAGCATCTGTTGTTGCAGCCAATGCGCGAGCAGCGTCTGCTTTTGTTAATCCTGAACCATCGGCAATTGCCGCGACTAGATCTGATTTGTTCATACCCTATTCTCCTTTTTTGTTTTACAATATTTATTACAAAATGCGCAGATTATTTCTAATCCTGATTTGATTATCCATTATTCAGCCCCGCTGTCAAGCGACTTTCGGCAAATAATAGCTAGATAAATACAAATAATAAAGTTGAAATATTACGGTTTATTCTTTTTTTAAATGTGGGGCAAAAAATCTCGTAACCAAATTTGTTGTGTAATCTCACCAATATGCTTATAAAGTATGACACCCTGTTGACTCACTAGGAATGTTTCCGGGGTTGCGTAAACACCCAACTCTAAGCCCGCCCTACCCTTATAATCAAACACAATCAAATCAAACGGATTGCCCATCACCTCAAGCATCTTGTTTGCATCCGCTCTCGTATCCTTATAATTAAGCCCAATAAACTGTATTGATGACTCTTTAGCAATATTCATCAGCATTTGGTGCTCGGCTCGACAAGTAACGCACCACGAAGCCCACACATTAACGAGCGTGGTGCTACCTCTAAAGGTATCACGAAGCGAAATACTTTCGCCCGTATAAAAATCTTCAACCTCAATATCTGGAAAGGCTTTACCTATAAAGGGTGAAGGCAATTCTCTAGGGTTCGAACTGAGGGACACATAAAGAAAGGCAGCAATAATAATAAAGCCAATCAACGGCATCAGTTTCTTCATTTTGATTGCTTAGCCTTCTCTAGCGCGTCTGCAACTTCGGGCGGCATATAGTTTTCATCGTGCTTGGCCAGCACTTCACTCGCAACAAACACATTTTGACTTAACGACCCAGTGGCAACTATACCTTGTCCCTCGCGAAATAAATCAGGCAATATGCCAACATAGCTAACTTGCATACTATTCACAGTGTCTGTCAACATAAAGCTAACTTTCAACCCGTCTCGAATAACACTGTCATTCTCAACTAGACCACCCAATCTAAAACTTTTACCAATAGGTGCACGACCCTCGACCACATCCGCTGGGGTGAAAAAATACAATAAATTGTCATTAAAAGCTTTGAGTGCAAAATAGCCAGCCAAAGAAATTCCCAACACCAGCATTGCAACCAGTGCCATTCTATTATGCCGTTTAGTCATTTTGTCGGCTGTATTTACTTTTTAGGTTAACCAGGGTTTTTTTATGGTTGCTTCTGGCGCGAACAAAAAGGGTGGCTACGGTGATGAAAGCAACGCCATAAGCAGACCAAACATAAAAAGCGTATTTAGCGAAAGGCAGGAATGAAAAATACTCCACTACAGTCATGAGCGGTCTCCGGTAACAAGGTCTTTCACCCAACGAGAATTTTGCTCTCTGGTAAGTACTTCGGCCTTAGCTTTAATGGTCACCAATGCGCCGTAAAGCAAAACAAAGACTAAAAACATAATGCCGAGCGCTATGCCCATATCAGGATCTTTCAACCCACCCGTACCAACCGTATAACCTTGGTGCAGTGTGTTCCACCACTTAACCGAATAATGAATAATAGGTAAATTAACCAAACCAACGATAGCCAAAATAGAGCTGGCTTTAGCCGCGGTGCGGGGATTGTCAAAAGCATTGTTAAGTGCCATATAGGCCAAATACAAAAATAACAAGATTAACTCAGAAGTCAATCTTGCATCCCAAACCCACCAAGTACCCCACATCGGCTTACCCCAAATAGCGCCCGTTGCCAGAGCTATGATCGTAAAAGCAGCGCCAATAGGTGCGGAAACTTTAGCTATTACTTCGGCCATTTTGATTTGCCAAATAAGGCCAATACCACCAGCAATAGCCATAACACCATAGACCGTCATTGACATAATGGCACTTGGAACGTGTATATAAATAATTCGGTAACCATCGCCTTGCTGATAATCGGCAGGCGAAACCACCAATGCCCAGTAAAGCCCAATTATACCAAGCACGATAAACGGAAGCAAAAACCAAGGGGTTAGTTTAGTGCATGTTTGGTAGAAAACCTTTGGCGAAGCCTGCCTTTGAATCCATTTCCACATAGCGGAATCCGATAAATACTAAAGGTCTATATTTTACAAGAAAGTGCCTTAATATTAAAACACTTATATAAAGACCTTTGCATAAATCATTTTAAAATTTGCTGAATGATAAAAATCAATAAAAAGTGTGTAAAAATTTGCAATTAATAGCACTGGCTACTGATGAGAATTTTTATGCACTTTTTAGCTTTTTTAGCCTCAGCCCTTCGGGATAGGGAATTTTTTACATTTTCCTACGTAAATTTTTTTCGCTAGACAACAAGTAGAGCTTCAAAAAATATGCCATGTAAAATAATTAAAACCCCAATATCAAATCTAAAATGGTTTATGTAAGGGCCTCACATAGAAACCTTTTTAGACTTTTGCGCTACATTGTTTCGTAAATACGTTGGCTGAGCCAGTTCAAAGTTCGCCTGACACCCACTTTTTAGTGCATCATACGCCAAGTTAATTAAGCTAGAGGATTCTAGAAATAGGTCGGTATCGATATGCTCAACACCACTCGCTGCCCGAAGCTCATCTGGGTAAGTCGACCAGCCACTCCCAACACCAACAAAATCACCATTAAGTCTGTCCACTGTCGTTGGCTCACAAATTTTCTCATCATTAAGTATGCCGTTTTGATAAACCCCCCAATAAACCTCGCCCATTCTTGCATCAAGCGCAACAGCAATGGCTTGGCAATTTAAATGCTTTGCCGCTCTGTAACCTAATAATTCAAGCGTGGAAAAACCAATGGTTGGGATATTAGCTGAAAGTGATAAACCTTGCACCACGCCCACACACATTCTCACACCAGTGAAGGCGCCAGGCCCTTTGGTGTAGGCGATAGCGTCCACGTCATCAAGTTTAATACCCCCCTCAGAAAACACCTCATCACAAAGCCTTAATACATGGCCAGAACTTTTTTCTACATCTCTCAATACGCGAGTTGATTTGGTACCACCAACACAGAGTGTGACAGAGGTTGTTTCAGTGCAAGTATCTAGCGCTAGAATGTTCATAATTTGAGCTTATTTAACAATTTTCTTATATTTTCGGTGCATGGATAAGATTAAATTTTTACGCTTCTCCAATCGGTCTGGATGTCTAACAGGGTGATAATACGACGGTCCTTTTAACAGGGCGACCAGCGACGCCATTTCATCCAAATTTAGCTGACTCATTTGCTTATCAAAATAATACTCGCCAGCCCCAACAAAGCCATGAATGGCCACAGCGCCATCTTGCGCCAAATATACCGTATTCATATAACGCTCAAGAATAAAATTTTTATCATAATTAAGCTCCATCAACAGTGCCATCATGACTTCCTTGATCTTTCTGGACAGCGTTTGCTCTCTTGAAAGCAGGGTATTTTTAACCAATTGCTGGCTGATTGTGCTAGCACCTCTTAATGGTTTTTTGTCCAATAAATATGCTGATAAAACCCTGGAAATCTCTTTAACATCAACGCCCGGGTGTTGAAAAAAGGATTGATCCTCAACCAACAAAAGCATATTGATCATTTCTTTTGGGTAGCCATCAAGCGAGTAATCTATTTGAATGACTTGCTCAGTTGTTTTGGCGGGAGCGGAGAATGCGCCCTGCACAAGATGGTTTAAATAGACAAGATAAACCATAACAGCAATGAGATTGAGTAGCGTTAATCGCTTTAGCCACTTTTTCATTTATTGTAATTATTGAACGTCACAAGGCTCAGTTAACTTTTTCATTATTAAGGTAGTGACCATCTCGCAATTCGCTGAAAAAAGCCAACCATTGGGCGGTCGATTGGCTCTGGGCTATAATCTGGCGTTAAGTTTTGATCCGCGACATAAGTTGAATTTTTCGATTGATGCACGAGCACGTGATACCAGGGCTCGTTCTTTGGTGGTCTGCTGCGCGCAACCGTATCGTACCATTCGTCTGTCAACTGAAAACAGGGATCAATGCCGACCACAACGCCTCGGTAACCAAACAATTTATGATCAATCAAACCCCCGGTGGAGTATTTAGCTGTAGCAATTTTCATCTTTTATTATTTATGGGTAGCCTAGCCAAAAAATTCTTTAATCTCATCAAAGGTTGTGGTAATCGCATGAACATTGGTGTAACCCATCTGCTGCAATGTTAAGGCCCCTAGTGATGCACGACCACCGCCAGCGCAGTGGGTTAGTATCAACGTTTCTGGATTAGGGCAGAGCCTCCCTATTTTCATCTCGAGCAGTCCGCGAGAAATATTGGTGGAGTTCATTAGTTTGGATTTTTCAGCACTATCGGCCTCTCTCAAATCAATGATAACGCCATTTTCTGAATCGTCATACAATGCCTTGGCTGACGTCACATCAAGGCAATTAATTTGAGATTGCGCATCTGCTATTAACTCTCCAGCGGTTTTTATCATTGTATTTACCTAATACTGTGTAGAGTCAATCATACGCCTTTTACGATTATTTTTTCCATTGTAAGAATTTCTTCACTCTGCCATTCATTCAGAAAGTTATCAATTGAATTTGAATGCATCGATAAATTGTGTATAATATATCGTGCACGACTAAATCGTTAACAACTAATTAATAATGGGGCCAATAAAATGAACAAAGAGTTTTACCAATTTACGATGGATGGAATAAATGGCGATCCAATCCCAATGGCCAACTTAAAAGGAAAGACGTTGTTAATCGTAAATACAGCCAGTAAATGCGGGCTAACCCCTCAATACGAAGGCTTAGAAAGCCTTTACAAAGAACACAAAGATAATGGTCTTGTGATACTTGGCTGCCCTTGCGACCAATTCGCCAATCAAGAGCCTGGTACATTGAATGACATCCAATTCTTCTGTACCGACAAATATGACATTACTTTTCCAATGTCCACCAAAATCAAAGTGAATGGCGCCGACGCCCACCCACTTTACAAATATTTAAAGAAGGAGTTGAAGGGCTTTTTAACAAATAACATTAAGTGGAATTTCACTAAATTTCTTATCGGTCCCGACGGCACACCAATCAAACGCTTTGGTCCAAAAACTGAGCCAAGTAAAATTTCCGCCTTTATTAAACCGCTTTTACATGGGAGTAATTAGATGAAAGCCGAAACCTTGTTACAGCTCGACAATCAGCTTTGTTTTCCACTCTACGCCGCCTCAAGAATGGTGACCAAACTCTATCAGCCACTGCTTGAAAAACTAGAGATTACCTATCCTCAATATTTGATTTTATTAACGTTATGGGAGAATGATGCTCTAACGGTAAACGAAATTGGTAAAAAGTTAATGCTGGAAACCAACACCTTAACACCATTGCTTAAAAGAATGGAAACTAAGGGCATTGTTAAACGTACACGTTCAAAGATTGATGAGCGACGAGTTATTATCAAACTAACAAGCAAGGGTGGATCACTAAAAAAACAGGCATTATGTATACCCGCAGAATTACTTGGAGGGGTGACGAATCAATTTCCCTTAGAAAGAGTGGGTCGCCTAAGGAATGATTTAAAAGCACTTCTGGAAGTGCTTACTTATGTAAGACCTGCTTAATGAGCCCTAACCGCACCAGCCTCTTCCAATAGGAAAATAATTTGAGTATAGCGGCCCCGTCTAATTGCAACGTCTAAGGCTGTTTTGCCATTATCATCTAGAGCATTAATATCCTCAGTAGCATCTATGATTAGCTGCAAAATATCTGCATCGTCAAAGTGATAGACCCAAAAGAATTGATGCAAATACGTTCCACCCCTATCGAAGAGCAAGGTTTGATCAGCGCCAGCGTTTAATAAAATTTTAATCGTCTCTATATCGCCGTAATACGAAAAGGTGTTAACGGTATATCTCAACGGCGTTTGTCCAAACTTGTTCACCGCATTAACATCCGCCCCTGCATCAACCAAAGCCCTAACAATTGAAGAATCAGCGCCATAATTAATCGCCAATTGGAGTTGAGTAATACCAAATTTGTCTGGCGTATTCACATCAACCCCTGCATCAAACACGCATCGCTGCACATCTTGTTTTGTCACTCCAAGCCAAAAATCTTCTTTATAAATATTGGCACACTCTTCAGCTAAGGCAGTGATCGCCATTGCATTTGAAAACAATAGAATTAGTAATGTGGCTTTAAGTTTCACGAATCCTCCAATGAATGGGCATTTAATTAAGCAACGGATAAATATACACTTACTGCGGTTAGATAACAATATTATTAAATACAGAAGTGGCTTTGATTTGCAAAAGATTGCTTTTTACTGGGAGTTAATTACAACCAAGCCCTCATTTGCATAATTACCAATATTTATTAATGGAACCCCTTAAAAACAAAACCCTACAAAGGATTGTGATGAAGGGGCAACTAGTATAAAATACGCACTTCCTTGCTTGATCAGCGCACGCTGGCAAGCTTTTTTTAAACCGTAAGGAGATGTTAATGAGACATTACGAAATAACTCTCATTGTTCACCCGGACCAGAGTGCCCAGGTGTCAACAATGATTGACAAATACAAAGAAATCATCACTACAGGTGGTGGTAGCGTTCACCGTCAAGAAGACTGGGGTCGCAAACACCTGGCTTATCCAATCAACAAAATCTATAAAGCACACTACTTAATGCTAAACATTGAGTGTGATCAAGAGACTCTTGATAAGCTTAACTATAACTTCCGTTTTAACGATGCAATTCTTAGAAATCTAATTATTTCTAAGCCGGGAGCTATTACTGAACCATCAATCATGATGGCCGAAACAGAAGATAAAAAATAGGAGATTGATATGGCTAAGCAAATGAAAAGAAAAAAACGCAGACATCAGGTTCCTGTTAATCGTTTTTGCCGCTTTACTAAAGCGGGCGTAACTGAAGTCGATTACAAAGATGTAGACACGTTATTAAAAAACATTGACGAAGGTGGAAAAATTACACCATCAAGAATGACTGGCACTTGTGCTAAATTCCAACGTCAACTAACAACTGCTATTAAAAGAGCAAGATTCTTAGCGTTGATTCCTTACACTGACAAACACAAGAAATAGGAGTTTGACATGCAAGTAATTTTATTAGAAAGAATTCAAAAATTAGGTGGTATTGGTGATTTGGCAAATGTCAAAGCAGGCTATGCACGTAATTTCTTGATCCCACAAGGCAAGGTTAAGCCAGCAACAAAAGTTAACTTGGCTGAGTTTGAAATAATTAAAGCTGACCTTCTAGCCAAAGAAGCATCTGCATTAGCGGAAGCTCAAGCGAAAGAAGCTGCAATGAACGACGTAACTTGTACAATCACTGCTAACGCTGGTGACGAAGGTAAGTTGTTCGGCTCTGTAAGTGCTGCTGACATCCTTGAAAGCTTAACTTCCCAAGGCTTTGAAGTTGAGAAGCGTGATATTCACCTTCCAGAATCAATTCGCCACGTAGGTGAGTACGAAGTATCTGTGTCTTTATACACAGATCTTGCGGTCAACGTTAAAGTGATTGTTGAGGCAACTGCGGAAAGCGAATAACTCATAAAGATTCATAAAGTGAGTTAAAATAAAAAGCCCTCGAGAGAGGGTTTTTTATTGTCTAATAGCATACCAAATGGATATCGAAAATAGCAAATTACCACCCCATTCAATCGATTCAGAGCAATCGGTACTTGGTGGATTAATGCTACACAATGATGCTTGGGATAGAGTTGCCGACATCCTTAGCACGGGCGATTTTTACAACGCCTCACATCGCATTATTTATGATGCCATTGTCCGACTTTTAGAGCACGACAAGCCCGCCGACATTTTGACGGTTAAAGAGCAAGTCATCAAAACTCAAGATGAAGACTCCATTGGCGGCTTTGCCTACTTAGCGCAAATTGCAGACAACACCCCAAGCGTTTCCAATATTGAGGCTTACGCCAAACACGTGCGAGAGCTGTCTGTTTACAGACAACTGATCGCCGCAGGACGAGATATTGCTGAAACCGCTTACCAGCCAAAAGATATTGAGGTCAATGAACTACTAGACCTCTCTGAGAAAAAGATTTTCGAAATTGCCGAGCAAGTCTCGCGCAACAAACAAGACGTTGTAAACGTCAAAGACATTATTAAAGACGTTGTTAACCGCGTCCATGAAATGCACGAAACAACCGGATTTAAAGGCGTAGAGACTGGCTTTAGCGAGCTAGACAAGCTAACATCTGGCCTTCAAAACGGTGACCTTGTCATTATTGCCGGTCGTCCAAGTATGGGAAAAACTGCAATTTCGATGAATATTGTTGAACACGTCGCTATCCATAATTCCATCCCTGTTGCGGTCTTTAGTTTGGAAATGCCGACCGAACAGTTGGTGCTGAGAATGATTTCTTCCTTTGGTCGCATTGATGCCTCTAAATTACGTGACGGCAATATGACCGAAGTGGATTGGAACAGTTTTAATCATGCGGTTCGCGCCTTTGAAGAAAACACCATTTTGATTGACGAAACGCCATCAATCACACCAACAGAAATCCGCGCCAAATGTCGTCGCCTAAAACGTCAATACCCAGACTTAGGACTGATTATGGTAGACTATCTTCAACTAATGACAGTACACGGAAAGGCGGAAAACCGCGTACAGGAAATTTCTGAGATTTCACGCTCACTAAAAGCCTTAGCAAAAGAAATCAGCGTGCCGGTTATCGCTCTGTCGCAGCTTAATCGTGGCGTTGAGTCGCGACCAAAAACAGGCAAAGGAAGAATGCCACAAATGGCCGACTTACGAGAATCTGGCTCGATTGAGCAAGACGCCGATATTATTGGCTTCATTTATCGAGATGAGCAATATCACGACGACAGCTATTCTAACCCTGAAGAAATTGGCAAGGCAGACCTTAAAATCTCCAAGCATCGTAACGGTGCAACTGGTAATATAAAACTTGCCTTTATTGGCCAGTATGCACGATTCGAAGACCTGGCTTTTGAAGACCAATTCCAAAACGTTTCTGACGATCAAATGGATACGGCTTATCTCAACAATATGACGCACTTCGACCAAGAGCCTTTCTAAGTTTTATTGTAGCTGCATACGCATTGCTCCATTTATGAATACTTCATTTATTCAAATCAGTGATTGTCATATTGATGATGAAACATGTGTGATGGGCGTTGATTCCAGCACAAATCTTAAGCACATTCTTAGTGATATAAACAATCGAGATTTTGACGCACTCTTGATTAGTGGCGATTTAACCCACAACGGCACGGCAAGCTCGTACAAAAAATTGCAAAAAATCCTTACGGATGTTGATTCTGACATTCATGTTATGCCAGGAAATCATGATGATAAAGACAATTTATCATCAACTTTTAATACCGAGCTGCAAAGGACTTTTCAATTGGGTGATTGGAAAATCATCACCCTAGACTCGGTACAAATTAACAAAGTCAGTGGACTATTAAACGAAGAGCAATTGCGCTTTCTTGATGACTCTATCAGCAACTCAAATGCAAAATACATTGTTGTCTGTCTGCATCACCCTGTTGTCTCGATGAACAGTGGCTGGGATGATGAATTGTCACTTGAAAATCCAGAAGATTTGTTTGAAGTCGTTGAGCATTATTCACAAGTTAAAGCGATATTGTGGGGGCATGCCCACCAAAGCGAGACCTTTGAATATAATGGCTTCTCCCTTTTTTCATGCCCTTCCACTGCACTACAATTTAACGGCCCAAATAATATTGGATACAATCACTACACACTGCATTCAAATGGCAAAATTGAATGCAAAACTCACTGGCTATAATGCGCGATGAAGATTTAACGAAAGCTATTTATGATGCCGAAAGAACGGTCAATTACTCGAATATTTGCGAGTTATTTGAGAACAACTTTCAAAAAATTTACCGCCTTATTCCACTGTTGCCCAGCATCAAAGATGACTATGTAGCCCTTAAAGATGATCGCAACAATCTGCATTTAATCTGCCATGAAAAATCTCCTTTTACAGGCACTTACACGCTAACGCATAAACACGAATTGGATGGTGCGAGCGTTAATCGACCGGATATTCGCTTTAAACTGTATTTTGATGCAAAGTTATTAGAAGTCATTTCTATTTGCGAAGAAACCAAGATTAATAACGACCATCCTAATAAAAATAATTGCTCTGATTTGGCTTTGCAGTGGGAGTTGAATCACTTTATGCTAAGGTGGCTTGACTACTGTATTGATAGGTACAATAGCGCAACATGGCAGAGAAACAAATAACAAACGAGAACAACAAATTGGTCATTGCCATCTCCTCAAGAGCACTATTTAACCTTGACGAATCCCATCAAATTTACAAGGACAAAGGAGTTGAGGCTTACGCAAAGCACCAGCAAGAGAACGAAGAAGTTGTCTTAGAGCCTGGTGTTGGTTTTACTTTGGTGAAAAAATTGCTTACGCTTAACAGCGACAAAACACCGATTGACGTTATTCTGTTGTCACGTAACAGCGCTGATACGGGCCTGCGAATCTTTAATTCAATCGAACACTACGGCCTAAACATATCAAGGGCAGCCTTTACTAGAGGCGAAAGCACACACCCTTTTGTCGGCGCTTTTGAAGCCGATTTATTTCTTTCAAGCAACTATCACGATGTGCAGAAAGCACTTGAGTCTGGCTTTGCAGCTGCCTCTATTGTCGAATCAAAATCGGATAATGTTCACCCCTCTCAGCTCCGAATTGCCTTTGATGGTGATGCCGTTATTTTCTCAGACGAATCCGAGAAAATATTCCAGGAGCAAGGTCTTGAAGCTTTCGAGGAAAATGAAAAACTATCCGCCAATATCGAATTAAAAGCCGGACCATTCAAATCGTTTTTAGTTTCATTACAAAAAATCCAGTCTACTTTTCCCGAGGAAAACAATCCAATCCGCACAGCTTTGGTAACTGCACGCTCAGCACCCTCGCATAAGCGGGTTATTCACACAATGCGCGAGTGGGGTATTCGCATCGATGAGGCGTTTTTTCTGGGAGGACTGGATAAGGGTGTTTTCTTAAGAGAGTTTGCTGCAGATATCTTTTTTGATGACCAGCATCAGCACTGTCATTCGGCATCAAAATACGTGCCAACAGGTCACGTTCCAAATGGCATAAAAAACAAATAATTAAGAGACCTCTACTTATGTTTTCCTTTGACTTAAAGGCCTATATTGAGGCATGGGCAACCACATCAACAATCATTATCAAAACCATTCTGCCGTACTTTATTTTGGCTGAAACATTGCTCTATTTTGATCTACTAGGGTACTTTGCTTTTATTTTTGAACCTATCAGCCAAGCATTAAACCTCCCTGCAGAGTCTGCATTAGCAATTGCCGTAGGCATGTTGTTTAATCTGTACGGTGCCATTGCACTTGGTGCATCTCTTGGTCTCAGTGTTTACGAGTGGACGGTGCTTGGTCTGTTTTTAGGAGTAGCCCATGCCATGCCGGTTGAGTCGGCTGTGTTGAAAAAGCTCGGCATTGGTTGGCGATTTTCAACTCTCTTTCGACTGTCTATGGCTTTTATCGTGCTATTGCCGCTGCAACTCATTCCTAAAGAGATGCTGTTTGACGATCCCGACAGAGTGCAACATATTCTCCAGCCACTCACACTTACCCAGGGTGGCGATGTTTTTGTATTCATTTACACAACATTGATCAATGGACTGACACTAACATTAGAAATTGTCTTTTTAGTTAGTATAGTACTGCTCGTCAATCAAGGCATCAAAGGGTTTCGTATTGTACAAAGTTTTGACAAGCATTTAAGTCCAGTCATTGCCCTAGTATCCGGCGCCCTACTAGGCATCCTTTATGGATCGGGTATTTTGCTAAAAGAGGCGAAGAGCCTATCGAGAAAGCAAATTCTATCTATTTGCTGTTTTTTGATGGTTGCTCACGCAATGATTGAAGACCCTTTGTTATTTGTACTTTTTGGGGCAAACATTACTGTATTGATTACTTTTAGACTTGTGCTCGCCACAATCGTCATCAGTCTTATCCTGCTATTATACGATCCAGTTAAAGAGCGTTTTTCGAGGTAGAAAATCTTGATACCTCAGCCGTTTATTGGCCTTACAAGAGGAAGTGTTTCATAGGTAAAATACCCCTCATACAAAAACAAACAGCAACATGAGCAAGAAAATACAAGCGATTAGAGGAATGAACGACCTCCTACCCAAAGACTCTAATCTTTGGCTGGCTATGGAGGGGGCTATTAACAAGCTGTTAATCTCTTACGGCTACAAAAATATCCGCACCCCAATCGTCGAAAAAACCGAAACATTCACTCGGGCAATTGGCGCAGTCACTGACATTGTCGAGAAAGAAATGTACACCTGGCAAGATCTTGGTGGCGACTCACTGACCCTGCGCCCTGAAGGAACTGCTGGCTGCGTACGGATGATGATCGAGCACAACTTGCCAAGAGAAGGCATTCAAAAAGTTTTCTATCAGGGGCCAATGTTTAGACACGAGCGCCCACAAAAAGGACGCTATCGCCAATTTCATCAAGTAGGTGTCGAAATATTTGGTGCAACAGATGCCAAAATTGATGCAGAGTTGATTGCAATGACAGCACAATTATGGGATAGACTGGACCTTAAAAACGTAACACTTGAGGTCAATTCACTAGGCTCCAACGAAACTAGAAAAGAGTACAGAGAGTTGCTTTATAACTATTTCTCTAAACATAAAAGCGAACTTGACGAAGACAGTTTGCGCCGACTTGAAGCCAACCCATTGCGTATTTTAGATTCTAAAAATTCCGACATGATGCAAATAATTGCCAATGCACCAAAGATGATAGAACACTTAGACGATGATTCTGCCAAACATTTTGCAGAGTTTACGAACTATCTTGATTGTTTGGGTATTAACTACACCATCAACCCAAGACTTGTTAGGGGCTTAGACTATTACAATCGAACTGTTTTTGAGTGGATTTCCAATGACCTAGGTGCACAAGGTACTATTTGTGCGGGTGGACGCTATGATGGCCTAGTTGAGCAAATGGGCGGAAATCCAACACCAGGTGTTGGATTTGCGATGGGTCTGGAGCGCTTAATGTTACTTATCAGCGAGCAATCCGAATCACTAACAGATGCAATTCCAAGTCTATATTTCGTCGCCCTAGGCGAGCAGGCCCAACAAGCCTCAATGAGAATCTGTAATGACATTCACCAGGAGCTACCTGACTTAATTGTGATCAACGATATCAGTATGGGCAACCTCAAATCGCAGATGAAAAAGGCAGATAAGTCGAATTCAGACTTTGCTCTAATTCTTGGCGAAGAAGAAATCAATAACAATCAAATTAGCATCAAGCCGCTGAAAGGCCAAGGTGATCAACAATTAATATCGCTAGAGGGTATCATTGCCCATCTTCAGGAGATTTTATGAAAAACTTTATCAATATCGGCGGCACAGAAGAAGAGCAAGTCGAGCAGATTTCAAAATGGCTAAAAAACAACGGCATGCAAATAGTTGCCGGCATTGCCATTGGTCTTTCAGCTATTTGGGGCTTGGGTCAATACGGCGATTATCAAGACAAAGAGGCTGAAAATGCCAGAACACTTTACCTAAACTACGCTACTGATACAAGTAACACAGGCGCTTACGACCAATTATTGGCCGATTATGGCTCAAGTTCGTATGCCGACCAAGCAACACTTGTGATGGCAAAGCAGTTATTTGACGAGGAAAACTACAATGGAGCGCTTAGTTTAATAGAACCTTTAATTTCAAGCGATGATATTGCCATTAGTTCAATTGCAATTCTTCGTGCAGCCTCTGTTTATTTACAACTAGGTCAACATGAGAGTGCGCTCTCCACACTTAACTCACTTAGCGATACCAGTTTTTCTGGCCTTGTTAACAGCATGAAGGGTGATATTTACGTTGATCTTGGCAACACCGCTGATGCGCAAACTCACTATACTCTTGCACTTAACAGTGTCACTGCAAACTCAACCTTGTCACAGTTAATTCAGATCAAGCTAGACGACCTTAATTAGTAAAGATTTTTTTGTAATAACCCACCGGTAATTTATCGTGAGCCTACCCGTTATCTCGCTCGTTGGACGCCCCAATGTGGGCAAGTCCACCCTGTTCAATCGCCTAAGCAAATCTCGTCAAGCGCTAGTCTCCGACTTCGAAGGTTTGACGCGAGACAGACAATACGCAACTATCAATTTGGACGATGGCGTGCCGTGTTCGATAATTGATACTGGCGGACTGACTAACGAAAACAATATGATTGACTCGGGCATTCATGGCCAAGTTCTAAGTGCTTTGGATGAGTCCGACGTTGTCTACTTTATTGTCAGCGCTAGAGACGGAGTTACTGCGCTTGATCACGAGCTTGCAAGGCAACTAAGAAGACTCAAACTTACCCTGATCTTGGTTTGCAACAAAGCCGAAGGCTCAACTCCGACTTCCTTAGCTGAATTTTACGAACTCGGTCTTGGCGAACCCGTGCCCATTTCCGCTGAACATGGCAAGGGCATCGAAGAACTAATTGACCTAACATTGCCACTTTTGCCCAAACCAACTGATGATATCGAGCAAGAAATTGAAGGTATTGCGGTTGCTGTTCTTGGGCGACCAAATGTTGGAAAATCAACGTTAATCAACCGCATTTTAGGCGAGGATCGTGTTTTAGCCCTCGACCTACCCGGCACAACACGTGATACGATTTTTATCCCTTTTGAGCGTAACGACCAAGTCTACACCTTGATAGACACTGCAGGCATTAGGCGCAAGCGCAGTGTGGATCATAAAATTGAAAAATTTAGTATTCTAAAAGCGATTGAGGCGATTGAGAATTGCCATGTGGTCATTCTTATCCTGGATGCCAGCGAAGGCGTTACCGAGCAAGACGCAACCCTATTGGGCATGGTTGCCGACAAAGGTCGGGCGCTACTAATTGTCAATAACAAATGGGATGGTTTAGACGAATATCAAAAAAATGAAGTCAAACGTAAATTAGACATCAAACTGTCTTTTGTTAATTACGCTTCGGTTCACTACATCTCAGCATTGCATGGTTCGGGTGTTGGCAAACTCTTTGGACCTATTAATAAAGCCTATGAAAATGCCGGTGCTAAATTTGGAACACCATTGCTTAATGAGATTTTAGCCAAGGCCAACGAAGGACACCAGCCGCCGCCTGTAGCTGGCAGACGCTTAAAACTTAAATACATCCACCAATCGGGATTTTTTCCACCAACCTTCACCGTGCATGGCAACCACCTACACAGCATCCCAAATGCCTATGGTCGCTATTTGCAAAACTTCTTCACCAGTGCATTAGGCCTTACCAATACGCCGATTAAATTTGAATTCAAAAGCGGTGAAAACCCGTTCAAGGACAAGAAGAATAAGTTAAGCGAGCGCCAGATTCAAAAAAGAAGAAGAATGATGAAGTTTACTAAGAAAAAGAAGTAAGGGTTCTGCTGTTAACTGAGAATTAAATTGTGCGCTTCTTTTGCAGCATTAACAAAACTCTCAAACAATGGGTGACCGTCTCTTGGTGTTGAAGTGAATTCCGGGTGGAATTGGCAAGCAACAAACCAAGGGTGATCAGCAATTTCAACCATTTCAACCAGCGATCCGTCTTGAGATCTGCCAGAGATACTTAGACCTGCTTTTTCAATTACGCCAATCAACTTGTTGTTCACTTCATAACGGTGACGATGACGTTCGGTGATCATATCTTCACCGTAAATTTCTCGGGCTTTGGAGCCCTTCACTAAAGCACACTCTTGGCCGCCAAGACGCATTGTACCGCCAATATTTGACTTGTCATCACGTGTTTGCACACTACCATCTTCATCTTTCCACTCTGTAATTAAACCAATTACAGGATTGGGTGTTTCAAGATCAAATTCGGTGCTATTGGCATTATCCAGGCCAGCTACATGGCGTGCAAATTCGATCACTGCTACTTGCATGCCAAGGCAAATACCTAGATACGGCACGTTGTTTTCACGCGCATAGCGCACTGCCTCAATCTTACCTTCAATACCACGAAGGCCAAATCCGCCAGGCACAAGGATGGCACTCATTTCACTTAAGCATTCAGTGCCATTTTTCTCAATTTCTTCAGAATCAAAATAATGAATATTGACTTTAGTCTGTGTATTTAAACCCGCGTGAATTAGAGCTTCAGACAATGACTTGTAAGACTCTGTTAAATCCATATATTTACCAACCATAGCAACATCAACACTGTGATTTGGTCGCTCAAGTTTGGAAATTACATTATCCCACTCACTCAAGTCGGTCGCCTTACATGCAAGGCCCAATTTTGACACAACAATATCGTCTAAACCTTGCTCATGAAGGCTTTGTGGCACCTTGTAAATAGTGTCTACGTCCAACGAAGTGAACACTGCATTCTCAGGAACATTAGTAAACAAAGCAATTTTCTTACGCTCTGCGTCAGGCAAAGGGTACTCTGAACGACAGATGAGGATATCTGGCTGAATACCAATACCCCTTAACTCTTTCACTGAGTGCTGGGTTGGCTTGGTTTTTAACTCGCCCGCGACTTTAATGTATGGCAAAAGTGTTAAATGGATAAACAAGGTATTTTCACGACCCAATTCAAGACTCATTTGTCGAATAGCCTCCAAGAAAGGCAGTGATTCAATGTCACCTGCTGTACCGCCGATTTCAACAAGAGCAACATCTACGCCCTCAGCGCCAGCTTTGGCTAAACGCTTAATTTCATCCGTAATATGAGGGATGATTTGCACCGTTGCACCAAGATAATCGCCGCGACGTTCGCGCTCAATGACATTCTCATAAACCCGGCCCGCAGTAAAGTTATTTTTCTTGCCCAGCTGAAGACGAACAAATCTTTCGTAATGCCCTAAATCCAGATCTGTTTCAGCGCCGTCATTGGTGACAAAAACCTCGCCATGTTGAAACGGACTCATCGTTCCTGGATCAACATTGATGTAAGGGTCTAGCTTAAGAAGAGTAAGGTTTAGCCCGCGTGTTTCAAGGATTGAGGCCAAAGATGCGGAGGCGATTCCCTTGCCTAAAGAAGAAACAACACCGCCGGTGATAAATATGAATTTTGTCATGAAAAACTAACAAGTTTGAAATAGTTATGATACACAAATTTGTGTAGAATATGGACACATCAAATCAAAGTAATCACAATGGGTTATAGACAATTTATAAAGCGGCTTTATCCCTATATTAAAGCCCATATTGGCAAGCTTGTGTTTATTTCTTTAATGATGGTTTGTGCCACCATTCTTGAAGCCATCATCCCAGAAATTACCGGTCAAATTGTTGATAAACTGTTTGTCGATAACCGCACCGATGCCACGTCTATAAAATATGCTGTCGGGCTGTTATTACTCATCATTTTAAGTTCACTCTTCGCCCTTACCTCGGTTGGTGCAAGCTCCTGGGTCTCCAATAAAGTTATTATGGATCTTCGAGTGGACATGTTTGCCAAACTACTCAAACTCCCAAAATCGTATTTTGACAAAAACACCACGGGTGGCACGCTGTCAAAGTTAACATTTGATGTCGAACAAATTGCCCTTGCGGCCTCTACCATTTGGCTGGAGTTTGTTAAATCATCTTTAATGGTGTTAATATTAACCGGCTATTTGTTCTACAAAGATTATCGCCTCAGCCTTATCTTATTGGTGCTTTTGCCCTTGGTGTATGTTGCGGTAAAAGCCTCCAGTATTCGCATGAGATCTGCCTCTGAGAAGGTACAAACCTCAATGGGGAAAATGACCCACCTGCTAGATGAAAACATCTCAAGCAATGACTTGGTTAAAATCTATCATGCACAAAAAGCAGAAAGTGGGAAATTTAGATCACTCATCAACATCGTTCGCCAGCAGCGCTTTAAGGTTGATATGTCAACAGCTGTTAATACTGCCTTTGTAAACTCACTAATTGGCTTATCTCTTGCCTCTGTTGTCTACCTTTCATCCACCACTTTCAAAATGGGTGCTGGTGATTTCCTGGCCTTTTTTATGGCCATGGGTATGCTGGTTAAACCGGCTAAAAATCTGATTAATATCAATAAGCCATTTCAACAAGCGATTGCCGCAGGTCAAAGTGTTTTTGCTCTTATTGACGAAAAATCCGAACCAAACACAGGCACAACAATGCTAAACGACATTAAGGGTGAAATAAGCTTTAAAAACGTTTGCTTTAGCTATGACGGCGAAAGAGCCTCGCTCAACAATATCAACCTAGATATCAAGCAAGGCGAAACTGTCGCTCTTGTCGGAAGCACCGGAAGTGGCAAAACAACACTGGTGAGCCTGATAGCACGCTTTTACAACCCTACGTCGGGAAGTATTTCAATTGATCAGCAAGACATCAACGCTATAGAACTTACCGCTCTTCGATCGCAAATTTCTTTTGTTGACCAAAATGTGCGCCTATTTAACGACACGGTTAAGAACAATATTGCACTTGGTCAAGGCGATACAATGTCGATTGAGGTCATTGAGCAAGCGGCCAATATTTCCAATTCTACTGAGTTTATTAACAAACTGGATAATAGCTTTGATACAGAAATAGGCGAAGACGGCACCACGCTCTCAGGCGGGCAACGTCAGCGACTATCCATTGCCAGAGCGATTGCCAAAGACAGTCCTATTTTGATTTTGGACGAAGCCACTTCGGCACTAGATTCAGCCACCGAGAGATTGGTCCAATCGGCAATTGATAAGATGCAAGAGGGGCGCACAACCATCATTATTGCGCACAGATTAAGCACCATTCAAAATGCCGATCGCATTGTGGTCTTAAAGGAGGGTGCGATTATTGAGCAAGGTGCGCATGAAGAATTACTCTCTCAGTCGGGCGAATACGCCAAACTAAATGCCAAGCAATTCTCCAACTGAGTAAAACAACACGCCTTTACTTATCTCTCAATTTATTACTATCAAAGCAAATTTATTTCGCTATAATTCATTTGTGATCACAAATTTTATTGGTATTTAGGAGTGCAACATGGGAAGATCTTTAACACCCTTTAACTGGCAAGATGCTATGTTTTTAGAGGGGCAGCTAACGGGCGAAGAAAAGCTTATACGCGACACAGCTCATGACTATTGTCAGTCCAGTCTGATGCCGCGCATTTTAATGGCAAATCGTAATGAAACCTTTGATCGCGATATTATGACTGAACTTGGTCAATTAGGTCTTTTGGGGGCGACATTGCCTGCAGAATATGGTGGCAGCGAAGTCAACTACGTAAGCTACGGACTGATTGCTCGTGAAGTTGAACGCGTAGATAGTGGCTATCGAAGCGCAATGAGCGTTCAATCCTCTCTTGTTATTCACCCTATTTATAGCTATGGAACTGAAGAGCAGAAGCAAAAATACCTGCCAAAGCTGCTTAGTGGTGATTGGGTGGGTTGTTTTGGCTTGACAGAGCCAAATTCCGGCAGCGATCCAGCCTCAATGTCCTCGCGCGCAGAAAAAGTCGATGGCGGTTACCGACTAACAGGTAACAAAATGTGGATTACCAATTCACCGATTGCCGATATCTTTGTTGTTTGGGCAAAGCTAGAGGGTGCTATTCGTGGCTTCATACTTGAAAAAGGCATGGTGGGCTTATCGGCGCCCAAAATTGAGGGAAAATTCTCACTTCGAGCCTCAATCACTGGCGAAATTGTTATGGATAACGTCTTTGTACCAGAAGACAATCATTTTCCTGACACAAGTGGTTTGGGCGGCCCATTTGGCTGCTTAAACAAAGCGCGATATGGAATTGCCTGGGGTTCGCTTGGTGCGGCCGAGTTCTGCTTTGGAGCAGCGCGAAATTACACCCTAGACAGAAAGCAATTTAATAGACCTCTAGCAGCAAATCAACTCATTCAAAAAAAACTGGCTGATATGCAAACTGAAATTAGTATTGGTCTGCAGGGCTGTCTGCAAATGGGTCGATTAATGGATGACGGCGAATGCCCAGTCGAGTTGATTTCCTTGATGAAGCGTAACAACTGTGGCAAAGCGCTAGATATTGCACGTAATGCCAGAGACATGCATGGCGGCTATGGCATCAATGATGAGTTTGGTGTCATTCGCCATGTAATGAATCTTGAGGCGGTGAATACCTATGAAGGCACACATGATGTGCATGCACTTATTCTGGGAAGAGCTATCACTGGCCTGCAGGCGTTTTTCTGATGGCCGAAGCACTTCAAGGTATTAAAGTTATTGATCTAAGTCGTATTTTAGCGGGACCTTGGGCCTCACAAATGCTGGCCGACATGGGCGCTCAAGTCATTAAAGTTGAGCAACCCGTTAAAGGCGACGATACGAGATTTTGGGGGCCGCCCTTTATAAAAGAGCAGAGCGAATCTCAGCCACCGCAATCCGCCTATTTTCATTGTGTAAATCGCAACAAACAATCAATTGCAATTGATATAAAGGAAAAATCTGGTCAAAAAATTATTCAAGAACTGATCAGTACTGCCGACGTTGTTATTGAGAATTTCAAAGTGGGCGGCCTTATTAAATACGGCCTGGATTACCCAACACTCAAAAAACTTAATCCGAATTTAATCTACTGCTCTATCACAGGCTTTGGCCAAACTGGCCCAGCTTCGAATAGAGCAGGATATGATGCAATGATTCAAGCTGAAGGTGGGCTGATGAGTATTACAGGAGAAGTGAATGGCGAGCCCATGAAGGCAGGTGTTGCTCTTGCTGATGTGATGACAGGCCTTTACAGTTGTAACGCGATACTCGCCGCGCTGTTAGCTCGCAACCACACCAGCAAAGGGCAATATATTGATATTGCCTTACTTGATGTACAGGCAGCAACCCTCGCCAACCAAGGTATGAATTATTTAGCGACTGGTGAGAGCCCTCAGAGGCGTGGTAATGGCCACCCCAATATTGTCCCCTACCAAACCTTTAAAACCGCCGATGGCGACATGATTTTAGCAATCGGCAACGACGCCCAATACCGTAAGTTTTGTGAACTTGCAGGCCGTCCAGAACTTGCCAATAATCCAGATTATGCTGTTAACAAGCAGCGCGTACTAAATCGAATGACTTTAATTCCACTGGTAGCTGAATGCATGGCAACCCATACAACCAATTGGTGGGTAGAGAGTTTAGAGAGCCTTGGTGTCCCATGTGGTCGTGTGAACACATTAGAGCAAGTTTTCAACCACGAGCAAATCAAACATCGAAATCTAGTTAGGGAGGTTCCAGATAGTAATGGCGAGCCGATTAAAACCATCGCCTCACCGATTAATCTATCCGAGACGCCGCTTCAATACAACTCTGCCTCGCCAGACCTGTCACAGCATGGCGCCACTATACTTTCTGACGATCTGGGCTACAGTGATGACAAAATAAAGCAATTAATCAAGGGCGGTATCGTTGGCTAAGGCCTGCCTTTAGAGTCTTTTAAGTGTCCGGCCAGAATCCAGAACCTCTCTAACTTGCTCCGCTGCACAATCCAAATCTATGGTTTTTCCTAGATGCCATAGAATGAGGCTTGCTGTATAAACCAAGCCGTCATAAAACATACCCTTCTCACCCGAAAGTGCTGCCTTTCCCAAAGTGACCGTATGCTCTGCGAGAGCTGTCTTGTCGTTTTCAGTGGTCATGTTTTTAGGAAATGCAATCGCTCTTAGCACTTGCTCTATACCCATAGCCTTAGGGTCTATCTCTACTCGGGCTTTTTCCACTTCACCCACAAAAGAGATCATCAGTCCTTTTTGGCGCAATGAAGGAACAACACCTCCCTCAACGCCTCGAATAACCAAACTGGTATCAAAGCCAGCCCTCGCTGTTAAAGCGGCATAAATGGGTGGATAAGGCTTATGCACAAAGCCCAAAATCGAATGTGTACGCTTTGCTCTGATTGGGCCAATAAGGCTCTCCACGGTATTAACAACCGTTCTTTTGACAACCTTATTTCTCAGTGAAAGAAGATCATGTAATGCCGCACAATAGCAACTTTGATCAAGATAGGTCCAGCCTTTTTTACTATCTTCAAGCTGTGTCTTTGCTTTCTGGACGCTCAGCTCAGTGTTGTTATTCAACGCCTGATTGACGTGTTTGTGGGTAAGGCCGAACTTGGGTGTAACACCATCCAGTCCATGAATAATACACGGCAAACCCAGTTCCGCCAATAACGGCGGTAAAAAAGCTGAAATAGGAATCGATCGATTATAGCCACTGTAAGGGTCGCCTAAGTCGACCAAATCCTCTACATCGGCTTGTTGGAAGTCTGTGGCTTGTAATAAGGCATCCAGTATGCCAAAATTCTCTTCGATGGTCTCTCGCTTCATTCGTAGCGCTATCAAAAAAATAGCCGATTGCACATCATCTATCTGACCATCAAGAATGGCGCTCATCGCGGCATGGGCCTCCTCAAGTTCAATATTTTTACTTAACTCAGGGCCGGTAGCAATTCTTTGAATAATAGAGTGGATTAAAGTTGGTGCACTCATTGGTCGGGGTTTATCTCAACGCAAATAACATCTTTCTCTATTTTAACGCGAAATAAGTTTAACGATTCGACGCCCTCTTCCGAAGTTTTGCCATTGATAAGGTCAAAAGAAAATCCATGCAAAGAGCACTTTACCTGGCCTTTTTGAATACAACCAAGACTCAACTTAAAATCTTCGTGTGGGCAACGATCTTCAAAGCAATAAAGTTTGCCATTAGAATTCGTCAGAACAAGTTGCTTGTCGCCAACAGAGATCACCGTCATGGTGTTTAACTCAGGCGGTTTTTCTAATACTTTAAACCACATTGATTAGAAAAACGACCACAACCTATTGCTATCTAAATGCATGCGACACTTTGAAAGTTGTCGCTTGTAATCATTCGATTTTTTCTCAACTTGTTTTGCAACTTTTAACAACCACGCCTTGTCTTTATAGCTTTTTTTGTTAAAACCATTGTGGCCTTCGTGATAGGCTAAATATTGGTTGTAAGCATCCGATTTGGATATTTTAGAGCGAACTTTCGATTGATTAACATACCAACCAACAAAATCGACCGAATCAGAAAAATTACTACGACTGGCATCGCTATTGCCGGTTTTTAGCTGATACCACTCCCAAGTTTCAGTCTTGGCTTGCGCATAGCCATAAGAAGAACTTGGCCTGGGCCCTGGTATAAAGCCAAGATAGGTGGCTCTTGCTGGTTGCGCTCTTGAGGCAAAATGCGACTCTTGATAAATAATAGCCAGCTGCAAATGCATTGGCACTTGATATTTCTGCTCGCTTTTTTTAACGGCTTGATACCAACTCACCTTTTCATCTAGCAGTTGGCAAATGTCAATGACTTCTCTTGCAGGGGTTGAAAAACAACCCGATAAAACAATCGCTAAAGCAAAAACGATCAGTTTCTTCATTTAAAAAATGCGTAGTAGGATGTGATAATTTGCATCACCAATAAGAAGGTGAACATTAGCTTAATCGCGCTATCGGTTAGTGGCTTCTTTTCTTCGGCACCCTTCTCAAGCTTAACATTAACCGCAACCAACCCCTTGTCTGAGGTTTCTACTTTAAACGCAACTCTCGTGTCGCCTCTTAAGCGTGATTTGTTGTAAACGTTCTTTTGATGTACAAAGTATTTCTCACCATCATCACCCGTGATAAAACCGTATCCTTTTGTACCAAATTGGGCGACTATGCCCGTCATTTTTTTTGCCATTACTCTCTCCCTTTTTGCAGCAAATAAGCTACACTCTCAACATAATCTACGCCAGCGCGCAGAAATTTAGGCTCATTATCAATATCATTAAAACAATGCAATTGTCGATATTTGAAAGCCGAACTAAAAAGCGACTCAACCTCCGAATTACTAACGGAAAAAGGTGGGCCGCTCATTTGATGCTGCGGATAAATAAGCGTTAACAACAGTATTCGCACATCAAGCGGTATTATAGCAGTTAAATGCTGCGCGTATTTTTCTCTTAAATCCAAGTCTAGAGCTATCAATGATGCCCGATCATAAACAGCAGACACACTCGACAATTGTTCAGCATTCAAACTGAAAAAATCCCCACAGTAAACCTTGATACGATCGGATTGATAAATCACAAAATCATCAATTTCACTAACCGAGTATTGCAGATTGTTGTCAACAAAAAACTGCTCAACAGCAACAGGACTTAATTCCACACCAATCACTGAATAACCCATTTCTGACAAGTAAACCATGTCGAGGCTTTTACCGCATAACGGCACAAACACACTCGCCCCAGGTGTCAACTCTAGCAACTCAAAATAGTCAACTAACGAGCGATTAACCACGTTTACATGCCACCCAATTTTATTATTTCGCCAGCGCGCCAACCAATCCGTCATCGTTAATCCTTGTTATAATGGGCTTCGTTTTTTTCGTAAAAACAAAATCAATGAATGGCTCGTATTTTAATTAGAATTATGCAATGAATAGTGATATTGGCGACTGGTCACAGCACTTAGATGGCGCTTCTAATGAGGAATATTTTCTAAATTTGCTCGACTTTATAGACGCCCAAGCAAAACTCTCAAAAACCATTTACCCGCCAAGAGGTTCCTGGTTTAAGGCTTTCAAACACTCAAGTTTTGCCAACACCAAAGTCATCATCTTAGGTCAAGACCCTTACCACGGTGAAGGGCAAGCTGAGGGCTTAAGTTTTTCTGTACCAGAGGGTATAAAAGTACCACCCTCCCTTAGAAATATTTACAAAGAACTGACGTCTGATTTAAATATCAACACGCCAAAACACGGCCACTTAACATCGTGGGCAAAGCAAGGAGTGTTACTGCTTAACAGTGTTTTAACCGTTGAAAAAAGCAATCCCGCTTCACATGCCAATCAAGGCTGGGAGGTGTTTACGGATTATGTGATCAGTCTACTGAGTGAAAATAAAGGACATTTGGTTTTTCTACTTTGGGGCACTTATGCCGGCAAAAAATCAGAACTCATTGACAACAATAAACACTTGATATTGAAAGCGCCACACCCCTCACCTTTTTCGGCACATAAGGGATTTTTTGGTTGTCAGCATTTTTCTCAAACCAATAACTATCTCGCCTCTACCAATCAACAACCCATCGATTGGAAGTTATGAAGTTATTGATTGACGATGCTGTTTATGCCCATAAAGAAATCTTTGGTGGTTTTGGGGAGATTGTGGCGCTACCAGGGCGCGATATTAATCAAAACGCCGTGCGAGATTGTGACGCTCTTATCATTAGATCTCGCACCCAAGTTAATGAAGATCTTTTGCAGGGGTCGCAAATAAAGTTTGTTGGTTCAACGGTAGCTGGCTTGGATCATGTTGACCAAGATTATCTTAAACTAAACAACATTATGTTTTCATCAGCTCAAGGCTGTAATGCCAATGCGGTTGCCGAATATGTCATTACAGCGCTTGCTAATTTGGCGGTGGATTGTGGCTTTGATTTGTCAAAAAAAACGCTGGGCATTATTGGTGTCGGCAATGTTGGCTCACGATTAAACCACAAAGCAAAACAACTCGGCATTGAAACCCTGTTGAATGACCCGCCACGTCAAGCAAGAGAGTCAGGAGTCAACTTTGTTAATTTGGAGAAAGCATTAAGCGCAGATATTATTAGCTTCCACACACCCCTAACCTTTAAAGGCGACCACCCAAGCGCCAATTTATTGGGTAAGCACAATTTTGACTTGATTAGCAAAGACGCCATTGTGATTAATGCCGCTCGAGGTGAAATAATTGATGAGGCAATTTGGCAAAAAACCCAAACCAAGGCCAATATTATCGATTGTTGGACAAATGAACCCGATATCAACCCATCGCTTCAGCAATCAGCTTACTGGGCAACACCCCACATTGCAGGGCACTCTGTCGACGCTAAATTCAAAGGCAGTTTTATGATTTACCAAGCACTGTGTGCATTTACAAGCACTGTTGAAAATACTAAGATTACCAACCTCGTCAACCCTGCAAAGAGAACCATCCAGCAAGGCTCATTAATGGAAACACTTAACGCCATTTACCCTTTTATTGAGGACGATCAGGCAATAAAGGATGTATCGAAATTTGAGCACTATCGTCGCTATTATCCAGAACGGTACGAGTGGCGACACTTTGATAGCAGTTTTGAATTGCCCTGTGGCTTATGAAAACCAGCCCATAGAATAACTGTACCTGATCAACATAGCGCAAGACATACTCACAATAAGCAATCGAATTACTTTTGGATTGGCTTTTACTAAATAGTGCGCACCTATTGAGGCGCCAATCACTTGGCCAGACATCATCAATAAGCCAATTAGCCAAGCAACTTGACCGAAGCTTATGAAAACTACCATTGAGGCGACGTTAGAGGCAAAATTAAGCGGCTTCGCCTGAATAGCGGACCTAATCAAATCAAGCCGTTTAAGGGCAACCCCAGTCAACACATAAAACGAGCCCGCTCCCGGACCAAACATGCCGTCATAACAGCCTATTATTGACACCACAATATTTTGAGACCCCCGCTTCGGGACGCTTGATCTGTCTGTATTTTTTACGCCAGGCGAAACAATAAAATACAGTGCAATAAAACCAAGAACAATAGGGATAACCAAAGAAAGAATCTCTGTATTGATAAATTGCACAATAATTGCACCAATAAGGGAGCCAATAAAGGCAAACAGCACACTTGCTTTCACCTCATTCCATCCAAACTTTTTCTTTCGAAACAGCAATAGAGTCGCTGTGCCAATCCCAACGCTGGCTTGTAATTTGTTAGTTCCTAGCGCCAAAAGAGGTGGCATTCCACTAATCATCAACGCCGGTATTGCAAGCAGTCCACCACCACCGGCCAAAGTATCTAAAAATCCAGCAAGTATACCAATGACAAATAAAAAACTTAAGACCTCCAATGTGTAATTTGCTAATTCCATAATTATGTCACCTTTTTACCCGGTAATGCTTAGCGCTAATCTCACGCCAAAGCCTATAAAAATAATCGCCATCAATCTCTTTAACATTTTCCCAAGAGTTGAATTCACACTCAGTTTTTTAGCAATACTGGATGCTGTCCAAGCAACAAACACATTCCACAAAGTGGCATTAATAACAAATATTGCACCAAGTATTAATAATGTTAAAGTTGAATTATCGTAACTAGAGTCAACAAATTGGGGGAAAAAAGCAATGAAAAACAAAGCCACCTTTGGGTTTAGAATATTAATCAATATGGCCTTGCCCACGACAGCAAAAAAACCACCCTGTTTAGTGGTGTCACCTGCAGGGACTGCAACTTTATTTTTACTTATCAATAACGAACAACCCAAATATACTAGATAAGCTGCGCCTATGTATTTAACAACGGAGAAGGCAAATTCCGAAGTTGCCAAAACCGCACTTAAACCCAGTACAGCAATACAAATATGCACAATACAACCCACACTTGCACCAAACCCTGCAGCAACGCCATAACGCACACCTTGAGATATAGAACGATCAATAAGATAAAGAAGGTCAGCGCCCGGCGTCATATTCAACAGCAAGCCAGAGATAATAAACAACCACAAATCATTGATACCAAACATACTCGTTATTCATTTGTCCAGATAATTGGAAACCAATCTTCTCTTAGGCGCTCGCCTGTTTTTTGGGCAATTTCTGGAAAGTTGGGCGATGTTCGCCCAGGGCGTTGTCTGTACCTCACGTTATCGCCAACCAATCGAAAAGACAAAGTGCGGCTGACCGAGTTCTTGGTATTAGCATTGGCGCCGTGCAACGTTCTAAAATCAAAAGCGACAGCATCTCCCGGCTCAATTGCCCATTGTTTAATTTCAAAATCAGATTGCTCAACGTCTGGAATATCCACAAACAAGCCATCGTCCTCATAAAAACTTTTATTGTTTGACCAGCTGGTTGGTCGAATTTCTTTATCCAGCTTGTGACTACCCGCAGCACACTTCAAAGAAAGCTCAACATCTCTTGCTTCAAGCGGCAACCAAAAACTTACCGTTTGAGAGCCCTGCACACAGTAATAAGGTATGTCTTGATGCCAAGGCGTTGACACGCCTGAACTGGCCTCCTTATGGAGATAATGATCGTGAAAAAATTGTGTGGTATTTGATTGCATCAGTTCGGCCGACACTACACCCAATGAAGAATTTAGAACAAAATTTTGGTATTCAGGAATCCTCTGCCAATTGCAAAAATCTTCCAAAAATTGACCTTGATGGCTATCAGCTTTATGAATAAGTGCGCCTTTGCTAGGGTTATCAATATGAAAGTCTGCGCCTTGTCTTAAGGTGTCAATCCAATCACTAAAAACACCGCGCAAAACAACCGCGCCATGCCGACGAAAGTCATCAATATCTGCATTTGAAACATATTTATTCATCAACTATAACCTGTAATAATCACAAGAGTCTTATCCTGCAAATGATAAACAAAATGCGGCTGTGTATTTGATAATAAATAGAGATAATATAGATCATGAAAATTTTCACATTTTTGTTTTCTACCAAACAAGTTCCAACTGTTTATTGGAGCGCCAAACAGCCTCTTACTCTTAGGCCAAAGCCATTAACTCTGGTGTTTTTAGTGTTTGGCTTGCTGTTGTTTGGCCTTGGTGAATCGGTCCTTATTGCCAGCGGCGCTGGGGTTAGTCCATGGACAGTCCTCGCCCAAGGTGTCTCAAACTATACAAATTGGTCGATTGGCTTTTGCACTTTTGCGCTCAGTGCTTTGGTTTTGTTAATTTGGATACCTCTTAAGCAAAAACCAGGGATAGGTACGATCCTCAACGCCTTGATTATTGCCCTAGCAATTGAACTATCACTTCCTTACCTGCCACAGCCCCAAACCAACTTTATGCAAATTCAACAGGTTATAGTCGGAGTTGTTTTAGTTGGCTTTGGTAGTGGTTTTTATCTTATTGCCAACTTAGGCTCAGGCCCTAGAGACGGTTTAATGGTGGGCTTACAAAAAATAAGCAATTACCCTATCTCTCAAGTACGAACAGCAATAGAAGTTTGTGTTGTTATTATTGGTTGGCTGATGGGTGGCGTTGTTGGGCTGGGCACCATAATCTTTGCACTCGGCATAGGACCTTCAGTGTCATTCGGCTTCTACTTGGTCAGCAAGACATCAAGGCCCTGAAAGAAAACCGATTAATACTCAGATTATTTGATTAAGTACTGCTGACTTAACAACAACTCCTACCCTCTTGAATCGGTGGACAAGGCAGCGAACCATAAGAACAATAAACACAACAATCACCCGATAGGGGCTTTAGTAATGATTTGCAAGACTTACACTCGTAAAAAACTGGCAAGCATCGGTAGGCATTTCTTCCTCAATAGAAAATTCACATTCTGGACAAGTAATGACTGATTTGGTCAAGATGCTCATTAATAAAGACTTACTGAAAAATGGAGTCTCTATTTGTTTTTGATAGGGTGACCATCTTTATCCTTAAAAGACCCAATAATAATCATAATTAGATCGATTAGAGCCCAGATACCGAGACCGCCAAGAGTAACCAGCATTAGCAACCCTGTGCCAATTTTGCCAACATAAAACCTGTGGACTCCTAATGGGCCCAAGAATAAACACAAAAGGATAGCTGGCACATACCCTTTGTCACTTATACCTATTTCAGTGTTTTGTATTTTTTGCTGAACTTCTTCCATTTTTTTCTCCTATTTAAATTGACCGGGATAGGAAACAATATTGCCACTTCCATCTTTATAGGACCCAACCAACAACATAATGGTTATTACAAATGTATGAATAATATCAACGACTAACAAGGCAAAACCTAGAGGATTGTTCATCAGTATTAACGCCACAGCACCCACTGTCATTGATAAATCAAGCAAGCCATGCGCCCACCTGCCCAGGTAAAAATGATGAACCCCCAATAAACCAAAAATAGCGCAGAGACAAACCGCAACGCCATATTTTCTATCCGATGCATCATTGGTCTTTATATTTATTGAATTAGTCACAGCCATTGTTTGATCGGACACTCGATTGAATTATAGACCAAATAAAGTCATAATTTGAGAAATCTATGTCTAACTAGACAAATCTCATGTCATCTAAAAACGGAAACTCCTCGCGCACTCTTGCAACTTGGCTAATATTCATTTCGCAAATGTCGTATTCACTGGTTTTGCTGGTTTGCAACAAAACCTCACCAGACGGACTGATAACCATCGATGAACCGTTGTACTTTAGCCCCATACCATCACCACCGGTACGATTAACGCCGACAACAAAACACTGGTTTTCAATCGCTCTGGCAATAAGCAATTGCTGCCAATGCAATTCTCGAGTATCTGGCCAATTGGCAATGACAAAAATTACCTCAACATCCTTTGCCACTTTGCGAAAAATCTCAGGGAAACGTAAATCATAACAAATAAAAACAGCGCACTTGGTATCGGCAATTTCAAAAGTGGTCGTCTCATTGCCAGAAGCAAAATACTTGCCCTCGTTGGCATAATTAAACGGCTGCAACTTTGAATATCTTGCTACCTCCTGCCCGTAATGATCAAAAACAAAAGCAAGATTGTTGGCTTTTTTGTTGACGGGTTTTTCTGTTATTCCGGCAACAATATTCACTAAATGATTCAGTGAAAACTGCTGCAGTGCTTGATGCGTCCTGCAGTTAGGGGCTTCGCAATACTTGCCCATGTCAGCAATAAAACCGGTGTTAAACACTTCTGGAAAGACAACTACATCACAGCCATCTGCTTTAGCTTTTGTTACGAATTCTTCGGCACGCTTAAGGTTGGCCTCAATATCTTGCCAACGAATATCCAGTGAAATAGTTGCTACTTTCATAATCTCTTTGATATGATTAATCTTACAATTATAGTCCAATCGAAATTATGCAAAATCAATTAAGCTACCGATAAAAACGATAAAATCAGCCCATGGATAAAATAATTGTTCAAGAAGAGGACTTTGACCTCTCAGAAGAAGTGAAACTTGCCCGAGAAGGTAACTCAACAACTGGTGCTATTGTTAGTTTTGTCGGTACAGTGCGCGACCTCGAGGGTGATTCACTTAGCAGCATGACGCTCGAACATTATCCCAAGATGACTGAAAAATCACTTGAAAAAATCTCAAACAAAGCAAGAGATCACTGGAACATTCAAGCAATAACCATTATTCACCGTATTGGTAAACTTCAAGTTGAAGATCAAATCGTGCTGGTTATCACCACCAGTAAACACCGAGGCGATGCTTTTGACGCATGTCACTTTATTATGGATTACTTAAAAACAGATGCACCTTTTTGGAAGAAAGAGTTGGTCAACAACAAGGGTAACTGGATTGAGTCGCGAGAAAGTGACGGGCAGCAAAAAAATCGCTGGGAAAAACTAAATCGTTAGATCTTCTACTCGATTGACATTTGTCAGCACTTCAAGATGATCAGAAACATCCACTCTTGCCAATTTTCGCCCTCTATACCACAGCGCCATTTTTCGCTCACCACTGGCCAAAAACTCATCAAGACTGGTACTAAGGTCTGACCTAATCAAAGCGAAAGTGGCATGCATTATTTGCCCATCATGGGCAACACATATCTCCGCCGTGGATGTTGCCATTTTCTCAATAATTTCATCAACTAGATCGCTAGTGATTAATGGACTATCGCAAGGCAATACAAGTAAATAAGGTGTTGAGCAAACTTTAAGAGCAGCGGAAATGCCAGATAAAGGCCCTTGAAAATCAGCTAACTTATCCTCAACCACCTCACCATAAGCTTGATAAGCGCCATGATTACGATTGGCACTGATCAGTATTTTGCAAACTCTCCCCTTAACAACATCACAAGCATAGCTAATCATCGGCTTGCTGCGAAACTCAATCAAACCTTTGTCGTCACCACCCATTCTTGAGGACCGACCACCCGCTAAAACAACCGCTGTTATCACATTTTTGTTTATTTTATTCACGTAAAGTCCATGTTTTTTGAATGAAAAAACCCTGTTTTTAACAAGTTATTCTTCATAAGGAAAATCTATTGCAATTGTATAATACACACATTAAAACACTAAGCCTTCTAAGTGCATGAAAAATCAAGCCCTTAACTGCGATTCACCGGTATTTAACCAATCGATGATGAGCGCCGATTCAGCATTGGATTTTTTGCTTAAAGCTGCAGTCGCTCCAAGCAAAACTGAAGTCGTTGGTTTGGACAATGCGCTTGGCCGTATTTTGAGCGAAGACATCAATTCCTCAATAAACGTTCCTGGCTTTGACAATAGTGCGATGGATGGCTATACCATCGCTCTCGGTAGCGAACACCTCGATACAACATATTTACGTTTTTCTATTGTTGATAGAATTCCTGCAGGCTCAACCGGCAACGAACTAAGTGACGGTTGTGCCGCTCGAATTTTTACAGGCGCACCCATTCCAAAAGGTGCAAATACCGTCATCATGCAAGAAGAGTGTCAACTGTCTGAAGACGGCACTCAAATCACCATTGAAAGGGCAATTAATCTTAATGAAAATATTCGTCCAACAGGCAATGACATTATTAAAGGTGGTGTCATTCTCAAAAGAGGCAGACAACTTCAGCCTCAAGACATTTCATTGGCTGCTTCTGTGGGTGTTGGCGAATTAAGAGTTTTTTCCCAAATCAAAATTGGTGTCTTTTTCACCGGTGACGAATTGGTTGAACCGGGTAATCCACTCACTCCTGGAAAAATTTACAACTCCAACCGCTATGCCTTGGTTGCACTTCTAAAACAAGTAGGTTGTGAGGTGCTTAATTTGGGCAATATCGAAGACAAGTTTGAGTTGACTTGCAGCGCCCTCTCAGAACTTTGTGGCAAATGTGATCTCATTATGACTACAGGCGGTGTTTCCGTTGGTGAGGAAGATCACGTCAAGGGGGCAGTGGAATCTCTTGGTGAGTTGAATTTGTGGAAAATTCGAATGAAGCCCGGCAAACCATTGGCTTTTGGCAAAGTTGGTGACACAGCTTTTATCGGCCTGCCCGGCAATCCGGTTTCAAGCTTTGTTACTTTTGCTATTTTTGCCCTGCCCTTTATTAAGAAAATGCAGGGCAACAACAAGTTTCAATCAAGCGCCATTAAAGTTCAGGCAAGATTTGACTGCAAGCGCGCTAAACCAAGGCGCGAATACGCCCGCGCTCGATTGGATTATTCAACAGGCACTGCCCAAGCGAACCTTTTTCCAAAACAAGGCTCCGATGTTATGAGCTCCATTGTCTGGGCCGACGGTATCATTGAGATTCCTGAAAACACCACATTTGAGGCAGGAGAACTGCTTAATTACTACCCACTAAGCGAGCTAACACGATGAGTAAATTAACCCATATAAACGATAAAGGCGAGGCACAAATGGTTGACGTCTCCGACAAAGCCAATACCGCTCGTGAGGCCAGTGCAGGCGCTATCGTTCATATGAAAAAAGAGACGCTGAATTTGATTGTTTCTGGCTCCCACAAAAAAGGCGATGTACTCGCTGTTGCTCGTGTTGCTGGCATTCAAGCGGCAAAAAAATGTTGGGAGCTTATCCCGCTTTGTCACCCCTTAATGCTTTCAAAAGTCACTGTAGAGCTCAAACCAAACGAAAATGATTCAACAATAGAGATTGTTGCAACCGCTAAATTGGAAGGCAAAACTGGTGTTGAAATGGAGGCGCTGACAGCCGCCAGTATTGCTGCATTGACCATTTACGATATGTGTAAAGCAGTTGATCGCTTCATGCGCATTGATAATGTGCAATTGCAAGAGAAAAAAGGCGGTAAATCCGGTCACTGGACATTTAAACCATGAGCCAGTTAGTTGATCCGTTTGACCGACACATTACGTATCTGCGCGTTTCAGTAACGGATCATTGTAATTACCGCTGTCATTATTGTCGAGATGAAGGCCATCAAACCCACACTCGCCGCTCTGAAGTGCTGTCATTCGAAGAAATTGCTAAAATCGTGCGTCTTTTTGCCGATCTAGGCGTCACTAAGGTAAGACTTACCGGAGGTGAACCACTGCTGCGTAAAGATATCCTAGATTTAACTAAAATGCTGGGAGAAATACCCGGTTTGACCGACATCCCACTCTCAACCAACGCCCACCTTTTACCGGGAATGGCCCAAGATCTGAAAGATCACGGCATTAATCGCCTCAATATCTCATTGGATACGCTAAACCCTCAACGCCACAAAGACATAACTCGAGGTGGTGATCTTGACACCGTGATTAAAGGCATTGATAAAGCTATCGAAGTCGACATAGGGCCAATCAAACTTAACACGGTGGTAATGAAGGGCGTTAACGATGATGAAATCGAGGAAATGGTGGAGTTTGCCATTGGCAGAGGACTCGATATTCGCTTTATTGAAACCATGCCAATTGGCCTTGCTGGCATCGAAGCGGTGGACAGACACTACTCAGAAGCAGCTATTCTTGAACGCATTCAACAACGTTATGGCGATAAACTCATTGCGCAAAAAACAAAACAAACCGATGGCCCTGCCAAAGCACTTCTAATTGAAGGAACCACCACACATGTGGCCACCATTTCTGCTGTATCGAACCATTTTTGTGGCACGTGTAACCGTGTGCGCATGACCGCTAAAGGTGATTTGGTCTTGTGTCTCGGTCAAGAAGATTCGGTCTCCTTGCGTGACGCGATTCGCTCAGGTATGACCGATGACGAAATCAAAGAATTGATTGTCAGCGCAATTACCAAAAAACCGGAAAAACACGTTTTTAATTCGGTGACTGATAATATCAGCAATCGACAAATGGTGGAGATTGGCGGGTGATTATTCTTTTTTTTGCCTCTCTTAAAGAGAACTTGAATACAGCTTCTGAAGCAATTACTATTGACGCAGGCGCAACCGTTACGTCAATTAAAAACCAATTGATTGAAAAGCACGGTGAAAAGTATTTTCCAAAAAACATACTTTGTGCCGTTAATCACGAAATGGTTGATGACAGTGCGACTGTTGCCGAAGGCGACGAAGTGGCATTTTTCCCGCCGGTAACTGGCGGATAAGGGACCCCTATGAACAACACCATAACAATTGGCTTTTTAACGATTTCTGACCGAGCCTCACGCGGTGAGTATAAAGATATTAGCGGTCCTGCTATGCAGAAGTGGATATCTAGCGCCCTTACGTCGCCTTATGAGAGCGTTGTAAGAATTATTGAAGACGAGCAAGAGCTCATCGAAAAAACACTCATTGAGCTGAGTGACGAGCTTGGTTGTAATGTTATTCTCACCACCGGTGGCACCGGTCCAACGAAGCGAGATGTCACTCCTGAAGCAACGTCGGCAGTGTGTGAAAGGGTCTACGATGGCTTTGCCGAGCAAATGCGTGCGGTATCTCTTCGTACCGTTCCCACTGCCATCCTTTCACGTCAAATTGCCGGCACCCGTGGTAACAGTTTAATCATCAATCTTCCGGGCAAACCGGTTGCGATTGCTGTTTGTTTGGGTGCGGTTTTTTTGGCCGTGCCAAAGTGCCTAGAACTGCTTAACAACTCAATCATGAAGATCGATAAAGATTTTGTCAAACAGGATTTTGACTAGATACCTTTCCCAATTGGTAAGCCTCGATTAAAGCTTTTTTTACACCTTGGGTCATCTCACTCGAATTAAGGTGTTTGCTGGCAACATTCTCAATTTTCTCAAGACACAACACTTGCTCGTAACACCCCCTTAAAAGCTCCAAATCAAGAGACTGATTTTCAATACAACCCTCAACACAGCCCTTGGCATCCGAAAAGTGAATGGCCTGATCCATCATTATTTCCAACTGATAAGAATACAAGTTAATGTCATGCTCATGCGCCAGTTGCATATAGATCGAGTGGTAAAAGTCCTCGTGAGAGATAGCATTTTCAATGTCAACCACACTTTGCAGTGCGTAGCTCTCTCCTTGATAATCAAAAGAAAGTGACGCAAGCAGTGAGTGAGAGCCCATCATTTTGTTAAAGACATGAAAAGTTTCGGTAATTCTTTAGGCAGTGACTCAATCCGATCAATAACGGAGTAGTGCGAGCCAAAAATATCTGAAATATAACCGTCCGCTTTATTGTCCAGACTAATGCAATACGGGTACATACCTTTTTGTTGGCACTCTTGAACCGCCTTACGGGTGTCTTTAATAAGTACTTTTGAATTAGGCACATCAATATCAGAAGGCTCTCCATCGGTCAAAATCAGCATCAACTTTTTGTCACTTTGCTGCAAATCAAGATAATGCGCACCGTGGCGAATAGCGGCTCCCATACGAGTGGAATACTCCGCTTTCAGGTCCGCCAATCTCGACTTGACTGTATCGTCCCAATGTTCGCTATAGCCTTTGATGTGGTAATACATAACCCGCTCACGCGTGTCTGAGTTAAAACCGGCAATGGCAAAATTATCGCCCAATTGCTCAACCGCCCAGCTTAACAAGGAAACCGCTTCTTGCAACAACTCTAAGATAGAGCGGTTTGTGCCTGGGACAATATCATTTAAAGATTCGGATAAATCAAGCAGGAGTAGCACCGAAACACTACGTGAATCATGCTCAAAATCGGTATTAATACGGGTGTCTGGCTGTGAGCCGTTCTTAAAGTCAATAACACTACGAAGAGCGATATCTAAATCCAGCTCTGCACCCTCTTCCTGATACCTTAAACGTTTTTTGTTTTGCGGCTTTAAAAGGTCCAGTACTCGTTTAAGTTGTTTGACTAAATTAGCGTGTCTCTCCAATAACCCATCGATTTTAGACGGGTCTGAATGAGAATGAAGGCGCTCATACACTGAAACCCAATCGGGCTTATAAGACTTATGAAAACAATCCCACTCATCATAATAACGTGGCGGAATCGCCTCAACAGTAACAGGCTCCATATCGTTATACAGCTCAGCAATAAATAACTTTTCCCCCTCATCTTCTCTTTCAATAAATCTCCACATCATGCGATTATCATCTCGATAGGACGCCTCGGTATTATCAAAATACAAATCGGCGAGAGAGTCTGAGGCTTTCTTGGTTTTGGCAAGAAACGAAATACCTAGGGCCAAACTGTCCTCAGTACTTGTACTCTCCTTGCCTGTCATCAGTGCCTTAAAACGGGCTGCATAATCCAAGATGTCAGTGTTCTTATAAGAGTGATTGTCATCAATCAAGGCACGAGACAAAATCGCCGCACGATGCTTTACTCCAGATTGCTTGGTTTCATCGCAATCAAATTCGCCCAATTCTGGCATTAAATTTCGCCAAATATCGACCAACCCTGGATAACGTTTAGCGGATAGACACTCAACGCGCGCATCCTCAAACACCTCTGCAAACAGCCTTTGATGCGGGCTCAAATTATCCGCAATAACCGCTTTGGTGTACTGCTTGTGAGCAATCAAATGGGCTATCAAGGCCAAATACCGACGCAAGGGCGGAACACCGTTCAGTTCGCTATAAACATCAGGCAAACGAATGGTGCCATCTTCGATGTACGGCCGAAAAAATTGCAGTCGCTCAAAATCCGACGAATAAGGTGCGTAGACATACTCCTTACCCCATAAAGATTTCTGCAGAAGGTAAAGCTGCCTTTCAACATCAATAAACAACAATCCCTTGCGCTGACGTTGAAACACTGCACGCGAATCCGAAGTTGATAAGGAGAAAAACGCCTCCTGTTGATCGGGTTGCCTTTTGAAATAACGCAAGCCATAATCAACCCAAGCATAAGCGCCCTTGTAATCAAGGCGACCTAAAATCATGCCAATTTTCGATAACAACGCCTTAAATGAAGGCGAGCTATGAGTCACATGAATACCATGCACAGAATAAGTTGTTTTTGCCAAATGGTAGTCAATAAATGCTAAATACTCATCCAATTCATTGGGTCCAGTGTGGTTAATAACTTCCATAAAACTGAGAAGAAAATCCACCAATAAATCTTTGTTCGGACTTCTTGAGATTGTTTGATAGGAGAAATTAGTGATTTTATTAATGGACCCTTCGCCAAAATGCTCGCCCACCCAATACATCATACTAATAAAAGCAATGGAAATAGAAGGCCCCTGGCCAATTTTTGCAAAGAATTCTACGCCATCGTAATATTCGTCCAACAAGGTCGGGCTTAACCTTTGTCGGGCTGTTTCAATTTGCTTGTTGAATTCAGTGTGTACCGAATCAAAAGCACAGTGTAATTGGCGAGGCTGGAGTGACTTTGTCATGACTACTAAGTTCTTTTGCTAGCCAAAGATCGCCTCAATTGAAGTCTGCATTGTTTCGCGTACTTCGGCATCATCCGTAATCGGTTTTACCATTGCCATCTGACAGGCATCAACTACATCAACACCGCCAACGATTAGTGTGCCCGCATAATTAAGCAGTCTTGTTGAAGCGCCTTCATCAAGTCCATGACCCACTAGCGCGCGAGTAGTGTTGGCAAATTGCACCAACTTAGCAGCAATGTCTTGGTCAACGCCAGATTCTTGCGCGACAATGATAGCCTCTAATTCCTCATTAGCAAAGTCAAAATCCATCGCCACAAAACGTTGTTTTGTTGACTGCTTCAAGTCCTTCATTAACGATTGATAGCCAGGATTGTATGAAACAACCAATTGAAAATCGGGGTGTGCTTTCAATAACTCACCTTTTTTATCAAGCATTAACTCGCGCCTGTGATCTGTTAATGAGTGAATAACCACCATCGTATCTTGACGCGCCTCCACCACTTCATCGAGGTAACAAATTGCGCCATGACGTGCGGCTAACGTTAAAGGGCCGTCAATCCATTTAGTGCCATTTGCATCCAACAAGAAACGACCAATCAAATCGGAGGCAGTAATGTCTTCATTGCAAGAAACGGTAATAATGGGCTTATCCAGTTGATGTGCCATATGCTCAATAAAGCGCGACTTGCCACAACCTGTTGGCCCCTTCACCATCACCGGCAAGCGAGATTTGTATGCGGCAGTATAGAGCTCAACCTCATTGGATTGGGCTTGATAGTAGGGCAACTCCCCCACTTTAAACTGATTTATGTCAAAATTTGCCATCAATACACCTCAAGATTTCGATTGTTTAATAAATATGATTATTCTTTCTATTTTAATGTGAAAATTAACACCTCATTCGCCAAAGAATTTGCCCAACACGCAACCTAAAAAAGAGCCTGTTAATGAATAATAGAGACCACTCACTTGATTTAATGCGCGGCGCGGCGATCTTGATGATGATTGCCTTTCACCTGATCTATGATCTCAACCAGTTTGGCTTTACCGATATTCCTCTTTCTGGTTATTGGCCAACAACCTATTGGCGCTATTTAATTGTTTTTTTATTTCTTAGTTCTGTTGGCATAAGTCTTGTTTTTGCTTACGGCAAACAATTCAATCTTGCCAAATTCAGCAAGCGAATAGCTCTTCTTGGTTTGGCCGCCTTGGCGGTGTCATTAGGCACCTATTTAATGTTTCCAAGTGCTTGGGTTTATTTTGGTATTTTGCACCTGATTTGGGTCTCTTGCTTAATCACTGTGCCTTTTGTTAGGGCGCCTAATACATCACTTCGGATCGGTGTTGCAATCCTCGCTCTTAGCTACTTTAATCTCCCCGACTTATCGCTCCTCAGGAGTGTGTTGGCGAATTTCTTGCCAATTGCAAGTGTTGATTTCTACCCGCTTTTCCCATGGCTGTCTTTTGTCTTTTTTGGTATTTACCTAGGACACAACCCTTGGCACAAAAAAATCATCACCTTTCGTTCAGCTTTTATCCAATATCTGGGGCAACACTCCTTGCTTATCTACCTTGTGCATCAAGTGTTGCTGTTTGGTATCGTTGCCTTGGTTTACAATATCATTAACTCGTAAACCAAACCCTTAAGCTCAATTATTTATGCACGCCTAACTTCTCTCTCCAGCCTGGATACAGTTGATCTGCATCACCCGGGAACGATTCAAACGCCCTTGCAAACTCATGATGATCTTTGGCAAACTCAATCGGATCAACGCCCGCCTTCCAACATTCAAACGCTTGACGCAGTGATGTCGCACCCGCTGCAGGCGAGTCAATGTGGCCATATGCACCACCACCAGAGGTATTAATAACATTGCCGTGACCAAGATTCTCAAAAAAGCCTGGAAGACGCAATGCATTCATACCGCCTGAAATAATTGGCGTGGTTGGCTTCATGCCAAACCACTCTTGGTGGTAGAACGGGCCATCAGCGCTATCACGCTCAATCATATAAGCGATATTTCTATCATCGGAGCCACCTTCCATTTTGCCGTAACCCATAGTGCCCACATGAATACCCGAAGCGCCCATTAAACGTGAAAGCTTAGCCAGTACAAATGCGGTATATCCACGAACCGAAGATGGCGAGGTTATCGCACCGTGACCCGCCCTATGGTAATGCAAATATTGGTTAGGGTAATTACGACGTGCAGTCGTTACCATGCCGCAACCACCCACATAGCCATCCACTAGAAAGGCGACGTGGTGTGCGTTTTCGCCAAAAGTTTCCAGAATGTAGTCTGCACGAGCGCACATTTCGTGGTGGTCGTCTGCAGTGATGTTAGCTGAGAATATTTTTGCCTCGCCTGTTTCGTCTTGTGCGCGTTTCATTGAATCAGCAACCAAAGGAGTTACATCCTTCATGCGCGCATAAACTTGGTTGCCCTGAGGTTCGTCGTTCTTAATAAAGTCGCCACCCAGCCAGAACTGATAAGCAGCTTCTGCAAATGGCTTAGGGCGCAAACCCAATTTTGGTTTAATAATCGTACCGGCAATATAACCCCCGTCTGTGCGTGAACGACCTAATAAATTCCAAAGGTCAGTAATGTCTTTTGACGGACCATCAAAAATATCAAGCATTGCCTTTGGCACCCAGAGATCTTGCATTTGCGCGCATTTCACGTCACCCATGCCTTGATTATTACCAATGGCAAGGGTTAGGAATGAAACAACCATGGCGCGGCCATCAATTAGATTGCGGTCAAATAAATCGTTCGGATAGGCGAGCTTCATCCAACCTTCTGCCTCGTTGATCTCATAAACCATGGCGTCAAGGTTTTTGGTAAAGTCATCCGTTGTCGACACTTCTACGTTTGTCCCTGTTGATGATTCAGCTGCAAAGTGGGCCGCAGTGGACAAATAACCGTAACCTTCCGCAGGCGTCATAGTGTATGCAACCAATATGTGTTGACCTTCTGCGATTAGCGTCTCTTCGTCTAAAGACAAGTCAGCATATCTATTCGATTGATCCATTGTGGATTTCCTATCTGTTTAAAAATAGCTTGATTATAGAAGAGTAATTAAATAATGTAAAATAATAAATATTATATAAATAATAAGTTTTACTTATGATTAATTACACCCTAAAACAACTGTACAGTTTTGAGGCGGTGATTAGGCTCACCAGCTATACTCTTGCAAGTAAAGAACTCAATATAACGCAGCCCGCTGTCTACATGCAAGTGCAGCAACTGCAAGACAATATCGGCGTGCGCCTGCTTGATATTAGCGGTAAAAAAATCACTCCAACTTTTGTTGGAAAAAAACTCCACCAAGCGGCAAGCAATATTATTGCCATTGCTGAGGCGTCCAAATTGGAAATTGAACACGCACTGAACCCCGACTCCGGTCACCTACAAATAGCAGTTGCAACAACAGCCAACTCTTTCACTTCCAGTTTACTGTCCAAGTTTAAACAACACTATCCGAAGATGACTTTTTACCTAGACGTAACCAACCGTCGAGCTTTGCTGGAAAACTTAAGGCAAAACAAAGCGGACTTAGTCATTATGGGTGAGCCGCCGAAAAACATTCCGTTAACCTCTAAAGCGTTTATGGAAAATCCATTAATTGCAATTGCCCATCCAGACAACGCATTACTCAAGAAAAAGACCATTTCAATTAAAGACCTTGGTCAAGAAACTTTGTTAACGCGTGAAGTGGGCTCAGGAACGCGCATTACCATTGAGCGATTTACTGGGCTAGATTTCAACTCAGATATCGAAATTAACTCCAATGAAGCAATTGTAGAAGCGGTTCAAGCAGGTCTCGGTATTGGCTTTGTGTCCAAACATTCGGTTAAATTACAATTGGAAAACAATATCATCAAACAACTCGATGTCGCACCCTTTCCAATTATCCGGAATTGGCACATCGTTCACCACAAAAATGCCGAATTATCGCCAATTGCAAGGCGTTTTAAACAGTTTATTATTGATAAATCGAGCTAACTAACTTCTATATTCGGCGTTTATTTTGACATAGTCGTAAGAGAAGTCGGTCGTCCAAACACTTTCGGAAGTTAGGGTGTTACCCATCTCTATGCAAATCACAATATCAGTTTTTGCCATTTCAACACTGCCCGCTTCCTCACTGTAATTAACATTTGGCTCGCCAGCAGTAATGATCGGCAGCTCGTTTAAGTAAATATTAATGTCTTCAATAACAAGACCGCTAACTTTTGCCCGGCCTACCGCCGCTAAAATTCGACCCCAATTTGCATCGCTGGCAAATAGCGCTGTTTTCACCAACGGCGAATGTGCAACTGTGTAGGCCACTTCCAAGCAATCCTCGTTTGTTGGCAAACCACTGGCACAAATTTCAACAAATTTGGTCGCACCCTCTCCGTCTCTGACAATCTTATGCGCCAAATTTTGCGTTAACTTATTAAGGGTTTTTTGGAAAATCTCAAGGCAATCAGAGAGCTGAACACCCGATTGATTCGTTGCACTCAAAGTGCAAGCGTCATTGGTTGAGGTGTCACCATCAACGGTAATGCGATTAAAGGATTGATTAACAGCTCGTGTTAGGCAGGCCTGCAACTGTTGTTGAGAAGCACCTATATCGGTGACAATAAAACTGAGCATGGTTGCCATATCGGGGCGAATCATGCCAGAGCCTTTGGCAATGCCAGTCAGTGTTACTGTTTTGCCATTAGATTTAAATGTTTCTGAGTGGCATTTATCAACCAAATCGGTGGTTAGTATTCCCTTCGATACTTGATTCATATTCTCCTCAGACAAGTCCTCCACTAATGCGGCTGAACTTTTCTGAAAAGGCACAAGGGGTAGTAATTGCCCAATAACACCAGTAGAAAATGGCAAAATTTGTTCTGGCTTAACCCCAAGATTATCGGCAAACATCTCACAACTCTGATACGCATACTCAAGTCCTTTTTCGCCCGTGCCCGCATTGGCATTACCGCTGTTAATTAGCAAGGCGCGGACATCGGATTGCAAATGATTTTTTGCCAACAAAACAGGTGCAGCGCAAAAAACATTTTGAGTAAAAACTGCGGCAGTTTCACTGCCTTCAATCAAAGTAATAAGAGACAAGTCTAGAGTGTTATTTTTTTTGATGCCGCTGGCAATTGACGAGCACTTTACACCAGAAATTTGAAGTAAATCATTACGCATTTAATGGCAATAAAGTAATTAAGATAAATTGATTTTACCCAATTTGCCAAATAGACTCTACTTTATTAAAGACGCGAACTGTCCAGCTTATTAAAAGCAAGCATCAAGATTGCGCCAAACACAACCATCATCAAGGCCGGCACTGCTGCGCGTTCAAATAAACCCTCCGCGCTAAGTTCATACACCCTGATGGCCAACGTGTCCCAACCAAAAGGCCTTAACAGATAAGTAGCTGGCAACTCTTTCATCACATCAACAGCCACCAATAAGCCACCCGCTAAAATACCCGGTGTCATCATTGGCAAATACACTTTCCACACCAAACGCACTCGAGAAGCGCCTAACAATCTTGCGCTTTGCTCAAACACTGGCTTGATTTGCTCGGCCGAAGCATTGGCAGAATTATAAGCAATCGCCATAAATCGAGAGACATATGCAAACAACAACAAGGCAATAGAGCCAAACAGTAAATGATTAAGGGATGAGCCACCAAAATACTCACTAATGAGAGAGATGTTTTGCACTCCGTACATCAAACCAACCGCCATTACCGATCCTGGCAAAGCATAGCCTAGGGTAGAAAGACGAATCAACGTTTGCAAAACTCTACTTTTGCTTTTACATCGACTTGGCAAGGCCAATACCGTGGCAACGGTCACTGTAAGCACTGCTGCGCTCAATGTCAGAATGGCTGTTGAGGTAAAAAAACTGGCGTATTTGCTACTCCATTCTTTGGTAAAAACATCCATGCTCCAAATAATTATTTGCAATATTGGCATCGCGAACGAGAGCATAAAAACTAATAAAACAAAGGCGAACAATAGCCAGCCAATCCAGCCGTTAGCAGTATACGGCCTAATATGTGAAACGTCGATCGAATAGTACTTAGCTTTTCCTCGTGCCTTTCTTTCAAAATAAATCAAAAAGAAAGCGACTAAAACCAATAAAGATGCCAACTGAGCCGCAACTTCGATCGAACGAAAATCCCCCCAAGCCGAATAAATAGCGGTGGTAAATGTCGAATAATTGAACAACGAAACAACACCGAAATCCGCCAAAGTTTCCATTAACGTCACTAACAAACCCGCAGCAATAGCCGGACGTGCAAGTGGTACCGAAATTTTCCAAAAAACACGAATAGGGCTAGCACCAAGCATTTTTCCGGCTTCAATCATATGAATTTTTTGACGCTTAAAGGAAGCACGTGCAATCATATAGACATAAGGATAAAACACCAAAATAAAGGTGAGGATAGTAGCCCAGTGACCTGCACGAATGTCAAAACCCGTCAAACCCAGAGTCTCTCTCATCCAAACTTGGGCATAACCAGAATAATCAAAGACACCCAAATACACAAAAGCCAAAACATAGGCTGGAATTGCAAATGGCAAGAACAACGCCCACTCAAGCCAACGGCGCCCAGGAAACTCCACCATCACCACCAAGTACGCCAAAAACGTACCCAAAACACTAACACCAAGCCCAACCCCGAATAGCAAAATAACTGTGGAAATAACAAGGTCTGTCAATAGGGTTTGGGCGAAATGCGTCCACAATTCACCACCCGGCAGAAGCCACGCAGAAGCAACGACAAAAATTGGCGTGGCCACAGTGAGTGCCAATAGCACAATCCAGATATTTGTTTTAAAGCAGAATCGATCCACTGTTATCTAGCCTTTAAAAAGACAATATTTTAATACGAAAAAACCCAAGATTCTTTCGAGCTTTGGGTCTCATTGTAGATTTTTCCTGTTGATTATTTATAACCAATCCTTTGCATCAACGCCACTGCGTCTGCTTGCAAAATACCAGCAATCGCAAGATTCATATCATCTTGTTTGAAAGCGCCCCAAGCCGAAACAATGTCGTCAGAAGCAACACTTTGATTGGCTGGATATTCTTTATTTAACGAGCCATAAATTGTTTGTGCTTTAGGCGATGACAACCATTCTAGCAATTGGACCGCACCTTCTGCATTGGAGGCGTGTTTTGTCACGCCTGCGCCAGATACATTAACGTGTACGCCCGTTGTTTCTTGATTCGCCCAAAAAAGACTTAACGGTACACCCGGTGTTTCTTCGATCAAACGACCAAAGTAGTATGTGTTAACTAAGCCAACATCACACTGACCAGCAAGAATCGCATTCATCACGTGAGAGTCTTTTGCGTTAGGTGTGGCTGCAAGGTTGTTTACCCAGCCACTGACAATTGCCTTAGCACCCTCTTCTCCTTCATTGTGGATAATTGAAGCCACTAGAGATTTGGTGTAAATCTTTTTACTGGTTCTTAAGCAAAGCTTACCCTTCCACTGACTGTTGGCCAAATCTGCATAAGTTGAAAGCTCAGTCGGGTTAACTCGCTCTGTACTATAAACAATGGTTCTAGCACGAACAGATAAACCCGTCCACAATCCTTTAGGATCTCTTAAATAGCTTGGGATATTACTTGCAATGGTATCGGTCATCACAGCTTGGAAAATATCCTGTGTACCTGCATACCATAGATCACCGGCATCTACTGTCATAAAAATATCTGCAGGTGTATTTTCGCCTTCTAATTTTAGGCGCTCGATCAAGTCACCACCCTTGCCAGTTAAGTAATTTACTTCGATACCAGTATCTTTTGTAAATTGCTCAAATAGAGGTTGAATTAAATGCTCTTTTCGAGAACTGTATACAGTGACTGTGTCATCAGTTGACGCCTGAACTTGAGCAATTGAACCCATTAGGAGAGCTGTTAATGCCATGACTGACACAGTAAATTTCTTTGTATACATTGGCTTTTCCTTTATTATAAGATTGTTAAGTAGTTTTTTTATTGCAAATGATAATCAATATCATTTGCATATGATACACAATCTCAATTAATGTGCAACTGTTTATTGTCGATTTTTCCAATTCTATCAGCAAAGGCTTTAGCTTCAGATTCATCATGTGTTACAAGGATTGATGTAACCTTTGCTTTTTTAAGAATACCTCTTACTTCCGTTACTAATTGATCTCGGTGAGATTTATCTAAACTTGAAAATGGCTCGTCTAATAAAAGTAATTTAGGTGAAGTTGCCAACGATCTAGCCAAACTAACACGCTGTTGTTCGCCACCAGAAAGTTGGTGTGGGTATTTTTTTTCAATACCCTCAAGACAAATCAATTGAAGCAGTTCGCTGACTTTTTGTGTTTTTTGTTCTTTGCTTAAATCATTAATACCAAAGCAAATATTTTGGAAAACTGTCATATGCGGAAACAAAGCGTAATCTTGAAAAACCATGCCAATTTTTCTAGCTTCGGCTTTCACTTTGTGATCACCATGATCACTCAGATCACTACCATCTAAACTAACTGAGCCATTTTGTGCGTTGTCCAAGCCAGCGATAAATCGCAGGGCACAACTCTTTCCACTACCACTATCTCCCAATAATGCAAAAATGTCGCCACTTTCAAGCGTCAGATTAAAACCCTCTAATACTTGATTATCTTCAAATGAAATTGTAAGGTCAGAAACACTTAACATGCTAAATACAAATAGTAATGATTCTCATTATTATATAAGAAAAACTTTTTTTTGCAATCTTTGCCCAATTAATCATCAAATTTGCATTGTCGAGTTTGACTGTAAGAACTAAACAGATGGCATAAAATAACCACCATGGATTCACTCAGTCGCAGCAAAGTCAGCCAAAAAGTCACTCTCATCGGGGCGGTGATTGATTTTTTACTGTCTGTCCTTAAAATCGTTGTCGGCTTTATCGGCAATTCGGGTGCATTAATTGCGGATGGCATTCATTCATTTTCTGACTTACTATCTGACTGGGTTGTTTGGTATGCCGCCAAACACGCGGGGGAGGGGCCTGATGCCGAACACCCGTATGGCCATGAACGATTCGAAACAGTTGCCACATTGGGGCTCAGTATTTTTCTTGCCATTATTGGCACAGGTATTATTTTTGACTCCGCACAGCGTCTATCAGATACAGGGCAACTGAGTCACACCCCTTGGCTACTTGCTGTTGCCACCCTGTCGATTGTTAGCAAAGAGGCGTTGTATTGGTATACAGTAATTGTCGCCAAGAAAGTCAAATCAGAAATGCTTAAAGCCAATGCTTGGCATCACCGCTCCGACGCATTTTCATCCATCGTGGTATTGGTAGGTATTTATGGCGCGGCCAACGGTTACTTTTATTTGGACTCCATTGCAGCAATTATTGTCGGCCTAATGATTATCTTTATTGCCTGGAAATTGGGCATTGGTGCGACAAAAGAACTGGTGGACACCTCGATCGATGCCGAGGATATAGCAAAACTTCGTGCCGCACTCTCTGAAATTCAAGGCGTTAATAGCGTTCACTCTCTACGCACAAGAAGAAATGGTCATAAGATTTCTGCCGATGTGCACGTACAGGTAAATCCGTTTTTATCCGTTAGCGAAGGACATATCATTAGCGTCAGTGTTGAGCGTGTTGCGCAAGATTGCGTTGAAGGTCTGAGTGACGTCACTGTTCATATTGACCCTGAAGACGATGATGACGAAAACACCCCTTATGAAAACTTGCCTGAACGTGCTCAGGCTAGAAAAATTCTGCACCAAGCACTTAAACTTGAGGAGTGCGACTACAAGATCGAACGCACACAATTGCATTATCTCGACGGCAAAATATTGGTGGATTTCTTTCTTTCTCTTGACTATCTACAAACTGTCGACGCTCAAGAAATCAACAACCAGCTATCAAGTATCGTTGGACAATTGCCTGGCTTTGGCGAAGTAAAAGTGTACTTTGGTTAAAATGAGACCTTTCAAAGGTCTTGAAGGCTACAGCGCGTGATAAGCGTGACAAATAGCACCCGCTAGTGCATCCGCTGCATCCGCTTGCGGCGCCTTATTAAGCTTTAATAATTGTTGCACCATAAAAGAAACTTGCTCTTTTCCTGCGTGCCCATTGCCAACAATCGCCTTTTTAATTTGATTGGGGCTGTAATCTATAATAGGCAAATCTTGTACTCCAACAGCTGAAATAATCGCACCTCGTGCATGCCCTAGCTTGATCGCAGCGTCTGGATTGGGTCGATCAGGGCGCATAAATGCTCGCTCAATCACAACGATATCCACTTCGTATTTTTCCAAAATTTCTCTAATGCCTTTAAAAATAGTGATGATGCGTTGATTAAAATCCCCGTCGGTACGAATGCAACCACTGGTGACGTAATTAAACTTAAGTTTGTTTGCAGTTATAAGACCAAAACCGGTAATTCTCGAGCCTGGGTCAACGCCAAGTATATTCATGGTCGCTATTCTAACAGCTATAATCTGAGACCTTTGAATAAAAGGGACAGCTCGTGGCCGTTATTGATTTATCGCAACACAATTTTGATGAAACTATCTCTAATAACGAAATCGTCATGCTTGATTTCTGGGCACCTTGGTGTGGGCCTTGTCTGCAATTTGCACCTACTTTTGAGCAAGCTTCAGAACAAATCGACGAAACAGTATTCGCCAAAGTTAATACAGAAGATGAGCAACTTTTAGCCTCTCGTTTTGCCATTCGCTCCATTCCAACGCTTATGATTTTTCGCCAAGGCATTGGGATCTTTTCACACTCGGGCACTTTAGCAGTTACGGATATTAATGATTTAATTGCAAAAGCAAAAAGTCTTGATATGGATGCCGTTAGAAAAGAACTGACAGAAGAAAACAAGTAAGCTAGCCAACAAATCGGGCGTATTGTTCTTCCCTAAATCCTACAACTACCACCTCTTCGCTGACAAGAACTGGGCGCTTTATCAGAGCTGGCTGTTCAATTAACAACTCAATGGTGATATTGTTTTTCTGCACTTCAGAAAGCGATCGATAAGTAGTTGAACGCTTATTTACTAAGGCTTCCCAGCCAATTGACTCAACCCAAGCTTTAATCGTATCACCTGACAATGGATTCTGCCTGAAGTCTATAAACTGATAATTGGTGTTGTGAGTGCTTAAATACTTGCATGCTTTTTTAACTGTATCGCAATTCTTGATACCATAAACTGTAATTTCATCACTCATTTACCAACCCTATCGATCGAAGGGAGGTTGTTTAAACTTTTCACGCATCCAATTGAGCGCTTTATAGGTAACTTCATTCTCTATCATTTTACGTTCAAGGTGCTTTTTTCCAGGAAATTCCATCAAAAACAAGCCAACAATAATAGCTAGAATCCCCTGACCCGGAGTAAAAAGCATAACAAACCCCAAAAGAACCAATACGAACCCTAGGGCACTCCTGCCAACAATGACAATCAAGTGACCAAAATGCTTAATTTCAAATTTATGGTATTTTGAATTAGTGAAATAATCGTATGGAATTTTAGACACCAAGAACGGCGTAAAAATAAGACTAACAACAAAAATCAACGCTGAAACTGTGACAATGAGGACGATGTAGTCCTTAAATTGAGCATAGATATCTAGAATAATATCTAGCATGTTAAAAGAAAGGTAACAGGGCCATCATTAACAAGAGAAACTTGCATGTCGGCGCCAAAAACACCCGATGCCACATCACTGTGCTTAACTTTAAATGACTCAACCATAGTGTTATACAGATTCTCAGCTTCCACGGGAGGCTTCGCTGTAGAAAATCCTGGTCTTGTGCCAGACTTAGTGTCCGCCGCCAAAGTAAATTGAGAGATTAGCAATATGCCGCCAGCAACATCGCTGACACTTAGATTCATCTTGTCTTGCGGATCAGCGAATACTCGATATGAAAGAAGTTTGTTAATCATCTTGTTTGCTTCAATCAAGGTATCGTTTTTTTCAACACCAATAAAAACCAACAAGCCTTGATTGATTTTTCCAACAGTATCAGCTCCAACCACAACACTGGCGGACGATACTCTTTGGATTAATGCTTTCATAACTTTCTATCTAGGAAGACAGATACGAGATATCAGCTACCGACAAAAACAACATCCTCACTCGTCCAATTAGCGCCAACCTTGCCTGGCGCAGGTCTTGATCCTCGGCATTTACCATTACATTATCAAAGAATGAATCAATCGTAGCCTTCAAACCCACAAGGGATGTCATGATCAACTGATAGTCTTTCTGACCACTCAGTTGATCAGATACAGCCCTTGTGGCCTCAAATAGAGAAATCTCCGAAGCTTCAAGCAACAATGATCCGTCCACCTCGACATCAGCTTCGCAATCCCTCAGCATGTTGGCAATACGTTTATTAGCCTCAATCAGACTGGATGATTCACTTTGTTGTATAAAGGCATTTAACGCCTCAACTCTTTGGTGGAAATCAAGAGGAGACTCAGGGCTAACCGCAAGTACCGCCTCAAACACGTTTCCATCAACTTTATTGTCTCGGTAATACGCCTTTAAGCGCTCCATCATAAATTGATAAATCTTAGGTGACACAGTTTTATCAACCGAGTCTGTATGCAAATTCAAGGAGGCTTCGATTAATGCTTTTAAATTAAGCTCAAGTTTTGCCTCAACAAAAATTCTCAACAATCCAAGGGCTAGACGTCGTAGAGCATAAGGGTCTTTCGAGCCAGTTGGTCCTTGACCAATGCCATAGATACCGGTAATGGTATCCAGCTTATCAGCAATTGCCACCACAAGGCCGTTCGGCGTTGAAGGCAACTCATCACCGGCAAACCTTGGCTGGTAGTGCTCTTTAATGGCATCCGCTACTGAATCAGACTCACCGTCGTTTTTGGCGTAATAGCCACCCATCACCCCTTGAAGATCGGCAAACTCGCCCACCATTTCACTTAACAAATCGGTTTTTGCCAAAAGCCCCGCTCTTGCACAAGAGTTTACATCAACGCCAATCATTCCTGCAATGATGCCACTCAACTTCTCGATACGCTTTGCCTTGTCACCCATAGAGCCTAGTGACTTCATAAACAACACTTTGTCCAAATCAACAAGTCTGTCCACCAATCGCTTAGCTTTGTCTTGCTCCCAGAAAAATTCAGAGTCCGCCAATCGTGGACGAATAACGCGCTCATTACCATTAATAATGACGGATAAATCACTCGACTCAATATTGGCAACCGATATAAATGCGGGTAATAAATGGCCGTTTTCGTCGATCATATGAAAATACTTTTGATGCGATTTCATTGCCGAAATCAGCGCCTCTTCGGGTACATCTAAAAACTTCTCGTCAAAATGCCCTGAAAAGGCTTTTGGGTATTCAACCAAAGCGCACACTTCATCCAGTAGAGACTCATCAATGACTGCGGTTGCATTATTGTCATCAGCGACCGCATTAACTTGCTTACGAACCATTTCCTTACGAACATCAAAGTCCACTTCAATGTCGGACTTTTGCTTCATTAAGCCTTGATACTGGCTAGCGTGAGTGATCTCAAATGACTGTTCGCCGGTGAATCTTAAGCCTCGCGTCATATTGCCACTATCAAGCCCCATAATACTTGCTGGAACAACAATATCATCCAACAACATCACTAGCCAATGCACAGGCCGAACAAAGGAATAATCCAAATCACCCCACTGCATTGCGCGCGTAATGGGGATATTGTTAATGGCTTTTTCTACAGCACTTGGCAGAAGTTTTTTTGTCTGCTCACCCGCTTTTTCAGATTTAAAAAAGTAATACTCTTTGTCGCCCAACGTTTGCCTTTCAAGAGAGGAGGCGTCAACACCATTTGAGCGTGAAAAACCTTCAATTGCCTTCTCTGGTGCGCCAACTGCAGGACCTTTACGCTCAATCAGTTGGTCCTCTTGCACAGATTGTAAATTAACAATAGAGACGGCCAAACGTCGAGGTGTTGCAAACGCCTTGACCTCGCCCATGGCTAAATCAAGTGATTTAAGCTCAGCAACAAGATTATCTTTTAATGCGTTTGATAGTTTTTTAAGAAGCTTCGGAGGAAGTTCCTCCGTGCCCAATTCCAATAGGAAGTCATGCGTTTTCATGCAGGGTATTTTAGCGTATTGGCGATTTTAGATTTGTCTAGATCAGTCTAAATCTTAAACACCCATTGTCGAGGTCAATCATTACCGTCCTACCTTTTAGTTTTTCGGGTGTTTGCTCAAATTGCATGTAAACACCGCCAATAGAGATTAGTTGCGCATCAAAATCTTGAATGTAGATAGTTGCCGCCTTGTTCTCAGTGCCCGCGATAACTTTTCCGGCCACTGACCGGTAAGCCCAAACACTTTGTTTAGCGACCAGTTCGCTTTCTTTTTCGGCGACATCAAGCAAAACAAGGTCACCCTTGTCAACAACCACCTGATCCTCACTGGTGAGTCGATGATTAACAACGGTAGGCGGTACTGTTTTTACCGCCGTCTTCAGCATTTGAGCTGTAGGCTTGGCTTCTTTTACTTTGGCTGTTTTTTTGGTATCTGGAAAATGCGCCAAACCTGCAAAATTTGCAAAATCAATGAGCTCTTGTTTGCTTGATCGAATACCAATCACAACCACTTGATTTTGCACCAAAACCTCCAACATGACCGCAAGCTCATTAGCCTGGAGCTCGTCACTTTTAATATCGAGAATAACGGGCAAATCTTGCAATTCACTTTTAAACGACTTGGATTCTAGAAGTTCTGAAAAAACATCGCAATCAGTTGAATCCACAACGATATTCGCTATGGATTCTTGATTGGTGGAAAGTTTAAATGCCATAGAATGTGTCAGCTACCATCAACTTGCTTATCGGAGCTGGAAATTGAAACATGGCGGATTAGTTAACTCTAAAGAAGAACATAATTTCAGTATCAAAGACACTTTGATCTGGAGCCATTGGTAATGGAGACGCCTTGTAAACTGCGCGTTCAATTGAGTTTCTGAACGATTCTGCCTTATCACTGTCGTCGATAGTGCAATCTTGAACATTAACCGCTTCTACGTAGCCATCTTCATCTTGAATAATGTAGACGTCACAACCCCAGTCATCTTCAGCGCCCATATAACGCCACTCATCCTTAACTCGTGCGGCGATTAAACCAATGTAGCTAGACTTCAATTTAGAGAATTGGTCTTCAACCACCAACTCTCTTTCTTGGTCTTCTTCTGCTTGCAGCTCCTTCGTGAGCGACCTGTTCTCCTGATCTTTTTCAAAGGCCTCTGCCTCCTCTGCGCGCTCTTGCTCTAGTTGTTCTTTTTTCTTGCGCTCTTCTTCGGTGAGTTGCTTGGCTAACTCTTCTTGCTCTTCAGCCTCTCTAGCCTTGGCTTCGGCCTCTTCGGCTTTGACTGCCGCCTCTGCCGCCTTGGCTTCGGTTTCTTTTCTTTCTTCATCGGCTAATTGCTTTTGCTTTTCAGCCTCTAGCGCGTCAGCCTCGGCCAATTCTTTCTTCTTGGATGCTTCCGCTGACTTAGCTTCGGTTACTTTTCTTTCTTTATCGGCTAATTGCTTTTGTTTTGTCGCTTCAGCAGCTTTCTGCTCTTCATCCTTGCGGTGTTCTTCAGCATGCTTTTGCGCTTTTTTAGCAGCCTCGGATTGTTTTATCTCACTTTCTAATTTATCTTGTTTTTGCTGCTCAAGGTCAACTAATCTTTGTCTTTCAGCCTTAATTACCTCAACATCGATAGTAACCGCCTTGGTTGGTACGGATTGTTGCGCACCTGCTTTTTGCTCAGGCATCTCCCAACTCTCGACCTTGGCATAAAGCAGACCAACAACCAATGTAATATGAATAGCAACGGCAAAGACAAAGGCGACCGGATGTTTGCGTGCAATTTTCACCATTGGGCGAACTGCAGCAACGATCAAACCGGTAAATAAATTAACAATAAAATTTAAAAACTTTTTCAACTGTTCCATAAGAAGTCTTTTTTTATTCAGGGGTTTCAGTTACGATGCCGACCTTATCAACGCCGCTTTGTTGTAGTAGTGCCATTAATTGCACAACGCTACCATAATTCACATCCTTGTCTCCACGGACAAAGACTTTCATTTGCGGGTAAGTATCTAGGCGAGCCATCACACGACCAACAGCAACGCTAATGGAAACTTTTTCTCCGTCCTCAAGGTCTGAAGAGGCGACATCGTGCAGTGAATTAATGAAGTAATTACCCAGCTTGTCAATGGTAATAACGGTCGGCTGCTGTTCAGCGTAGTCCACCATTTTCGCTTCCGCTTGAGGTAAATCAACCTCAACACCTTGCTCAATAATTGGTGTGGTCATCATAAAAATCACCAACAACACCAACATCACATCGATGTAGGGAACGATGTTTATTTCGGCATTTACTTTAGGTCTGGCGCGACTTGGTAGTGCAATCATTATTATTGCTGTCTTTGGAAGCTAACAAATAACTCTTCAATGAAGGCTGTGTATTTATTGCCAATCTCTTCGACTTGAGAAACCAATCGATTGTAGGCAATTGTCGCTGGAATCGCAGCAAATAGGCCAAAAGCTGTAGCGATTAACGCCTCCGCAATACCTGGCGCAACAACGGCAATTGTTGCCTGTTTGACTGATGCAAGACCAATGAAGGAATGCATAATTCCCCACACGGTACCAAACAAACCAATATACGGACTTGAAGATGCAATCATCGCCAGTACGGATAAGCTGCCGTCCAATCGATCAATTTCATTATTCGCGGTCGTATTCATTGAGCGATAAGCGCGCTCAGAGTTCATAATCAACGCTTGATTCGATGTTGATTTTGAGTGGTTAAATTCTTTATAGCCAGAGCCAAAAATGTCCTCCATTGCCGTTCTATCATCCACAATCGCAGGAAGTGCTTCGTATAGCACTGAGAGTTCAGCCTCGCCTTCAAAGCGATGATGAAAAGTCTTAATATCCTTTTTTGAGTCAATTAATACTTTTTTCTTGGACATAATCACCGTCCAAGAATAGATTGACATTAACACCAATATAGCCATCACTACTTGCACCACAAAACCGGCACTGAGTATTAAACTGATGATTGATAAACTACTTTCTTCCATTTAGTTTCTCCGAGATTACTTGTGGCATTCCACAAGGTTTGAAATTTTGCGTAAGAACAGAAACAACCTTAACTTCCGCATCAAATAATACCGTATTTTGCTTGATATTCATTATTTTCTGAGAAAAAATCAGACTTGCCTTGCCAGCCGATTTAATCTCTGTTTGAACCTCAATTAAGTCATCAAGTTTGGCGGGCTTTAAATAGTTAGCCGTCACTTTTCTAACCACGAATAACACCCCAAAATCTTTGTTAATTTGATCTTGTTCAAAACCCGCTTCACGCAACATTTCACTACGACCGCGCTCAATATATTTTATATAGTTGGCGTAATAAACAACACCGCCTGCGTCCGTATCCTCGTAATAAATGCGAATGCTTAATTTACTCATTTGCCGTAAAGATCTTTTTGTTTTCCTTGGCGTGTTATTCCTAAATGAGCAAATGCCATATCTGTAGCAACACGCCCTCGCGGCGTTCTCATAATAAACCCTTGCTGAAGAAGATAAGGCTCAACCATATCTTCCAGCGTAACTCGCTCCTCACTGAGTGCAGTCGCCAGCGTATCTAAACCCACGGGACCTGCTGAAAATTTAGTGATAATAAGATCAAGGTAATCTCGATCGAGCTGCTCCAATCCAGCCTCATCTACTTTAAGTGTTAATAAGGCCTCCTGGGCAATTTCTTTATGAATAACACCATTGGTTTTGACATCGGCAAAATCCCTTACTCTGCGCAATAATCGATTAGCAATTCTAGGTGTGCCCCTTGAGCGCCTGGCAATCTCGTGCGCACCTTCTGCCTCAATCGTAATACCCAATATTGCAGCTGAACGCTCAATGATTTCTTGCAAATCATTTAATTCATAAAAAACTAGGCGCTGAACAATACCAAATCGATCTCTTAGGGGCGAAGTAAGCATGCCAGCACGAGTCGTTGCACCTATTAGGGTAAATGGCGGTAAATCAAGCTGTACAGAATGAGCGGCAACACCATCGCCCACCATAATATCTAATTTAAAATCCTCTAAAGCCGGATAAAGGATTTCTTCGACAATTGGATTGAGGCGGTGAATTTCGTCAATAAAGAGAATGTCATAGGGCTCAAGCTTGGTCAAAATAGCTGCCAAATCACCAGAGCGCTCTAACACCGGTCCTGCGGTTTGTTTTAAGCCAGCGCCCATTTGCTTTGCAATCACATTAGCTAGGGTGGTTTTTCCTAAGCCAGGAGGGCCGTAAATCAAGCAATGGTCTAGCGCATCGCCCCTAGTTTTAGCGGCCTCGATAAAAAGTGCCATCTGAGATTTGACATCGTCTTGACCAATATAATCATCGAAAGACGTTGGTCTAACTGAATTGGTTTTTATATCTTCGTTGTTTTGACTTTCACCGCCGACTAGGCGATCTTCTTCGATCATAAAGTGGACAATATTTGCGTGATTCAACCTATTTTATCTGAATAGATTCACGAGTTTTGTGAAGATAGTGTGAAGCATTAATGAATATCGTGACCAAATACTATCAACAGGTCAAAATATGGATGACACTGTATAATTGCCCTCTGACTTTAATAGCCATAAATTGAATGCCGCATATTGCCGTACTGAGTGTTAATCATCAGCTCGCGCCCGTAGAAATACGAGAAAAAGTGGCGTTTGCACAAAACGAATTATCAAGCTCAGTTTCGAAGCTACTGTCAATACCAGGCATTCTTTCTTGTGTTGTATTGTCCACTTGCAACCGCTCAGAGCTTTACGTGGCCTCGGAGTTCAGTCATGTTGAAGAAGTATTGGGTCAATATTTGGCCAACACGCATGGCATCGACTATAAAAAACTGTCTCAATATTTAAGCTATTTTGAAGGCGATAATGCCATAAATCACATTTGTAGTGTGGCTGCGGGTCTTGATTCAATGGTATTGGGTGAGCCGCAAATATTTGGCCAACTAAAAGACGCTTACCAATTCTCAAAAGAACATAAAGCACTGGACAAAACACTTGAAAAATTATTTCAACACGCTTTTACAACGGCAAAAAAAGTCAGAACAGACACCAAAATAGGCGCCTCACCGGTCTCAGTTGCATATTGTGCCGTCAAACTCAGCGAAAAAATTTTTACCAACTTGGCCGATCAAACAGTACTTTTAATTGGTGCAGGTGAAATGATTGAGTTGAGCGCTCAACATCTCAAGCAAAAAGGCGTAAGTAAGATGATTGTTGCTAATCGAACGATTGAAAATGCGCAAACAATTGCGCTCACTTATGAGGCTGAAGCGATCAACCTAAAGCAACTATCTGAGCATCTTCACCGCGCCGACATTGTTATATCGTCCACTGCTGCGCCGGTGCCTATTTTGGGCAAGGGCTTAATAGAGACTGTGCTTGTACAAAGAAAACACCAGCCAATGTTGCTACTGGATTTGGCCATTCCTAGAGACATTGAGCCAGAAGTTGGCAAACTTGATGATGTGTTTCTCTACACGGTGGATGACCTTCAACAGGTGGTAGAGAATAATCTTGAGGGCCGTAAACAAGAAAAAATTGCCGCCCAAGAAATCATTAAAAAGCAAAATATAGAATTTAAAGTCTGGCTTGATAACATCCCCAATGAAGAGATTATTAAGCAATATCGTCAGCATGCGATAAACCTTAAAAACGATGCAGTAAAAATCGCCATTAAAAAACTGTCTACTGGTGCAAATGCAAATGCAATTATTCAGGAACTGGCAGACCAACTAACCAATAAGCTCTTGCATGCGCCATTTAAGAACATCAAGAAAACGCCAAACATTAGCTTGGAGCAATGCAAATCTTGCATCCCAAAACCATCAATAAAACCCATTAAAATCAATAATTCATGAACCAATCAATCTTAAGCAAACTTGAGCAGTTATCCATGCGTCTTGAGGAAATCAATGCCATGCTTTCCGAGCAGGCCGTTGCCTCAGATCCAAATAAATTCAGAGATTTATCGATTGAGCACTCTCAACTAACCCCTGTCAACGATCAATATCAACAATTTCTATCCACTCAAGAAGATATTAATGCTGCCCAGCAAATGCTAAATGAGGATGATGCCGATCTTAGAGAGATGGCAGAGGAAGAAATCTCCGATGGCAAAACAAAGCTAGTCGAACTCGAACTCGAACTTAAAAAATCACTACTACCCAAAGATCCTAACGACTCTCGGAATATTATTATTGAAATTAGAGCGGGTACTGGAGGCGACGAGGCCAGTATTTTCTCGGGCGACCTTTACAGAATGTACTCCCGCTACGTTGAGAAAAACAAATGGCAATTAGAAGTGATGAGCTCAAACTTGGGCGAACATGGTGGCTTTAAAGAGGTTATTGCACGCATTAGTGGTGTTAATGTTTACTCAAAACTTAAATTTGAATCGGGAGCTCACCGCGTCCAACGCGTACCCGAAACCGAATCTCAAGGTCGCGTACACACCTCGGCTTGCACCGTTGCTGTGATGCCAGAAGTGGCGACTATTGAAGAGGTGAATATCAACATGGGTGATGTTAGGGTAGACACTTTTAGAGCCTCTGGCGCGGGTGGTCAGCACGTCAACAAAACAGATTCAGCGGTACGAGTTACCCACATTCCAACCGGCACCGTTGTCGAATGCCAAGACGGAAGATCACAACACAAAAACAAAGCACAGGCTTTGTCGGTATTAGCCTCAAGAATCTTAGACGCACAGCAACAAGTGCAACACAAAGAGCAAGCCTCTCAACGTAAAGAGTTGGTCGGCAGTGGCGATCGCTCACAACGAATACGTACGTATAACTATCCACAAGGAAGAATTACCGATCACCGCATTAACTTAACGCTTTATAAGCTAAGCGAAGTGATGGAGGGTGAACTGGAATCTGTTATTGAGCCACTTATTGTTGAACAGCAAACCAACCAACTCACAGCCCTTAACGACAGCCTATAACTAGTTTTTTGTTGGCAGTAATTGTGACAACACAAAAATAATACCGAGTGTAATGACAATGGCTGGCCCTGTTGCAATGTCATACTGAATAGAGCTGTAAAGTCCCAACAATACGGATATCACCGAGACAACAATAGAGCCAAAAATCATTGACGGTGGCGAACTGGAAAAGACGCGCGCAATGGCCGGCGGAATAATCAATAAAGAGGTGATTAACAACACTCCAACAATTCTCACAGAAACGGATACCGCAAGTGCAATTAAGAACATAAAGAGGAGTTCATAGGCGATTTTACTGATACCTTCTGCTCTTGCCAGTTCCTCATTCAAGGTCAATAACAGCAGTTTTTTCCAATTCATAATCAGCAGCCCAACAACAGCAACCATTACTGAATAAACCCAAAATAAATCTTGCATGGTGATTGAGAGAATATCGCCAAAAAGGTAAGCAAAATAATCGGTGTTTCTATCACCGACAAAGCTCAGCACCACAATACCGGCTGAGAGCGCTATATGAGAAAAGATACCTAGAATGGCGTCATTCGATAAAAACTGTTTTTGCTGCAGGGCGACAATTAAAGAAGCAAAAAGTGCGCCAACGATTAACAAGCCAAAATTGACCCCAAGACCGCTAACAAGCCCCAGTGCAACACCAAGCAAGGCGCTGTGTGAGATTGAGTCTGAAAAGTAAGATAGGCGCTTCCAAATAACAAAACAACCCAGCGAGCCGGCTATCACCGACACACCAAGTGAGGCTGCTAGAGCGCGAATAATAAAGTCTTCCATGCTAGATCGAAAATGCTTTAGTTACTGACAACGGCGACAAAGACCATAAAGGTATAACGAGTGATCGGTTAGTTGAAAGCCGTGTTGTTTAGCAATTTGTAATTGATGAGATTCAATTACATCATCCTGAAACTCGACAATATCGTTGCATTTCACACAAACCAAGTGATCATGATGCTCAACATTTGAAAGTTCATAAACAGACAAATTGTTTTCAAAATTGAGCTTGTTAACGATGCCCGATTCCTCAAACTGAGTCAGTACTCGGTAAATGGTGGCAACTCCCACTTCTTCGTTTTGCTCGATCAAAGTACGATAAATATCTTCCGCACTCAAATGATGATTCGGACTCTTTTCCAGCACTTCCAATATTTTCAATCTAGGCAGGGTAACCTTAAGGCCAGCGCTTTTTAAATCTTGTGCGTCCATTCAAAATCCTTGGGTAAAATCTATTCAATATTTTAATCGTTTAACGAATCATGAAAAGACTAACTTTGCTTGTCCTTATTTTGCCGCTACTAACGGGCTGTGGAGTATCCATGCCGAAAATGCCCTCAATATCAATGCCCGACTTTTCCAAGGTTTCGATGCCAAGTTGGCCAAGCTTTTTAACCCCTTCGTGGCCCAGCATTGATGTTCACAAACCGACCATTATTCAAGGCTCTGTACTCGAAATCGAGGCGGTTGGACAACTGCAATTAGGCATGAGTAAAGTGACGGTAATGGATTTAATCGGTTCGCCAAGCGTTAGCGACCCATTCCACGAGGATCAATGGGACTACATTCATCACTCAACCATCGACGGTGAGGAAGTAATTCATTACCGCTTAACACTAATTTTTGTAGACAACTTATTATCGATTATCGATGACAGTGGCCTTGGCGGGTTATTCAACAACACAGAACAATAGGCGTAAATCCAGCCTACTCGACCACCAAAGATCAATCGAGTAAAATACCCTCATGTCTGAATTAATCGTTAATGAGCTAAGCTGTCAAAGGGGTTACAACACCCTTTTTGGCGAACTCTCGTTCTCTATAACTTCAGGTGAAATATTAAGAATTTCTGGGGCTAACGGTAGTGGCAAGACCTCATTGCTAAAAATTCTTGCCGGCTTAAGCGGCGCCGAATCAGGCTCGGTTGCTTACAACAATCACAGGTCAGGGTCAAGCGAATACCAAGAAGATATTTTCTATTTGGGTCACCTCCCTGCCCTTAGTCCGGAGCTCTGTTGCAGAGAAAACTTGAGTTACTTGTCACACCTTCAGGGGGCCGATACCAACGATCAAATAAGAGATGCTTTGATCGCTATTGGCTTAAAGGGCTACGAATACGAATACGCCGCAAATTTATCGGCCGGCCAAAAAAGGCGTGTCGTACTTGCCTCACTCTTCATTAATAAAGCCCCAATTTGGCTGCTGGACGAGCCATTTACCGCACTCGATAGTGATGGTATTGCCATCCTCGAGGAGCAAATCAACAAGCACTCAAGGAGTGGTGGTATTTGCATTTTAACCACCCATCAGGACTGCAATTTGTCCAATATGAGGACGCTCTCGCTGTGAATATTTTCATGCAAACACTCGCCCGCGATTTGAAGATGGCGCTGAGAAATCCATCCAGTTTTCTCAACCCTTTGCTGTTCTTTATCATTGCCATTTCTCTTTTTCCTTTGGCCATTAGCCCTGAAGCACACACCCTTTCAAACATTGCCCCTGGTATTATTTGGGTCACCTGTATGTTGGCCGTACTGCTTTCTTTAAACGCACTATTTCACACCGATTACGACAACGGCGTCTTGGAGCAAATGGTGATTTCACACCACTCTTTACCCTTGCTTCTACTCGCTAAAATAACTGCACATTGGTTATTAACAGGCCTGCCTATTGTGTTGTTATCGCCGTTATTAGGCGCTGCACTTTTTCTGGATAGCGAGAGTATTGGTGTACTTATGCTTACCTTGTTGCTAGCCACGCCAAGCCTTAGCCTAATTGGTGCGATTGGCGCCTCTTTAATTGTCGGCATTAAGAACTCAGGCATGTTGTTGTCATTATTGATTCTACCTCTCTATACCCCCATTCTTATTTTCGCCTCAAGTGCCGTTTCCCAAGCGCAATATGACCTTTCAATTAGCGCCCAACTGTACTTCCTTGCAAGCATTTTAATTCTGAGCTTGATGGGCTCACCCTTTGTAAGTGCTCTTGCTTTGAAAACAAGCTTAGAATGACCTTTATATTCTAAAAAAAAATACGTTATAATTCTCTCACACGCTGATTTGTCCCGATTGCTAGCGTTGTCACTTTAAGTGACTAAAAAAAGCTAAAGCTGGCGTCTTCCTTACCCGAAACCCCACTTTTAAGGGTTTTTATAAATTTCAAAAGGAAAACACTCATGATATTTACTTCAGAATCCGTTTCAGCAGGTCACCCTGATAAAGTTTGTGACCAAATTTCGGACGCCATTCTTGATGCGGCATTGGCCCAAGACATTCATTCACGCGTTGCCGTTGAAACTCTCGTTAAAGACAACCAAGTCGTACTTGCGGGTGAAATCACCACAGGCGCCGATATTGATTACGAGGCCGTTGTTCGTAAAACCATTGTAGAGATTGGTTACGATCAAGACGAGTATGGATTTAACGGCCACAACTGTGCCATAACCAATTTACTCGGTGAACAATCGCAAGACATCGCTATGGGTGTTGACGAATCAAATGATCACGAGCAAGGTGCAGGTGATCAGGGTCTTATGTTTGGTTATGCTGATAACGCGACTGACGTACTGATGCCAGCACCTATTGTCTACGCTCATCGCCTTGTCGCGCGCCAAGCAGAATTGATGAAATCTGGCGCATTACCGTGGCTAAGACCCGATGCCAAATCTCAGGTTTCTTGTATTTACGAGGACAACCATGTAGTCGGCATTGATGCGGTCGTTTTATCCACTCAGCACGATGCAGATATTTCACTCAATGATTTACGCGAAGCGATTTTAGAAGAAGTCATTAAGCCTATTTTGCCAAGTGAATGGCTTAGTAACAATACCAAATACCACATCAACCCAACAGGTAACTTTGTTATTGGCGGTCCGGTGGGTGATGCAGGTTTAACAGGTCGAAAAATTATCGTTGACACCTATGGTGGCATGGCCCGCCATGGCGGCGGCGCCTTCTCGGGCAAAGACCCCTCCAAAGTGGATCGAAGTGCAGCTTATGCCACTCGTTACGTAGCGAAAAACATTGTTGCCGCGGGGTTAGCTGAAGTTTGTGAGATTCAGATATCTTATGCCATTGGTGTGGCCGAACCGACCAGTATTAATATCAACACCTTTGGTACAGGAAAAGTAAGCAACCAAGAAATTGAGCAATTAATCTCTGAGCATTTTGATCTTAGACCAAAAGGCTTAATTGCAATGCTAGATTTAAAACGACCTATCTACCAACAAACAGCGAGCTGTGGTCACTTTGGCAGAACAGAGGATTCAATCAGCTGGGAAAAAACCGACAAAGCTCACTTGCTTAATTAGCATAAATAATTTGATTAAGTTATAATAATCAACCCGCCAAGGAGCGTTGCATTGGGATTCATCTCATCAGGCTTGGCACAAAGATGGTAACCACTATCTTCTACCAACGACGCTCATTTATTTTTCAATTTAGATACAGGAAAACAAATGAGCAACAACACACTAAATAATAACGACTACAAAGTAGCCGATATGGCTTTGGCTGATTACGGCCGTAAAGAAATTGAATTAGCAGAAGCTGAAATGCCGGCATTAATGGCACTTCGTCAAAGATATGCCGACGAGAAGCCGCTTGCAAACGCAAATATTCTCGGCTGTATTCATATGACTATTCAAACAGCAGTGCTAATGGAAACACTAGTTGAGCTGGGCGCGGAAGTTCGTTGGTCGTCTTGTAATATTTTCTCAACTCAAGATCACGCAGCAGCAGCTATGGTAGCAGCCAACATTCCAACCTTTGCCTGGAAAGGCGAGACCGAAGAAGAATTCTTGTGGTGTATTGAGCAAACCATTCTTGAAAATGGCAAGCCTTGGAATGCCAACATGGTGCTTGACGATGGTGGCGATTTGACACAAATGCTACACGAAAAATACCCAGAAATGCTCAGTAATATTCACGGTATCAGTGAAGAAACAACAACGGGCGTACACCGCCTAATCGAAATGATTGCCTGTGATGAACTTAAAGTGCCAGCAATTAACGTCAATGACGCAGTAACAAAATCAAAAAACGACAACAAATACGGCTGCCGTCATTCTTTAAATGACGCCATCAAGCGCGGCACAGACATGCTAATGTCTGGCAAAAAAGCCCTTGTTATTGGTTATGGCGATGTTGGCAAAGGCTCAGCACAATCTCTTCGCCAAGAAGGTATGATTGTGAAGATCAGTGAAATCGACCCAATTTGCGCGATGCAGGCTTGCATGGACGGCTTTGAAGTGGTCTCACCTTACAATAATGGTATCAACACCGGCACAACTGCGGGTATCAACACAGTCTTGCTTTCAACAACGGATTTGATTGTCACCACAACAGGTAATATCAATGTCTGCGATTCTGCCATGCTACAATCTCTAAAACCCGGCTCGGTGGTTTGTAATATCGGCCACTTTGACAATGAAATTGACACTCAATTCATGCGTGACAATTGGCAGTGGGATGAGGTCAAGCCACAAGTGCATCGTGTCTTTAGGTCAGAAAATAAAAACGATTATTTGATTCTTTTATCCGAGGGTCGTTTGGTCAATCTGGGCAATGCAACGGGGCATCCGAGCCGCATTATGGATGGCTCTTTTGCCAACCAAGTGTTAGCGCAAATGCATCTGTTCGAGAAAAAGTTTGCCGATTTACCAGAGACTGAGAAATCCGACAAAATTACGGTTGAAGTGCTGCCTAAAAAACTCGACGAGGAAGTGGCTGCCGGTATGGTTGGAGGATTTGGTGGTGTGCTAACGATTATGACCGATACACAAGCAGACTACATCAACACCCCAAAAGACGGGCCGTTTAAACCTGAAACTTACAAATACTAACCATTGCCAGCCTACTAACATTGCGGGCACTGCTCGTAATGTTAGTAGATTCACTGTCGTTAGTTGTTTAAGCCGCCACAGAATTATTGAGTGTGCCTACCTCTTTCGAGTTTTATTGACAGCGATACGATGATGAAAATCGCTATTTTTTTTGCGCGGTGGTCGCTGCTGTAGCACGCCTACTGGCTTAGAATAAGGCACCAAACATTCTTCGCCACTGCCAATCAAATCACTACGCCCCATGCGCTTTAACGCTTTTTGTAATACACCCCAATTTTCAGGATCATGGTAGCGCAAAAAAGCTTTATGTAATTTGCGTTGTTGCCCACTACGTGGGGTTTTTACCGATTCTGATTGTCGAGTAATTTTCTTAAGCGGATTTAATTCACTGTGATACATAGCGGATGCTATTGCCAGAGGGGTGGGGATAAAGGCCTGCACTTGATCAGGCTTAAAGTCATTACGTTTTAACCAAAGCGCTAAATTTAGCATATCCTCATCACTGGTTCCCGGATGAGAGGAAATAAAATAAGGAATTAAATATTGATCTTTGCCTGCTTGCTTGGAATAACGATCAAACAGTTTTTTAAATTGATGATAAGCGCCAATACCCGGCTTCATCATCTTGGACAAAGTACCCTCCTCTGTATGCTCTGGCGCAATTTTTAAACGCCCACCCACATGATGAGTTACTAACTCTTTAATGTATTCTGGGTCCCGTACAGCCAAATCATAGCGCAAACCTGAAGCAATAAAAACACGCTTAACTCCTTTTAGATTTCGAGCGCGTCGGTACAATTTAGTCAGTGGTTTATGGTCTGTCCCCAGATTTGGGCAAATACCAGGATAGACACAAGAAAGACGTCGACAAGCAGCTTCAATTTTAGGATCCTTGCATTGTAGACGATACATATTGGCCGTAGGGCCACCAAGGTCAGAGATATTGCCTTTAAAATCTTCATCTGTATCGCGGATGGTTTCAATTTCACGAATCACAGAGTCTTCAGAGCGACTTTGAATAATGCGCCCTTCATGCTCGGTAATTGAGCAAAAAGTACATCCACCAAAGCAACCGCGCATAATATTAATTGAAAAACGAATCATATCAAATGCAGGAATTTTCAGCTTGCCATAAGAAGGATGCGGTTTGCGCGTATAAGGCATCTCAAACACGCTATCAAACTCCTCCATTGACAAAGGGATCGGCGGCGGGTTCAACCAAACATCGCGCTCACCGTGGCGTTGTACTAAAGCACGAGCATTGCCCGGATTTGTCTCTAGATGAAAGACACGTGACGTATGCGCATATAGATAGCGATCTTTTGCCACCTGTTCAAAAGAAGGTAGGCGGATAACCGACCTTTCTCGCTTTAAGCCTTTGGTGCGGTGGTCAAAATCGATAACCTGAACTGCCCCCTGATTGGCATCAATTTTACGGGGCTTGGCCTGGCTATTCTTATCGCCACAACCCTGCCTATCCTTGGCAGATGTATCTGCATAAGGATCCGTTTGTGGATAAACTAGACTCTTATCAGCATCAATTTCACTTGAATCTAGCACCGTCCAGCCTTCAGGAATGCCTTGACGCATATAAGCGGTGCCACGAATATCAGTGATTTCCTTAATGTCTTCACCGGCCGCAACCCGGTGAGCAACCTCAACGACAGCGCGTTCAGCATTACCAAAAAGCAGTAAATCTGCCTTAGAGTCAGGAAGAATAGAGCGGCGAATAGTTTGCGACCAGTGATCGTATTGCGCAATACGCCTTAAACTGGCTTCAATACCACCAATAATAACAGGAATGCCTTTGTAAGCTTCCTTGGCGCGTTGAGTGTAAACAGTAGTCGCGCGATCCGGGCGCTTGCCAGCCATAGCACCTGCAGTATAAGCATCATCAGAACGCGGTCTTTTCTCGGCCGTGTAATGATTCACCATAGAATCCATATTGCCTGAGGCGATAGCAAAAAATAAACCAGGCTTTCCTAGTTGACGAAAGGCATCCGCTGAATGCCAATCAGGCTGTGAAATAATCCCCACACGAAACCCTTGGGACTCCAACAAGCGACCAATAATTGCCATACCAAAACTGGGATGATCTACGTAAGCATCCCCTGTAACGATAATAATATCACAGCAATCCCATCCCAACCCGTCCATCTCTTTACGAGACATCGGCAATAATTGCGCGGGAACAAGTCCTTTCTTATGAGGCCAAAATTTTGGGTAAGAATGGAGATTTTTAGGCGATAACGACATGGTCGTTAAATTATACAGTAACGGGTCAATCGTTTAATCAGCCTGAAATTAATGAGTACTACTCAATGCAGTTGCAAATAGCGAGCAAGGGGCTAGATTATCACTAAATAAAATTAGCTATCAACTCTGATAGATGCCCACTTCTATAGTCACTGATTGCACTTCTGGGTGTTTTTGTTTCAGTTGGCGAGTTAAGTCCTCAATAAGGTGATCAATACGACGCACCGTGGCAAAAACAGCGGAACGCTCGTCTCGAAACTCAACGTTGTCTGCAATATTAGCCTTTACATGCTCAATATCGGATTGGATATTGTCAATTAGCGCCTCCTCCCTAACCTCCACTTCGGCAACAAGAACAATGTTATTTTCATCCATAATAATAGATTTAACATCATGACAAAGTTCAACCTCATTGTGGGCTTTACAAATATTAATAAACACTTCTTCAATCTCCAAATGACGAATGTCGGATAAATATATCATATTGACCCTGCCCAAAAATACAGCTGCAACACCAAGCAGCATGGCAATAAGAGAAGAAAATAAAATATCCCAAAGCGGATTACCAGTGACGTAAGACAGCGAAATACCGATTAGCGCCAACAGAATGCCGAACATCGCAATACTGTCTTCAAGAATCATTGCCACCAAAGTTGGGTCTTTAGCCTCACTTATATATTGGACGACAGAAATATCAATATCTTGAGTTCTGTGACGAAACTCCTTCATCGCCACGCGCCAAGCATTACCTTCAATGACAAAGGAAATACTGAGAACAATAAATGCCAAGAGTATGCCACTGATGTTGAAACTAAGGATATTGATACTGGCAACCTCAACTTCTGCCTCACCCATGATTGAGTAGGAATGGTAAGCGTGATATAGGCCTAGTCCAGAACCAATTGAAAACAACCCAATGGCTGACCATAAATTCCAAATGAATTTCTTCTGGTTATGACCAAAGGCGTAATCTTGGTCGGGCGCCTTTTCACTGGCGATTAAACCAAACAATAAAAACAGTTGATTCAGCGTATCCATTAATGAGTGAATTGCCTCATTCATCATCGAAGCTGAAGTGGCAACAAAAGCAGAGATGAACTTGATTAGGGTAACAACGGCATTACTGGCTATACCAATGACAACAATTTTTTTACTGCCTGATGACACATTAACTCCTTGATTTTTCAATATTGGGGTGCTTCATTAATTAGCCAAAGCCCATGAATGAAGTCTATCCCATCTGCCTTCATTTGTCACAATATTATATTTATTTTAGGACGGAAAATCCAACCTTATTTGAGCTCGCATGGGCTTCAATTCGCTATAATGACTTTCTACTTAAACGGGAATAATCGAGTAAATATGAGTGATCAGACCCTTGTTTTTTTACTGATTTCCACCACCTTTGTTTTGTTTGTTTGGGGCAAAGTCCGTTACGATATGGTCGCCTTCGGTGCCCTTATTGCTGGCACACTCATTGGCGTTATCCCCACTCAAGAAGTCTTTTCCGGCTTTGGTCACCCGGCGGTTGTTATTATTGCCCTAGTCCTTATTATCAGTAGGGGCTTGGTTCGATCTGGCTCTGTTGAGATGATTAGTTCAAGGCTTGCCTACCTTATCAGCGGCGTAAAAACCCATATTGCGGTGATGGGCGCAGTCTCAGCAACGCTCTCAAGTATTGTTAATAATGTTGCGGCTTTGGCCATATTAATGCCTGCAGACACTGCGTTAAACAAGAAAGCCAATAGAAAACCTTCTGCAACACTCATGGCGCTTGCCTTCACCTCAATATTGGGCGGCATGGTGACAATGATTGGCACCGCCTCAAATGTTGTTATTGCCACCTATCGAGAGAGTGTTTTGGTTACGCCGTACTCAATGTTTGACTTTGCTCCGGTTGGCTTGATTGTTGCCCTTTCCGGCGTTATTTTTATCGCTTTATTTGGCTGGCGACTGATGCCCAGCCCCGTGGGCTCGAACAAGCTGGACGCTCGACCAGAAGACGTTCGACAATATGTGTCCAATGTTGTGATTGCCGAAAACTCTAATTTTGTCGGCCAATACCTGTCCTATTTAGATGATATTTGCGACGAGGCTAACGTCTCGATTCTGGGCCTCATTAGGAATAATGAAAGACTGGAAGGTGAGGGCTTTATTCGTAATTTCATTATTAATGTTGACGACCTTTTGATTCTAGAAGGCTCTGTTCAGGGTATTGATGAATTTATGAAACAAACAAAAACTCACTATATCAGCGAAACAGAATCCGACTTTGAATTCACCCACACCTCTCTTATAGAGGCTGTTGCACCACCCTTTTCACGCTCGATCGGTAGAACCGCCACCCAACTCAGTCTGCTAAAGCTCAGACAAATTTCACTGCTAGGCATTTCTCGCTCTGGCCGATCCATTATTCATCAAGTAAGGAAAACCAAAATCCAACCGGGCGATGTGCTACTTTTACACGGTGACAGCGAGCACCTAGAAAGTGCCGTTCAGTGGATGGAATGCCTTACACTTGAAAGAAAGGACTTGCAAATCCCTCAAAGAAAAAAGGCTTGGATGGCCGTCCTCTCCTTCTTGATCGCCATTATCGCCTCTAGCCTGGGTTACATCAATTTACCAATTGCACTGTCTCTGGTTGTTGTTTTCTATATTGCTGCCAATGTCATCCCTACGATTGAAGTTTATCGCTCTATCAGTTGGCCAGTTATCGTACTCTTGGGGGCAATGATCCCCATTGGTCAAGCCTTGCAAAGCAGTGGTGGCGCAGAAACCATTTCCAACAGCCTACTCTACATTGCCAGTGGCGCGTCGCCAGTAATTATTCTAACTATGATGCTAATCATCACTATGCTGCTTAGTGCCGTACTTAACAATGTTGCTACCGCTCTTGTTGCTGCCCCAATCAGTTTAGAAATAGCTACCACCTTAGGTGTTAATCCTGACACATTTTTGATGGCGGTAGCAATTGGCGCCTCCTGTGCTTTCTTGACACCAATTGGTCATCAAAACAACACCTTGGTAATGGGCCCCGGCGGCTATCGTTTTGGCGATTATTGGAAGCTTGGACTGCCACTTGAGGTCGTCATTACCATTGTTGCAATTCCGGCACTGCTTTATTACTGGCCACTAGAGGCTTTACCGATATAAATTCATCCTCTTTCTATTGCCTGAAAAGATTCAAATAGAGGGGCTGATGCGGTAAAATTTTTAGAGACCTTTGTATAATTATAAGTGATTAGCAAAGCCAAAGGTTTTGTCGCACGGGTGATTATCGACAAGCCAGTCCTAGCAGAGCTAAGACTGGCTTGTTTATGCTTACCAAGGCGGTGAATAATTAGGTTTTGATGGTTATTCATCATTATGCAAAGGTCTCTTTTATTTTTTTTCAGCTGCCTTCATGTCACTTTTAGACTTAGATGCAAGTGCATCATTTCAAAATTTAATCCTTAAATTGCAAGCTTTTTGGGCCGAAAAAGGCTGCGCTGTTATGCAACCTTTTGATATGGAGGTTGGTGCCGGTACATTTCATCCAGCAACATTCCTTCGCTCTATTGGTCCTGAGCCCTGGAAAGCAGCTTACGTTCAGCCCTCTCGTCGCCCTACCGATGGTCGTTATGGCGAGAACCCGAATCGACTGCAGCACTACTACCAATTTCAAGTATTAATGAAACCTTCACCGAGTGACATCCAAGATCTTTATCTTGAGTCTCTCTCAACCATTGGTATTGACCTCGGTGTTCATGATGTACGCTTTGTTGAAGACAACTGGGAATCACCGACATTGGGCGCCTGGGGTTTGGGCTGGGAAGTTTGGCTAAACGGCATGGAAGTCTCTCAATTTACCTATTTTCAGCAAGTTGGTGGTCTGGCATGCAAACCAATTTCAGGTGAGCTTACCTATGGCCTGGAAAGACTGGCAATGTATCTACAAGGCGTTGACAGTGTTTACGACCTGGTTTGGACACAAGGTTTGAGCTATGGAGATGTTTTTCATCAAAACGAAGTGGAACAATCAGAATACAACTTCGACATTGCCGATACTGGGGTTCTATTTCGACAATTTGATGAGGCCGAGGCAATGAATTCACAGCTAATTGAAAAAGAATTGCCCTTTCCTGCTTACGAGCAGGTAATGAAAGCCTCGCATTTGTTTAACTTGCTTGATGCAAGGCACGCTATCAGTGTGACTGATAGAGCGCGCTTTATACGACGTGTAAGGGCAATGAGTCAAAAAGTAGCGCAAGCGTATTACGATTCGAGAGAACGACTTGGTTTTCCATTATTAAAAGGTTAATGACAGCTGAATGAGGCCTTTTCGCGTCCTTTATAAACGAGTCCTACAATACTCAACAAGTCGCTTTGCTATTTATTGGCTATGCGCAATCAGCTTTATAGAGTCCTTTATATTGCCCCTGCCTTTGCAAGATGTTTTATTGGCATCGATGTCACTGCAAAAGCGAAATAAAGCCTATCACTACGCACTTTTTTGCACCTTAAGCTCCGTTGCCGGTGCCATGATTGGCTATTACTTGGGTGTTTACTTTATTGATCTTTTGCTGCCATTTATAGAGAAATTTGGCTATCTTTCCCAGCTCAATCAAGCCGAGGGCTGGTTTATTAAATACGGTATCTGGATTATTTTGATTGCTGGCTTTAGTCCCGTGCCGTACAAAATTTTCACCATAGCCGCCGGTATGCTTTCAATGGCATTACTGCCTTTTATTCTCTTCTCAGTCATTGCCAGAGCGGCTCGTTATTTTCTAATCGCCTTTCTCGTAAGAAAATTTGGCAAACAATGTGATGCGTGGTTAAATAAATACATCGACAGATTGGGTTACGTTTTAATTGTCATAATTGCAATAGGATTTTGGTATGCATACTAAATTACTGATCGCTACGCTCTGCTTATCCCTCTCGGGATGCCTCACCAATGATCCTAATAAGGTAATCGTTGAAGACCGATCATTCAATAAAGAAAATGCCGTTAGCTCGTTTGAAGTGGAAGGTGCGCAAACTATTATCGAACCAGTCAAATCCACAAAAGTAAGTAGCACCAAGACCGAGCCTGGAAAGAAAACAGCGAAACAGAAAAGCAGTTGGTTCATTCCTGTGGATGCTGAAATCCTAAAAAAATACTCGCCAGACGACCAACACCTAGGTATTACTTTTGCCACCGAAGCCGGTCAAGAGGTGCGTGCAATTCGTGATGGCACCGTGGTCTATAGTGGCTCCAAGATGAAGAGTTACGGCAAGATGATTATTATCAAGCACGCCTTTGGCTTCTATAGTTCTTATACTCAAAACCAATTGTTGCGCGCGCGCGAAGGTGACCACGTAGAAAAAGGACAAGTGATTGCTTTAACAGGAAAAAACCCTTTCTATTTCGAAATGAAAAAATATTCGGACCCTATTAATCCATTAAAATACTTGAAATGAGCGAATTTATCCAAAACATCAGTCCAATTCAAATGACCGGCGTGCTTTTTGTGGTGGCGCTTGTTGCGCACTTTGGTCTAGGCATTGCGCTTAAATTAATCACCAAGCACACGGGTAAAACCAAAACGCAAATAGATGACTATTTAATTGCGTCCCTTTCGGCACCCCTAAAGGCGCTGATTTGGTACAGCTGGATTTATTTTTCAGCGCTTGCCCTTAAAGTCGATATTCCAGTTCTCGGCCAAATTATTGGCTATATTGATATTATTCCAATCCTCATTCTAACCTGGGCGGTAATTCGATTAATTTCAAGTATCGAGAGCTTTATGCTTGAGCGAGAAGGTAGCGTCGATAAAGACTCTGTCCGACTGTTTACCCGCCTTTTCAAAATGCTTGTTGTTTTTGCTATCGTCCTTGGTGTGGCACAATATTTTGGCTTTGCCGTCTCCTCTATTATTACTTTTGGTGGTGTTGGTGGTATTGTCATCGGCTTTGCTGCCAAAGATATGCTCGCCAATGTCTTCGGTGGCCTAATGATTCAAATGGACAAGCCATTTTCGACCGGTGATTGGATTCGCACAACAGACAACAGCATCGAAGGCATGGTGGAAAAAATTGGCTGGCGGATGACGCGTATTCGCACTTTCACCAAAAACCCGGTGTACGTACCCAACTCTATTTTCGCCACAATCCCAATTGAAACCCCATCACGCATGACCAATCGTCGTATTTATGAGATTATCGGCATTCGTTATGACGACATTGCACAGATGCCGAGCATTATTGAGGAAGTAGAGCAGTTAATGCTTAACCACGAACACCTTGACCGCAACGAGGCTTGTCGTGTTTATTTTGATGTGTTTAACGCCTCATCGCTCGACTTTGTTATTTACGCCTTCAGCTCGGTAACCAACTCCACCGAATTCAAGCGCATTAAAGGCAAGTTATTGCTTGATATTGCCAAGATCATCGCCAAACACGGTGCGGAAATTGCTTATCCAACGCAAACCCTGCATATTCAGAAATAAACGTTATGACCATCTCTAAATTACACATTCGCACCTTTGGGTGTCAAATGAACGAGTACGACTCCAATAAAATGAGCGACGTGCTCAAACACTCTCACGGTCTTGCCTTAACCGATGACGCCAAAGAGGCGGACGTGTTACTGCTCAACACTTGCTCGATTAGAGAAAAAGCTGAAGAAAAGTTGTTTCACCAGCTCGGTCGTTGGAAAAAATTCAAGGATAAAAACCCCAACTTGGTGATTGGCGTTGGTGGCTGTGTGGCCTCCCAAGAAGGTGAATTGATTCTTAGAAGAGCGCCCTATGTGGATCTTATTTTCGGCCCACAAACGCTTCACAGATTGCCAAATATGCTTAACGATGTACTTGACAAAAACCAGGTGAGTATTGATATTTCTTTTCCAGAAATTGAAAAATTTGACCACCTTCCTGAGCCCGAAGTGAAAGGCTCATCTGCCTTTGTTTCCATTATGGAAGGTTGCAGCAAGTATTGCACTTTTTGTGTTGTGCCTTATACGCGCGGCGAAGAGGTCTCTCGCCCATTTAACGACGTAATGATTGAGGTGGAAGTTCTTGCAGCACAAGGCGTAAAAGAAGTTAACCTATTGGGACAAAATGTTAATTCTTATCAAGGCTTGATGGATGATGGCGAGATGGCTGACCTCGCACTGCTCATTAGTATTGTTGCCCAAATAGATGGCATTGAGCGCATTCGTTTCACCACATCGCACCCAGTAGAATTTAGCGACCGATTGATTGAGGCCTATAGAGATGTGCCAGAATTGGTATCACACTTACATTTGCCAGTGCAAAGTGGCTCGGACAAAATTCTTGGACTAATGAAGCGCGGCCACACGGCGATTGAATACAAATCCAAACTAAGAAAACTCAAAGAAATTCGCCCAAATATTTCGTTTTCATCGGATTTTATTATCGGCTTCCCTGGCGAGAGCGAGGACGACTTTAACCAAACCATGAGGCTCATCAACGACATTGGCTTTGACAAATCCTTCAGCTTTATTTATTCCAAGCGCCCTGGCACATTGGCGGCAAGTTTTGCTGATAACGTTAGCGAAGAAGTTAAAAAGCAACGCTTAGCAATTGTGCAAAACACACTCAATGACAGCACTGATGCCATATCCAAATCAATGATTGGCAGCGTGCAAAAAGTACTGGTTGAAGGAAAGTCTAAAAAAGGCAGTACGTTAAGCGCTCGCACAGAGAATATGCGTACCACGCACTTTGCTGGCGACGAAGCTCTTATTGGTCAGATCGTATCAGTGAAAATTACGGATGGTGTTGGCAATTCTCTACAAGGCGAGTTGCTCAGTCAGTCTTTGCTAACCACAGTTTAGAGTACCAATAATAACGTCCTTCCTGCTTAGAGGGTACGGTGCAATTATAACGATTTCTACCTTTTGATAAAGACTTGTTCGCTTGAATAGTTACCTTGTCTACCCCAATCCAGTTAATTTCAGGAGCATCTTGTCCCGCAACAAAACAAGCAAATTGATAGCGCTCGTTGGCGTTCATAGTTCGAGCAAATTTAAGCGTTAATATCGGCCTATCACCGGCACTAATCATCATCGATTTTGGCAACCCAGAAACCACTGGCATTGGCAGTGAATTAACCTTTAGCGTAAAGCTAGTCATTTTTGCATAAGAGCCCGCCATAGCATAACGTGGCAAATTAAGCCAATCACTATTAACACCAATAGCGCCAGACTGTTGGCCAAAACCCACATAACCCAATGCTTGTAATTGATCGTAAGTAACGTCATCAAACTCTCCATAGGGATATGCGAAGAATTTGCTTTGAACATCCAATCTCGTCTTAAGTCTTTTTTGTGCGTCGATGATTTCAGCAAAAACCACTGCACTTTCTTTGCCCACCAAATGTGAATGACTGACACCATGATTGTAAACAGCAATTAAATTCGACATTTCGCGTAATTGCACCCAAGACATCATCGCTGGAAAATTCTTATCTATTGCCTCTGTTGCAACAAATACAGCCATCGGCATTTGAAATGCCTTGAGTAAAGGATAAGCATTGTCGTAGATAGAAAGATAGCCATCATCAGCTGTCAAGCTCACGCACTTATCAGGCAAAGCCGTGTTTTCCTGAAGCGCCTCAATAACGACGTCCAAAGGCAGTACCTTGAAGTCATTGTCTTGCAAGTAACTTAAATGCGAGCGAAAAAGCTCTGGCGATACGCTAGTTGATTTTGGTCCATCGTCAGTAAAGCGGTGGTATACCAATAAGACACAATGATCGCTTTCAGCAAAGACTTGCTGCGGAATGATGCTGAAGAAGGAGCACAGTACAACCAAAAGGGATTTTCGATAATAATTCATAAATAACATCATAAATGAAATTTAAGAAAATATTAGCTAAGTTATTGTTGTTTGATACCCAAAGCAGTAAAATATATGTAATGAAATTTACACTTGATATTCAAAGCTCCGACCAATTGGCCAATATTTGTGGCTCCCTCGATAAAAATCTTGAAAACATCGCAAAAAGCCTTGACGTAACCCTTTCCAATAAAGGCGCTGATTTTAGCATTAAAGGTGATAACGCCCACTTAGCTATCAATGTCCTGCAAGATTTGTTATTGCAGTCTGATGGAAAAATACTTGAACTCAGTGATATCGACCTCAGCATTAAGTCGCAAAAAAATGGCAATGAATCTTCAAAGGTTGTTACCATTAGGACCGCACGCAAACACGTACACATTCGTAGCGCCAATCAGCAAGCCTATGTCAACGCAATTGAAGAAAAAGATGCCACTTTTGGTGTGGGCCCAGCAGGCACAGGAAAAACATATTTGGCTGTTGCAAGAGCGGTAGAGGCACTTGAGAGATCAAACGTTAGAAGGATTATCTTGGTCAGGCCCGCTGTCGAAGCTGGAGAGAAGCTGGGTTTCTTGCCGGGCGATTTAACCGAAAAAGTTGATCCTTATTTACGTCCAATTTATGACGCACTTTATGAATTTCTAGGGTTTGAGAAAGTTGCTAAATTATTGGAGAAAAATATCATCGAGGTTGCGCCACTTGCTTTTATGCGCGGTCGTACACTAAATGAAGCCTTTATTATTTTAGACGAGGCGCAAAACACCACGATTCCGCAAATGAAGATGTTCTTAACACGAATGGGGTTTGGCTCCAAGATGGTAATTACGGGCGATGTTACGCAAATCGATTTGGCCAACCCTAAGCAATCAGGTTTATTGGATGCTATGAAGATTTTAAATGATGAAAAGCGAATTTCATTCTGCAATTTTGAAGCTAAAGACGTTGTCAGACACAGCCTCGTGCAACGCATTGTCAGAGCTTACGACAACGCAGAATGACTAAGGCCGTCAACAAAATCATTGTCGGCTTATCCGGTGGTGTCGACTCCTCCGTCACCGCACTTTTGTTACTTGAACAAGGTTACGAAGTAGAGGCCTTGTTTATGAAAAACTGGGAAGAAGACGACAGTTCGGAGCATTGCTCTGCCGCCGAGGATTTAGCCGATGCTAAACAAGTCGCTGGAAAGTTAGGCATTAAACTGCATACCGTTAATTTCGCCCACGAATACTGGGAAAATGTCTTTGATCACTTTCTAGAAGAGCACAAAAAAGGGCGAACACCCAATCCGGATGTCTTGTGCAATCAGCACATTAAATTTAAGGCTTTTCTTGACCATGCGAAAGACCTTGGCGCCGATAAAATTGCCACCGGTCACTACGCCAGAATTGTTGAAAATCAAGATCAATATCAGTTACAGACAGGACTTGATGACAGCAAAGATCAAAGCTACTTTCTTCACCTTTTGAATCAAGATCAATTGTCGCAAAGCTTATTCCCACTTGGTGAAATAGACAAAACACAAGTGCGGGAAATTGCCACAAAAAATGGCTTTGTTACCGCTGGGAAAAAAGACTCGACCGGTATTTGCTTTATTGGTGAGCGCCACTTTTCCGAATTTTTAAACAACTTCCTGCCAAAAGACAAAGGCGATATTGTTGACGAAAATGGTCGCTTTATTAAACATCATCACGGCATCGCGTTTTATACTGTTGGCCAAAGAAAAGGCTTAGAGATTGGTGGCGGTTTCAGCGACTCCCCCGAGCCTTGGTTTGTTGCCGAAAAGCACATTGAGAGCAATGAAATAGTCGTCGTTCAAGGCGATCACCCGCTTCTCTATCACAACACTTTAATCGCTGATGGCATTCACTGGATTAGCGAAAAGCCGAACTTCCCGCACGACTGCAGCGCTAAAATTCGTTACCGTCAAGCCTCGCAAAATTGCCAAATTGAGATACTTGAAGATGGCGAAATGAAAGTAAGCTTCGAGTCTAGCCAAAGAGCCATCACCGAAGGTCAATCGCTCGTGCTTTACGACGGCGATATTTGCCTTGGTGGCGCTGTAATCAAATCAAAACACAATGAATAATCACAAACAACAAACCTTAGCGCTCGCAAGCTTATTACAAAGCACTACATTGGTTCATCAGTTGGCCTCTACAGGACAGTGCGATTCACAGGGGAATAGAGCTAGTCTTGGCAGTATTGTCAACCAGAGTGACAAAATTGAGGATATTTTTAAGTCCTCCGAAGATTTAAAAATTGGCCTGAACTCTCTAAAAACTATCCTAGATTCAAAAGCAAAAAGCGTACAAAACATTATGCTTTACGCCATTTCTTTGATTAATCTCGAAAAGAAATTAATGAAACAAAGTCAATTGTTAACGAACATCTCCAGTGAGATTGCGTTTATCAATAAACAAGAATTTTTCGAAATTCACCACACCAATTCAATTGCGAGATTGGCAGAACTCTACAAAAATACGCTGGGCAGTCTCAACCCTACCATTATGGTTAAAGGCGAACAAATCTATCTTAGCAACCAGCATACTGCAAACAACATCAGAGCTTTATTATTGGCAGGCATACGGGCGGCTTCACTATGGAAGTCCTTGGGCGGTAAGACTTGGCACTTAGTACTCAACAAAAAGAAAACCTTACAAACTGTCAACTCTCTTGAGGCTTAAGCACGAAAAACTAATGCTTGCATAAAGCCAACTATGACTTTATAATCTATCGTTTTGTAATTTACCTTTAATTAAAGATAATATGGCCAATTCAGCAGGTTCTAAAAAACGCGCAAGACAAGCAGTTAAACGCAACAAACACAACTCTCAAATCAGAGCTAAAGTACGTACTTTCATTAAGAAAGTTGCTTACGCGATTGAAGCTGGCAATAAGGAAGAGGCGCAAAGCGGTTATGCAGCAATGCAAAAAAATGTTGACCAAGCGGTTAGCAAAGGTCTGATGCATAAGAACCAAGCAGCGAGAAGAAAATCTCGTCTTGTTTCACAGATTAAAGCGCTTTAATCTTGCCCAAATTATTGAGCGATAAACGCATCAGGATAGCAATTTAATACTGCATTCATTGCTATAATAAAGCCCTCTTACGAGGGCTTTTTTTATGCACAATACCTATTCAAACAATGGTTAGCGAAAACGACAAATCGTTGTTCAGAAGCTCGATTGACAAACAAATGCCGATCGACAAAGACGGCAACCAAAAGCCAAAATCAACATCCACGCATTTTGCAGAACCATTTGAGGCTTACAGCTATTTGTCTGAGGCAAATATTTCCGGCTCAGAAGTTGTAAGTTATGCACAAGACGGCATGTCGCCAAAAACCATTAAAAAAATGAAACAGGGCAATCTTGAGTATGCGCCAAGTCTTGACCTTCACGGGCAAACTGTTGAGGAAACTTGTCAATCATTATCCAAATTCTTACACTACCATCGTGATGAGCGCTTTATTCAAATAATCCATGGCAAGGGTTATCACTCGAACCAGGGACTATCAATCGTCAAATCACAAGTGGTGAGCTATCTCAAACAACACCCACAAGTATTGGCTTTTTGTTCATGCCCACAGAAAGATGGTGGCACTGGTGCCGTTTTTGTTTGCCTTAAAGCTGATGTTTAACCTGGACGAAATTTACAGCGTCTCCGACTTCCTGGGACTTTGCAGACGAGCGGTTGAGCGTAACGTTCCTCACTGCTGGGTGCAAGGTGAAATCTCCAACCTATCCAGACCCTCTTCAGGTCATTGGTATTTTTCATTAAAAGACAAGCGCGGTGCTATCCGTTGCGCACTGTTCCGACTCAACCAGCGAAAACTCAAATTTGCTCTTGAAAATGGCATGTCTGTAATTCTTAGGGGGGCGCCCACGGTTTATGAGGCGCGCGGTGACTTTCAAATGGTTGTGCAACAAATTGAACCCGCTGGCATTGGCAATCTGCAGCTGGCTTTTGACCAACTGAAAAACAAACTGCGAGCAGAAGGTTTATTTGATGCAGAACACAAGAAACCCTTGCCAAATTCGATTAGCACCATTGCTGTTGTTTCGTCGGCAACTGGTGCTGTTATTCACGATATTATCAATGTACTTAATAAGCGCTACCCGTTTGCCAAAATCAAACTCTACAACACCGTGGTACAGGGAGACAATGCTCATCGTCAAATTATCAAGGCATTACAAAGGGCTGAGAGCGATAAACACTCAGAGGTTATCATCCTAGCGCGCGGTGGTGGCTCAATGGAGGATCTTTGGGCATTTAATAGGGAAAGCCTTGCCCGGGCAATTTTTGCTTGCCAAAAGCCAATTGTAAGCGCCATTGGACACGAAACCGACACCACCATTGCAGATTTTGTCGCCGACGCAAGAGCGCCCACGCCGAGTGCCGCTGCTACACTGGTAACGCCTGATAAAATCGAACTCCTGAATCAATTAGAAAAACTCAAGCGCCACTTGACTAGCGCCATTGATCAAACGCTTGAAAAAAACAAATTTTTATTACAACAACTGCAACTCGGAATTATTAATCCCAGCCAAGAATTGCAACGTAAAGCACAAAGGCTGGATGAAGCTGAAGCAAGATTGATTCGAACAATCAAAACACTAAAGACCTTAAATCAAGCCAAACTAAAGACGCTTAACACTGAACTTCACCAACACTCGCCCGCACGGTTCATTACTTATAAAATCGAGCAAAGCAAACTTGCGCAAGAGCGATTACTTAAAGCAGGTGCCAAATGCTCCGATCTATTTAAAAGCGAACTCAAACACCTCAATACGCAATTGCATCAGAATATAGCGCATTCGTTCTCTGAGCACGCCTCTAAGTTAGGCAATCAAACAAAAGCATTGCACATACTTTCGCCACTGTCCACTTTGTCGCGTGGTTACAGTATTACTCAAAACGAAAATGGATCTATCGTTCACGGCGAAAGTGAAATCAACGTAGGCGACGTTATAAGTACCACGCTTCACCAAGGAAAGATACTATCAAAGGTTTATGACAAAAAAGACAGTTAGTTGTTTTTTATTATTATTACCAAGCCTACTTTGGGCCAATATCAGCGTAACAATCAATTCAACGCCAGGAGGTATTGCACAAGTTACCCTTGAATCGGGGCAAATCAATCCCGAAGCCCTTTATGGCTCCGTACCACTTTATATTCAATCCTTAAGCGAGAGCCAATACCAAGTATTAATTGGTCTACCTTTAATGACAAAACCCGGCAATAAGCGTATTACCTTGCAAGGCGCTAACCACGGATACGTTTTTATAGAAGTTAAGAATCAAAGCTACCCAGACGAATATTTCGAGACAACGGTTAAAGTTGGTAATAACCAAGATTCGAACAGTGTGCGAATTAAAAGCGAAAAAGCACTGTTTACCAAAGCACGCAAAACTTTCAGTGCACAACCATTAAGCGAAGGTTATTTTGTCTCACCAACAAATGGTCGAATAACAAGCGTATTTGGCGTTAACCGTTATGTCAACGGAGAAAAAGGCTTGCCTCATATCGGTCTCGATATCGCCAATGCTATAGGCGCACCCGTCAATGCAAGCGCCTCTGGTCGAGTTATTCTTGTTCACGATTTTTATTATCTAGGAAAGACAGTGTTTATAGATCACGGCCAAGGACTGCTCAGCAGTTATAGCCATTTGAGTGAAGTGAGCGTAATTGAGGGTCAGAACTTACGCAAGGCGCAGGAGTTAGGTAAAATTGGTACGACTGGTCGCTCAACGGGTCCACATCTGCATTGGAGCGTTTTTATGAACCAAGTGGCCATTAACCCCGAATTATTCCTAAAAAATCCACTGTAACTATGAAATCCAACGTCTCACTTATCAGCCGATTAGGCGCTATCATTTATGATTTTTTCCTCGTTTTTTCACTGGTGTTTTGTACGGGGCTAGTGGTTAATCTTGTCATTCAAGACAGTACAAAGAATCCGCTTTACTTCTTGCTTATGCTGCTGCTAACTTACGGCTATTTTGCACTATCTTGGGTTAAAGGCAGACAAACGCTCGGCATGAAAGCATGGAAATTTGAAATTATGCAAGCCGACAGAAAAAGTATTACTTACGCACAATCACTGGTTCGCTTTGTGCTGGCACCCATGTCACTTGTTGGCGCTGGCTTTATCTTTCAACTATTCAACAAAAATAGGCTGCCACTGCACGACTACTTTTCAAAAACCTACCTACAATCAACTAAAAAATAAATGGCTCCCGAGTCTCAACAAGGCATTATTGGATTCATTCTTAAATACAAGTTCACGCTTGTTTTTGCGGTCATTTTTATCGCTCTTTTTAGACAAAATATTTGGATTAATGGCTTCCCGATGGTTATTCATGATCAACAAAATACAATCGATAACATCATTGCGGACAACAGAAGAATTACAGAAGAAAACCAAGTCTTATCTAAGCAAATTAACAACTATCTTGATGACGACTTAATCTTGATTGAGTCTCGAGCACGATATAAGTACGGACTGATTAAAGACGGCGAAACTTACTATCAAATCAATGCGATTGTTGAGATGGATGATAGTGATGAAGCGTCTATAATAAAGCCTATCAATACAGCGCCTGAATAGGAATTATTAAACCCTCATGTCTCATAATAATTGTTTTTTAATTATTCCAGCCAGCGGCAGCGGTTCACGCATGAAGACAAGCATACCAAAGCAGTATTTAAGGCTTGAAAATGACTTGAGCATCCTCGACCAAAGTCTTAAAACACTGCTTAAAATGGATGACATCCTGGGCTGTGTCGTTGCCATACCGAAAGACGATGAACACTTCCACACTTCCGCTTACCAAAAGCACGGCAAAATGCTCGCTATTGCTGAGGGCGGGCAAGAGCGCTTTCATTCGGTATTAAACGCTCTCAATACTTTGTCTGAGTTTGCCAATGAAGATGACTGGGTGCTGGTGCATGATGCTGTCAGGCCTTGTATTAAAGCGAGTGACGTTCAATTACTTATCAACGAATTAAGAGATGGTAGTGATGGTGGCATCCTGGCAACACCGGTGGTAGACACATTAAAGCTTGCCAATACCTCCGAAGTGCAACAAACCGTTGATAGAGAGGGTTTATTTCAGGCACAAACACCACAAATGTTTAAATTTGGGATATTGGTTAAAGCGCTAGAAAATGTTGTTAGTAACAATGTTCACATTACCGACGAAGCCGAAGCAGTTGCACAAATAGGTGGCAAAGTAAAAATTGTCATTGGCTCAAAGAATAATATCAAAATTACAGTGGCTGACGACTTACAATTGGCCAATTATCACCTAAGCAATAATAATCAATATGAAAATTAAAACTGGAATCGGTCAAGATTCTCACACCTTTGAATCTGAATCTGACAAAGTATTAATCTTGGCAGGCGTTACATTCGAACACGAGAAAGGCCTAAGGGGCAATAGCGATGCCGACGTTGTTCTGCACTCTTTAACCAACGCAATTTCAAGTATTACTGGAAGAAATATCTTGGGAAAAGTCGCAGACGAGCTCTGCCAACAAGGTGTTACCGATTCTCGTGAATATCTTAAATGCGCACTTGAGGATTTGGGCGACTGGCAAATCGAACATATCGCAATTTCACTGGAATGCCTTGAGCCAAAAATATCACCTCAAATAATAATAATGAAAGAAAGTATTGCTAAGCAGTGCAATATTAGCGCCAGCGATGTAGGCATTACCGCTACCACAGGCGAAGGCTTAACGGCTTTTGGCAGGGGTAAAGGCATTCAAGCATTAACCATTATAACCGTAAGCCAAGCATGACCATTAGTGACAATCCGACACGTTCAAAAATAAAGAAAATTCATTTTATTGGTATTGGTGGTACTGGTATGAGTGGTATCGCTGAAGTGCTGAACAATTTAGGCTATGAAATTTCTGGCTCTGATTTAGCACCAAATGCGGCTACTAAGCGCCTTGAAAAATTGGGCTGTGAAGTAATGTACGGTCAAAGTGCTGACAACATTATTGGTAAACAAGCGGTTGTTGTTTCTTCTGCTATCTCAAAAAACAACCCCGAATTAAAAGCTGCCAGAGAAAGTCATTTGTTGGTTGTTCCTCGCGCCGAAATGCTAGCGGAATTGATGCGTTTTCGCTTTGGTATTGCTGTTGCTGGCACCCATGGAAAAACAACCACTACCAGTCTTATCGTTCATATCTTGAGCGAGGCGAAACTCGATCCAACTTATATTATTGGTGGCATTCTCAATGCTACGGGCATGAATGCCAAATTGGGGAAAAGTGATTATTTGGTGGCGGAAGCCGATGAAAGTGATGCTTCATTTCTGCATTTACAACCAATGCTCAGTGTGATTACTAATATTGACGAAGATCACATGGAGACTTATGAGCACAATTACGACAATCTAACCAATGCCTTTGTTAACTTTACCTCCAACTTACCTTTTTATGGAGTTTGTGTTGTCTGTGTTGATGACCAAGGCGTGCAAGACATTCTGAAAAAGATTCACCGCCCTATTCTTGGCTATGGCTTTAGTGACGACGCCGATGTACAGGCTTCTAATGTTGTTCAAAAGAAAATGCAAATGACCTTCGACGTGGATTGCAAAAAACATCAACAGAATTTTGTTGTTGCTCTAAATCTCATTGGCAAACACAATATCTTGAACGCACTCGCAGCTATTGCTGTGGCCATTGAACTGGAGATAGATCACAAGGTCATTCAAGCAGCGCTTGATAACTTTAGCGGTGTCTCACGTCGACTCAATTATCACCAAAAAATTTCGATTAAAGACTGCGCCTTACCTCTTTTTGACGACTACGGCCATCACCCCAACGAAATAGCGGCAGTGCTTAGTACCTTAAGAAATACTTTCGCAACAAATCGATTAGTGGTTATTTTCCAGCCACATCGCTACAGCAGAACCAAGGATTTGTTTAACGAGTTTGTCAGCTGCCTCTCTCGAGTAGACGTTTTAATTTTATTGGATATCTATCCAGCGAACGAAGCACCCATTCATCAAGTCACTTCCGCAGCACTCGCCGACTCCATTCGGCAAAGAAGTTCGATTGACCCAATTGTGCTTAGTGGCAGTAAAGAAATACTCGATGTGTTGCCCAATGTTGTTTTGGCTGAAGATGTGCTTTTGACATTAGGTGCTGGTGATGTTCATAAAATACCGCACGAATTAATCGAGCATTTTGGCCGCCAGCAAGAATGATTTTAACGGACGAACCAATGTCCAAACACTGCTCACTTAGAGCGGGAGGTCTGGCCAATGAATTCTTTGCACCGACCGATGTCGATCAACTCTCAAATCACTTAAAGAATAATAAAAAAACGGTTATTTTTATTGGACTTGGGAGCAATCTACTCATTCGAGATAATGGCTTTGATGGTTTAATCGTACACACCAAACACTTAAAAAATCTTGTCTTTAGCAAAGACTCTATAGCAGCCGAAGCCGGCACAACGCTGGCTAAACTTTCTCGATTTGCAGGGGCAAACAATAAGCACGGTGCCGAATTTCTCTGTGCTATTCCAGGAAGTGTTGGTGGCGCGCTAGCAATGAATGCAGGGGCCTTTGATTCAGAAATATGGCATTATGTCGTTTCTGTCAAAACAATTGACAATAATGGCAATATTCAACAAAGATCGCCCGATGATTTTGTCATCGCCTATCGCAGCGTCAAAGCAAAGCATAGTGATGAATTCTTCGTCAGTGCAGAGTTTGATTTTAACCAGACTGAAAAAAACATCGAAGCCCGTGACTTACTTGGTAAAAGGAATGCATCGCAGCCTATTGGGCTACCAAGCTGTGGCAGTGTCTTTAAAAACCCCGACAATAACTTTGCCGCAAAGCTCATTGAGTCTTGTAATTTAAAAGGCTTTTGTGTCGGGGGTGCCTGTATTTCTGAGAAACACGCTAATTTTATTATCAACCAAAACTCTGCCACCGCCCAAGATATAGAGGAGCTTATTAAATATATCCAAACAACTGTATCAGACGAGCATGGTATTAACCTTGAACCGGAACTGGTGATTATATGATTGCAGTGTTGATGGGTGGTTATTCTGCCGAGAGAGAAATATCACTGAAAAGCGGTATGGCTGTTTACGAAGCCCTCTTAGCAAACAACATTGATTGCTTTGCTTTCGATCTTACTAAAGATAACCTTAAGTCGCTATGGGAAAAAGAATTTGACAAGGCGTTTATCGTGCTCCATGGTCGCGGCGGAGAGGATGGCTATATGCAATCTCAATTGGAAAGCAAAGGTATCCCGTACACTGGCTCCGACAGTTCCGCCTCAGCATTATGCATGAATAAAGCAATTACGAAAGAAATTTGGCAGCAGCACCTGCTGCCTTTATCGCCATCCATTGTTGCAAGTAAAGAAAAACCGCCAGAAAATATTGATTTTGCACTGCCATGGGCAGTAAAACCCATTCTAGAAGGATCTAGCATTGGTATTAGCAAAGTAGTTAATGCTAGTGAGTTGGATGACGCTCTTCAATTGGCGTGGAAATATGGCGATGCGCTGATTGAACACTGGATCGAAGGCAGCGAATATACAGTAGCTGTTTTGAATGGCAAAACTCTACCCTGTGTGAAGATTGTTACCGAAAATGTTTTTTATGACTACAACTCCAAGTACTTTAGCGACAGCACTCAATACCTCTGCCCTTCCGATTTAACTGAAGAGGAGGAGCTCTACCTGCAAGCAATTGCAATGGAGGCTTTTCGCGCAACTGGTGCCTCAGGGTGGGGGCGAGTTGACTTTATCATCGGCAAAGACAAAACGCCTTTTTTACTCGAAATTAATACCGTACCAGGAATGACTTCGCATTCACTTGTGCCAATGGCAGCAAAAGCCAGAGGCATGACTTTTGAGCAACTCGTCTTAAACATTCTAAATGGCTAAACAACGATTCAATCGATTAAATAAGCCAAAAAAACCGACTAGAGTTGCCGCTCAACAACTTGGGCGGAAACTGCCATTTCTACTGCTTATTCTGGCCATTGCTGCCATTGGCTACAATCTTCATCGCTCTAATTTATTTGAGCCCGAAGTTAGCTGGACAATTGACGAAAAACTAAGCCAAAACGATGCTCACTATGAGCAGCTTATTGCTCCTCTCCTTGACAATAAATACTTAATTAATTTGGCTGAATTAAAGAAAAATATTGAAGCCGAACCCTGGGTTGCTAATGCTGAAGTTGATCGGTTTTTTTGGAATAAAATTGACATTGAGCTTACCGCCCATATCATAGCAATGCGCTGGCAGGACATGGGCTATATTTCAACGGAAGGTGCACTCTTTAAGCCAGAAACACTAGTGATGTCAGAGACTCCATTGGCTGTTGTTGATGAAGATGAAGCATCTCAATTCTTTGAGGATTACCAACTTTATCAGAACATCCTTGCACCACTCATCATTACAAAATTTAAGCGAGACCAAATAGATACGCTCACCATTGAGCCCAATGTCGGCATTATTCTAGGACAGCAAAAGCAAAAACAGCGTTTAAAGGATTTTGTTAAAGCCTATAACAACTTAAAGCAAACCTCTAGGAGGATAAGAAAAAGGGGAATATTTGATATGCGCTATGCTAAAGGCTTTGCGCTGAGTTATCAGTAGTAATAATTCGATAGCAAAAAGCCAAGTTAATGGCAGACCAGTAAAAAATAATCACTTGCGCAAACATAGACACGTAATCATTAAAGCCCAAAGCATCGGCTAAAAGTCCGAATAGAAAGGCAAATGTTGTTGGCAACAAAACTTGGACAAAGAACAAGTTCATATGAGCAACAAAAGGCAAGTTCCAACGAAAGCTAAGCTCTTTTCCTATAGCTATATTAATAAAATTGAGTGTCACCGGAACAATCAGAAAATACACTGCCAATTGAACAAAAAATAATCCCGTAACAAAAGCAGGAAATATCACAGTAAAGCCAACCATCATAACCAGCCCGATATATTTGAAATTTTTCCCAACCTCAAGAACACCGCCCAAGACGGAAACAGCGCTTGAGCCTAGCACAACTAAACGAGACAAATTAATTGAGAGCATGGCGTAACCATAAATAAATAACGCCATATACAGTAAAGCATTCTCCGGAGGGGCAATGCCATCAACGACTTGACCAGCAATTAATTGCGGAATCACTTGCTTATACCAGATTAATAATTCAGGAATAATAAACACCAAAGGCAATGAAAAAGCCAGAGGAATAATAGAGATATCTATAATTTTCCGCCAATTCACAACAATAAACGCCAGGCTAGCTAAAATGGTTTTCTTGATAGGCAATGTCATCAGCTTAGGCTTGAATTGACAACACTAATTGTAATATGTAACTTTTGACCCGGATGAATAATATTCGACGTTCCAAGCTCATTCCACTCGCGAATCTGAGTTACCGTAACACTGTACCTGTTGGCAATCTTGGACAGGCTATCTCCCGACCTGACCTTGTAAGTAATCTTACGAGTAATATCGAGACCGGTCTTTGCTATTTTAGCGAGTTCTGTTTGGTTCTTATTTGTCAGCCAAATAACCAGTTCTTTACCAATCGACAAAGGCGCCGATGGCTGTACATGATTCCAGCGCACAAGATCATTAATACTTGTACCAAACTGTGCGGAAATTTTCCATAGACTGTCGCCAGAGACAACTTCGTATACCACTTTAGAGGCACTTTTTTGCGCGTTGAGCCGGCTCTTTTCCCTTTGCTCTTCCGACAGTGCGTAATACGCTTCGCCTTGTTGCGCAAGCGGCACAATAATGTAATCACCCGCACGAATTGTGTCGTCGCGAAGCTCATTAACACTGATGATCTGCTCCAGTGTTGTATTGTACTTACTCGCTAAATAATTAAGACTTTCACCGGATTGAATTTGGTGACGAACCCAGCTAATTTGAAGGCGCTCACCTGACTCGGTGAGCTTTTTCTTAAAAATTGACGCCACGGAATCGGGCAGTAAAAGTGTAAATGGCAAAGCACTTGGTGTCGCCCATCGTCGTAAACCAGGATTGAAAGTGTAGATCTCATCAATACTAAGTCCTGTCCACTGAGCAATTAGCGCCAAATCAAACTGAGAATCCAGCTCAATCGCTTGCAGATAGATTTTATTGTCAACCCTCTCAAATCTTTGATTGTAGCGTGAAGGATCTTGTAGAATTTTTGCCACTGCTAGTAATTTCGGCACATAGCGCTTTGTTTCATTCGGCAATTCCAAATGCCAGAAATCGGTTTTTTTACCGCTTTTTTTATTGGCATTGATTGCGTTTTGAACTCGCCCAGGACCGGCATTGTAGGCCGCAATAGCCAGCAACCAATCCCCGTCAAACAACTGATTTAGGTTTTTCAAATACTGAACAGCCGCCTTGGTGGAGGCCAGCACATCACGCCTTCCTGCATACCACCAATCCTCTTCAAGACCGTACAGCCTTCCTGTCGAAGGAATAAATTGCCAAAGTCCTGCCGCTGTTCCGTGAGAATAGGAAAATGGATAATAGGCAGATTCAACAATAGGCAACAAGGAAATCTCAATTGGCAAGCTTTCTTTCTCAACCTCACTCACAACCAAATGAAGATACGGCTGTGCACGCTTACTGACTCTTTCAAGATAATCTGGATGCTTTACAAACCATGCAATGTGCTCATCAACTCGTTGATGGTTTTGATTGCTCAGTTTTTGATGATTGGCAATATAATGCCAAAGATTGGATTCGTCATTAAAGGCTTTTGATGGCGCAGAAACATCAACTAAACTGGCTGCATTTCTGACATTATCAAGACCACTTTGGCAGCCCGATAGCACCAAGACAAGGATTAATAAAAGAGAGCGCACTATTTTGTTTTACTGGCGCAAAGGGGTGAGTCTGGCGAACTTTGACGGGAGCGCCATTCACTCGGTGTATAAGTGTGCATCGCCAAGGCATGAATGTGGCCCAACTCTTCTTTAAAGAGTTTATTGATAAAGCGATGACGATCAATAAGCTTCATTTCAGTGAAATCCTCACTCACCACAACAAGTTTAAAATGTGACTCTGTTGCTAGTCCTGAATGATTACTCGACTCATTAATTACCTCTAGGTGGCTTGGCGAAAGAGCGATTTGTAATTGCTCTTCTAGGTGAGATTGCATACTAGTCATCAGCATTTTCCTCAAAGGCGTATTCAAAAGCATCGGAATAGAAGTTTTTCTTCGACAAACCCCTTTCTAAACAGCCACTGGCTGAAGCTCTAACCATGATCGGCGGGCCACAAGCATATACTTCATAATCAGATAAATCTGAAAAATCTTGGATGACGGCTTCATGAACATAGCCTTTTTCGCCTTGCCAGGCGCCGTTGGTCTCAGATAAAACTGGCACATAACTGATGTTATCAAATTCATTAGACCACCCACTTGGCAAGTCCAAGTAAATATCTTCTTCAGCTCGAACACCCCAATAAATGTGTATTTTTCTTTGAGATTGAATAGAGATCAAATGCTCAACAATCGCCTTAATAGGGCCAAACCCAGTACCGCCCGCAATTAAGATGACGGGCTTATCGCTCTCTTCTCTTAAGAAAAAGTCCCCTTTAGGGCCTTCAATTCGAAGAATGGTTTTTTCAGTCAAACTATTAAAAATAAAATTGGTAAATTGACCGTCTTCAACCAGTCTAACGTGGAGCTCAATTAAATTGGAGTTAACAGGCGCATTGGCAATTGAAAAGGCGCGCGGCTCAAAATCAGAGTGCTCTAGATCAAGGTATTGCCCTGCTAAATATTGCAAAGACTGTGCGCCCGGAATCTTAAGCATGATTTGAATCACATCGTGGTTGAGGCGATTAATTTGCTCCACCTTGCAAGGTAGTGAACGAATCTCAATATTGGCCAAATCATCCAACTCATCAACATTGATATACAAGTCACTCGTCGCTCTGCATTGGCAAAGCAGAGCCATGTTAGCCTCTAAGTCCTCTTCTGTAAGGGATGGAGGTACCTCGCCATCGTATTCAATGTCACCGTTTAAAACAATAGCTTTGCACTTGCCACAAAAACCATTTTGACAGCCATAAGGAAAGTTAAGTCCATGTGCTAGAGCGTCATCCAAAATTGGCGCGTAACCAGCACTCTGAAAGGATTTTCCACTTGCCTGATTTAAGACTGTAAACATCGTAATGAGTTATGTAAAAATTTAGCAGGTATTATAAAGTTAAGTTGAGCAACTTGCTTGCGATTACGAAACTTATACTCCTTGAGTATAATGTGGAACCCTTTGATATAAGCCTAGTAGTCATATGAGTTTATCGCCTAATAATTCGGTCATTTTTTTAATGGGCCCAACTGCTTCTGGAAAAACAGAGCTGGCAATTGAATTATGCAAACATTTTGACGCCTACCTCATTAGTGTGGACTCAGCTCTCATCTATCGCACCATGGATATTGGAACAGCCAAGCCCGACGCCGACACTTTACAAAAATATCCACACGCACTGGTCAACATCTGCGAACCTGAGGATTCTTTTTCAGTCAATGATTTTGTTTCTCAAGCAAAAGTGCATATTAACTTGGCGCTCGAACAAAACAAACTACCTGTCTTGGTTGGTGGTACGTCGTTTTATTTTAATGCACTAGAATACGGTCTTTCGGCTTTGCCAGAATCAACAAATGAGTCAAGGCAATATTTCACCGAACAATTAAAAACCCAAGGCAGTGAAGAGCTGCATAAGCAATTAAACACTATTGATCCAATCGCAGCAAACAGAATTCACTGCAATGACTCGCAAAGAGTAACGCGTGCGCTTGAAGTGTATTATTTAAGTGGAAAAACCCTGAGTGAACTGCAAGGCAACAAAAAGGGTAATGTCCTTAGTAATCCAATTAAGAAAATTGTACTGATGCCCGATAGAGCGATGTTGCATCAGAGAATCGAGCAACGCTTTCACAAAATGATGAGCGCTGGATTTATGGGCGAGGTCAAGATGCTTCGCGCGAACAAAAAACTCAATCTAGATTTGCCATCCATTCGTTGTGTTGGTTATCGCCAGGCATGGCAACATTTAGACGGCGATACCACCGAGTTTAAAATGATTGAAAAAGCCATCATTGCAACTAGACAGTTATGCAAGCGTCAATGCACTTGGCTTAGGCACGAAAATGACGCACTCACTCTTACTGAAGCGAACATTGATAAAGTAATTGAATTTATTGAGCAAGCAAGCGCTTAAAATCCTCGCCACGCGCATTAAAATCATCATACATATCAAAACTAGCACAAGCCGGCGAAAGCAAAATTGCCCCGCTAGCCGCATAACACTTTGCAATCGATAGAGCCTGCTCCATTGACTGTGCGACTTCGACAACGCAATTAGTAATGCTTGATGAAAAACTCTCAGCTGCTTCACCGATTAAAACAACAGCCGCTGTTTTTTCACCAATCAGCCCAAACATAGCCGAATAATCCTCTTTTTTTGCAATACCACCAGCAATCAAAACTAAAGATGGGTAATGCTCACTCAGTGCACTAATAGCAGTTATTGTAGAGATGGCATTGGTCGACTTCGAATCATTAAAAAAGTCTACGCCATCCATATTAGCCACCCACTCTAAACGGTGAGGAAGGCCTTTAAAATCTATCGCTGCCTGCGTCATTGCTTTATTTGATAGACCTGCAAGATTCCCCAATGTGAGGGCTGCAAGAATATTACTTATATTGTGCTTACCCACTATTCTTAAATTCTCACTGGTAAATAGAGCCTCATCTTTATTGAAAAAAGTAATGGCGCCCTGGTGAGTTTCAACTCTAAATTCACACTCCTGGTTGGATTTATCCAGACCAAAACAACAATCCCAATCAACTGTAGAAGTAGCTCTTTCATCAAGATTAACCACCTTGTTTCGACAATATGAATAAAGGCTTATTTTTGAAGCAATGTAAGCGTCAAAGCTTGGATAGCGATCCAAATGATCCGGTGTGATATTAAGTACCAAGCCCGCCAATAAGTCCAATGAATTCGTATAATCCAGCTGATAACTTGACAGTTCAACTACATACAAATCGACATCGTCGGCCAAAGCATCCATCACCGGAATGCCAATATTGCCACAAATTGCTGTGTTTTTACCTGCTGCAAGCCCCATTTCACCAACAAGTTGTGTGACTGTTGATTTGCCGTTAGAGCCACTGATACCAATAATTGGCGCATTGGTGTGGCGCGAAAATAACTCGATATCGCCAATCAATGGAATGTCTTTGGCTTTTGCCCAAACAATTATTGCCTCTGAAATGGCAATACCAGGACTAACAATAACCTCCTCAACTCCTTCGAGTAGATTTTCTCTCCAAGGGCCCAACTGACAGCTCTCATTCAGCCTTTCGGTTATAAAAGTATCTAGCAACGGTGGTGACTGGCGAGAGTCCGCAACTTGGTAGTGTGCTTGCTGGCTTTTAAAAAAACGCGCAACAGAGAGACCTGTGAGTCCCATACCTAAAATAAGTTTCATTTAAAAAGAGCCCTCTTTCCTTGCTTTTTGAGTCGAAATTGACTATATTTTACACTTTTACTTTTACTTCAAATATTATGCGTTCAAACGTTCAAACAGCGAGCAATGCAATTGTTATCAATCGCACCCTTAGAAACACTTATCAATTACTTTCAGCAACGCTACTTTTTAGCGGTGTTATGGCTTATGTATCAATGGCAATTGGCTTCCCGCACCTCGGATTACTCACACTTGTCGGTTTTATTGGTTTATATTTTCTGGTCTCAAAACTTAGAAACTCAGCCTTTGGCATTCTAGCAGTATTTGCCTTGACAGGCTTTATGGGCTTGACTTTAGGACCAGTTATTAGTTTTTACACAACAAGCCTTTCCAACGGTTCAGAACTGGTAGCTATGGCAATGACAGGTACAGCAGTGGTATTTGTGTCACTTTCTGCTTATACACTTATCTCCCAAAAAGACTTTAGTTTTATGGGTGGTTTTTTATTCGTAGGTTTGATCGTCGCTGTTCTGGCTATGGTAGCAAACATATTTCTTGCCATTCCAGTCCTGTCACTGACAATTTCTGCGGCTGTGATTTTAATCATGAGTGGCTTTATCTTGTTTGACACAAGTAGGATTATTCATGGTGGTGAAACAAACTACTTGATGGCAACTGTATCTCTCTATATCAGTATTTTCAACATCTTCGTACACTTGCTAAGCATCCTAGGACTTACCTCTGGCGACGATTAATGATCGATAACGAAGGCTATCGTGCTAACGTTGGCATTGTGGTTACTAACAACAAGAAGCAAGTGCTCCTTGCCAAGCGTTATAAAGAAAACTCTTGGCAACTACCCCAAGGCGGAATCGATAAAGGCGAAGACCTATTCGACGCACTTTATCGCGAGCTCGATGAAGAGGTTGGTCTTGCTAGGGAGCACGTAACTGTACTGGCAAAAACACCCAAATGGTTGCGCTATGATTTGCCAAACAACTATCTCAGACCAAACCAGAAACCACTTTATGTTGGTCAAAAACAAGTTTGGTTTTTGTTAAGGTTAGACTCTGGGGAGGAAAATATTCACCTAGACTCTCACGAAGAGATTGAGTTCGATGATTGGAAATGGGTAAACTTTTGGAGTCCTATTGATGCCGTTATCGACTTCAAGAAAAATATTTATGAGGATATGTTGAAAGCTTTAGCGCCGGTATTGTTCGATAACAAACACCATATACCAGTTGAGTATTCACGCCCGCTTCAATGCACCGCTATTAGATTTGACAATTAAGGTCTCAATGTAAGGCTTTTTTGATTATCTCCACCGGGGTGAGTATGTGTGCCTCTACAAGTTGAGTGGCACCCTTAACATCGCGTTCTAGAGCAAAATTAAGCAACGCTGTATGTTCTTGCTGATTCACTTCAAGTGTATCAGCATTGGTTACATTTTCTTTTAACCAAAGGTTGCGATATCGAGTTGATTTTTCAAATAGCGATCGCCTAATCTGTAGCAATCTGGGTGATTTGCAACCACTAGCCAAACCACTATGGAAGGATGAATGACGCTTCTGCCATTCTTTGAGGTCAACACTCTCCGCCCCACTACTTTTATTTAGTCTGTGCATCGCGGCCAAGCAATTAGCCTCCCAGTAATCATCACCCTTCTCAATAGCCATCTGCACACACAGTGCTTCTATTTTTGCCCTTGCTTGGTAAATATCTTCAAGGTCATCTATTGAAATCTCAGTGACGTAAAAACCTTTTTGGTTTTCTGAAACAACCAGATCTTTAGCAATCAATTGGCTTAGGGCTTCACGTAATGGACTTGTACCCACTTCGTAACGCCCCCTTAAGGTTTTGATATGTAGCTTCTCGCCAGGAAGATAGGCTCCTTCGAGAATATCACTGGTAAGTGCTTCAAGTATTTGTGCGGCTGTATTTTTTGTCGTGACAGTCATTTCAATTCTTCACTCAATATCCGTAAACAACATCATAATAAATGTTGTGCGCCTTTCAATGTAATTGAATTGCATTTTACTTTAAATGTCGATATAATATACAAATGTCGACATTATACAATAAAGAGCAATGATCATGAATAACAATAAAGCAATAGGCTTTACTATTAAGCCACACCCGCAAAATGAGAGGCTACTAGTTGCCACACTCTCCAGATCGACCATCACAAATTTTTGCAACAAAATAGTGCGACAAAGTGTGCAATCAATTGAATACAAGCCGTTTCTGCGCTTTCATGTCGCCAACTGCCTGAACATAGAAACCAATAACACACTTGGAAATTTCCTGCTCGACACCGTCAAAGATCGAAAGACTGGCGCTGTTTTACTTCAGTGCGAATCTCTTGAGCCAACAACACTTAACAACATTGATTTTATTGATTTCAATATCATGCTATCAACTGCAATCTCCCATCTGATCGGTGTGCCAAATCTAGACTCTATGTCGGGTAAATTCTACGCACGTTTTAGTGTGAAAAATGAGGACAGTAGTGACAGCTACCTGCGTCAGGCCCATCGCCGAATGGAACTGCACAATGATGGTACCTATGTTAAAGAACATACAGATTGGGTTATTATGCAAAAAATGCTAGAAGTTGATGTGGAGGGTGGCGAGTCGCTTTTGTTACACGTTGATGATTGGCAGGACTTGGGTAAATTCACCAAGCACAAACAATCCAAGGAAGATATTCAGTGGGGATCGCCACCGAGCAAAAACGTTGACTACAAAACCTATCACCCAGTATTTCTTCAAGAGGAGGAAAAAGGTGAGCCCCGTATGTCATTTATTGATCAATTTGCCGAGCCGCTAAACATTGAACAAGGTATGTACCTTTATGAGATGGGCGAATCGTTAGAATCAGAAGCCAATACGTTTGGCGTTGAACTTTGCGAAGGGAGTATGCTTATCATTAACAATCACTCTTGGTTGCACGGTCGTGATAAATTTATTGCTAAAAAGAATCTCCATAGAGAGCTTTTGCGTCAGCGAGGCGCTTTTGTTGAGAACACCCTCTTTGAGCAAAAAGCGGTATAGTACTTAAAGTTTTTATATTATTTGATCAAGATGTACGATTTTATTATTATAGGCGGCGGTATTGTAGGGGTCTCTGCCGCCCTCTCGTTGATTACAAAGCACCCCAATAAAAAAATTCTTTTGCTAGAAAAAGAGCGCTCATTTGCCGAACATCAAACGGGGCATAACAGTGGCGTTATTCATGCTGGTGTCTATTATCAACCTGAAAGTCTAAAGGCAAAGTTTTGTAAAGAAGGCTTAAAGGCAACTATTGATTTTTGCACAGAACATAACATACCTTTTGAACAGTGTGGCAAATTACTTGTTGCAACCTCAGAAGCTGAACTTGATCGCATGCAAGAATTGTTTGAACGCTGCCAACAAAATAACATTGAGGTAGAATTACTTAACAAACATCAACTCAATGAACTGGAGCCCAATATTACCGGACTGGGTGCCATTATGGTTAAATCAACCGGGATTGTTGACTATCAACTAATTACTAATAAAATGGCTGAGCAATTCGAAGCCCTGGGTGGTGAATACCTACTTGCCACTAAAATTACAAGCCTTAGGGAGACACAGGATTGCATCTCGGTCATTAGCAAAAAGGAGTCTTTCAAGGCCAAATATCTAATTAGTTGCGCCGGACTGATGGCGGATCGTATCGTTAAACTGCTCAACATCCCAACAGATTTTCAAATAATTCCTTTTCGTGGCGAGTACTATCAATTACCAAAAAAATATAACAAGGTAGTGAGTCATTTGATTTACCCCATTCCCGATCCAGATTTACCATTTCTCGGCATCCACCTAACAAAAATGATTGATGGGAGTGTTACTGTCGGCCCAAATGCGGTTCTAGGCTTTAAGCGTGAAGGATACGGTCGTTACAACTTAAGCCTACTAGATGTTAGTCAAATGCTCTGCTTTAAGGGCTTTTACAAGGTTATTCGACAGAACATAAAGTCAGGGATAGCTGAGATGATCAACTCGATCTATAAGCGCGGATATTTAAAACAAGTGCAAAAATACTGTCGCTCAATTGGTTTTACTGATTTGCAACCCTATCCTGCAGGTGTTCGTGCCCAAGCAGTTATGAGTGATGGCACTCTCGTTCATGATTTTCTATTCGCTGAAAGCAATCGCTCTATCCATGTTTGCAACGCCCCTTCTCCGGCAGCCACATCAGCGATGCCGATAGGTAACTACATTACTGAAAAAGCTTCAAGCGCCTTTGCTAAGCTTGACTCGCTAGAAAAAAATTCTTGATTGAGGTTAGAAATTCAGTTGAAACCTCACCGCCTTGTAATTTCAACTGCCCTAAACCACTGTCGGTAACATCAATTGGAATTGCCCAATCACGGTAAAAATTCAGCACTTCGGCGTTGTATTCAATACTGAACTCAGGATGAGCTTGAATGGTTAGCACGTGCTCACCTATATAAAAACCTGCATTTACACAAAAATCCGATCTCGCAAAAACTTTCGCGCCTTCAGGTAGAGTAACCACTTGATCTTGGTGAATAATATTAAGAGTCATTTGATCTTCACGCATATTAGCCATGCAATCCGGCTTATTCTCAATGGTGTATGTATCAAGCCCCAAACCCCAGCCTTTCGAGGAATTTTCAACTTTTCCACCCAGCGCTTGGGCAATCAATTGATGACCAAAACACACTCCAAGCAAAGGCGCCTTACTAGCAACAATACTTCTTACAAGGGCGCTCAGTGGCTCGATCCATGGGTGATCTTCATAAACACCATGTTTTGAACCTGTGATTATCCAGCCATCGCACTCGTCAACATTTTCTGGAAAGTGCATCTCCAGCACTTCATAAGTTTGACATTCAAAAACCTCAGACTGAGCAGCCAACAAATCAGCAAACATCTTCGAATAACTAATATATTCTTGCTGTAAAGACTCCGGAACGATACCAGTATGCAATATTCCAATTTTCATTTTATTTATCCGATAAATCAATTTGTGATCACATTATTTTACACTTTTATATAGATATATTTTTCATAAATGTCAATATTTTCATATAAAATAGCCAATAACAGACTGATACTGTGATCACAATAAATAAATATAGGAATAAGGTTCATGAGCGATTTTGAAGACATAACAACAGACCAGGCATTCAACAAAAAAAGCCTTTATGGTAGGGATGGCGAAATGACTTATAGTGGCGCCCTCAGTTTCATGAGACGCAAATATACAAAAGATTTGACTGGTGTTGATATTGCTGTTAGTGGTATTCCTTTTGACGCGGCAACAAGCTTCCGCCCAGGTGCACGTTTTGGCCCAAAAGCTGTGAGAGAGGCTTCTGTTCAGTTAGCAGAACTGCTTGCTTTCCCAGGTGGTATTGACCCCTTTAAAACTTTGGCTGTGATTGATTATGGCGATTGCTGTCTGGATTACGGCTACCCGACTGAAGTGGTTGAACAAATACAGCAACACGCCAAGAGAATTCTTGACAGTGGTAGTGAAATGCTTACTTTTGGTGGCGATCATTTTATTACCTACCCACTACTGCGTGCTCATTATGAAAAACACGGCCCCATGGCACTTGTGCATTTTGATGCCCATACCGACACCTGGCCAGATGAAGACGGCCGACTCGATCATGGAACGATGTTTACTCGAGCTCTGAAAGAAGGATTAATCGACCCAGATCACTCAATCCAAGTAGGTATTCGAACACACAACAGTAATACACGTGGCATCACCATTCTGAATGCACCCTGGGTACACGAAAATGGCACGAAAGCTGTTACCGAGCGAATTCTTGAAGTGGTTGGCAATAATAAAGCCTATCTCACATTTGACATCGATTGCCTAGACCCGGCTTTTGCTCCAGGAACGGGCACACCCGTTGCAGGGGGGCTCAGTTCAGCACAAGCATTAGCTATTTTGCGCAGCTTAGGTGAATTAAATTTCATTGGCGCCGATGTTGTTGAAGTTGCACCCGCCTATGACCATGCAGATATCACTGCAATCGCAGCGGCCACTATTGCTCACGACTATTTGGTCTTACGAGCGCAACAAAAAACCAAAGACTAAAAGCGGGTGGTAAAAACTAAACAACTTTATTAGGATTCATAATATTATTGGGATCCATTGCTGTTTTGATAGTTTGCATCAGGCTATATTCAACTTTTGACTTGTAATGCCTCAACTCATGTTTCTTTAATTGACCAACACCGTGTTCAGCACTAAAACTACCATTGAACTGCGCAGCAACATCGAAAACAAGAGCGCTAACATCGCTAGTATCCAGCAAAAAATCATCCACACAAACACCAACAGGCTTCAGAAGGATGTAGTGTACATTGCCATCACCAATATGGCCAAAGGTTAGTACTGTGCCACTTTTGTAGGCTTGATTACAAACTTTATTGGCTTGCTCAATAAATGCAGGCATGCTTGAAACTGGCACAGAGATGTCAAAACTCAAACCGCCTTGGATGCGGTACACTTCCGCTAACATTTCACGCATTTTCCAAAGTTGGGCTGCCTGAGTTTCGCTAGAAGCAATCACTGCATCAACAACATTGCCATTATCAATCATCACCTCAAGGGCTTTCTCTAATAGATTTTGTAAACCGGTATCTCTACGGCTCGAAGTTAACTCCACAAGGGCAAAATGATCATACGCCTGAGCAAAGGGATCACTCAAATCAGTGTGCTTTTCCAGCATATCTACACAAACACGGTCCATGTATTCAAAAGCGGTAATATTGTCACCAGTCACCTGTCTCATAGTCGCTAAGAGCTTCGGTGCCGCCTCTAATGATGGCAGTGCAATCAATGAAGTCACTTTGTCAGCTGGCAAGGGAAAGAGTTTAAGCGCCGCTTTGGTAATGATGCCTAAAGTGCCTTCAGAGCCAAGGAATAACTGCTTTAAATCATAGCCAGTATTGTCTTTTCGTAAATGACGCAAAGCATTGACAATGTTGCCATTAGGCAGCACAACCTCCAATCCAAGCACAAGTTCTTTAGCATTGCCATATCTAAGCACGGCAGTACCACCAGCATTTGTAGACAAATTGCCGCCAATTTGACAAGAGCCTTCAGCACCCAAACTTAAAGGGAAAAGTCGATTAGCTGCCAGCGCTGCACCTTGCACTTCGGCCAAAACACAACCAGCTTCCACGGTCATTGTGTAGTTAATCGTATCAATGTCGAGCACTTTGTTCATGCGCTCCATCGAGATTATTATCTCTGCACCCGATTCACTTGGCACGCTTCCGCCAACCAAGCCTGTGTTGCCGCCTTGAGGCACGACACCGATATTGTGTTCATTGCATAAAGTCACAATCGATGCTACCATTTCGGTATTTGTTGGCTTTAATATGAGTGGTGTGACACCTTGATACTGGCCCCAAATATCATTGATATAAGCAGTCATTTGCTCGGGGCTATCAATGTAGTTGTTTGGACCAGCTATGGTTTTTAGACCCTCAAGAATGTCTAGAGGTATATTTGAGTCGCCCATGTTTATATTCCTTTACATAAGTTAGGAATTAGCATACCTTAGCATGTGTATCAAAATACTCAAAAAAAAACGTTTTTATTTCTAATTACTACAAACCCAAGCCATCACGCAATCCATACCACCAGGAGCCGGCAATCGAATAAGGAACTCTAAGCGATCTACCGCCTGGGAAAGGAATCCATGGAACTTTAGCAAATTCGTCAAAGCGCTTGGTATTACCATCAATCACTTCCGATAGAATGCATCCAAATAAATGTGAACCCGTAACTCCATGCCCGCTATAACCATGGGCAAAATAGACATTGTTATCCAAGCGACCCAACTGAGGCACTCGTGAAAATGATAAGGCAAAATTTCCACTCCAGGCGTGATCCACTTGTATGCCCTTCAGTTGCGGAAAAACTTTTTCCATATTGGGCCTTAATTTGGCAACAATATCTTTAGGGTCTGAGCCACCGTAAACGGTGCCACCGCCAAATAGAAGGCGCTTGTCTGCAGACAATCTGTAGTAATCTAGAATATAGCGAACATCTTCAACGCACATATCCGCTGGTAAAAGCTCATTTGCTAAATCATCACCCAATGGCTTCGTTGCAAGTATTTGAGTAGAAACAGGCATCACTCTTGAGGTCAGTTTTGGAATAACCTTACCCAAATAAGCATTACCGCAAATCACCAATTTTTTACAACAAATCGTTCCTTTGTCTGTTGTTACAACAATATCTTGGCCTTGTTTTTTCATAGACTGCATGCGAGTCATTTCAAAGATTTTGCCGCCATTTGACTCAATTGCCGTAGCCTCACCGAGTGCCAAATTAAGCGGATGGATGTGGCCGCCAGTTTTATCAATCATGCCGCCACTATAGACATCACTGCCAACAAACTGATGCATGTCCGCTTTGCTCACCATTTCATGGTCGTCCATACCATGGCTTCGCCAAAGCTTTTGCTTTGCTTCTAACTCACGCAAGTGCTTTTGAGTGTAAGCTGCAAATAGATTGCCCTCTTTTAGATCACATTGAATGTTGTATTTAGCAATATTATTACGAATGATTTGACCGCCTTCTTGAACAAGACCACCCACAAAAGATGCAAACTCATTGCCGTAGCGTTTTTCAATCACACCCAAACTGGCATTGAGGCCATTAACAATCTGACCACCGTTACGGCCAGAAGCACCCCAGCCTATTCTTGCGCCTTCAATGAGGCTGACTTGATGGCCTTTTTCAACCAAGCTCAGCGCGGTAGAAAGGCCGCTATACCCACCGCCTACAACACAGATTTCCACCTCATGGTCACCCACAAGTTGCTTTCTGAAGCTTTTGTTGTTGGCTGATGCGGCATAATAACTGCCTGTATGGTCGCAATTATCTGCATAATGTTCAATTATATTTTTCATTGTTTCAAGCTTAGTAAAATTTCATCAACGATAGAAGTTGAGGTTTCTGGGTTTAAAAAAGCAAAGCGCAATACTGGCTTACCATCAACCAAAGAAGGCACAACAAAACAAACTTGCGCTCTTAGTTGTTCCGTTGACCAATTCTTGTAATCCTGCCAATTCCAACCCGTTCGCTCAAAGACGACAACAGAAAGAGTGGGGTCGATCAATAGAGATAAGTATGGAGTTTTATTGATTTGATCCGCGGCATAATCTGCCATTTCAAGAGAGTGCTCAACAGCTTGACGATAAGCATCAACACCATACACCGACAAGGAAAACCATAAAGGCAAACCTCGTGCACGCCTTGATAAATGAAAAGCGTAGTCCGATGGATTTCCGCCCTCTTCATCTTCGTGTAAAACATCCAAATAGCTTGCTTTTTGAGCGTGAACTTCTGAAGCTAAATGCTTATTACGATAAATAACCGCTGCACAATCAAGTGGAGCGAATAGCCACTTATGTGGATCAACGATAAACGAATCGGCTTTTTCAATGCCTTGATAAAGGCCACGCACTTTACCTGAAAGCAATCCACCACCACCATAAGCACCGTCAACATGGAGCCAAATATTATTGCTTTTAGCATAATCTGCAATGCTCTGAATGTCATCAATAACGCCAAGATTGGTTGTGCCAGACGTGGCAACTACAGCAAAAATCTCATATTCTGCATAGTTGTTCTTATTGGCCTCTAATTCATTTAGTATGCCTTGAGAGCTAAGTTGGTAATTGTCGTTACTCGGTACAACAATTACCTCGCAATCCATCACCCTGGCGGTACTCTTGACCGACGAATGTGTTTGATCAGAACAAAGAATTGCTAAACGCTTTCTAGAATCTGGATTGTTTTTTCTGTGCTGCTCGCGCGCCACTACTAGTGCCGAAAGATTGCCGTTAGTGCCGCCTGCAACAAAACAGCCGCCTGCATCTTCAGGAAAACCGACCAAATCGGCAATCCAGCGAATTACTTGATTTTCTGCCCAAACAGCACCACTGGCCTCTTGCCACGATACGCCGCATAAAGATCCAGCAGATACCACTAAGTCAAAAATCATTGATGCCTTGGTTGGTGCTGCCGGAATAAATGCAAGATAACGCGGCGAATCTACCGAGATAATGCTTTCTTCCAAGGTGTCTTTAAATTGATCAAAAACTGTTTCAATTGAATTGCCTTTTTCACTGATCAGGCTGGGGGCGTTTTTTTCGAAAAAATCAACGGACTTTGGATAATCCAACGTTGGTGGATTCATACTCAACCTACCAATCGTATGCGAAAGAACAGTGAGTAATATTCTGGATGCTTTATCGTCATATTTGTGCATATTGTTTCTCTAATTACAATTAACCAGCGATCGTTTTCACTTCGAGATAATCTTCAAAACCGAACTCGCCCCATTCTCGGCCATTGCCTGATTGCTTATAACCGCCAAATGGGCAATCAAAGCCCTGACTATTGCCATTTAGTGCGATCATGCCTGCGCGTAATTGATGCGCTATCGGCACAATCTCATCCTTCGCCCCAGAAATGTATGCCGCCAATCCAAACGGACTGTCATTAGCCATCTCAATCACTTGATCAACGCTGCTAAACGACTGAATACACAGTACTGGCCCGAAAACTTCTTCCTGTACAATTCGCATGCCATTGCTTACATCGGCGAAAAGCGTTGGTTTTGTGTAATTACCCTTTTCAAAACCCTCGGGCTTACCTAGGCCACCAAACACCAATCGCGCACCCTCACTAAGAGCAATACCCATATAGGATTGCACGCGCTCAAAGTGTGTCTCGCTGACAATTGGGCCGATTATTGTCGCCTCATCTCTTGGATCACCAACCGTCATTTGGCCAACAAACTCTTTGGCATACCCGATAGCCTCTTCATAGCGATGTTCAGGTACCAACATTCTTGTTGGTGCATTGCAAGATTGACCAGTGTTCTTAAAGCACGAGGCAACACCGCCTTCAACTGCCTTTTGAAAATTATCATGATCAAGAATAATATTAGGAGATTTTCCGCCCAATTCTAAGCACACTCTTTTTACCGTTTCTGATGCAGCCTTACTCACTGCAATGCCAGCCTCAGTAGAACCTGTAAATGACACCATATCAATGTCCACGTGGGAAGAAATAGCGGCACCAACCTCCGGCCCAAGACCGTCAACTAAGTTAAACACACCCTTGGGATAGCCCGCCTGATCCACCATTTCCGCGAAGAGATGGCTTGATAATGGTGAAATTTCACTGGCTTTTAATACGACTGTGCAGCCAGTTGCCAGAGCAGGTGCAACTTTGCAAGCAATCTGATTAATTGGCCAATTCCACGGCGTAATCAAGCCACAAACACCAATTGCCTCTCTATACACATGGCCAGATTTCATTGGCTGGTCAAAAGCGTAATTCCTTAAGGCATCAATGGCAGCCTTGATGTGGCCACTGCCGCAAGCCGCCTGGTTGTTTCGAGAAAACTCTATCGGCGCACCCATCTCCAAAGAAATTGCCTGCGCCATCTCCTCATAGCGCATCACGTAGATGTCAAGTAATTTTTGCAAAAGTCTGACGCGCTCCTCAACACCAGTTTTTGAAAACCCCTTAAAGGCCTCACGAGCAGATTCAACAGCTCGATCAACATCAGCTTTCGAGCCCAAACTAATTGTGGCAATCGGATCCTGTGTTGCAGGATTTGTTGCTATAAATTCTTGGCTTTCTATGGGCTTGGCCCACTGACCGTTAATATAATGATTTGTTAAATCTAACACACTTACTCCTAATAAATTACAATCGATCCACCATGGCGCCGTATGCCATGCCAATCTTCATACTTGGACTGCGAAAAAAACGACCACCCGGGAAGCTGGGCAGAGGTATCTGCGAAATTGAATCAAACAAAGCGCCATCCCCAGTAATCTTATCAGCAATGATTTTTCCAGCATAACTAGCTAGTGCCACTCCTTGACCAGAATAACCTTGAGCCGAAAGCACTTTATCGCCAAATAGCGATTTAAAGTATGGCAAACGGTTCATCGTTATAGCTAGTTTCCCACCCCAAGCATAATCAATTTGTACACCCCTTAAAAACGGGTAAATTACAGCTAAGGGCTTGCTTACAATTGGCAAAATATGATTGGATAAATTTTTTGAATAATTCTCACCGCCGCCAAAAAGCAAGCGCTTGTCCGCGCTAAGACGAAAATAATTAACGACAAAACGTGAATCAGCAAAAGCAATATCCTTTGGGTTAATTCTTTGTACCATCTCCTCACTTAAAGGCTTAGTAGCAACAATGTAGTTATTCATTGGCAGTATTTTGGCATCCAGCCTCTTCTCAAGGGCGCCCAAATATCCATTGCAAGCCAGCACAATTCGATCAGCAATAACACTCCCATTTGCACACTTAATTTTCATTGAACCTTGTTGCTCGTGATAGGACAATACAGGGCTGTTCTCGAATATTTTAGCGCCACAATCAATCGCTGCCTTTGCAATACCCAGGGCGTAATTAAGAGGGTGAAGGTGAGCCTCAGCCTTGTCGTAAGAACCGCCATAAAAAGTTTCTGAGCCAGTGAGTTCTTGCATCTGCTTGTCATCAACATAGCGCAAGTCGCTATAGTTATACTCTCGGTTCATATGCTCGACATAGGCCTTGGATTCGCCACAGAAGCTCTTTTTATGGTTTGGATGTGCAATGCCATTTTTATAATCACAATCAATGGAAAATTCATCTACCAGCGTTTTGGTGTGATGCTTAGCCATTTCGCCGACCTTCCATAAGGCTTTTGCCCTGGACTTGCCGAATTTTTTCTCAAGATAGACCTGATCACGTCGCATGCCGCCAGAAACTTGACCACCATTAGCGCCTGACGCGCCTGACGCAATAGAGCCAGCCTCTAAGACAACAACCTTGATGCCTTTTTTTGCCAAATAGAGCGCACTGGACAAGCCAGTGTAACCAGCACCAATTACACATACATCAACACCAATATCACCCTCAAGGATGTCTTGCTCAAAAGTCAAATTTCTACTGGCTTGATAGTATGAATTCATCAGCAATAGGTGACTACCTAATACTATCTGTTGTCATATCCAAAGAGCGCCATACCTTTTCTACCATCTCATCAATTTCTGCATGTGTGCAAACCAATGGGGGTGCAATAATCATCTTACTGCCAACCGCTCGCATCACAAGCCCACTTGTAAAACAATGCTCGCGACAAATGCCCGCTACCTCGCCGGCATTTTCATGGCGCACAAAGTTAGCCTTGTCTTTAATCAGCTCAATGGCACCAAGCATTCCCAAACTCCTTGCCTCACCAACTAATGGATGCTCAGACAAAGCTTGCCATTTGCTTGCTAAATAGGGCCCTACATCGTTTTTTACTTTATCAATAATGTTGCTTTCGTGCATTAACTCAATGTTTGCAATCGCAGCAGCGGCACAAGTTGGATGCGCCGAATAGGTAAATCCATGCTCGAACTCTCCTTCAGCATCACGCAAAACCGTCATGATTTCGTCACTTACTACAAGCCCTCCCAAAGGAAGATAGCCCGAAGTAACGCCTTTAGCAAAAGGCATAAGGTCGGGTTTAATATTGAAATACTGAGAGCCAAACCACTCACCTGTCCTGCCAAAACCACAGATCACTTCGTCAGCAACAAGCAAAATATTGCGCTCTTTGCAAATTCGATCCACCTCTGGCCAATAAGTTTCTGGTGGAATAATGACACCACCAGCGCCTTGAATTGGCTCGGCTATAAAAGCCGCAACGTTGTCTTCACCCAACTCGTCAATCTTAAGCTCTAAGGCATGGGCGGCTTGTCTACCAAACTCAGCTCGATCAAGCTCTTCACCAGCTTCAACACAGGCTTCATAGTAATAAGGTTGATCGATATGAACAATGCCAGGAATCGGCAAACCCCCTTGCGCATGCATCGCCCGCATACCACCCAAACTGGCGCCAGCCATAGTGGAGCCGTGATAGGCATTCTTCCGGCTGATGATAATAGATTTTGTTGGTGCCCCTTTTGATGCCCAATAATGACGCACCAAACGCATCATTGTGTCGTTTGCCTCCGAACCGGATCCGGTAAAAAATACTTGGTTCATGTTCTCAGGAGTTACCTCAGCGATCATCTCTGAGAGCTTAACCACGGGCGGGTGACTTGTGCCAAAAAAAGTATTGTAATAAACCAATTCTTGCATTTGGTCATTGATTGCTTTTTGAACAGACTTATTGCCGTAACCCATGTTGACGCACCAAAGACCTGACATACCATCGAGAATCTTATTGCCGTCGTTATCATATATATAAACCCCTGCAGCGCGACTTATCATCCGAGTCATGCTTGGCTTGTTTTGATATTGCATATCGCTAAAAGGATGTATGTGGTGTTTTGCGTCTTTCAGCTGTAAAGTTAAAGTATCAAGTGCCATGTTCACTCCAAATAATTAGGTTAGCAATAAGATATAAAAATCGATGTCACATTTTGTGATCACAAATTAATGATATAGACAAATTGAATATAATGCAAGTAAAACTTAATAATCACTCTTAAATGATTATTTAGAAAACAAACAGAAGGATTTAAGCTGGATTAACTCTTTAAGATTTTCCGATAGAATCGTTCAGCATATCCATGCCTTCTTCGATATCTTTATGGATTGCTTTAGCAAGAGCAACAGGGTCTCCCGCCTGAATGGCGGCAATCGCTGACTCGTGGTGGTCATCAAGTGTTTGTGTTCCTGCACGTCCTGCAACAATCCGATAAAAGGGTGAAAAGCGCAACCATAAGCTCTTAATAATTGGCAGAAGTACCGGTGAGGGCGCAGCCTCATAGATGCCAAAATGGAATTGGGAATTATATTTTGTATAGTCCTCTATATTACCAGTAGAGATAGCCACATCAAGTTTATTGTCGATATCTATCAATGACTTAAGTTTTTCAGAATCAATATGCGGCAAAGCCAAGGCTGCAAGCTCAGGCTCAAGACTCAGTCTAGCCACCACCAGCTCGTCAAACTTAGCCTGAGTCATCTGGGAAACACTAATTCGCCTCTTGGCAGACACCTCTAGCGCCCCTTCTGAAATTAGCCTGGTTGCCGCCTCTCTAACCGGCATGGGGCTCACACCAAGTGACTCGGCAATGCCTCTTAAAGTAATGGTCACACCTGGGACAAACTCACCGTGCAGTATCAACTCACACAACGTTTCATACACCCATTCATTGAGTGGTAGTACAGATTGTCTTGGCTTGACTTTGGCGAGCGCTTTATCTGGCATATCTTTTTACCTATCTAATTCAATTTATTATTTTAATGTCAATCTTCTCACTCAAACTTTTTTATTAATCTGTGATCACAGATCTCAATTTATGGTAGAATTATCGCATAAATGATTTAGAATGTGTACACTATATTCAATAAAAACCCATTAGGCTCGGGATTTAGTGCGACAAACAACAAGGTAATAATGAAAAATATTGGGCAAGAATTTTTATACGAGCATCCTGGCGTAGAGCGCGTTGAGTTTATATACGTAGACTTTAACGGCGTTCCAAGAGGAAAATGGGCCTCGCCTAAAACTTTGGTAAAGGCGTTCGATGGTGGCCTTAGAATGCCTTTGTCGAGTTACGCACTTGATATATGGGGTGACAACCCAGAAGGCACCGGTCTTGTCATGTCTGGTGACGCGGATGCGATTTGCACGCCGGTTGCCAGCTCCCTTGCATTGACCGATTGGTGTGACAGGAAAACAGCACAATGCCTAGTTAGTATGGAAGATGCAAATGGCCAAGCGATATTTGCCGACCCTAGACACGTACTACAGCGCGTTCTTGATCGGTTTAAGGAATTAGATTTACACCCCGTGATCGCTCCAGAGATGGAATTCTATTTAATTGATAAAAATTTAACAGAGCACGGCCACCCTCAAATGCCTTTAATTCCGGGCACAAATAGAAGGTATGAGCATGTCGAACTGTTGAACCTCGGTGAAATGGATGATTTTGATGAATTCTTTACCCTTGTTGAAAAAAGTGCGCACACTTTAGGCATCCCCGCAGAAACGGCCATTAAGGAGTGCTCCCCTTCTCAGTTTGAAATCAACCTACTTCATCATAGCGACCCTCTATTGATGGCAGATCAGGCCTTTTTACTCAAAAGACTGATTAAGAACTGCGCAAAACAATGTAATTTAAATGCAACCTTTATGGCCAAGCCTTTCACTGCCGAGGCTGGCAATGGTATGCATGCGCATTTGAGCATTACCGATGCAAATGGCGACAATCTTTTTGAGCTCGACAGCAAAAAACAGCCACAAGGGATTTTTTCACATGCGATTGCAGGCTTGTTGAACTCTACGCCTGAATTGATGTCGTTTTATGCGCCCCATGCAAACTCTTATCGCCGCTTGGTCCCAAACGGTAATCATGCACCAACAACGCTAAGTTGGGGCAATGAAAACAGAACCGCCTTAATACGATTACCAGAGGCATCAAAAAATGCGACTCGCTTAGAGTTCAGAGCCGCCAGTGCAGACGCAAACCCTTACTTGGTGTTTGCTTCAATACTGGCCAGTGTTCTTAACGGCATCAGCAACAACCTGGAATTAGATGAAGAAACTATCGGTAATGCGCACAAACAACATCCTGCCTCTCTGAGCATTCCTTGGCGTGAGGCAAATAATAGAACAAAGGGGTCTGTCTTGGTAAAAGAACACTTTGGCGCGCAATTTCAAAAACTATATCACCATATTAAAGAATCGGAAATTCAAAGGTTTGAATCAACGATTACAGACTTTGAGTACAACTCTTACTTGAGAAGCTTATAGGCAAACAAGTGGGGGGGGTTTCAAAAGGCCTTTTAAACAATACCGTTTAAAAGTTTAACAAAATGGAGAGAAAAATGAAATTTAACACAAAAAAAGCATTAATAGCTGCTGCACTTACTTGCTCGATGCAAGCCGCACTCGCTAGTGATGACAACGTCGTCCATGTCTACAACTGGTCAGACTATATCGATGAGCAAGTACTGACGGACTTCACTGCCGCAACTGGCATTAAAGTTGTTTATGACGTTTTTGATTCTAATGAAATACTAGAGGCCAAGCTTTTAGCTGGCGGCTCAGGATACGACGTTGTGGTTCCTTCAGCAAGCTTCTTGGCCCGCCAAATACAAGCTGGCGTTTTCCAGAAACTGGACAAATCCAAGTTAAGTAATATCGGCAATATGTGGGATATGGTTGAAAAACGCGTTGATGGCTACGGCCCTCTTAACGACTATTCTGTCAACTGGATGTGGGGCACTACAGGCTTTGGTTACAACGAAGGTATGATTCTTGAGAGAATGGCTGACGCACCAACTGATTCATTAGATATGATCTTTAATCCAGATGTTGTCTCTAAATTCGCCGATTGTGGTATCCACGTTCTCAATGCGCCAACAGAGATGATCCCTATGGCATTGTCTTACCTTGGTGAAGATCCAACAACAACAGACCCTGAAGTTTTGAAAAAAGCTGAAGCTGTTTGGACCGCTGTCAGACCGTACATCCAAAAGTTCCACTCATCACAGTACATTGACGCGCTTGCAAATGGTGATATATGCTTAACAACTGGCTGGTCAGGCGATATCTTTATGGCGCAATACGCGGCATGGGATGCGGAAAATGGCGTGGAAATCGTCTACACTGTGCCTAAAGAAGGCGCTTTGATGTGGTTCGACCAATTGGCAATTCCTAAAGATGCACCACATATGGAAAACGCGCACAAGTTCATCAACTGGACGATGCAGCCTGAGCAAATTGCCACTGCCACCAACTACGTTTGGTATGCGAATGGCAACTTAGCATCTCAACCATTGTTAGACCCTGAATTATTGGGCGACCCTGCGGTTTACCCAACTGAAGAAGCAATGGTGGGTCTTTACACAAGCCCGACATACAGCGCCTCCACACAACGCGTTGTAACTCGAACTTGGACTAAGATTACTACAGGACAGTAAGATAGCGTTATTATTACCCTCATGACGTTCTTTTGTGTCGTGGGGGTAATTTTTCATTTAGATTAAAAATATGACTGAAATAAGCACAATAGAGCCCTGGACAGATTCAAGTCAGAAGGCTTACATAGAGATAAAAAATGTCACCAAAAAATTTGGCGACTTTACTGCGATTGACAATCTCTCGCTTGATATTTATAAAAACGAATTCTTTTCTTTGCTCGGCCCTTCTGGTTGTGGCAAAACAACCCTTTTGCGAATGCTTGCAGGTTTTGAAAAACCAACAGAGGGTACAATATTACTGGATGGCGAGGACATTTCCCAAGTGCCTCCCCATTTGCGACCGATCAACATGATGTTTCAATCATATGCCTTGTTCCCGCATATGAGCGTTGAAAAAAATATTGCCTTTGGTCTAAAGCAAGACAAACTACCAAAAAACGAAATCAATGACCGCGTTGAAGAAATGCTGGAATTGGTGCAATTAACAGAGTTTGCAAAGCGCAAACCCGACCAACTCTCGGGCGGCCAACGACAGCGTGTTGCACTTGGCAGGAGCCTGGCCAAACGTCCAAAACTTTTGCTTTTGGATGAACCTCTTGGCGCCCTTGACAAGCGCCTTAGGGAGCAAACCCAGTTTGAACTAATGAACATTCAAGAAAAACTGGGGGTTACCTTCGTGATCGTCACCCATGACCAAGAAGAGGCGATGACAGTTTCCAGCCGAATTGGCCTAATGGATACCGGTTATTTAACCCAGGTGGCAACACCCACTGAAATTTACGAGGCGCCTGTAAATCGTGACGTTGCAGACTTTATTGGTGACGTCAACTTCCTAGAGGGCACTTACAAAGGAAAAAACGAGACCGGAACCCAACTTGATTCAGATGACGCTAAATGCGTTGTATACGCGACACAAGTTACAGCTGCGGATATTGGCAGAAAACTGTGGTTTGCTATTCGCCCAGAAAAACTCGAAATTTCGAAGAGAAAACCCGACTTTGAGCACAATATTTTAAAAGGGAAAATAGAGGACATCAGTTACACAGGAAGTATGTCCACCTATCATGTGAAATTAGCCAATGGCAAAGTATTAACGGCTTGTCGTGCCAATCGTGAGCGCTCGGTAGAACATCAATTAACTTGGGAAGACGAAGTGTATTTGCACTGGCTACCTCATTCAGCGATTGTATTACAATCCTAATGCAGATCAGGTTGAATAAATGAACAAGATAAAAGGCTTTAGAGGTATTGGCAGGACTGCGGTCATCGGTATTCCCTATCTATGGCTATCGGTTTTATTCCTTTTGCCATTTTTAATTGTCCTAAAGATTAGTTTTGCTGAGCCGATTATCGCTATTCCACCCTACACTTCATTGCTGCAGTGGGGCGATTCTTTTTGGCCAACAATTAAGGCCAGCTTTGATGGTTATTTATTTATTCTGGAAGACTCACTTTATGTCAACGCCTACCTCTCAAGCTTAAAAATTGCAACCATCTCCACTTTAATCGCACTTGTGGTTGGCTACAGTATTGCCTACAGTATTGCAAAGGCGCCAAGGCGTTGGCGTGGCGTATTATTAATGCTGGTGATTCTGCCTTTCTGGACTTCGTTTCTAATTCGCGTCTACGCTTGGATCGGCATTCTAAAAACCGAAGGCTTGTTAAATCTATTACTGCTATCTCTTGGTGTTATTGATAAGCCACTTACCATTATGAATACCGATTTAGCGGTCTATATCGGCATTGTATATTCATACCTTCCATTCATGATCTTGCCGCTTTACGCCAATCTTGAAAAAATGGACTTTAGCCTATTGGAGGCCGCTGCTGATTTAGGCTGTCGCCCTTTTAAAACTTTTTGGACGGTAACCATTCCTTTATCCCTACCAGGTATTCTCGCTGGCTGTTTTTTAGTCTTTATCCCAGTAGTTGGTGAATTTGTTATCCCCGACCTCCTAGGCGGCACACAAACACTAATGATTGGCAAAGTATTGTGGCTTGAGTTCTTTAACAACAGAGATTGGCCTTTAGCATCAGCGGTTGCAATCATTCTATTAGCAATACTCATCGTACCGATTATGTACTATCAAAAAACCCAAGAAAAGGCAATTTCATGAAACGCTTTACTGCATTTAATATGACAACCCTCTTGTTGGGATTTGCTTTTTTGTATATACCCATTATTATTCTTGTTGTTTTTAGTTTTAACGAATCCAAGTTGGTGACTGTTTGGGGTGGGTTTTCAACAAAATGGTACGGTGAATTGATGAACAACCAATCCATTAAGGATGCTGCATGGGTTACCGCTAAAGTGGCGTTTACCTCGTCAACTATTGCCACTCTTCTTGGTACGATTGCCGGCTTAGTAATGACAAAATTTGGCAGATTTAGAGGTCGAACACTTTTCTCGGGAATGATTTACGCACCAATGGTGATGCCGGAAGTTATTATCGGCCTATCGTTACTATTGATGTTTGTTGCGCTGTCGATAGACAGAGGCGTGATGACTGTCACCCTTGCGCACATCACTTTTTCCATGTGTTACGTTGCTGTGGTGGTGCAGTCAAGAATGTCGAGCTATGATGACAGCATTAATGAAGCGGCATTAGACCTTGGATGCACGCCATTTAAAACTTTCTTTCTAATTACCCTGCCAATCATACTGCCCGCAGTTATTTCTGGCTGGTTGCTGTCATTTACATTGTCATTAGATGATTTGGTTATTGCAAGCTTTACTTCGGGTCCAGGCTCTACCACTTTACCTATGAAAATATACTCAATGGTACGACTTGGGGTGACTCCCGAAATCAACGCTGTTTCAACCATTCTTGTTGGCCTGGTTGCTATAGGCGTTGTCACTGGATCATTTATTGGCAAAAAACAAAAAACCAATTAAGACTATAATCGCCCTTTAAATTCACCCAAAATTAAGGAACAAATAAATGCTAACAAATAACTCTCTCTTGAAAAATGCTGGCTATATCAATGGTCAATGGATTGGTGCTGATAACGACAATAGATTTGATGTTAAAAACGCTTACTCACAAGAGCTTATCTGCACATTGCCCGAAATGGGTAAAGCGGAAACAAATAGCGCGATTGAAGCCGCCAACAACGCCTGGCCAAATTGGCGCAGCAAAACGGCAAAAGAAAGAGCCGCCATACTCAGAAAATGGTTTAATCTTATTCTTGAAAATCAGGAAGATTTGGCAACCTTGATGACGCTAGAGCAAGGCAAGCCGTTAGCCGAAGCACGTGGCGAAATTGGCTATGGTGCTTCGTTTATCGAGTGGTTTGCGGAGGAAGGCAAAAGAACTTACGGTGATGTCATACCAACTCCTTCTAATGATCGAAGAATTATCGTTATCAAACAACCAATTGGTGTCGTTGCAGCCATTACCCCTTGGAACTTTCCCATTGCAATGATTACTCGTAAGTGCGCACCGGCTTTAGCTGCGGGCTGCCCTGTGGTTATTAAACCTGCTGCTGAAACGCCTCTTTCGGCCTTAGCACTAGCAGAGTTGGCTGATCAAGCAGGTATACCTTCAGGCATTATCAACGTTGTTGTTGGTACCAATGCGAGAGAAATCGGTGCTGCTTTAACAGAGAGTTCAATTGTCAGAAAACTGTCATTTACTGGCTCAACCGCTGTTGGCAAAATCCTAACTAAAAACTGTGCCGACACGATGAAAAAAGTCTCGATGGAGCTTGGTGGGAATGCGCCCTTTATTGTCTTTGATGACGCCGACTTGGATAAGGCAATTACAGGAGTGATGGCATCAAAGTATCGCAACACGGGTCAGACTTGTGTTTGCACAAACCGCATCCTTGCGCAAGATGGTATTTACGACCAATTTGTAGAAAAACTTAGCGAGGCCGTAAAGTCTCTTAATGTCGGCAATGGCCTAGATGAGGGTATCTCCCAAGGGCCGCTTATTAATATCAGTGCTGTCGAGAAAGTAGAAGAACACATCAAAGATGCCATCGCGAAAGGCGGCACTGTTGTTTCTGGTGGCAAACGTCACGAGAAAGGTGGTACTTTATTTGAACCAACGGTTATCGCCAATGCAACCATTGAAATGAAAGTCGCCAAAGAGGAGACTTTTGGACCATTAGCGCCAGTCTTTAAATTTTCAACAGAAGATGAAGCAATCCAAATGGCAAATGATACAGAGTTTGGCTTAGCGTCCTACTTCTATACCAACGATATTGGTAGAGTGTGGCGCGTATCTGAAGCGCTAGAATACGGCATGGTAGGCGTAAATGAAGGAGTAATCTCCAACGAAGTAGCGCCTTTTGGCGGCGTCAAAGAATCAGGTCTCGGTAGAGAGGGTTCACACTATGGTATTGATGATTTTCTCGAGCTCAAATACATATGCATGGGTGGGCTAAAGTAGCCACAACTACAATAACTAGGAAAAGCAATGACAAACCAAGAACTACAGAAAAGAAAAAATAAAGCCTTCCCCCGAGGTCAAGGCAACTTGAGCCCTATTTTTATCAAAAAAGCAAAAAATTCTGAACTTTGGGATGAAGAAGACAAGCGCTACATTGACTTTGGCGCTGGTATTGCGGTTGTTAATACGGGCCACACCAATGAAAAAGTGACGGCAGCTGTCAAAGCTCAAATTGACAACTTCAGCCATACTTGTGTGATGGTTACGCCCTATAAAAATGCTGTAGAACTTGCGGAAAAAATCAACGAAAAGGCACCTATTGATGATGCCAAGTCCCTATTTGTAACGACTGGAGCTGAGGCTGTGGAGAATGCGATTAAAATTGCTCGTGCTGCCACTAACCGTCCTGGAATTATTGCCTTTAACGGCGGCTTTCATGGTCGCACCAATATGTGCATGGGTTTGACTGGCAAGGTTGCCCCCTATAAAAACGGCTACGGGCCATTTCCTAATGATATTTATCATGCGCCCTATCCAATTGATTATCACGGCATTAGCGCCGAAGAATCACTCAAGCATATTGATACAATTTTTAAAGTATCAATCGAGCCCGAAAAGATTGCTGCAATCATCATTGAGCCCGTCCAAGGCGAAGGTGGTTTTTATGAAGCACCCGAAGGTTTTTTGCTAAAACTCAGAGCGCTTTGCGACGAGCATGGGATCTTACTTATAATCGACGAAATCCAAACGGGTTTCGGTAGAACGGGCTCGCTTTTTGCCTCAGAAAAGCACCAAGTTAAACCTGATATTATGACCATGGCAAAAGGTCTTGCTGGCGGCTATCCATTGGCTGCAGTTGTCGGAAAATCTGAAATCATGGACAAACCGTTACCAGGAGGCTTGGGAGGCACTTATGCTGGCTCACCTGTATCGTGTGCCGCTGCACTTGCAGCTCTTGAGGTTATCGAAGAGGAGGAACTTATTGATCGTGCGAATACGATTGGCGAAGTTGTTACTGGTCGCTTGAGAGAATTACAGGCACGCTACCCTGAAACAATTGGCAATGTAAGAAATTCAGGCGCAATGATTGCTTGTGAACTCATCAATAACGGTGATGTTAATTCTCCGAATACAGAATTAACAAAGACTATGATAGCTGCTGCCAATGAAAACGGCTTAATCTTGCTTTCTTGCGGCATTCGGGGCAATGTTATACGTATTCTTACACCGCTGACTATTGAGGATGAAATACTCAAAGAAGGTTTGGATATTTTTGAAAAAACTTTCGTCAGTTTAGCGTAGAACTTCTACCAAACATTAATTCAGTACAACAACAATACCCACATTTTTATACTTGATAAACTGGTGCTGTTTTTCAGCGCTTGGTATAATGCAGCTTTGCATTTATTCAGGTTGAGTTATGAAAATTGGTATTCTAGGTCTTGGAACTGTCGGTGGTGGCGTTGTTAATGTTTTACGAAAAAACAGTGACTCCATTGAACGTCGCACCGGGGAGCAAATTCATATGCCACATGCGGCTGTCAAAAACCTGGGCGAGCCAAGAATTTGTGCTGATGGTGACATCAATATTACCGAAGATGCATTTGAAGTCGTTAATAACCCAGAGATAGATGTTGTATTAGAGCTTATCGGTGGTACAACCATCGCTAAAGAATTGGTTATTACCGCAATCAATAACAACAAACACGTCATTACTGCCAACAAAGCTCTAATTGCAACCCATGGTAATGAACTACTAGCGCTTGCCAAAAAGAAAAACGTACACCTACTATTTGAGGCAGCTGTTGCGGGTGGAATTCCGATTATAAAATCTTTAGAGCAAGGGCTAAGCGCGAACAAAATTGAATTGGTGGCGGGCATTATTAACGGCACTGGCAATTTTATCCTTAGCGAAATGAAAGAGAAGGGTAGGGATTTTGCCGACGTTTTAGCGGAGGCTCAAGCACTGGGTTACGCCGAAGCAGACCCAACATTTGACATTGAAGGCATTGATGCAGCACACAAACTCTGCATTCTTGCAGCGATTGCATTTGGCACAGAATTGCAATTCGATAAAGTGTACACAAAGGGCATTAGCGAAGTTACCGCTGAAGACATTAAATACGCAACAGAATTAGGCTATACAATCAAACATCTTGGTATCGCTAAAAGATCTGGCGATGCCATTGAGATGCGCGTTCATCCAACTTTAATTGCAAATGAGCAGTTAATTGCCAATGTCAATGGCGTCATGAACGCAGTGCTGGTTAAAAGTAACGCTCTTGGAACATCACTTTACTATGGTGCTGGCGCAGGAGATGAAGCAACAGCCTCAGCAGTCATAGCCGACTTAATTGATATTATCAACAACCAAAAAAGCGACCACGTCCTTGGCTGGAAATTACAAGAAAAACCGGAAGTACTTGATTCGGATTTAATTGAAAGTGAGTTTTATTTGCGCTTGTTGGTTTCAGATAAGAAAGGTGTTCTAGCTGAAATCACACAAATATTCTCTCAAAATAATGTCAGCATTGAATCCCTTGTACAAAAACAGGTGGATGGCAATAACAACGCTCATATCGCCGTTATTACCGACAAAATTCTTACTCAGGACATTCGAGCCGTTAAGTTGGCTATTGAGGCCTGCGAATTCAACCAAGCCAGTGTGAAAATTATTCACATTGAATCCCTAGATTAATACAAGAGAATTATCATGAGATACACAGGTCTAATTGAGAAATATAGAGACAGATTACCGGTAAGTAACAGCACTCGCCTTATTAGTCTCGGCGAGGGAAATACACCTTTAATCAAGCTGGAGAACATCCCTGCAATTATTGACAAAGACGTTAATCTTTATATTAAATATGAGGGACTCAACCCAACGGGTTCGTTCAAAGACCGCGGCATGACGATGGCGGTCACCAAGGCGGTTGAAGAAGGTGCCAAAGCCATTATTTGTGCTTCAACGGGCAACACTTCAGCGGCTGCAGCGGCTTATGCTGCTCGTGCAGGCATCAAAGCCTTTGTCATTATTCCTGAAGGAAAAATTGCATTAGGAAAACTGGCTCAAGCAATGATCCATGGCTCAACAATTATCCAGATTAAAGGTAATTTTGATGATGGCATGGAAATTGTCAAAGAGATTGCCAATCATGCACCAGTCGCGATTGTTAATTCAATCAACCCTTTCCGCTTGCACGGTCAAAAAACCGCCGCTTTCGAAATCATCGATGAGCTGGGTGTGGCCCCAGATTACCATTGCCTTCCGGTTGGTAATGCTGGTAATATCACCGCGCATTGGATGGGTTACACTGAATACAAAGATGCTGGAAAGGCAAGCAAAACTCCGGTTATGGTTGGCTATCAAGCCGAAGGTGCGGCGCCATTCATTAAGGGCTCTCGAGTGGACAATCCTGAGACAGTGGCCACAGCCATTCGTATCGGCAACCCACAAAGCTGGGATCAAGCGCTTAAGCTAAGCAAAGAATCAAAAGGTTGGTTCACTGCACATTCAGACAGCGTTATTTTAGCAGCGCAAAAACTACTGACTGAAAAAGAAGGTGTTTTCTGTGAGCCCGCTTCAGCGATTTCAGTTGCCGGGGCGATGCTAGACATTCAATCCGGAAAAATCCCTGAAGGCTCCACTGTTGTCTGTACATTAACAGGTCACGGCCTGAAAGACCCCGATACTGCGATTGGTCAGTGCGATCAAAGCGCGATGATTAATGTCAACCCAACCCTTGAAGAAGTTAAGAAAGCCATCTTGGACAACATGTAGCCCAAACATTGTCATATTAAAGCAATTGTTGAATGAGTAAACAAAGCCATCAAACCATAGAGCAATGCATCGGCAACACGCCGCTGGTTCGTCTTCAAAGACTGAACCCGAATCCATCCAATGTGATTCTACTTAAGCTCGAAGGTGACAACCCGGCCGGCTCGGTCAAAGACCGCGCAGCACTCAATATGATTCTCGAGGCTGAAAAACGTGGCGACATCAGCCCTGGTGACACCCTTATTGAAGCTACCAGTGGCAATACTGGGATAGCCTTGGCAATGGTGGCTGCAATCAAGGGCTACAAAATGTGCTTAATCATGCCCGACAACCTTTCTCAAGAACGAAAAGATGCGATGACCGCCTATGGCGCAAATCTGATTTTAGTCACTGAAAAAGAGGGCATGGAAGGTGCTCGTGATCTTGCCAGTAAAATGGAAAAAGAAAGTAAAGGCACACAGCTAGACCAATTTTCCAATCAGGATAATCCAGGTGCACATATCAACACCACAGCAGCAGAGATTTGGCGAGACACCAACGGAGAAATAACCCACTTTGTCAGCGCGATGGGCACAACCGGTACCATTATGGGGGTTTCTACTTATTTAAAAGCACAGAACACTGAGATTGAAATTATCGGCATTCAGCCCGATACCGACTCCCATATCCCCGGCATTCGTCGCTGGCCAAAAGAGTACTTGCCTAGTATCTTTGATGCCTCTAAAGTGGATCGTGTAATGGACGTTTCGCAAGACACCTCTGAACAAACCACCAGAGACTTGGCGACGGAAGAGGGAATTTTTTCCGGTATTTCTTCGGGCGGTGCAGTGGCTTGTGCGATTGCTCTCTCCAAGGAAGTGAATAACGCCGTTATTGTCACAATTATTTGTGACCGCGGCGATAGATATCTCTCTACAGGGGTTTTTCAGCGCTAATGAAGCGTTACGTACTCCACCAATTCCCAATTAAACCACAAACTTACTTGGCTATTTTGCTGGCGAGTTTACTGACCATTATTGTCATTACTTTTTTTATCGAAATAAGTGAGTATGCTCAGCACTTTTACAAGCAAACTGTTCGGGAAAAGCCACTATTAAGTTTGATTATTACACCGCTCGCCTATGTTGGGGTCATTTACTTAGCAAAATTCTACTTTCATCAGGTGCAAAGTTCGGGTATACCGCAAATCCTCGCAGCGCTTGACTCGCGAAATAAGCAAATAAGACAGCAGCTTTTATCCTTTCGTATTGCCTTGGCAAAAATTGGTTTCATTTTCATAGGTATGCTCGGTGGTGCACCAATTGGCATTGAGGGGCCGTGCATTCACATTGGCAGCTCTATTTTCTACGGCTTTAATCGTTTTCTTAATTTAAAACGCAAAATAATGATCCACTCGATGATTGTTATTGGTGGCTGTGCCGGCCTTATTGTGGCCTTTAATTCGCCAATTGCGGCGATTTTATTTGCCTTTGAAGAACTTGGTAGGAATATCAGAAAACAAGCCATGATCTTGATTACACTCTGCTGTGGCGGTGTTTATCTAGCCTCGACTTTCTATCATCGAGGCAGCGAACCCTACCTTGGTGATTTATCTATGCTAACTTTTGATTACACTTTAATTTGGCAACTCATCCCACTTGCAATCGTCGCTGGCTTATTGGGTGGTGCATTCGCCAAAATTATGGTGATCTTGGTAAGAAAATTTATTACTCATACGAAAGGCAAAGTTCTTGTCGTTGCGCTCATCCTAGGCAGCATCGTCGCCCTATTTAATTACTTTTCTGGTGGCCTAATTGCTGGCTCTGGCAAAGAAGAGGTGTTACTAATTCTGGAGTCGGAAAGACTCGGCATTGATTTCTTGCTGATGAAATATTTTGCAACGCTGACCTCTCTCACCTCCACTATTCCAGGTGGTTTATTCATGCCCGCCATTTCCATTGGTGCAAGCATTGGTTCTGAATCCAGCGCAATCCTTACACAAATCAATCCACAGGTGGTCATTATCATGGCGATTGTTGCCTACCTTTCCGGCACAATAAGAACACCGCTAACGGCTACCTTTGTGGTTCTGGAGATGACGACAACCTTGCACCTGGTTGTACCGGCACTGATGGTTGCTTTTGTTGCGAGCTACGCTTCCACCTTTATCAAAAAAGATCCACTCTACGAAACGCTAGCCGCCAACTACTATAGAATCGCCAGCTAGTTTAATTACCGGCTTCATTGCCGCTAGATGTTCACTTGATAAGTGACATCGTAATTGATGTCCTTTTGCAACATCAATTGTATCTGGCAATTCCTTCTCACAAAGATTGTTTTCTACCAAATGCTTGTGCTGGCAACGAGTTTGGAACGGACAGCCTGAAGGCGGGTTAACTGCAGATGGGATATCGCCCTTTAAGACAATATGTTTTCGTTTGACACTGGTATCGGCTATTGGCACCGCAGATAATAAAGCCTCAGTATAAGGATGATACGGAGGTGCAAAAACTTGATCGGTATTGCCAGTTTCAACGACATGACCTAGATACATCACCATCACACGATCCGCAATATAACGCACGATGGATAAGTCGTGACTAATAAACAGCATTGTTGTGCCATTTTTACGTTGTAACTCCATCAGCAAATGTGTGACCGCAGCTTGTACAGAAACGTCAAGCGCTGAAACTGGTTCATCAGCGATAACAATTTGCGCATCTCCAGCAAACGCGCGCGCAATACCTACTCGTTGTTTTTGCCCGCCAGATAATTGTCGTGGCTTCCTTATTGCAAACTCTCTAGGGAGTTTAACTAAGTCAAGCAACTCCAGCATTCTATTTTGACGTTCAGATTCAATCTCGCCAAATCCAAAAACCTCAAGGGCGCGAATTATTTGCCTACCCACTGTCATTGATGGATTAAGTGTGTCAAATGGGTTTTGAAAGACCATTTGAATTGAAGAGACAATCTCATTCGAGCGTTCACCAATAGCTGTACCAGCAATAGATTTGCCATTAAGCGAGACTTTACCAGAGGTGGCCGTCTCAAGCCCCATTAGCACTTTAGCTAGCGTCGACTTGCCACAGCCAGACTCTCCAACGATTGCCAACGTTTCAGACTCTCTCGCATAAAAAGAAAGTGACTCATTAGCCCTTACAACGCTCTTTTCTTTGCCACTAAATAAAGCATTAGCTGAGATTTCGTAATATTTTGTTAAATTCTCAACCTCAATAACTTTATCGCCAACCAATAATGGCTTGTAATCGGCTTTTGTTGTATTATCGGCCTGCCAATCGATGACATCTATTTTTTTACATCGAGAGGCGTGACGTTGATTATCACTCATCTCTCGCATGTCAATGTCAATTTCATCACAAACCCCACTCTCAAAGTAATTGCAGCGTGGCCCGAAATTGCAGCCATGAGGCCGTTCATGTGGAAGTGGGAAATTACCTGGAATAGCAACCAAAGGTCGCTGATTTTTATCAGCGCCCGGCAAAGGGATCGAGCGAAACAAGGCCTGTGTGTAGGGGTGGCGCATACGATCAAAAACGTCGTGTATAGAGCCCGCTTCAACTGCCTCGCCTGAATACATGACACAAATATCATCACAAGTGTCTAATATCAAGCCAAGATTGTGAGAAATGAACAGCATCGATGTGCCATACTTTTTACCTAAGCCCTTAACCAAGTCCACAATACCAGCCTCAACAGTTACGTCTAATGCAGTTGTGGGCTCATCTAATATCAATAAAGAGGGTTTAGACATCAATGCCATTGCAATAACAATACGTTGCTGCTGACCCCCTGAAAGCTGGTGCGGATAACTGTTTAAAATGCGCTCCGGGTCTGGCAGGCGCACATCTTTTACCACCTCAAGTGCCAAAGCCCAAGCTTCTTTCGCACTTGCATTTTCATGAGTGATTGGCACCTCCATAAGCTGCTTAGAAATCCTCATTGCAGGGTTCAAGGATGCCATCGGCTCTTGGTAAATCATTGCAATTTCTGAGCCTCTTAATTTAGACAGTTCACTCTGAGGCATGTTATTTAGCTCACGACCTTTAAACTTGATGGACCCACCAACAATGGAACCATTAACACCTAAGTCTTGCATAACACCGAGTGCAACCGTTGATTTTCCACAACCTGACTCTCCCACAAGTCCTAAGGCCTTACCTTGTTCAAGAACACAAGAAAAGCTCATTACCGCAGGGATTTCACCCAGGCGCGTGAAAAAACTAATCGAAAGATTATCAATTTCTAAAATAGGACTTTGAATATTGGATTCTGTCATTGCTTAGTCCTTTAATGACTGCTCTCTCAAGCCATCACCTAATAAGTTAAGTCCCAATACGAGCGACAGCAGTGCCAATGCAGGTGGGATTGCCATATGAGGAAAGTATGCCAAAAGTTTACGACCTTCATTAATTGTCATTCCCCAATCCGGACTTTCAGGGCTGACTCCCAATCCAAAAAATCCTAGCGTACCTAAAAGGATAGTTGTATAACCAATTCTCAGACAGAAATCAACAATTAAAGGGCCTCTAGCATTAGGTAGAATTTCCCAAAGCATAACAAACCAAGCGCCCTCTCCCCGAGTTTGTGCGGCGGCAACATAATCCCGTGTTTTTATATCCATCGTTAGACCTCGAACAATTCGAAATACCGTTGGCGCATTGACAAAAACTACAGAAACAAAGATGTTAAGCAAATTGGGGTCCATATAAAAAATAGGCTCAAGTCCCAATAATTGCAACGGGTCTTGGTTAAATGCTAGGCCTGAATAAGCCCAAAAACCCAGTAGTAAAGTTAGGCCAACATAAATGTTTCGCTTGTTGGCTTGAACGTAGTATCTCGACTGGAAAAGGACAGCAAAAAATATAATAGGAAATAAAAAAAGCACAGCCGCTATTACTATCGGAATTCCTGTTGAGCGGATGGCGGGATTAACCAGTAAGTAAAACAAAAGGATAACCGGAAATGCTAATACTAAATTCGCAATAAATGACAAAATAGTGTCGAGCCTTTTGCCATAAAAGCCAGCCGGCAAGCCAAGTGTAATGCCCACCATAAAGGCAAAAATAGTGGCAGCTGGGGCAATTGAAAGTACTATGCGTGACCCCATCACCATTCTCGAGAAGACATCTCGACCCATCAAATCGCCACCCAATAAATAGGCATTAAAAGTTTCTGGGACTAGAGTTCCAGGTATTTTTTTGCGCATCCCTGACAGCTGATCAATTGGGTCGAAGGTTATAATTAGATCTGCGAAGATTGCGGTAAACAACCAAAATACAACCAAAGCAAAACCCATACTGCCGGTATAAGTATCAAATAAACGGCCGTAAAGACCCAGTTTGTCGCGAAAATAATAAGAGACAGAAAAGGTTAATGCCATTGCAATCCATACTGGCATAAATTGCAGTAATATTTGGGCGATTATTTCTATCCAACTCAATGATGCCATAACAATACTTTAAGAGCTCACTCTTATTCTTGGATTTAAAAAGACATAACCAATATCTGATATTAGCTGTGTAACCAAAACAACCAAAACTGCTACCAGCGAACAAGACAATAACAACTCAACGTCGTTACCGTCAGCCGCCATGACCAACAACCAGCCAAAGCCCTTGTAGTTAAATAACGTTTCAACAATCACAACACCCGTCAAGAGCCAAGGAAATTGCAACATAATCACAGTAAATGGCGCTATTAATGCGTTTCTAAGCGCGTGCTTAAAAACAATATTTGGAAAACTAACACCCTTCAACCGAGCTGTACGAATGTATTGCGCTGTCATCACCTCAGCCATGGAGGCTCGTGTCATTCTGGCAATATAACCCATGCCATAAAGCACCATCGTCATTACCGGTAAAGCGAAGTTACTAAAACTCATATTCTCCATTGCGGATTGAGCGGATGGTAATAAAAACCTTTCGTCAAATACGAGTCGACTAGCAAAAATAACAGACAAAATAACACCCGAGATGTATTCTGGTGTCGCAGTAAAACCGATAGCAACCGTTGAAAGCGCTCGGTCCGTCTTAGAGCCTTCACGCATCCCTGCAAATATTCCAATAATGAGCGCCATGGGTATCATAACAATCATTACCCAGAACATCAAAATACCTGTCAGCCCCAATCGTGTACTTAAAGCCTTTCCTACAGATACATTGAAAATCGTGGAGTTGCCCAAAGTTCCTTGTAAAAGGCCGCAATAAGTGGGTGTGTCTTTTACATGAGGACTGATACAACGACCACGCGTCCGACCTTCTTCATCAGTATGCACATACCCTGGCACAACACCAAGCCATTCACCATATCGCAACAATAATGGTTGATTATAGCCACGATCACCCAGCCAAGATAAGACCTGGTCATCAGTCATCCGGATGCCGGCTTCAGTTTTTGCTAGCTTTACTAGGTTGGGCTGTAAATTAGTGAGAAAGAAAACAATAAAACTCAAACACAATGTTGTTAACAACATCAGCCCAAATCTTTTAGTAATAAATTGCCACATAAGAAACCTTATCTATAAAGTTTGTTGGTATAAGAAATCACAGTTAAACACGTTAATAATATATAAAAAGAGGTCACTAATGCGACCTCTTTTATAAATAAGGAAATCAATCATCTACATGATTCCTTATTGTTGGCGATCTAAGCCCAACCTAACTTATGAAGGTGTATCTCAAAAGTTGGATGCATGCCGCCACCCAACACGCCTTCTTTATGATGGCGATATAGAGAACGCCAGTATGGCTGAATAACAACGCCCTCGTCTTGCATGATTTGCTGTAAACGCTTCATCAAAACTCGGCGCTCATCTGCATTAGCAATTGCTACCGCTTTAGATAAAGTCTCGTCAAATTCAGCGTTATTAAAGCCCGACTCATTCCAGGCCTCACCAGAACGATAGGCAAGAGCAAGGACTTGAACACCTAATGGTCTCATATTCCAGTTGGTTGAAGAGAATGGGTACTTAACCCAATCATTCCAGAAAGTAGAACCTGGAAGAATCGTACGCTTAACCTTGATGCCAGATTTGCGAATTTGATCGGCAACAGCATCTGTTGTGTTACGACGCCAGTCATCATCGATTGAGATCAACTCGTGCTCATGACTACCAAGGCCAGATTCAAACATCAGAGCCATTGCTCTTTCGCGATCTACAACCTGAGGAGGCAGTTCTGCATACTCTGGATGAATTGGACAAACATGATGATTTTCCGCTGGCGTGCCTCTACCGTCAATACCCAACTCCAAAACTGCAGAATTATCAACACACATCGCTAAAGCACGACGGATGTTTTTATCTTGGTAAAGTTTAATACCACCAACTTCTGCATCTTGATTGCAACGAATAACAATTGTTGAGGCGGTTACTGCTGAAGATTGCTGCCATCCGGGCATGCCGTCAAAAATATCAACATACTCACCCACTACTTGATAATTCATATCAAACTCATCAGATTCTGCGCCGGCAACTTTGGCAGAAGTTTCGGTGCCATAATCGATAAACTCAATACGATCCAAGTATGCTCCCTCTCCCCACCATTGGTGGTTAGTGTTTCTGGCTAAGGCCGCCTTAACTCCTACCTCGTGGCCATCAGGCATATAAGGTCCCGTACCAATTGGATTGCTCAACATTGTCTCTGAAGTGCTCGATGAATGGACAATCGCTGCAGGATAATCTGCCATACCAGGAATAATAGTAATATCCGGCGATGGCAAGTTTAATTGAACCGTATGATCATCCACAACCACAATTGCACCGGCTGCAGCCTTACCTGTATCAGCGTCAATCAAACTATTCATTCGACCGGCCATAGAATTACCATCTACACTCTTATCACACCAACCTTCGATATTACGCGCAACATCAGCTGCAGTAAAGGCATCCCCGTTATTCCAAGTAACTCCCTTTCTAACGTTAAGTGTGTACTGAGTAGCGTCAGCATTCGCAGACCAACTTTCCAACAAGCGACCTTCAAAAGTACCGTCACTATTAAACTGAACCAAATACTCTAGCCAGCCTCGGGTAAAGTTAGCAATTTCTGACCAGTCGTAAGTGCGCGGATCTTTAAGCCCGCGAACATCCATTTGTAGGCGCATTGTTCCGCCTTGATTTGGTGTTGCAGCCATGGCCGTTGATGGCGCTACCAAGCCGAGCATGGTATATGCAGCGACAGATGTTGCCCCTAAAGCCGATGCGCGTACTAAAAACTCACGTCGCGAAAGTTTATTATCCAACGCCTCTTCCTTGTACATCAAGATTGCTGGATGTAACGGCAAACCGTTAATCGTCTCCTTACTCATATGAACTCTCCTATTAAGAAAAAAAAGATGAAACAAAATAAGATGCACCGCATCTTATTTTTCACATTAAATTGTAGCCAGGAGGTTGTTGCATCTAATCGAGAAAGTTATTTTTAATAACTTGCAGTTTTCAAAACCGCTCCCCCAAGATCACTAAGAATCTTTTAATGTATGCAAATTGTATATCACAACATGATAAATTAAATATCTCAAAAACGACCAAAAATATCATAAACACGACTTTTTGATCCAAAATTAGATACAATAAGTTGACATACTTTCAAATATGGCGACTAATAAGCAATTGGAAGAACAAAAGATAAGCAAAGTTTGTCAAACATATACAGCGACTAAGTCACTCGCTGATGGAAAGACGCCTATTACTTTTTCTTTTTTATTATTAAAAGATTTTTCTTTTCTTTCGTTCGCCTCCCTTGTTGACCCCCTGAGGATGGCTAATGATCTTGCGTGTAAAAAACTCTATTCTTGGGAGTTGGTTACCATAGACAATCTTCCGGTGACTGCTAGTAATGGAATTCCCCAACAACCAACCGCTCAACTCGAAGAATCTTATACGCGTGACTACCTTTGGCTGGTCACTGGAAACTATGTACACCAACACTATACGAAAGAAATAAAATATTTATTAAAAAAAGCTCAAAGAAATAACACTCAAATAGGTGCCGCCTCAACTGCGGCCTTTGTTTTGGCTTTTGCTGGCATCATTAATTATAAGCAATGCACCGTTCACTGGGAAAGCAAGAATCTCTTCTCCGAAGAATTTCCCAATCTCAACCTAACAAACAATCTCTATGAAGTTGATGATGGAGTATTAACATGCAGTGGTGGACTTACTTGCCTTGACTTGATGCTTAAACTCATCCAACAGCAACATGGTGTTAAGCTTTCAGAAATGGTTGCTGAGTATTTTTTGTACCCAGCTGATCGACCCCATACTGAACAACATCAACTTAGCTTAATCGAGCAACATAAAGTACATAACCCTATTGTTATAAAAACACTCACATTCATGCTGACTCACCTGCAAGAGCCAAAGAAAATCTGGCAATTGGCTAAAAATGCCAATATTGGAATTCGTCACTTGGAGCGATTATTTCAGAACAACTTTCATCTTGATATACACACTGTCTATATGCACTTACGACTTGAGAGGGCCAACCTTCTACTTCGAGAAACCAGCGATAGTGTTTCTATAGTTGGTGAAAAATGCGGCTTCATTTCACCCTCATATTTTGCCAAATGCTATAAAGACTATTATAAATTCACACCCAAAGCAACAAGAAAGGGCGCCTAGAAAACTTGCGCATTTACCCAGTAAATCAAAAAAATAATCGGCGCTAGTTGTTAATGACTAGCGCGACACTTACATTTTCTTAAGTGACTTTGTTAATCACTCACTCTTCTAATTTTTTATTGGCTTTTTGCGTCTAACGCATTAACTTTTTTGTGAATAGAGGTAGTTAAGGTCGCATATATGCTAAAAAAAGTCGTTTTTGAGATATTTTATAGATGTACTGGTGGTTTACAATTTGCATGTATTAAAAGCTCTTTGCAACCCTCAAAGATTGGCCTTATAAGAACCATGAACAATTGGTGGTAATATAAACCAGATAAATAAATAATTACTGACACAGGGACTAGATTTTTACACAGGAAAATCCTATTGCAAAACATTCATAATTTCATCGCTGATATTGACTGGAATGAGCTGCCAGTTGCAGTTCAAACAATGTCCAAACGCTGCCTTTTGGACACAATTGGTGTAGCAATTGCTGCCCACACAACTTTGGCGGCACGAATTTCATCCAAATTTGCGACCATCCAGTTTGGCCCCAGCAATAATAGCCGTTCCCGACTTCTCGGCTTTGATGGCACTTGTTCAGTGCCAGGAGCGGCATTCTCTGGAGCAATTTTAATTGACTCTCTAGATGCTCATGATGGCCATAGATTGACCAAGGGTCACGCGGGTGCCACTGTATTGCCATCACTATTAGCTATGGTGGATTACCTGAGCAATGAAAAAACAACCATCTCTGGTCAGTATTTCTTGGAGCTACTGATAATTGGTTACGAGGTTTCGCTACGAACCGGTATTGAATTACATAAAAGCACAGAAGAATATCACACTTCGGGTGCATGGGCGCCCATTGGTGTTGCCGCAATGGGCGCAAAACTCATGCAATTAAGCCAAAGTCAGTTAAGCCATGCTCTCGGTATTGCCGAATATTATGCGCCAAGAAGCCCTATGATGCGCTGTATTGACCAGCCAACCATGGTTAAAGATGGTGCTGGTTGGGGAGCTTTGGCAGGCATTAGCTCGGTGTTTATGGCGCAAGAAGGATTTACTGGGGCGCCTGCCTTAAGCGTTACTCTAGCAGACGAAAAAGATTATTTTCTGCGCTACGAATTATTAAATCAATATTTTAAACCGTGGCCCATCTGTCGCTGGGCTCAACCAGCAGTTGAGGCTATAGTTACACTACAAAAGCAATTCTCTTTCGATATAAAAGATATTAAAGAGATCAAAATCAGCACTTTTCATCATGCTGTGCGCTTAGCGAATAAACAACCTACTTCCAGCGATGAAGCGCAATATTCCATAGGTTACCCGGTTGCCGCAATGCTTGTCAAAGGCAAAATTGGCCCTGAAGAGATGAATGAAAATTCACTTAATGATCCCGTTATTAGGCAACTTCAAGACAAAGTAAAACTCAAGGAAAGCCAGAACCATACAGATGCCTTCCCTGCAAAACGCTTCGCAGACGTTGCTATCACTCTACAAAATGGCGACATACTGGAGACTGAAAATATTGAAGCTAGGGGTGATGTTGAAAACCCCTTGAGCAATGAAGAAATTCAAACCAAATTTAATCAATTGACCAAGGGCATTATCACAACTTCAAAACAAAATAAGCTAATCAAGCTGATTAAAAACCTAGATAAAGAAGACAACGTCAAGGATTTATTGGATCTAATTATGGGCAAACCGTCGTAGCCGTTCTGAAGTGTTGCCTCAATACGAAGATTTTTGTTGAACCATATCAATCCTTAAAGTAGTGCTGAAAAACCTCAACGGTAAAATCAACGTCAGCTTTCGACACACCCAAGTGACACACCAGTCGAGACGTCGATGAAAGTTTTGGAACCAGTATATTGCTCTCAAGCAAAAATTCCTGCAAGTTTTCTCTGTGCTCTTTTGGGCAATGAAAAAATGCCATGTTTGTTTGCGACTCGTCAATCCCAACTTGCAGGCCTTTGCACTCTGACAAACCTTGGGTTAGTCGACGAGCATTATCGTGATCTTCTTGTAATCTGGTCACGTTGTTTTTCAACGCATACATACCACAAGCAGCCAAAACACCCACCTGGCGCATGCCGCCGCCCAGTATCTTTCTAAGGCGTTTTGCTTTTCTAATGGTCTCTTGATCGCCCACCAATAAAGAACCGGCTGGTGAACCCAGGCCTTTTGACAAGCATATAGAAATACTATCCAAACTATAACATAAATCTTTTAACGATAAGCCTGAGTGAATATGAGCATTAAACAATCGCGCACCATCCAAATGAACCTTGAGGCCACGAGCGTGTGCGGCATCCGACAATTCATCAATTTGCGCTTGCGGCTGCACTCGACCCGAAACCGTATTTTCTAAACATAACAATTTAGTAACACCAAAGTGAGGGTCGTCGGCCTTAATTTGAGCGAGCATGTCTTCAACGGAGACACTGCCGCGGTGGTTAGTATCAATCGTACAAATTCCTACGCCACCCAACACCGAAGCACCATGCGCTTCATATACAAAGGTGTGGTATTCACGACCAATCAACACTTCATCACCTCGCTGGCAATGCGACAAAATAGCACTGAGATTGCTCTGCGTGCCCGTTGGAAAAAACAGGGCGGCTTCTTTACCCAAAAGCTCAGCTACATACTCCTGTAAATCGTTGGCCTCTCTGTCTTCGCCATAGACATCATCGCCTAATCTTGCCCCCACCATAGCTTGAAACATCTCTGCAGATGGTAGAGTGACCGTATCACTTCTAAAGTCGATACAATCTGTCGGCTCTTTATTTGCAATACTTAGTTTGGCGTATTGATTTGTCATGATTAAGGCTGGTATTCTGGATAGGCTAATGCAGCCACAAGGTGAGTTCTTGGCTTATCACCGCCATTAAGAGCAGTATGGTAACTCCGAGTATCGGTAAAGTAAACAGAGCCATCTGCAGGCAAATGCGTGCAATGGTGGTTGACGATAAATAAAGCACCTGGGTTGGTAACAATTGGAATGTGAATGCGGGGCTCTGGATCGCGGTGCCAAGAGTTACAATTGTAGATACTCTTCTCAAGAATACGAACTCGCCCTATCGGGTAACGAGATGAAAGCTGTTGGTGAATATGCTCAAAATAAGTACCTTTGAACACATCAACCAACTCGGTGAATGCAGCCTCATCAACCAACTCGTCTTTAGCAATTTCTTGGTACGAGTTATCCACGCGGGTGTAGTAACGTCCTATCAAATCCTTGTCATCGTTAACAGAGTGTCCTTTTCTTTTGGTCATCGCCAAGGCGTGAAAGCCCGAACATGATGTTTTAAATTCAGCCTTTGATTTGACTTCGTCCAACGCTTCACGGATGAGCTTAATATCAAAAGTGAAATCGAGCTTAATAATGTGCTCATTACCCTTAAACGCAATAACGGAATCTATATCAACCTTGTTGTTGATATAAGAATCCATGGCTGCTGCATCGTCAATCATTGTACTCATTCACCCTCTCCAGATTATTAAAATTGGACGTATTATGGCTTATAAAGGCTTCACCACAACCAAGATTATTATGCCCAGAAGCAAAACAGTGGGAAACTCATTAAACCAGCGATAAAACCGATCAGAACGCGTATTTTTATCTTTTGCAAAAATGCGCATTAGGTGTCCACAATAAAAATGGTACGCAATAAGAATTAATACCAATACCAGTTTCATGTGTAGCCAAAGATCTGCGGAATAGCTCTGCCATGCGTAGTCATACAGCATCCAAGAACCAAGTAAGGCGGTGATAATGAAGCTCGGCATCATGATGCCTTTATAGAGTCTGCGCTCCATCACTTTAAAGCGCTCAATGCTAATGTCGTCCTGTGCCATTGAATGATAGACAAATAGGCGCGGCAAGTAGAAAAGTGCCGCAAACCAAGTAATCACACTAACGATATGAAACGCCTTCACCCAAAGCATAGCAACTCCTACAAATAACAACATCATACCGTTTTCAAAAGTACGCAGAACATAAAGAATCTTTGACAACTTTGAAAGCGCCATGTGATAACATTACTAGTGATTAAACACATTTAGTATTTTTTTACCAAAATGAAATTCACAACACTTCTTGTTGCACTGTTAACAAGTGCTTTTGCACTATCCTCCTATGCTGACACAAACACCCTGGCAGAAGACTTTAACAAGTCTGGGGGCCCAAGTGAATTGGTTAGCTCTGGTTGGGTTGATAATGACGGCGGAAAAAACTTTAAAATTGTGCAAATATTCATCAACCACTCTTTCCAAAGCATTGAGCTGCATATCGATAAATCTGGCAAGATCATCACTTGGATTGATAGTGCCAGATCTGCAGATTCTTCAATTGATGTCGATGTTGACTACCAGTTTTTTGCCGACATTGAGGACTGGCATTTGATCTCAAAAGGTGAAAACGACTTTATGTATCACCTAACCGTTGGCGGGTTAACCTTTAAGGGGCCGATGATGGAGGCAATGTCAAAAATGCAGGCTATTGACCAGTTATTGCTTATTATTGCCAAGAATATATAACAACGACACACCACTAATCAAAACAACGCCAGTTAATGAGCATAGTAAAATCTCATCACCTTAAATTGTTCAAATCATTATTGTAAAAGCCTCATGTTAAGTTTTTTCAAAAAAAATCAAAACCCAGAAGAGCAGACTCACGTTCAAAAAACCTCCTTGAGGGATAGACTGTTTAAATCCAGGGAGCGCCTTGGCGATGGACTGGCTTCGGTTTTGCTTGGCAAAAAGCAAATTGATAATGATCTACTAGACGAGCTTGAAATGTTACTCATTGGCGCTGATATTGGTATTGATACCACCGAAAAAGTATTGGAGTCTATCCGCAAAAAAGCCTCACGGAAAACACTGAAAGACGAAGACAGTCTTTACCAGCTATTGAAAGACGAACTTGAATCACTGCTTGTTTCTGACAATCAATTGGTCACTGACAATGACACGACTTTTGTTATCCTTGTGGTTGGCATTAATGGTGCTGGAAAAACTACCACCATTGGCAAATTAGCCAAGTCCTTCCAAAATCAGGGTAAGTCTGTCATGCTGGCTGCTGGTGATACGTTCAGAGCGGCAGCAGTTGAACAACTTAAAGTCTGGGGCGAGCGTAACGATATCCCTGTGGTTGCACAAAAAACAGGCGCTGATTCGGCCTCTGTGGTTTATGACGCCTATCAATCTGCACTCGCTAAAAACATCGATATCTTGATTGCAGATACTGCAGGACGACTGCACACGCAAGACAATTTGATGCAGGAGTTAGAGAAAATCAAACGCGTTCTCAAAAAACACCACGAAGATGCACCGCACGAGACGATGCTAGTTATCGACGGCGGCTCTGGACAAAATGCTATTCAACAAGCTCGTGAGTTTAACAAAACAATTGAATTATCAGGCATTAGCGTCACCAAACTCGACGGCACCGCAAAAGGCGGTGTGCTATTCGCCATTTCTGATGCACTCAATTTACCCATTCGCTATATTGGTGTTGGAGAAGGTATCGACGATCTGCGTCCTTTTAAAAGCAAGGAATTTATAGACGCACTGTTTGATTAGTTATTTGCCTTTAATCGTTAGAAATCGTCAATTTACCAATCATAGCGCCCACTTCAATTATATTGTGAGCTTCAGTAATATTTGCGACATTTATGGAGCTTAGTTGACGCGTTACAGTGCAGCTAATCTTATTGTCATCAACAAGTCCAGAAAGTGTATTGAGTATTTGGCCTTGTTCACCCATATCTTCGGTTTCAAATTTTGAGCGAGTAAACATCATTTCCCACACGAGTTTAACACTCTTGGCTTTTAATTGATTTATATCAAGCGCCTCTCTGGCATTGGCCAACAAACAAATCGAACCTTGTGGCCTGATTACAGCAATCATCTCTTGCATGTAATCATCGGGCACACCCATGCACAAAATAAAATCGGGCGCTTTTACGTTTTGTTGCGCCAGTTGGGCGGCCAAATTATGGTGCTCTAAAACCATATCAGCGCCCATTTTTAGACACCAATCTTTACTCTCAACTCTTGAGGCAGTGGTAATTACTTTTAATTTTGCAACTTGTTTGGCCAGCTGTATCGCAATAGAGCCCACACCGCCTGCAGCACCAATCAACAAGATGCTTTTGCCGGTATCATCCTCGTCAACACCCAATCGATCAAACAATGACTCCCATGCGGTGATTGCGCATAGTGGAAGCGCCGCAGCTTCAACGAAGCTTAGGGAGTTAGGTTTATGTCCAACAATTCTTTCATCAATCAATTGCACGTTGGCGTTCGAACCATCACGCGCCATATCACCTGCATAATAAACCTCGTCGCCTGGCTTGAAGAGACTGACTCCCTCGCCAATCGATTTAACAACACCGCAACCATCAAAACCCAAAATCAGCGGTTTTTCTGGGCTGCCACCCACCATGTGTTTGATCTTGCTATCAATCGGATTGATTGAAATTGCCTTAATTTCGACCAATAAATCCCTGCCCGTAGCTTCGGGTATTTGTTTTTCAAAGGAAACAAACTCGCTGCCATCATAGCCAATGGCTTTTAACGTTGTCATATCAAGTAATCATAGTGTTATAGACACGCTCAGATTTTTCAGCAAAACGGGTATCCAGCTCCGTTATACCACCCTCATCATGGGTGGTTAGGTTAATCTTAACTTTGTTATAAACATTTGACCATTCGGGATGATGCTGCATCACTTGTGCGTGAATGGCCACTTGAGTCATAAAACCAATGGCTTGGATAAAGCCTTTAAATGTAAATTCTTTTGAAAGATAGCCGTCAACGATTTGCCATCCATCCAAATTTTGTAATGCAGTGTTAATGTCGTCGCTTGTTAAAACCATCAGTCACTCTCCTTGCCTAATAATTTTCTGGCGCCATTAGCAATCAGATTGTTAGCAACCAATTGCCCCAAAACTTCAGGCTCAGAAACAGAACCCACACACTCTTCTGTTAGTATTTCACCCGAGCTGACGTTGCCAACCAAACCCCTAAGTGTCAAGGACTCGCCATCAAGAGTTGCATAACCCGCAATCGGCACAGAACATCCGCCCTCTAGTGTTGCGTTCATTGCCCTCTCAGCCAAAACCGTCGTCATTGTATCTTGATCAATCAAGCCTTGAATAAGTTCAGCAACTTCCCTGTCGCCCCTTCTAATCTCAATGCCAAGCGCGCCCTGCCCAACAGCCGGCAACGAAGTGTCAGCATCCAAAGCGTGTTTTATTCTACCCTCAAAACCCAGGCGAATGAGGCCTGCGCAAGCCAAAATAATCGCATCGTATTCACCGTCATCCAGTTTTTTTAGACGAGTATTGACATTGCCTCTTAGGTCCAGAATATCTAGATCGGGTCTAATGGCTTTGATTTGTACAACTCTTCTCATGCTGCACGACCCCACTTTAGCGCCTTGCGGTAATTCGCCCAAATGATTGTAATTATTGGACACAAAAGCGTCGAAAGGATTCTCTCTAGCCATTACAGCACCAAGTTCAAATTCGTCGGGGATAGCAAAAGGCACGTCTTTCATGGAGTGCACTGCAATATCAGCACGCCCTTCCAGCATTCCCACTTCAAGCTCCTTGATAAATAAGCCTTTGCCACCAATTTTTGACAAAGGGGAATTCAGAATTTGATCGCCTTGGGTTGTCATTTTGATCAACTCAATCTCAAGGTCAGGATGCAGCAACTGCAGCTGTGACTTTACATATTCAGCCTGCCAAAGCGCTAAAGGGCTTTTTCGAGTGGCAATTTTAAGCGTTTTTTTCATACTCATTTGTGTTGCAATTTATGTGTAATATTTTATCGGGTACTGGGCTCGAATGTTAGCCATTGATAGCGATAATAAAGAATAGTTTGTAACCACTGGCAATATAGAACCCTTTACAGAAGCAATTATAAATATTAAGCATTATTAAGCCGATAAAAGGGATAATTAGCGTACAAGCTTTAATAATCAATAAATTAACAAATAAATGACTTCCAAAACAAATCACCTTTGGGGTGGCCGTTTTAACGAGCCAACCGACGAATTTGTCAAAATTTTTGGTGCCTCTGTCACTTTCGACAAAGTGCTAGCCTTCTATGACATTCAGGGCTCCGAAGCTCACGCAACAATGCTGAGCGAAATTGGCGTGCTCACCAAAGACGAGTTAAAACAAATTCTAGACGGACTTGCAACCATCAAGGACGAAATCAACAGCGGCCAATTCGAATGGTCAATTGATTTAGAAGATGTACACATGAACATTGAGGCCCGCCTCACCGATATTTGCGGTTTGCCGGGCAAAAAGCTGCACACCGGTCGCTCTCGTAACGACCAAGTGGCAACCGATATTCGCCTTTATTTGCGCGATCAAGTGCAAATGATTAATGACGAAATACTGCGTCTATTAAATGCACTTTTGGATCTTGCCGAAGGTGAAAAATCAACCATTATGCCGGGATTTACCCATCTTCAAGCGGCGCAACCGGTCAGCTTCGGCCATCACTTATTGGCCTACTTTGAAATGTTTAAGCGTGACTATGAACGCCTAGAAGATAGCTATAAGCGAATTAACACCATGCCACTTGGTGCCGCTGCTCTCGCAGGTACAAGCTACCCAATTAATCGCACACGTACTGCAGAACTTCTGGGTTTTGAGCGCATTTGCACCAACTCCATTGACGCTGTCAGTGACCGTGATTTTGCTATTGAATTTTGCTCTAATGCAAGTTTAGTCATGATGCATCTATCGCGTTTTTCTGAAGAACTCATTCTTTGGTCGAGCGCACAGTTTAACTTTGTCACTTTGCCAGACAGTTTCTGTACCGGCTCATCGATCATGCCGCAAAAGAAAAATCCAGATGTGCCTGAATTGGTTCGTGGCAAAACAGGACGCGTTAATGGCAATTTAATTGCGCTGTTAACTTTGATGAAGGGTCAACCGTTGGCCTACAACAAAGACAACCAAGAAGATAAGGAGCCGCTGTTTGACACAGTGGAAACACTACAAGCTTGTTTGCGTGTCTTTGCTGACATGGTGCCAACTATTAAAGCCAATACCGAGACGATGCGCAGCTCAACCCTGAAAGGCTATACAACGGCGACAGACTTGGCAGATTACCTCGTGAAGAAAGGTATGCCATTTCGAGATGCACACGACGTGGTTGGCAATGCCGTTGGTTATGCGATCACCCAAGGCAAAGACTTGAGTGAGTTAAGTCTTGAAGAGTTGCAATCGTTCGATAGCACTGTAGAGTCTAATATCTTTGATTTTATCTCGCTGGAAGGATCGCTTAATGCACGCAACCACTTAGGCGGTACCGCACCAGGGCAAGTCTCTCTTGCAATCAAGGCGGCACGAACTTCACTAAAGTAGTGCAACCGAGGGCATTCTCTTGAAAATCATCTTTGCAGGTACGCCCGATTTCTCTGTTGAGACGCTTGACGCCCTCAATAAATCCGAGCATGCAATTGTAGCCATCTACTGCCAACCCGACCGACCAAAGGGCCGCGGCAAAGTATTGAGCGCCTGTCCAGTTAAACTTTACGCCAACGAGCATCATTTGCCCGTTTTTCAACCACAAAGCTTTCACGATTCAGAAGTTCAAGCGGAGCTAGCAGTCCATAATGCCGACGTTATGGTTGTGGTTGCCTACGGCCAAATATTACCAAAAGTCGCGCTTGATACACCCAAGTTTGGCTGTCTCAACATTCATGCCTCGCTGCTGCCGCGTTGGCGCGGTGCGGCACCCATTCAAAGAGCAATCCTTGCGGGTGATAGCGAGACAGGTGTAACTATCATGCAAATGAACAAAGGGTTAGATACAGGTGACGTACTGCTTGAAAAGAGGTGCGCTATCTTGTCAACCGATACTGCTGAATCTCTGCATGACAAACTGGCCTTAATAGGCGCCCAAAGCATTCTCGAGGCACTTAATAATTTAGTCGATTTAACGCCAAAACCCCAGGGGGCTGACGGCATCACTTATGCGCAAAAACTAAACAAACAAGAGGCCTGGATTGACTGGAGCCAAAGTGCTGTCGAGATTAACCACATGATTCGTGCCTTTAATCCTTACCCTGTTGCTCAGTGCCAAGCACAAAGTCTGCAGTTCGAAAATAAAACGCTGCGCATTCTAGCGGCCAATGTTGTTGATTCGGAACACAACAAAGTGCCTGGAGAAATCATTAACCTTGAAAAAGGACTGTGTGAAGTGGCAACAGGAAAAGGCTCACTACTACTGAAAAGTGTTCAACTTTCGGGTAAAAAAGTAGCTTCAATCAAAGATTTTAACAATGCTTATAGTTTGCAAAAATTAAGCTGACGCCAAGCTTCATAGGCCACAATTGAGGCGCAATTCGCTAAATTCAAGCTTCGAGAATTTTTTTGCATTGGTAGTGTGATTCCTTCAAATTGATTGCGAATGACATCTGGCAAACCACTGGTCTCTCTTCCAAACAAGAAAGAATCGCCCTTTTGATAGCTCACATCCGTGTAATTTGTATTTACTTTTGAACTGACGACAAAAATACGATCGGGATTGGCTTTATCAAGATAATGATCAAAGTCGTCGTATTCCACCATACACATTAAATCTTTGTAGTCTAGCCCAGCTCTTCGTAAGCGCTTATCGGTAATCTCAAACCCATAGGGTTTAATCAGATGCAGCGTTGCCCCCATATTGGCGCACAGACGAATAATACTGCCAGTGTTATTGGGAATTTCGGGCTCAAATAATACGATATTAAGAGTGCTACTCATGGGTGGCTTTGTTTGTCACTTGAAAGTAACAATCATCCCATAAACGCACGCTTGGATGCTAAATACTCAATTTCTTCTTTTGTATTCTCACGCCCAAGTAGTACGTTTCGATGGGGAAAGCGACCAAACTCTCTAATGAGATTTCTGTGATGTTCTGCGTAACTCAAATTGTCGGCTAAGTTGTGTACCCTAAAAAGCTTGACTGATAACTCTTGCTCTTCAAGCTTTTCACTGTGCATTAAAGACATCAATAAAAAAGATAGTTTTTCCCGACTCAATCTTTTATCAAAACCATTGTCAATTGCTTTTAGAGTCACCTCAATTGCTTTTTGTTCCGTTTGAAAACTTTTGGCTTGACCGCGAAACATATTCAGTGGCAATTGATCTAATACGATAATCAGTGCTAGACTACCTTCAGGAGTTTCTTGCCAAAAATCAAGTTCACCAAATGTTGCATTTCTCCACAAGTCTTCGAATTTTTCTTTAATTTCAGCGTCAATTTCGGGTGTCGAGTTAAACCAATGTTTTTGACTTTTTTCAGAAAACCAATAGTTAATAATATCTGTATAAGTCATGATGATTTAATCAAAAACCAGCCCGCACCAGTTTTCAAACAGTGTCAACGAAATAGCATTGTTAGCAGTTAAATATTCAGCGATACTGGATTTAAAGTAATCAAGACCCTCTGAACCAAGTAACTCATTTAATGCTTCCGGTATGCCTGGAATTTTCATCCACTGCTCAATCGTATGATCGCAAACTTCTGGATGAAACTGACACGAATAGGCATTTTTTCCTATTTGCATAATATGATTCTGGCAATTACTGGATGTCGCTAGAATCGTCGCTTGTTCAGGCGCTTTGACAACTTCTGCCAAGTGCACGTTTACCCATTGTGGTGAGCTTGGAATGCCATGCAACAGTGGGTGGTTCAGCCCCTCACCAGATGTGCTTATTTCAAATAAACCGATTTCATAATTCTCAGTTTTAGCAACTTTACCACCCATAGCTTCAGAAAGTAATTGATGGCCTAGACAAATACCCAGAAAAGGCATGTTGAGTTTATCTACTGCGTGCTTAATGACCTGTTTTTCCTCAATCAACCAAGGGTATTTATTCTCTTCCCAAACATTCATTGAGCCGCCCATGACCCAGAGCCCATCAAAGTCGCTCAAATCTGGAATCCGATCCCCGGCATGTAAATCAATTTCAACGAACTCAACACCTTGCGCCTGTGCAAAGGTGCGAAATATGCCAGGATTTTGCGACGGCATATGCTTAAACACAAGAATTTTCTTCTTTTTCATTGCCATTATTCAATTGGGAGCTTGGGGTCACCTCCCCACTCACTCCACGAGCCATCATAGAGACAAAGATTTGTGTTGCCGATCACTTCGGCTGCCAGCATTACAACACAAGCAGTAATGCCCGACCCACATGAGCATACTAGTTTTTTGTCCACAGCACCTTGCTGAAAAAATATTTCTCGAATATCTTCTGAAGCCTTATAGCGATAGCCACGCAATAAATCAAGAAAAGGAATATTCACGGATTTTGGAATATGACCGCTTCGAAGGCCCGTATGTGGCTCAGGCGCCGCCCCTACAAAGCGTGCATTTGCCCGTGCATCGACAACGGCTTGCTCTTCGCTATCAATAGCACTCAAAACGCCGTCTACATTGCAAACAGTGCCCGCTTGATAAACCCCCTCAAAATCGCCTTTGTGTTTTGAACCGTACTGCTGCTCAACAGTAAAACCCTTCTCCAGCCACTCTGGCAGACCACCATCAAGCACATACACATTTTGATGTCCCATGCATTTAAACATCCACCATGCTCGCGGCGAACAGTAGATTCCTTGATTGTCATAGATAACAACAACACTATTTTCATGCACTCCTAATTTCTGAACTTCGAGTGTAAATTGCTTTGCCGTTGGCATGGTATGTGGTTGAGCACTATTTGAATTATGGAAAGCTTGCTCAATATCGCATTTTTGCGCGTCCTTAATACAAAAGAAATTATCATAGACAAGCGGCTCTTTCCCTACGACTTTATCCATGCTCGCATCCAAAACCACAAGGTCTTTATCATCTAGGTTTTCGTTGAGCCAGTCAGTAGTGACTAAAGGGAAATTCTTGTTCATTTAAACCACCTTTTTATTTGGTTAAAAGTCTTATAGAAGATCTTTGTTGATCTAATTATTATGACCCTTTTCCAGCAACTGTGTTCAGAATCACAGTAAAAAACGGTGGGCAGATTGCACCAACCAACTAGTACTTTCGCTTAGTTTTGGCGCCTTTATAAAGAATATTGAACAAGTTTTCATCAGCAAGCTTGCGCTGTGCAACCCCTTTTGGGTCCATATCAAACTTTGGTCTGGCTAGATCAACACTATCTCGATCTTGTCTTTTCTTTCCACCAATATGCATCCACATATTTTGCCCAACAATTTGCTTTATGGTTGGTGGCACATAAGACTGCAGAGCAAATCCGATGCGCCTTTGCTTACTTTTATTTGGTCGAGAGCCATGAATAATTGCGCCATGATGAATCGACATTTCGCCTGGTTTTAAAATTAAATTGACAGCTTTGGTTTTGTCAACGTCTTGAATTTCCTGACCACGGGTGAGGATGTTATTGTCTTCAAAAGTATCCTTATGGATTTGAATATTCTGCTTTTGGCTACCCGGGATCATCGACATACAGCCTGTCTCAACCGTGCTTGGCGTCAGTGCAATCCACGGCGTGGCAAACTCATTACTATTCATACCCATATACGTGCCGTCCTGATGCCAGCTCACATAGTGATTAGACGACGGCTCTTTGATAAACATCACCGATGCCCATAAAGCAAGATCGGGGCCCATCAAGTCCTCCATAGCACCCACAACTATATCATGGTGCGCTAGAGCATCAAGAAAAGCAAAAGAGAGATGAAGGTTGTTCCGACTTTGGGCGTGAATTTCATAAGAGAAGTTTTTCTCAGCCTCTTCAATCTGATTTTTTATTTCTAGAGCATCGATTTCAGGCATCACTCGAATCGGTGAAATAAAACCCATTTCATTGTATTGCTCTATCTGCTCGTTGGTTAATACCTTTGTCATTTTTCTTCAGATTGGAAGAGCTGTTATCACTATGTGATAAGCGCGTGCAACTTACCAAATTGTTTTTGAGTTTGTGGCAAGTTAGCCAGCGTCATCATATGCCACGCCATAGCTAGGTTGCTCGAAATAACAGGCTTTCCTATGCGATCCTCTGCCTCTTCAACCAGGCCCGTTGTGCGTAAACTGGTGCAAGAAACAACCACTGCGTCACACGGTGCTTGAGCAGCAACAGATTCAATCGCCTCAAGAATGGAGTCTTCAGAAATTTTAGCAACCACCTTATCCTCTGTCTCCTCAAAAGAAGCAAAAGCCACAACGCTGTAACCCGAGGCTTCAAGCTTTTCCCGCATTTGCGCAGAAACTTCTGCAACGTAGGGCGTGAGAAATCCTAGTCTTTTTACACCTAGCGCTTCACAGGCCGCAATAATTGCACTCATCGGATCGGTGACTTTGGCTTCAGGATGCGCCTGTTGTACGGCATCACGCACAGCTTCAGGGCCAATAAGACAAGCCCCAGAAGTGCAGCCATAACCTATAACATCAAACGCAAGTGCGGGCGGTAAAAGCGCAGCAGAATTCGGTATGTCAATTTGCATCTGCTTTAGTGTGTCGGAATTAACTTTATTACACATTGGAATACGACTGTGATAAAGTGCCACACCCTTTTTTGGCAATACTTTTGCCAATTCAAATTCAAGGGTTTCATCGGTCTGCAAGACGATCAAGCCTAAAGTAGCCTTACTACCGATACCCCCATCTGTTACGAAATCTAACCTCATATCAATTCCTGCCAATAATAGGCAATACCTGGTCAGCACGCCTAGACAATAGACGTGGCGCACCATTTTGCACAACAATGTTTTCTTCGTGCACCATGATACGCCCATCACCGTAGCCCAGGGATGGTTCCAGAGTAATAACCATATTTTCCTCTAATACCGTTTCGTCAAAAGCCGCATGAGAGGGCTGCTCGGTCAATTGCATACCCAAGCCGTGCCCCATTCGCCCAACATCGCCTTCGGGGCAATCCATTTCTGCAATAACTTTGGCCATTGCTTGAAATAATTCTCGACACGTTGTTCCTGGCTTTGCAACAGCCAATCCAGCTTCAGTAGCACGCCATAACGTGTCATGCGCTCGGCGGGATAATCCGTCGTCTTTTCCTATTGCATAATTACGGTCAAAGTCACAATAATAGCCATCAAAGGTTGCGCCTGTATCCAGCATCAAAATATCACCTTTTTGCAACAAGCGCTGTGAAGGTGGTGAAATAATGTCCTGATATCCGCCAATATCAGCGCCTCCTGCCAAATAAGGCACATCGTCCGCCCCCTGGGCCAAGCACTCCATTCGAAAAGCTCTAAACACTTCTGCAAAAGGCTGACCTTCATAAAAAATCTCATGTGCACGCGCAAAAGCATTTGAGGCAATTGTACAAATATGGGCGATTTTTTCAATCTCAGCTTCGGATTTTACCATTCTCAAGCTGCGAACCATACTGGTAGCATCAACCAAATCGAGACCTGGAAGAGATGCCATCAATCGCTCGTAATCAGCGAGCGGCATGCGCAAGCTAGTCTCGTGCCCTTTCATAATGCCTAAGCGAGCACTACGCTTTGACAATGGGCTGAGTAGATCCAGTAGCAGACTAATGCCATCATCATCTGGTGAAGGTGCACTCCATGTGCGAATATCTTCAACCCATGTTTCACGCATCAACGCAGCACCAATTTCTGGAATGACAGCTATCGGTTTACCATCAATCGGAATAAATAAAAACCAAGGGCGTGTGGGGCTTTGCCAAAAAAGAGTGTGAAAGCCACTAAAGTAGCGCACCTCTGGCTCTGTCATAAGCAAAATACCATCCAAACCATCAGCTGCCATCAAACTTTGAACGCGCTGTAAACGCGCCTCAAACTCCGAGACTTGAAAGCCGCGTTCAGGCGCATTAACCATAGTCGTCTCCTGTCATAATTTCATCAAATATTGCTCTATCGGTTACCCCTTCAGAGCCAAATAACAACACCCGAGATGACCCATCCAAGCCGAGTTGATCGCGGATATTGCTTTGCTTGGCCGCACAGATAAGCGCGGCAAGTCCAGCCACTGCACTTTCACCCGCCTCAATAACAGTATCGCCGCTTTCAGCGTTGGCTAGTAATCTAACTGTAGGTGCAACAACTGCCTCAGGAATGGTGACAAAATCACTTACCTCTTCGGCAATGATATCCCACGCCAAACCTGACGCCTCGCCGCAAGACAAACCGGCCATAATACTTTCTTCGTTAATTTTAACGAACAGTGCTTTATTTGCCTTGGAGCTCTCAAATAAGCAGTTGGCAATATGAGGTTCAACTATCACAACTCTTGGCATTTGATCAGCCCAAGTCTGGCGGATAGATGCACAGACCGAGCCCGCAAAACCACCGCAACCCCCTTGAATAAAAACATGGGTTGGTATTTGAGTTAACGATTCACTAATCTCGTGCATCATCACGCCATAACCATGCATGACATCACGAGGCGGCTCAAAATAGCCAGGCCAAGAGGTGTCAGACACAACAAACCAATTATTTTCTTCAGCTTCTGAACGAGCAAAATCTACCGAATCGTCATAGTCGCCATCCATGCGAATCACTTCTGCGCCTAAGTCACGCATTGCCTCTGCCCGACCTTCGCTCACCTCTGCGTGAATATAGATTTTACATGGTGCGCCAAAACGCTGACAACCCCATGCCAGTGAGCGGCCATGATTGCCGTCAGTTGCAGAAACCAAGGTGATTTTCGCTGCCTCATTTTTATATTTACCAGTACGGATACTCTCAAGACTCACTTCGCTATTCAGTGCTGTGGAGATCTCACGCTGCAAAACCTTAAGTGCAGCATACGAACCGCCCAACGCCTTAAAACTACCCAAACCAAATCTCGGGCCTTCGTCCTTGTACAATACTTCAGCCACAGACAAACTTGTAGCAATACCATTCAGGCTACGAAGTGGTGTTGGCATATAACCCTCCCATTGAGAAATTTCTTTAATTGCAGCTGAAAAACCCTGAGGTGGCAGCACTTCGAATGCAGCATTGTGAGAGTTTGGCTTGCCTAAGGTATGGTTAATTATGGCGTTAGCAAATACAGTTGTCATTATTCATTTTCCTTATATGTGTGAATTATATATTTTGAGGGAGTCGATCTCGCACCAATTGGGTCCAGAACTTTGCTCCTATCGTCAAAAGGGCGTCATTAAAATCATAATCAGAGGCATGCAGTGGACGCCCCGACATGCCTTCTTCTCCATTGCCGAGTAGAAGCAAACAGCCTGGAATAGCGTTGCAAAAGTAGGCAAAGTCTTCTGTAAAACTCATCGGCTCCCTATTGGGAATCACTTCATAACTAAGCGCTTCTGCGGCATGGATGGCAGCATTTGTTGGCAAAACAGCATTGACCGTTTCGATGACTTCTGTATTAAAACTGAAATGGATTTCAACATTATGCGTCATCGCCACACCATTTGCAATTTGGCGCATGAATTGTTCAATGTTTTCTCGGTCTTCTGCCGAGCGCGCACGCACGTCACCCTTAAGTGTCGCCCTGCCCGGTAATACATTACGTTTACCATCGGAAGTGAATTCGGTAACTGAAACCACAGCAGCGGTATCTGGCGCTAATTTACGCGCGACAATACTTTGTAGTGCCTGCACCAGCTCACTTCCAACCAGAATCACGTCAACACCAAGTTGGGGCATTGAAGCGTGACCGCCTTGTCCGACGATAGTAAACTCAAATAGGCTTTCGCTGTTGCAAATGAAGCCAGGTCGTGTAGATATTTGACCCAAAGGTGCGCCCGGTAAATTATGAATAGCGTAAATCTCCTCTAGTGGAAACTGCTCAAGCACCCCTTCATCTATCATTGCACGCGCACCAAGACCGTTTTCTTCGTTAGGTTGAAACAGGAAAACCACTGTACCATCAAAGCCTTTTTCTTCTGCTAGTATTTTAACTGCTCCGAGCAACATCGTCATATGCCCATCGTGCCCGCAAGCATGCATCACGCCTTTTGTTTGAGATTCGTAGTCAAGACCTGTAGTTTCGTGAATCGGCAGGGCGTCCATATCGGAACGTATTCCGATCATGCGTTTGGAGTCACCACAGCTTAGAACACCCACCACACCAACGCCTTCGTGCACTTCTAGGCCGGCTTGTTGCAAAAATTGCACAATTTTTTCTTTTGTTTGCACCTCTTGAAACCCAAGCTCTGGCTGTCGATGAAAAGCATGGCGTATTAATTTGAGGCGGTCTTGTAATGATAACAGTGTGTTTTGTTCCAGCATCAGTGTATCAGTTACATTTACTAATCAAAAAAAACAATATAGAGCGAATTAACGAGTTAATTCTTTAATTTTTGTTTTAAATACCACTAAATTAATAAAGAATACTATTTAATGTTACGAATTTTATCTAAAAAATATAGAATAATCGGGTTCTCAAGTTTTGCACCAATCATTACTAAATCAATATAGAATGCTATTCAACATTGCAAATTTCATCTAAATGGATAAATTGGATTACGATATTCTGCGTATCGTTCAGAATAATTCACGTCTCACCGCAGAAGTCATTAGCAACGAAGTCAATCTATCGCCTGCAGCAGTACAAAAACGCCTAAAAAATCTGCGGGATAGCGGCGTGATTAAAAAAGAAGTGGCCATACTGTCGGCAAAACACCTCGAGCGCAATTTGACGATTATCACCAATGTGGTTCTTGAGCGAGAAAACATTGCATCGCTTAATGAATTCAAACTCAAAATGCGTGAGGCCAGTTGCGTACAACAATGCTACTACGTCACGGGTGAATTTGCTTTCGTTTTGATTCTGTTGGTGCACGATATGGAGGAATACGAGCGATTCACACAAGAGTATTTCTTTGCAGAGTCCAATATGGTTAGATTCACCACTATGGTTGTTATGAACGAAGTTAAGACTTCACTCAATGTAATCTGAAGAGAGGCAACGAAAACACCTAAAAATTCGCCTAGACGAGACCAACAAAAGCAGGGTAAATAAACCATCAAAATTTACCATTTCAAGCCAAATATTTCCTTTGTATGCTTATTTATACAAAAAAATTATCGATATTTTGGCCACTGAATAAAAATATTGGGTTTTTCAAAATGGCGACATCATCTCGATTTTTCTCACTTGCTTGTTGATATAATACTTAGGATATGCAAGATTACTTAAAAATAACGCGTAACGGTCTTTGGAACAACAACCAAGCTTTAGTTGCCTTGTTGGGATTATGTCCATTATTAGCCGTTACCAATAATGTTGTGAACGCGATTAGTTTGGGCTTGGCAACAACTTTCGTTTTGGTTGCCTCTAATGTAACGGTATCACTATTTCGCAACCACATTCGTAAAGAAGTTAGAATTCCTATTTTTGTATTGCTGATCGCCTCGTTTGTCACCATTGTTGACCTAATCATGCAGTCGTTTTTCTACGATATGTATTTAATCCTTGGTATTTTCGTCCCGCTGATTGTCACCAACTGCGCGATTTTGGGTCGCGCCGAAGCGTTTGCTTCAAAAAATAGTTGGGATCGATCTGTCGTTGATGGTCTGATGATGGGTATTGGCTTTACGGCGGTATTGGTACTTCTCGGAGCCATGCGAGAGATCTTGGGTAACGGCACCTTATTTGACCAGGCGGATTTATTATTTGGCGAGTTTGGAGCCACTCTAACAATGACATTTTTTGATGACTATCAGGGTAGCTTGATTGCTCTTTTACCGCCAGGCGCTTTTATTGGGCTTGGCTTAATTGTGGCACTAAAAAATCTGCTCGACTCAAAACAAAAAATAACACAAACTACCCTTGCACCACAAGCCATTGCCGAGGTTCAGGCGCAATAATGAATCCCCATGTGACACTCTATGTCTAGGGCAAAAACAATTCAAGACTTTCTTCGTAGTGACATTATTGACATCGAAGAACTGCTTGGTCTGGCGCTCAATTACTCAAAATCCTCCTTGTACGCCAATCCAAATCATAAGATTAGCGCAGCTGATTTGGCAAGCCTTGACACCCTCATCCAGAAACGACAAAGCGGCGAGCCCTTTGCCTACTTGTCTAGCTCAAAAGGTTTTTATCACCTAGACTTTAAGGTGACAACCGACACTCTAATACCAAGACCCGAAACCGAGCTGTTGATTGATATCGCGCTTGCTCTATTCGACCCAAGTAAGACAATTAAGATGCTCGACCTAGGTACGGGTAGTGGCATCATTGCAATCACTCTGGCAGATAAATGCAAACACTGGCAAGTTAGCGCAACCGATCAATCAAAATCTGCGCTTGAAATAGCGAGGCACAACGCACAAAATAATGCCGTTAATATTGAATACAGCGATGGCAGCTGGTTTGAGGCCACACCGAATCAAGTATTTGACTTAATTGTCAGTAACCCGCCCTATGTTGAAGAAGACGATCCGCATCTCACAGATCTTCAATTTGAGCCTATTGAGGCTCTAATTTCTGGCAGTGATGGACTTGATGACATTCGTGAAATTATTACAGAGGCGCCAAAACACTTAAACTCTGACGGCTATTTACTACTAGAGCACGGCCACAATCAACAAAAAGAAATTATGCGACTAATGCGGGAGTCTTTCACTGAAGTCAGAGGCTTTCAGGACAATAATGGCGTTGATCGCGCGACGCTTGGACGAATTAAATAGGCGTGTGCGAGAGTGAAACCGCAAGAGTCACAGGGACAACTGAGATTGCCATCATAATAAACATAAGCCAATAAACGGCATTTGAGTGCGCAAGGTTAAGAGTAACACCTGTCCACGGCACTCTTTTTGGCACCCAAGTTCGCGAATCATTTTTACTGAAATAGACCGCAAGCCAAATGGGTCCACTCCAATTAACAGGATTTTTCCATTCATTTTGATTAAGAATTTTTTGCTCTTCAGTCACAATACTTAGATGACAAAAGCAATGCAATGCAAAAATTACTTGGCTACAGAGGAGTTGCGAATAAGACTGTCAGGCACTGTGTTGTCGTCTTTGATACTTTCAATCACAGCGTAGCTGAAATAACGACGAAGACCAATGTCGGCTTTTAACACATTGTTAATAAAGGCCTGATAATCAGCAACGTCTTCCACCAAAACGCGCAAAATATAATCCAAACCACCACCAACAGACCAACAAGACTGCACTTCATCAAAACTGGTAATAGCTTGTTCAAAACGCTCAAACTCGCCTTCTTTATGGCTTTCCAATTCCACCTCGGTAATCACCAAGTGGAAGTTTTTCATAAATTTAGATGAAAGTCGCGAACTGTAGCCATCAATAATGCCGGCCTCTTCAAGACGCTGCAAGCGATCCCATGAAGGTGTTAACGACAAACTTAAGCGCTCGGCGAGCGCTGTTTTGGTAATTCTACCCTCCTCTTGGAGAATGGCAAGAATTTGAATATCTCTTTCGTCTAATTTAAACATGTTCTTATTATCACACTAAAAATAGGTTAATTATTAATATTTATTACTAAATAAATAGAAATAAATTCATTAATGAATTGATAGGATTCAATTTTCTTCTTTTATTGTGGAAAATTATACCCTAATTCAGAAGTTTATTTGATTTAACGAATGGCGATACTCTGAACTGCAATAATGCAGTTAGTGTTGTATTGAATTCGAGAATAAGTGAATAACCAAAACACCGATAATAATTAATGCCATGCCGACAATGGCCGCTAAATCGGGAACTTGCTTGTAATAAACAGCAGCTACAGCAGCGACTAAAACAATACCAAGACCAGACCAGATGGCATACACCACGCCGACAGTTATTTCTCTAAGAGTAAGGGTTAATAACCAAAATGAAAGCAGATAACAAACAATGACAATGATGCTGGGGGTAAGTTTAGTAAATTCATCCGTTTCTTTCAGCAGGCTGGTGCCAATTACCTCGGTAACAATGGCTAGTGCTAAATACAAATATGTCATATACCCACCCCTATAAAACTGAAAGTCACTTTTCCGTGATTATAGCAACAAAACCAAACAAGGTCTAAAAATAAGTGAAGTTGATCTATAAGCCGGGTTCTGTCTGACCGAAATCAGGATAGTCATTCATCTACGATGCTTGTTACCAAGCACCTTTAGCACTCTACCCGAAGACAGCGCGAGCCACGCCAGTGCCTTCCTATTTGAGCTTGCTCCAAGTGGGGTTTACCTTGCCACACTTGTCACCAAGTGCGCGGTGCGCTCTTACCGCACCATTTCACCCTTACCTACAAGTAGGCGGTTTCTTTTCTGCTGCACTTTCCGTCGCATCACTGCGCCTAGCCGTTAACTAGCACTTTGCCCTATGGAGCCCGGACTTTCCTCTGATGGCAAATGCCACCAGCGACTATCCGATCAACTTCAGCGCGAATTATACGCTAGGATTAAGCGCTTTAATCTTAGTGCTTGTACTCTCTTAAAACCTCAGTCACTTGCACTTCGTAAGAGGAGTACCACTCCTTTCTTCCCTTTTCTTGCGCTTGTAAATGATCGGCATGCTGTTTCCAATTATTTATATCTTCCAAAGAATGCCAATAGGAAGTACTTATCTCCAAACCGCCTTCGGTGCACGAAGTAAACTTGATGCAATTGTACTGATCAAAGGCTACCTCTTTAAGCTTGGCAGCTGTCTCATAATAACACTCGTCAAGCTGTTTTAATTTGGCGGTAAAAATTACAACATACATTACTTAACCTCAGTAATCGGGATTTGACTGAAAATTTTATGGATGTTATTGCCCTGCGTATCTACGGCAACGGCAACCGGCATGTCTTTTACCTCAAACTCATAAATAGCCTCCATACCCATCTCTGCAAAAGCCAAAACCTTGGATTTTTTGATGGATTTGGAAATAAGATAAGCCGCACCACCGACTGCAATTAAATAACTGGCCTGATGTTTTTTAATGCTTTCAGCCGCTTTCGGGCCACGCTCGGCTTTGCCAATCATGCCAAGAATGCCGGTATTCTCCAGCATCATATCGGTGAACTTATCCATTCGGGTGGCCGTTGTTGGGCCGGCAGGGCCAATCACCTCATCACCAACAGCGTCGACTGGGCCAACGTAATAAATAAACTTATTGTCAAAATCAACACCCTCTGGCAAACCTTCGCCAGACTCGACCATGTCATTCAATCTTTTATGCGCTGCATCTCGTCCGGTAATAATGGTGCCGCTTAATAGCAATGTGTCACCAATATTCCAATCTTGCATTTGCTCGCGTGTCAGCGTGTTTAAGTCAACCTTAATGTATTTTGAATAGTCCATCTCCAAATCAGGATAAAGATCGAAATCAACTACTGGCAACTCTGCCGAGCCAGAACCATCAAGGGTGAAATGCACGTGCCTTGTTGCTGCACAGTTTGGAATAATCGCAACCGGTTGAGAAGCGGCATGGGTTGGGTAGTCTTGGATCTTAACATCAAGCACGGTTGTTAGCCCGCCTAAGCCTTGTGCACCAATACCTAAGTTGTTTACTTTCTCGAACAAATCAAGTCGCAACTTTTCAATTACAGATGGATTACTCTTTGCTCCAACTTCATTAATATCAATCGGGTCCATCAGTGATGCTTTGGCCATCAACATTGCTTTTTCCGGCGTGCCCCCAACACCAATACCAAGGATGCCCGGCGGACACCAGCCAGCACCCATTGTCGGAATCGTTTTTAGAATCCAATCGATTAGGTTGTCATCAGGATTAAGTACAGTAAATTTGGCTTTGTTTTCAGAGCCGCAACCTTTTGCCGCAACAATCACATCCAATTTATCACCCTTTACCATTTTGGTATGAATAACTGCCGGGGTGTTGTCCTTGGTATTTACTCTGGCAAACAAAGGATCACTCACGACAGAGGCTCTAAGTGGGTTGTCTGGATGTGTATAAGCTTTTCTAACACCTTCGTTAATCATTTCATCAACAGAAAGCTCAGCATCCCACTGTACATCCATGCCCACTTCTAAAAAGATATTGACAATACCCGTATCTTGGCACAACGGTCGCTTACCAAAAGCACACATTTTTGAATTTATTAGAATTTGGCCAATGGCATTTTTGGCACCCACATTGCTCTCCTTTTCATAGGCCTCAACCATTGCTCGAATGAAATCCGGCGAATGATAATAAGAGATGTACTGAAGCGCGGAAAAAATGCTATCTATCAAGTGTTTTTGCTTTATTTTCATATTTATTTGACCTTCGCTATTGTCTATTGAGACCCAGCAGGTTATATTATTCCTTCTGAGCGTTTTATCTATATCTAGCTGAGCATTTTATCAATATCTAGCAGGGAATTTCACTATGTTTAACTTCTTCAAGGGCCAAAATCTTTCTATCGACTTAGGTACTGCAAATACGCTTATCTACATGGATGGAAAAGTTGTCTTAAATGAGCCTTCGGTTGTCGCTCTGCGACACGAAAGAGGTGCAATGGAGTCGACTGTAATTGCCGTTGGCCAAGATGCAAAAAACATGTTGGGTAGAACCCCTGGTGCAATAGAAGCCATTCGACCAATGAAAGACGGCGTGATTGCTGATTTCAAGGTAACAGAGAAAATGTTGCAATACTTTATGCGTAAAGTATTGAGATCAGGCTTTTTCTCACCCAGCCCAAAAGTACTTATTTGTGTCCCATGTGGCGCCACCCAAGTAGAGCGTCGTGCCATCAAAGAGAGTGCTGTTGGCGCAGGTGCGCGTGATGTCTACCTTATTGAAGAACCAATGGCGGCCGCTCTTGGTGCCGGCATGGCAATCGACATGCCTTCAGGTGCAATGGTTATTGATGTTGGTGGCGGCACCACTGAGATTGCCATTATGTCTTTAAACGGTATCGTTTATTCCGACTCTATTAGAATCGGTGGTGATGTGTTTGACGACACCATTGTTAAATTTGTTAGACGCGCGCACGGCATTATTATTGGTGAAGCGACTGCTGAGCAAATCAAGGAAGAAGTCGGTTCTGCCTTTAAATCCAAAGTGGTAAAGAAAATTGAATTCCGTGGTCGTGATGTTGCCAAAGGCATTCCGGTCAGTTTTGAAGTAACAAACGCTGAAATTCTTGAGGCTCTAGCTGAGCCTTTGGCTATGATTATTAACTCTGTGCGAACGGCATTAGAGCAGACGCCGCCCGAGCTGTCTTCAGACATTGCTCAAAACGGCTTGGTCATCACTGGCGGTGGCGCCCTCTTGGAAGGCCTCGATAAATTGATTAATAGCGAAACCAACCTGCCGGTCAGTATCGCTGACGATCCGCTCACTTGTGTTGCTCGTGGTGGCGGTATCGCGCTCGAAATGATCAATCAACACAATATGGGATTCTTAGCCGCAGAGTAAGCATCTCCACGTAGTCGGGCTGTTAATTATGCGACTTTTAAAACCACTTCTTCCAGCCTTAATCGCAATTATTCTAATTGTACTGGATGCGCGTTTTTCATATTTAGACAATCTAAAGCGCAATAGCACTGCGCTATTGTCACCGATTTACTTTTTGGTAGACCTGCCCGGTCAAATGATGAACTGGGTAAGCGACAAAGGAAGTGATACTGAACAGCTTATCAGCGAGAATGAACAACTCACCAATGAATTGTTCGAACTTAAAGCAAAACTGCAAATCTACAACAATCTTGTTTTAGAAAATCAGAAAATTAGCCGCCTAATTGACGCCAGTTACACGCTCCCAGCAAACGCTGTCAAATTAGCTCGAGTCAAGTCTATTGCGCAGTCTCGATTGAAAAGACAACTGGTGATCAACAAGGGTGTTAATGATAGTATTCTAGCATCGCAAATCGTGCTCGGTGCAAACGGTGTTGTTGGTCAAATTATTCAATCAACACCTTTTTACGCCACAGTCCAACTAACAACGGATCCAACTCAGCACATTCCAGTGAAAAATGTCCGCAATGGCGCCAGAGGTATTACCAAAGGTCTAGCAGCAAATAAAAGCGGCATGAAGGTAGAATTTATGCCGTCCAATGCCGATGTTAAGTTGGGTGATATTTTTGTCACCAGTGGTATTGGTCAATCATATCCAGCGGGCTATCCTGTCGGAGAAGTAGTTGAAGTGAGTGCGCCACACGATGAGGCTTTCTTATTGATAAAGCTGCACCCACTTGAAGATATGAATGGATTAGAATTTGTACTTGTTGTTTCGGAGCCATTATGATTAGGCAGCGCCCACTCGTCTTACTCTTTAAGCTCGCCCTAATCTCAACATTACTGAGTGCGGTTGCTTTGCCAGAAATGATCCATAGTGCCACACCGTTCTGGATGTTGATATTTTTTACCTATTGGCTGATCTACGCTGAAACCAGAGCGGTTTATACCCTTTCCTTGTTATTAGGCTTGCTACTTGACTTATTGCACGGCAATGTATTTGGACAAAACGCTTTAGCACTAATTGCCAGTACTGTTTTTATCCTCAATGTAAAGAAATCGTTTTACGTATCCAACCTTAGCACCCAACAAGTCTATGTCTTTGTCGCATCGCTCATTTACTTATTAATCACAATCTGCGTTCACTGGATTATTCAAGGATTTGACTTTAGTTACTTGACCTTCCTCGCGCCATTAACCGGTTCAATTCTCTGGCCAATCGTGCATTTTTTACTAGCCAAACTTAAGCGCTAATTAAGCTGCTGTAATGGATAAAATTGCCAATACAAAACGAGAAACAAGAGTCTTCCAATCTCGCCTTGTAATTGCAGCGCTATTTATTTTTGCGCTAAGTCTGGTACTGATATCGCGTATTTACAGCCTGCAAATAATTAATTACGATTACTATTCTGAAGAGGCCCTTGGCAATCAATTGCAGCAACTCCCCATCACTCCTGCGAGAGGCGACATTCTTGATCGAAATGGCAAAATACTGGCCACCAACACTCTTTCTTATAAGCTCACAATCACCCCTGAAAAAGTCAAAGATATGGACGGCACAATGGCGGCGCTTAAGTATTTTAATTTTATCAATGATGATGATATCGAACAATTTTATAAGATAACAAAACGCTACAGAAAGTTTCACAATATCCCTATAAAGCATAATGTCCCAGAGAAAGAGGTTGCTGTTTTCCTTACTCAGATGCGATTCCCAGGTGTGGAAATAGAACCTTACTTTCACCGTATTTATCCTAACGGCGCTAGCAGCTCTCATTTAATTGGTTACGTCTCCTCAATGAGCCAGGACGATAAAGAAAGATACGACAAAGACAACTACGCTGGCACAACTTTCGTTGGTAAAACTGGCATCGAAAAGCAATACGAAAACCTGCTGCATGGCAGCTCTGGCAGAAGGCAAATTGAGAGAAACGTCTCTGGTCGAGTTGTGGACTCGCAAATCCTCATCCCGGCCGAACCAGGTCAAGACCTGTATTTGAGCATTGACTTGGATTTACAGTTGAAAGCCGAGGAGTTGATGGATGGCAAACGCGGTGCTTTAGTGATGATTGATGTTACTAACGGTTCGACTCTAGCGCTAGTCAGTATGCCAACATTTAATCCAAATTGGTTTGTCGGCGGCATCTCCAGTAAGCAATACCAAGCACTACAAAAAGATAAAAACCTACCGCTATTTGATCGCAGTATTAAAGGCCTTTACCCGCCAGGGTCAACCATCAAACCAATGGTCGCCCTTGGCGGCCTCGAACAAAAAGATATTACTATCACCAGTAAAGTCTTTTGCCCTGGTTATTACAAAATTTCAAACTACTCACGCAAATTTAACGACTGGAAGCGCACAGGTCACGGCCACGTTGATGTCGAAAGTGCCATCGCCCAATCTTGCGATGTGTTTTTTTATGATCTGGCCTTTAATATGGGCATCGACAAGCTCCATGATAATTTGGCGTATTTCCAATTTGGCGAAAAAACTGGCATTGATTTACCGGGAGAATTTGTAGGAATCCTACCCTCTAGAGAGTGGAAAAAAATCAATAGGGATGAGCCCTGGTATCGAGGAGAAACTTTAAATACCGGCATTGGTCAAGGATTTATGACCGCCAGTCCATTACGTCTAGCCGTTGCCACTGCGGCAGTTGCCAACAAAGGCCAGTTGCCAATACCACATATTCTAATGCACTCTCAAACGAGTGCGGGTCATGTTGAAGTGAGCGAAAACCCTGGGGCGATTCAAATTCCGATAAAAGATATCAAAAATTGGGAGGCTATTATTACTGCTATGGAACAAACCATTTACGGCTCAAGCGGCACCGCGAGGCGTCTAAATCACAACCTTAGTTATACACTTGCCGGAAAAACAGGTACCGCACAAGTATTTGGCCTCGACCCCGAAGAGACTTATATCGCTGAAAACTACGAAGAAAAACTCAGAGACCACGCCCTATTCACCGGCTTTGCCCCAGTAGAAAATCCACAGGTGGCTATCGCCATCATTGTTGAAAATGCTGGCAGTGGCAGCTCAAAAGCCGCGCCAATTGCCAAAGCTGTACTGGATGTCTACTTTGCCAAGAACCCCGTAAGCCAATTAGCTACGCTGGAGTAGCTCATTACTTGATGCTTGTTGGGCATGAAATTCCGCTCGAAAATCCTCAAATCTGTCGTCCTTAATCGCCTCCCTCATGGATGTCATCAAATGCTGGTAATAATGCAAATTATGCAAAGTATTAAGACGTGAACCCAATATTTCGTTGGTCTTTTGCAGATGATGTAAATACGCCCTAGAGTAGTTCTGGCAAGTCGAGCAACCGCAATTCTCATCTAGTGGGCCGGCGTCCATTTTGTGTTTAGCGTTGCGGATTTTAATAGTGCCTACTGACGTAAACAAATAACCATTTCTGGCATTACGTGTTGGCATTACGCAGTCGAACATATCAATCCCTCTGGCGACCGCTTCAACCAAATCACTCGGCGTACCAACCCCCATCAAATAACGTGGCTTGTCCGCTGGCATGGCGTCTGGCAAGTACTCCAGCACCCTAATCATTTCTTCTTTTGGCTCACCCACAGAAAGTCCGCCAATCGCATAACCATCAAAACCTATATCGACCAATACTTCGACCGATTGACGCCTAAGATCTTCATGCATACCGCCCTGTACAATACCAAATAGTGCATTGTTGTTACCCAGCCTCTGGTGTTCGTCTTTAGAGCGCATTGCCCAGCGCAAGGAGAGCTGCATCGATTGATCAACTTCAGACTTCTCGCTTGGATAAGCAATGCACTCGTCAAAAATCATGACAATATCGGCACCGAGTTTCTGCTGAATTTGCATTGACTCTTCGGGTCCCATAAATATTTTAGCGCCGTCTTTTGGTGAGCGAAATGACACACCTTTTTCATTGATTTTACGAATGTGGCCCAAGCTAAAAACCTGAAAACCACCCGAATCGGTGAGGATTGGCCCCTGCCAATTCATAAAATCATGAAGATCACCGTGCGCTTCAATGACATCGGTACCGGGCGTAATCGACAAATGAAACGTATTACCAAGAATGATTTCAGCGCCCAGCTCTTTGACTTCTTCTACCGTCATTGCTTTGACCGTGCCGTAAGTGCCAACCGGCATAAATGCCGGGGTATTGACCTCGCCTCGTGCAAAAGTCATTTTCCCTAAACGGGCCTTATTATCGGTCTTGGCTAATTCAAATTTCATAGAAGCAATTATAGAATGTTCGCCCGACTTTTCCAGGCCACTTTTAGGTTAATTTGCCGCCGCTATGCTTGCGTTTGTTTATTGACTTGTATGTACCAAAGGCGAGCATACTGACCATCAAGGTCAAGCAACTGTTGATGCGTACCCTGCTCGGCAATTGTACCATTGCCAAGCACAATAATTCGGTCGGCATCGACTATGGTTGAGAGGCGATGGGCAATCACCAAGGTGGTGTGTTTATGCGCCAAACTCGCTAGCGCTTTTTGTACCATTTTTTCCGAATAGGAATCAAGCGCGGAAGTGGCTTCGTCAAAAATCAATATCGATGGATTTTTTAACAGAACTCGGGCAATTGCAAGGCGCTGTTTTTCACCACCCGAGAGCTTTAAACCTCTCTCGCCCACCAAAGTGTCGTAACCCTGTGGCAAGGAGTCAATAAAGCTGTCAATAAAGCTAAGCTTTGCCGCCCGTTTGACTTCGGCCTCAGTTGCACCCGAACGACCGTAAGCAATATTGTAATAAATACTTTCATTAAACATCACTGGATCTTGTGGCACGACACCCATCGCCGCACGTACCGAGTCTTGAGTAAAGCGCTTAATGTCTTGTTGGTCAATGCGTATTTCACCGCCGGATATGTCGTAAAAACGAAAGAGCAGTTTAGCGAGCGTTGATTTTCCTGCGCCCGAAGGACCGACAACCGCCACTTTTTGGCCTGGTTTAATGGTGAAGTTAATATTACTCAGTACTTCTTTTTTGCCAGCGTAAGCAAAAGAGACATTGTTAAATTCCACTTCGCCTTGAGTGACTTTAAGCGCTGGTGCGTTATCAACATCAGTCACTTTAGGGGTGCGTTCAAGCAACTCAAACATATTATTCATATCAATAAAGTTATGTTTGATTTGACGATAAATAATACCCAAACCACCGAGCGGGATAAAGAGCTGCAAGAGTAAAGCTTGAATCATAATAAGGTCGCCCAAACTAAGGCTGCCGTCAACCACGCCTTGTGCTGCCATAATTAAAACGGTGGTAACACCCGTTGCAATCACCGCGCCCTGGACAAAATTAAGCGCTGTCATGGAGGTAAAGCTTTTGGTAGCAACATCTTCCCAGCGCTGCATCGTGGCGCCATAACGATCGACTTCAAATTTCTCCTGATTGAAATATTTGACGGTTTCGTAATTAATCAAGCTATCGACTGCATTGGTATTCGCTTCGGACTGCATGTCGTTCATTTGGTAGCGATACTTCATTCGCCAAGTGGTTATGGCCAGGGTTAGGGCGACATAAAAGAACACTGTTAGCAAGGAAACGGCGGCAAAAAAAAGGTCGTAATTCAGCCATAAAATGCTAATCACAAGACATATCTCAAATAATGAGGGAAGGATGTTAAAAACAAAAATAGACAACAAAGTGGAGACGCTCTGAGTGCCACGATCAATGTCTCGAGTAATGCCGCCAATGCGACGATCCAAATGAAAAGATAGATCCAAAGTATGTAAATGCCTAAAAACGCCGAGCGCAATCAAGTTCATGGCGTGGTAGCGAACTTTGGCAAAAATGGCATCGCGCAATTCATTAAAAAGCGAACTGGCCAGTCTTAATAGGCCGTAAGCAAACAACATGCCAAGAGGCAATATTAGCACTAAATTGGTTTTATCTAGGCTATCAACAATCTCTTTTAGAGCAAGGGGTACTGCAACATTGGCTAATTTAGCAAACATCAGACAACTTACAGCCAAAATAACACGAACGCGCATTTTTCGCAAATACGGCAGCAGTTTTTTTAAAACCTTAATATCTCGGCTTTTAAAGTCATAAGCGCTGGTTTGGTTGTTTACTGATTGCATTGAATATCGCTTTAGTCAGAAAAGGCTTGGTTGATTTGGTCAAAGTCGAACCCGCGAGACTGGAGAAAGCGTTTTTGTTTAGCGGTCTCTTTGTAGTCGGACGGCAAGTCCTTGCCATATTTTGTCACTCTGGTCTTTTGTGCTAACGCAAACCAATCAAAAACGGATAAATCAAAACACTCAATGCCGCGTTGTTTGAGTTCAGCGGAAATCTTGACAGGACCCTTGCCTTGATTAAAGCGCATGACCATAAAATCTTCTGCGAAACGCGTATCACTTTGATAATTCTGTTCAATCAATAACCCTATTGCACTAGCAATAAGGGCATTATCAAAGTTTTTAAGTTGAAGTTTTTTCCTGAGCTCTAATTGCGAATGCTCACGCCTAACAAGCATTCGCATTGCAGCAGCATAACACTCGCTGTCTTTATTCTGGGGAGTCCCCATCATCACCGGCCATCAATTTTTCACGGATTTGCGCCTCAAGGGATTGCGCAAGCTCAGGGTTGGCCTTTAGGTAATCCCTTGCCTTGTCTTTTCCTTGACCAATACGTTCACCGCCAGCACTATACCAAGCGCCTGCCTTTTCAACAAAACCCAGTTCGACACCCAAATCAATAACTTCGCTCTCTCTTGAAATGCCTTGATTGTACAAGATTTGAAATTCTGCTTTTTTGAACGGGGGCGCCACTTTATTTTTCAGCACCTTAACACGGGTCTCGTTACCCAAAATTTCATCGCCTTTCTTAACCGCACCAATGCGACGAATATCCAAACGAACCGACGCGTAAAATTTGAGTGCATTACCACCTGTCGTGGTCTCAGGGTTGCCAAACATCACACCAATCTTCATCCGCAGCTGGTTAATAAAGATCACCATAGTGTTGGTTTTCTTGATATTGGAGGTCAGTTTTCTAAGTGCTTGGGACATTAGTCTAGCTTGTAGGCCCATATGTGAAGCGCCCATTTCACCTTCAATTTCAGCTTTTGGTGTCAATGCGGCTACCGAATCAACTACGATAATATCAACACCCCCAGAGCGTACCAACATATCGGTAATTTCTAGAGCTTGCTCACCGGTATCGGGCTGTGAAATCAATAACTCATCGGTATTAACACCCAGGCGTTTAGCATATTGAGGATCTAGTGCGTGCTCGGCATCAATAAAGGCTGCCGTACCACCCAGCTTTTGCATTTCCGCAATCACGTGCAAAGTTAGTGTTGTTTTTCCTGAAGACTCGGGGCCGTATATCTCAACCACACGACCTCTCGGTAAGCCGCCAATGCCCAGGGCAATATCAAGACTCAAACTGCCCGTTGATACTGCTTCAATATCAGCTCTAGCCTCATCGTCACCCAAAAACATCACTGAACCCTTACCAAACTGCTTATCAATCTGAGCAAGTGCCGCTTTTAGTGCTTGTTTTTTCTGTTCATCCACACGTTTCTCCCGAGTAAAATATTGATTAAATAAAACGATTAATTATAATGGCTTTCACCCAACTAGACACACAATGTATGGCACTTGCACTGCAACTTGCAAGCAAAGGTCGACACACTGTTCATGCCAACCCAATGGTCGGTTGTGTCGTTACGCTCAGTGGTGAAGTAATTGCCCAAGATTACCATCGAGAATTTGGCAAAGGCCACGCCGAAGCCAACGCTTTGTCACAAATCAATGGAAAAGCAAATGGCGCCACAATGTATGTTACGCTTGAGCCATGCTCGCATTATGGTAAGACGCCGCCTTGTGCTAAAGCAGTGATTAACTCATGCGTAAGCAAGGTAATTATCGCCACACTAGATCCCAATCCACTGGTGGCTGGAACAGGCGCTCAAATGCTAAAAGATGCAGGCATTGAAGTTGAAATTGGTTTGCTAGAAAGTGAGGCCAAAAACCTTAATCGTGGCTTTATTAAAAGAATGCAAACTGGGCTACCGTTTGTCACCAGTAAAATTGCAATGAGTCTAGATGGAAAAACGGCAATGGCAAGTGGCGAAAGTAAATGGATCACCTCCGAAGCAGCTCGCGTGGATGTGCATAAACTGCGCCGAAACAACCAGGCCATCCTCTCAGGCTCAGGTACCGTTTTAAAAGACAACCCAAGCCTAACCGCCAGATTGCCAGAGAATTCTGCCACGCCAATCAGGGTAGTCATTGACAGCAACAATCAAATCACCAATAAAAATCTTAAAGTATTTTCCGACGATGCTGAGACTTTGGTGATTAATAGTGATAATTGCGATTCCACCGCTAATGGCAAGGTCAATCTAAAAGCCGCCCTACTCAAGCTTGGCAAAATGGGCATCAACACCGTGCTGGTAGAGGCCGGCTCTGGCCTTAACGGCGCGTTACAACAAGCTAAACTTATAGATGAGTTGGTGATTTATACTGCACCGGTTTTGCTGGGAAGTGGCGCCACTTCAATGATGCAATTACCACTAACGGAAATGAGCAATAAAATAAAATTAAAAATCAGTGACTGCCGACAAATTGGTGTGGATATGAAAATAACAGCGAGCTTCGAATGAGGGCATTAAGCAATAAGAATATTTTGCTTGGCATTAGTGGCTCAATCGCCGCCTATAAAGCACCTGATATTGTCAGGCGCTTGCAAGATTTGGGCGCTGAAGTGCGCGTGGTGCTCACAGCAGGCGGTGCTGAATTTGTCAGCGAACTGTCCTTACAAACAGTATCAAAAAATAAAGTGCATGACAATCTTTGGGACTCTGAGGCGGAACTTTCGATGGGTCATATTGAATTAGCTAAATGGGCCGATGCTATTGTTATAGCGCCCGCCTCCGCCAATACCATTGCCAAACTATGTCATGGTAAGGCGGACGATTTATTAACAACACTTGTCTTGGCAACAACCGCCAAAGTACTAATTGCGCCAGCGATGAACCAGCAAATGTACGCCTCGATGGCGACCAAAGCCAACCTGAAATTATTGGAAAGTCGGAACATAGTTATTGCAAAACCAGAGTTTGGTGAGCAAGCTTGTGGTGATATTGGTGAAGGGCGCTTAGCCGAACCAGCCTCAATTGCCGCGCAAACTGCCAACTTGTTTCAAAACATCCAACTCAGCGGTAAGAGTGTTATGATCACTCTCGGCGCCACCATTGAAGCGATTGACCCCGTGCGTTTTATCTCAAACCACAGCAGTGGCAAGATGGGCATGGCGCTCGCCTCTGCCTGTATCGAGGCTGGCGCCAAAGTGACGCTAATCATTGGTGCAATTTCAGTAGCAGTCGAGTCTCGCGCAACAGGTGTTTTCGTCACAAACGCACAAGACATGCTTGACGCGGTAATGAGTAATATTGACGAACAAGACATATTTATCTCTTGTGCAGCCGTTGCGGATTATAGACCGGCAAATGCCGCAATAAATAAAATCAAAAAAGATCGTGAAACACTGTCGATTGATCTTATACGCAACCCCGATATTTTGGCCATTGTTTGTCAAATGAAGAGCAAACCCATTTGTGTTGGCTTTGCGGCCGAGACTGAAAATTTACTTGAAAATGCCAATAATAAGCTCAAAAACAAGGGTTGTGACGCCATTATCCTTAATGACGTTTCAAATACAAAAATTGGTCTTAAATCCGATCAAAATGAGGTCTTTTTCATCACCAACAAGGTCTGTGAAAAAATCGAAATAAATAGCAAAATTATTATTGCGCAAAAACTGGTCATAAAAATTTCTGAAGCGCTGATTTAAACAATGCAAAATGCCGTTAAATCAAGGCTTAATGGACTTACTCACAAAACTGTGGATAACTCTGTTGATATCTCCTATTATTGATAAATAAACAGCACCAGAATAGGCTTTATTACGGTTTTGATTAAAAAAGTATCATAAGTTTTTTTACTATATAAATCAATAGCTTATGTTTATATTACAGATTATATGCCGATCACAATAACCCAGTAATTTAATAAGCTTCATAATAGCGGATAACTTTTAGTGTTTCTCGCGTTAAATCAAGTGTTTCACGGATATTAAGGTTAAATTTGATCTGTAACTTTTTTCTACATCACCAAACAAATAATATCGAAAATTCTGATGCTATTTAATGCCCTATTTTTCTTGGCTGGACTTGTAGTTTTTTCGACAAAAACTACGCTTGAATTGAACGTCGTTGAGATAACGCTAATATTGGCACTTTTCATCACATTTTTAGCGACTTTTAGGCGTAAATCCAGTGTTTCAATCAAAATTCTTTTCGCTATTGCTGGCTTTGCTTGGATGGCTGTTTTTTCGCACACCTTAACAAACCAAGGCATTGACGAGGAATTCCTCAACCAGCCGATTGAAACTCAAGGTTTCATTGTTTCACTGCCTGCTTCAAACGCTCAAAAATCCATCTTTGTCTATGAGGTGGTCGAGCCATTTGCTGCGAAAGTCCGACTCTCGTGGTATGGTGTTGATAGCGCAAAACTCATTGCCGGTGACGAATGGGCGCTTACGATTAAATTAAAACACAATAATGGCCTTAGAAATCAGGCTGGCTTTGATTATGAAAAATGGCTTTTTGCCAATAAAATCAGCGCCACTGGCTATGTCCGCGAAAGTGAGTTTAACAAAACCCTATCTTCGTCCAATTCTGCACTCATTCACCAGCTCAGGCAATCCATTAGAACAACACTGGCGCCCTATTTGCAGTATTTGGATTTTTCTGGCGTTATTAATGCATTGGTTCTTGGCGATAGATCTCTTATTAAGAACAATCATTGGCTACTGTTTCAACAAACCAATACAACCCACCTAAGTGTTATTTCTGGCCTTCATATTGGCCTTATTTCCACCTTGTTGTTTTTTGTTACAACTTTCCTCTGGCGCCTTTTTAGACCCCTAGTGACCCGCATTCCAGCCCAAGTAGTTGGTGCTTTTTTTGGTATTATCGGAGCGCTAAGCTATGCCTTTATTGCCGGCCTCTCTGTTCCCACACAACGCGCTTTTATTATGGCATCCGTCGCATTTTTAAGCATTATTTTGCGAACTCAATACAGTGTCTGGACGTTATACGGACTCGCCATGCTTCTTGTTCTTATACTCAACCCCCTGTCTGTATATGACGTTGGCTTTTGGCTTTCTTTTTATGCTGTTGGCGTTATTTTATATGGCGTGTCGCTGTTTAATAATAAGTCGACGTTGTTAAAACTAATTTATTTACAACTTCTGATTTGCGTGGCGATGTTGCCCATCACCCTGTGGTTTTTTCAATCAAGTTCTTCGCTATCTGGTTTGGCCAATCTTGTTGCCATCCCAACGTTTAGTTTTATTGTCACTCCGATTTCTTTGCTGGGTGCGCTATTTAGCATCGCTGAAATCACAACACTTGCTCAACTTTGCTTTGAAATCGCCGATAAAACACTCTCCTTGCTTGCTGTTTTTCTACAACAAATTAGCGACTTATCTTTCAATCGATTGCACTTTATGCCAGCAAGCATCCTCGACTTATTCATCTTAATGACTGGTGCTTGTTTATTAATACTGCCTAGGGGCTTAAAACTTCGAAGAGCGGCACTGTTATTGATTGCCATACCGATATTCGCCTCTCAAACTAATATCCCCTCAAAAACAGCCCTGATTGATGTGCTTGATGTTGGTCAAGGTCTGTCGGTTATCGTACGCACCGAAAATCATACTTTGATTTATGACACCGGCTCTCAATCCCCTTCAGGCTTTAATATGGGTGATGCGGCCCTTGTTCCATTTCTGATTGCCAACCAAGTCAACAATATCGATACGATTATTATCAGTCACGGTGACAACGACCATATTGGTGGGTTGCAAGCCATTATGAGTAATTTTACTATTGGCAAAATACTGAGCTCTGTGCCTAATAAAATACCCAGGGCCGCAGAACACTGCCACTCTGGACAATCTTGGATTTGGGATGGTGTCCGGTTCGATATTTTGAGCCCCACAAGTGACACTTCTTTTGCAGGCAACAATGCCTCATGTGTATTGAAAATTTCAACTGCAGATGCTAGCTTACTACTTACTGGTGACATCGAGAAAAAAGCAGAAAAAGCCTTATTGAAAAATAATACGATTAACCTCGATGCAGAGGTGGTACTTATTCCTCATCACGGCAGCAAAACATCCTCTACCGAGGCCTTTATTGGGGCAATTTCGCCTGCTATTGCCATTAGCTCAGCAGGGTATAGAAATCCATATAAACACCCAGCTACGGAAATTGTGGAGCGCTACAAAGAAAACGGCGTTGTCGTATTTGACACAAGCTGTTCAGGACAGCTAAGCTTTGTTCTCGATGATGAGATAACAATGAAGGAATACAGAAAAGATAAGTACTCTTTTTATCATCGACAATGCAACGAGGACTAATATTGAACTTTGCACCGACCTTGGCCAATAAGCTGCTCCAAGGACTCCAATAGTTGCGCAGTAGGGGCAACGGAATATTCCGGCTTAAGCGGCAAGCGACCGTAGGCTGAATCTGTCTTGTACTCAACAATTACGGGGCAATTGCCACTATGCTCTCTTAACAATTGAGAAAGCTTGTGATACCTAGCTTGCTGTTTGGTGTTTAGACCGATACGCAAATATTTGGCGTATTTCATTTGCACCTGCTCCACGGCTTCGACCTTATCAACCACCACTTGCCACTGATCTCTAAAATCTTTATTAACCTTGCCGGTAATAACCACCACTTCGTCAACGAGCAGTTGTTCGGAGTTCTCACCCAGGGTCTTGGTAAACAAAACCGCATTCAACTGCTTAACGCCGTCTTCAACTATAACACTAGCCATCTGGCCTTTTTGCGTATTACGGTAACGAATTTCGGAAATCAACGCTAATATTCGAACTTCTCGATTGTTTCGAAAAACAATGTTTTTAGGAAAAGTGCAGACGATTGATTTCAAATCGGATTTAAAAGCATCCGTTGGATGGCGATGCAAGTAATATCCCATGACACTTTTTTCAAGCATCAACATTTTTTTGAAAGACAGGCCGTTGGCTGAGATGTATTTTTTCTCATAATCAGTGTGGCTTTCAACAGCTGCAAAAAGCCCGGTCTGGCCATTGGTTTGGTCGTTTTGTCTTTGCTCGGCTTGCTTAGTGGCTCTTGGATAAGTTGCAATAAGAGTTGCTCGATCAATACCAAGAGGATCAAAGGCACCACTGTATATTAAGGCCTCAATAGCGCGGCGATTTAAGAATTTTTTCTCAATGCGTAAACAAAAATCAAAAATATCTTGATACTCACCATTCTCAACTCGCTCAGAAACGATAGCCTGCACCAGGGCTTCACCTACACCCTTAATCGCACCGAGGCCGTATGTGATTGTGTTGTTATCTATAATACTAAATTGATACTCAGATTGATTAATATTGGGTGCGTGAATAACAAGATTAATCTTCTTAGCCTCACTTACAGTAAAGGCAATTCGATCGGTATCGTCCATCACACCTGAGAGCACTGAGGCCATAAAAGGTGCTGGATAATGTGACTTTAGCCAAGCGGTTTGATATGAAATATAGGCATAAGCAACCGAATGAGATTTGTTAAAACCGTAGCCTGAAAACTTATCAATAAGATCAAAAATTTCATTTGCTTTTTCTTCCTTAATGTCTTTTTCGGCCGCACCAGAAACAAAAACCTGTCTTTGCTGGGCCATTTCTTCGACTTTTTTCTTACCCATTGCTCGACGCAACAAATCGGCACCGCCCAAAGAATAGCCCGCCATCACTTGTGCTGACTTCATCACTTGCTCTTGATACAGAAACACACCATTAGTCGGTTTTAATATTTCTTCCAGCATTGGATGTGGGTACTTCACTTTTGCACCATGTTTCACGTTTATGTAGTCGTCTACCATTCCGGCATCCAATGGGCCGGGACGATAGAGTGCCAGCATAGCAACAATATCTTCAAAATTATCGGCTTGAAGTTTTTTCAAATAGCCGCGCATACCGTCGGATTCCAGCTGAAAAATTCCAGTCGTATCACAACGTTGAAGCAACTCATAAACCGCGGGATCATCTAAAGACAGGGTGTCGATATCGATTAACTCATCAGTCAAGCCCTTATTAAAAATCATCTTAACGGCTTTATCAATAACGGTTAAATTCGACAAACCCAGGAAGTCAAACTTCACCAAACCAACCGCTTCGACATCGTCCTTATCAAACTGAGAAACCACCACATCACCCTCACCCGAGCCTTTATAAATTGGGCAAAAATCGCTGATTTTACTTGGTGCAATGACAACACCACCCGCATGCGTACCGACATTTCTTACCAAGCCCTCAAGGTCTTGAGAAAGATCCATCAAAGTGGTAACGCTTTCTTCTGAAATATAGCGTGACTTAAGGTCTGGCGAGTCTTGCAATGCCTTATCCAAGGTCATCTTAAGTTCATTTGGAATGAGCTTTGAAATCGTGTCACTAAAGCCATAAGGGTGCCCCAACACTCTGCCCACATCGCGAACCACGCCTTTGGCGGCCATCGTACCGTAGGTGATAATTTGCGATACCTTCTCTTGGCCGTACTTACGAGAAACGTACTCAATCACCTCGTCTCGACGATCTGTGCAAAAATCAATATCAAAGTCAGGCATCGACACGCGCTCTGGATTCAAAAAGCGCTCAAAAAGCAGTTCGTGCTCAATCGGGTCAACATTGGTAATTGACAACGCCCAAGCCACCAAAGAGCCTGCACCCGAGCCCCTGCCTGGACCAACAGGAATGCCATTTTCCTTTGCCCAGCGAATAAAGTCAGATACAATCAAGAAGTAGCCAGGGAAATCCATTGCCAAAATAACCGAAAGCTCAAACTGTAAACGCTCAGTATAAGTCTCTTCATCAACCCCTTTTCCCTTGAGCCGTTCACTAAGACCCCGCTTAGACTCTTGCTCAAAAAATTCAGCAATAGACACACCCTCAGGCGTCGGAAAAAGGGGGAGGTAGTTTTTCTTAAATAATTCAAAATGCAAATTGCAGCGCTTGGCCACTTCAACCGTATTGGACAATAGTTGAGGGAAATCTGCAAATAATGCCGCCATTTCATCGGCACTTTTTAAATACTGGGCATCGTTAAAATGCTTGACCCGTCGGGCATCATCTAATAATCCACCCTGTGAAATACAGATTCTTGCTTCGTGCGCCTCATAATCACTTTGTGATAAAAATTGTACGTCATTGGTAGCAACAACAGGAATGCCCAATTCAACGCCTAAATCAATCGCAAGATGAAGGTGTTGTTCATCAACTGCTCTGCGTGTTCTTTGCACAGCAAAATAATAACGATCGCCAAAAAGCGCTTGCCACGTGAGGGCTTTTTCTCGGGCAAGCTGGGCTTGGTTGGCAAGTAGCAATTGCGCAACATCAGAACTGACCGGAGTAGCGATCATCAATAAGCCGACTTGGTGCTCTTTTAGTTGCACCTCAGTAACACTCGGACCTTCGATGCCCTGTTTGTTGAGATAGGCTTTTGAAATAAGTTCGGACAGATTTAGATAGCCCTGGTGGTTTTGACAGAGCAGAAGAACATCGTAACGACCCTCTTCAGAGCTCAATGACATTTTTGCCCCAAATAGTGGCTTAACACTAGCAGATAGGGCTTTTTGATAAAACTTAACTGCTGAAAAAAGACTGATATCATCGGTCAATGCAACAGCATTCATGCCAGCCTGCTTAATCCCATCAATCAGTTTTGGGACACGAATCAGACTATTCTTGACAGAATATTCGCTCTGGCATTGCAGATGAACAAAAGCAGAATCTTGCATTGAAAATGTTGTAGTTTTTAGCTAATTAAGAATCCTTATTTTACAAACAAAGGACTCTCTAACTGGGCACTTTTTCAGTAAAAAATGGATTGTTTTTTTGTCTTTGCTAAAGCCAAGCAGTAGCAAGCCGCTTAGATTTTTTCAGCGGCTCTAATAAGTGCTTGCGCTTTATCCATGGTTTCTTGCCATTCGGATTCAGGTACTGAATCGTAAACAATACCGGCGCCGGCTTGCACATAAAGCATTTCATCTTTAATCACTGCCGTTCGAATGGCGATCGCCAAATCCATACCACCATGCCATGAAAGGTTACCAATAGCACCGGAATAAATATTGCGTTTTAATGGCTCAACATCGTTAATAATTTCCATGGCTCGAACCTTTGGTGCACCACTTAAAGTACCCGCAGGAAAGGTTGCTCTTAGTACATCAATAGCACTCATGTTATCTTGCAGCTTGCACTCAACATTAGAAACAATATGCATTACGTGAGAGTAGCGCTCAATAAACATTTTATCGGTCAGCGTTACAGAGCCTGTTTTGGCAATCCTGCCCAAGTCATTTCTGCCTAGATCGATTAACATTAAATGTTCAGCAATTTCCTTGTGATCGGACAATAAATCCACTTCCAGTGCCGCGTCTTCTTCTTTTGTTTTGCCTCGTGTTCGGGTCCCGGCTATCGGCCTTACCGTGGCAATATTATTATTATCAACGCGCGTTAGAATTTCTGGAGAGGAGCCAACAATAGTGACATCGTCCAAATTCAGAAAGTACATATAAGGTGATGGATTGAGAATTCTGAGCTGGCGATAAAGATCAATCGGTTTTGCCTTAAACTCACAACTAAGGCGTTGTGAAGGCACAACTTGCATAACGTCGCCGGCAACAATGTACTTCTGAATCTCTTCAACAGAGCGCATATAATTGTCCTTGCCAAAACTGGAAACAAAATCCGCTGCCTTAATATTAGCAGGCTCACTAGGTTTTTCTATCAATGGCTCTTTTATTTGCGCTTCAATTTCATCCAAACGAGCTTGGCCATCCTCATAACGACTCTCTTGCGGATTGATGTGTGTAATGATATGCGCAGTACTGGACAAATTATCAACCACCAACAAGTCATTGGAAAGCATTAAAAGGATGTCAGCAACATTCAGTTCGTCCGGTTTGTTTAGGTTGGCCAGTTTTGGCTCAATATAGCGAATGATTTCATAGCCAAAATAACCCACCAAACCGCCATTAAAATCTGGCAGATTGTCTAGTTTTGGCACCTTGAATTGCGCTTGGTATTCTTCAATCCAGCTTAGCGGATCTTCGACTTCATGCGTCTCGACAATGTCGCCATTTTTCTCAACCGTCACTTGATAATCAAAGACCTTAATAACCGTCTGTGCATAAAGCCCAATAAAGGAATAGCGACCCCACTTTTCACCACCTTGGACAGACTCTAAAAAATAACTGTAAGGGCCATTAGCAAGCTTTAAATACAGCGCTAAAGCAGTATCTGTATCAACGATTAACTCCCGAGAAACGGGTATGTGGTTATAGCCTTGATCGACAAGTTCGTTAAAGTGTGATTTTTCCATGGAAGCATTTTAACTTACCCAGAAAAACTTTGGTTTGCTTTAGCGACAGGAGGGTGCTTGCAATACTGTATTTATGAACGCACAATAAAAAACCCCTCTAAACATGATGCTCAGAGGGGTTTTAAGATGAATCTTAAGATTCTTCGCTTTGCTCAGCTCCAACTTCGCTAAGTTGTGCTGATAATGCCTCTTCAGCATCAGTGACAAGCATTGTTTCTTCTGCCTTGCGACGCCTCTTCTCTTTGTGATATGTAAAGCCAGTTCCCGCAGGAATTAGACGACCCACAATAACATTTTCTTTAAGGCCTCTAAGTCCATCCATACGCCCAGTAATTGAAGCCTCTGTCAGTACTCGAGTTGTTTCTTGGAATGATGCAGCAGAGATAAACGACTCTGTTGACAATGACGCTTTAGTAATACCCATCAACAATCTTTGGTACTTAATCGCATCTTTGCCTTGCGCCTTCAATTGCTTATTCATCTCAACAACACGAACGTACTCGGCTGTTTCACCGTTGACGTACGTCGAATCGCCTTGATCAAGAATTTCAACTTTTCGCAGCATTTGCTTCACAATCACTTCGATATGCTTATCAGAAATCTTCACACCTTGTAGACGATAAACCGCTTGCACTTCTTTCACAACGTAATCGGCCAAGGGCTCAACACCTAATAGACGAAGAATATCATGAGGATTTGATGGGCCATCGGATATTACATCGCCTTTTTCAACGGTTTCGCCGTCGAATACGTTGATTTGGCGCCACTGATGAATCATCATTTCTGTCGCTTCACCCGCTTCATTGGTAATCAGTAAGCGTATTTTTGACTTCGTAGGACTGCCAAAGCTAATCACGCCCGCCGTTTCAGCTAAGATTGCATGATCCTTGGCTTTACGTGCTTCGAACAAATCAGCAACACGAGGTAGACCACCGGTAATGTCACTTGTTTTAGAAACCGCTTTTGGAATCTTCGCAAGAATTTCACCAGCAGCAATTGTTTGACCGTCAACCAAGTTCAGCTTAACGCCTGATGGTAAATAGTGCGTAGACAGGATTAGATCGTTATCCTTCTCATCAACCAATTTAATCATTGGCTTTAGGTCTTTCGCTGCAGCAGAACGCTCACCTTCATCAATCATTTCAAAGAAGTTTAAGCCTGTTATAGGGTCTGAACTCTTATTAACGGTAACACCTTCAGAGAAGTCGACAAAAATAATCTTGCCTGAGTATTCTGCAATAATTGGGTGAGTGTGTGGGTCCCAGTCGGCAATTTTATCTTTTGCTTTAACATTTCCACCATCTTTGTAATGAACCAAAGCGCCGTATGGCAGCTTGTAGCGTTCTTTTTCTTGGCCCAAGTCATTACGAACTGAAGCCTCTGCAGAACGTGAAATCACCACCAAATCACCTTTCGAGTTTTGAATAGACTTCATGTTTTCAAAATAAACAACACCGTCAGTATTAATATTAATACTGTTTACCGCAGTGGATGAGCTTGCTGCACCACCAATGTGAAAAGTACGCATCGTTAACTGTGTGCCCGGCTCACCAATAGACTGGGCAGCGATAACGCCAATGGCTTCACCAACACCAATCTTATGGCCACGTGCCATGTCATTACCGTAGCAAGATGAACATACACCGTATGACGTCTCACAAGTAATCGGAGAACGAGCTTTGATAGATTCAATGCCCAATTCATTAATCTTTTCAGAATCACTCAAGCTGATTAAATGATCTTTTGCCAAGAACAAATCGGTTGTATTTGGATAAGCAACATCTTCAGCCACAATACGACCAAGCACTGCTGCACCCAAAGTTTGAGAAACATTACCACCGTCAATAACAGCTTTCATGATCAGACCGTTTGCAGTGCCACAATTCTCTTCAGTAATTACAAGATCCTGACCAACATCAACCAAACGACGCGTCAAGTAGCCTGAGTTTGCTGTTTTAAGTGCTGTATCCGCTAGACCTTTACGAGCACCGTGAGTTGAAATAAAGTACTGCATATTATTCAAACCTTCGCGGAAGTTTGAAGTAATCGGCGTTTCAATAATAGAGCCATCTGGCTTGGCCATTAGACCACGCATACCAGCCAACTGTCTAATCTGTGCTGGAGAGCCCCTCGCGCCAGAATCGGCCATCATATAAATCGAGTTAAAGGACGGTTTTTTCTCTGTTTTACCTTTGGCATCGGTAATGTCTTCAAAGCCAACTCTATCCATCATCGCTTTGGCCACTTCTTCAGAAGTGCGCGACCAGATATCAATCACTTTGTTATAACGCTCGCCGTTAGTCACAATACCCGAGGCAAACTGTTGCTGCACATCTTTAACTTGTGCGTTAGCAGTATCAATCATTTTTGCTTTTTCTTCAGGAATGATCATATCATTCGAGCAGAATGAGATACCCGACTTCGTTGAATATTCAAAGCCCATGTACATCATTTGGTCAGCAAAAATGACCGTTTCTTTAAGTTCTTGCGTACGGTAACAAACGTGAATTAAGTTTGATACAACTTTCTTGGTTAAAGCTTCGTTGATTAAATCAAAATTTAGGCCGTTTGGCATAATTCTAGAGAAGATTGCACGACCAACTGTCGTCTCAACCACGCGCTTTGAGCTTGGCTCAAAACCGTTGTCGGTCTTCTCGTAATCTTGCACACGAAGTTTAATCACAGCGTGTAGAGAGACCGCCTCTTGTTGGTAGGCGTTTAATGCCTCACCGGCGTTGGCAAAAATCATACCCTCGCCTTTTTGGTTCACCATCTCACGAGTCATGTAGTAAAGACCCAAAATAACGTCTTGTGACGGAATAATGATCGGATCGCCACTGGCCAAGTGAAGAATGTTATTAGAGGCAAGCATTAATGTTCTCGCTTCTAATTGAGCTTCTTCAGATAGAGGTACGTGTACCGCCATTTGGTCACCGTCGAAGTCGGCGTTAAATGCCGTACAAACGAGTGGGTGTAATTGAATCGCCTTGCCTTCAATCAATAATGGCTCAAACGCTTGAATACCTAAACGGTGCAACGTTGGTGCACGGTTAAGTAATACTGGATGCTGATGCACAACTTTCTCAAGGATATCCCAAACTTCAGGGATTTCACTTTCCACCATTTTCTTTGCCGCTTTAATCGTAGAAGCTAAGCCAGTTGATATTAGACGGTTATAAATAAACGGCTTGAACAATTCCAACGCCATCTTCTTCGGAAGACCGCATTGGTGTAATTTAAGGTACGGTCCACAAACAATAACCGAACGACCAGAGTAATCCACTCGCTTGCCCAATAGATTCTGACGGAAGCGACCTTGCTTACCTTTGATCATGTCAGCAATTGACTTCAAAGGACGACGGTTGTTGCCCATTACCGCACGGCCACGACGACCGTTATCGATTAGTGAGTCAACAGCCTCTTGTAGCATGCGTTTTTCGTTACGCACAATGATCTCAGGAGCATCTAACTCTAATAAGCGAGCAAGACGATTGTTACGGTTAATAACACGACGGTATAAATCGTTAAGATCTGAAGTCGCAAAACGACCACCATCCAATGGTACCAATGGACGCAAATCAGGCGGAAGAACCGGAAGAACTTTTAACACCATCCACTCGGGCTTGTTGCCAGATTGGATTAATGAATCAACCAGCTTAAGGCGCTTGTTGATCTTTTTTAATTTTGTTTGAGATTTAGTACTTAATGCATCTTCACGAAGGTTCGCTGCTTCTTTTACAAGCTGCATTTCACCGAGGACGTCCTGGATTGCTTCCGCACCCATCTTAGCAACAAATTCATCATCACCATACTCGTCAAGAGCATCGTAATACATTTCTTCTGTTAAAAGCTGCTTTTTTACCAAAGGCGTGTTGCCAGAATCGGTAACCAAAAAGGCTTCAAAGTAAAGTACGCGCTCAATATCTTTCAACGTCATGTCTAGCAATAGACCAAGACGTGAAGGTAGAGACTTAAGATACCAAATATGAGCAACAGGTGCTGCCAATTCGATATGACCCATGCGCTCGCGACGAACCTTTGAAAGCGTTACTTCAACGCCACACTTCTCACAAACGACGTTGCGAAATTTCATGCGCTTGTATTTACCACATAGGCACTCAAAATCCTTCATTGGGCCGAAAACTTTGGCACAGAAAAGACCTTCTCGCTCAGGTTTGAAAGTACGGTAATTAATGGTTTCAGGTTTTTTAACCTCGCCAAAAGACCATGAGCGAATTTTCTCTGGAGATGCTAGACCAACTCTAATAGAGTCAAAATCTTGTTCTTTATTTTGCTGCTTTAAAATTTGTAATAAATCTTTCAAGTTATTCTCCTAATTTAATTTTGCTCAAGCTCAATATCAATACCCAACGAACGAATTTCTTTAATCAGAACGTTGAACGACTCCGGCATAACCGACTCGGTACGATTTTCACCATCAACAATATTTTTATACATCTTCGCTCGACCAGCAACGTCATCCGACTTCACTGTTAACATTTCACGAAGTGTGTAAGCGGCACCATAAGCTTCAAGCGCCCAAACTTCCATCTCACCAAATCTCTGGCCACCAAATTGCGCTTTACCACTCAATGGTTGTTGCGTTACTAGTGAGTAAGGACCGGTAGAACGAGCGTGCATCTTATCGTCTACCAAGTGATTCAGCTTCAGCATGTGCATATAGCCAACCGTTACATGACGATCAAAAGCATCGCCTGTCCGGCCATCGTATAACTGAATTTGACCCGACTCAGGAAGACCAGCCATCGTTAGTAATGATTTAATATCTGCTTCCGCGATACCGTCAAAAACTGGTGTCGCCATTGGCACACCAGTACGAAGATTGTGCGCCAATTCTAGGATTTCATCATCCGAGAATGAATCAAGATCTTCGGTTTTGCCGTAACTGTTATAGATTTTATCAAGTAGGCCGCGAACTTCTTTAACCGTGTCTTTTTGGTGGTGATCAAGCATTGCGCCAATCTTGTGGCCAAGGCCTTTTGCAGCCCACCCCAAGTGAACCTCAAGTACCTGTCCAACGTTCATACGCGACGGTACACCTAGAGGATTAAGCACCACGTCAACGGGTGTGCCGTCTTCCAGATGAGGCATGTCTTCAACTGGCGATACGCGTGAAATAACACCCTTATTACCGTGACGACCCGCCATCTTGTCACCAACTTGGAGTGTTTTGCGTGTTGCCACATAAACCTTGACCATCTTCAAAACACCTGGTGGCAATTCAGCGCCTTCTAGAATTTTAGCGCGCTCTACTTTTAAGTACTCATCAAACTCTTCTTGTTTTGCTTTTGCCTGCTTAACCAATGTTGCCACTTCTTTATTGACATCAGCATCTTCAACTTTCAATTTTGCAACTTCGGAATTTTCAAGTGATTTCAGTGATTTGGCCGATAATTTATCGCCCAATTTAACATTGCCTGCACCTTTGGTGACAATATTGCCAGAAAGCTTAGCGCGAACACGACGGAAAATATCACCGTCAATAATGCCAAACTCATCGTCAATATCTTTTTTGATTTTCTCTAAACGGTCTTCGTCAATTTCAATGGCACGTGCGTCTTTTTCAACACGATCACGGGTAAAGACTTGCACATCAATCACCACGCCTGATTTAGAAGCGCCAACACGAAGTGAAGTGTCTTTAACGTTATTGGCTTTTTCACCAAAGATAGCGCGTAGAAGTTTCTCTTCTGGAGATAGCGCCGTTTCACTCTTAGGTGTAACCTTACCAACCAAAATATCACCGCCCTTAACACGGGCACCTACGTAAACAATACCCACTTCATCAAGTTTCGCTAGGGCAGATTCGCTAACATTCGGAATGTCCGCAGTAATCTCTTCTGAACCCAACTTAGTATCACGGGCATAGGCCGTTAATTCTTCAATGTGAATCGATGTGTAACGATCCTCTTGAACAACGCGCTCTGAAATTAAAATAGAGTCCTCAAAGTTATAACCATTCCACGGCATGAAGGCGATCATCATGTTTTGACCAAGGGCTAATTCACCCAAGTCTGTTGAAGGGCCATCAGCTAGGACGTCGCCAGCAACAATTTTATCGCCAGGCTGTACCAATGGTTTTTGGTTGATACACGTGTTCTGGTTAGAACGAGCGTATTTTGTTAGGCTGTAAATATCAACACCTAGCTCACCTGCTTTTGCTTGTTTTGCATCAACACGAATAACAATTCTTGAGGCATCTACTGCCTCAACAACACCACCGTGTTCAGCCGTTACACAAACTCTAGAGTCCGTTGCAACAACACGCTCAATACCTGTACCAACTAACGGCTTTTCAGCGCGAAGGACTGGCACGGCTTGACGTTGCATGTTTGAACCCATCAAAGCACGGTTGGCGTCGTCATGCTCCAAGAATGGAATAAGGGATGCCGCAACCGAGGCAATTTGCTTGGAGTCGATGTCAATCAATGTGATTTCATCTTTCTCAACCAAAACAAATTCGTTTTTGTGGCGAGCTGGAACCAGGTCATCCTCTAGACGACCTTTAGCATCCACTGCAGCATTTGCCTGTGCAATTGTATGGCTGATTTCATCAATCGCCGATACATAAATAATTTCATCTGTTACCAGTCCGCTCTTAACCACTTGGTAAGGTGTTTCTAGGAACCCGTATTCGTTGGTTTTTGCGTATACCGCAAGCGTATTAATCAAACCAATGTTTGGGCCCTCGGGTGTCTCGATTGGACATAGACGACCGTAGTGTGAAGGGTGAACATCACGCACTTCAAAACCAGCGCGCTCACGAGTCAAACCACCCGGACCTAGGGCCGAAATACGACGTTTGTGAGTTACGCCCGATAGCGGATTCACCTGATCCATGAACTGAGACAACTGCGAGGAACCAAAGAATTCTCTAACTGCCGCAGATACCGGTTTAGAATTAATCAAATCTTGTGGTGTTAATTCGTCCGTTTCAGCGAGGTTTAGACCTTCTTTAACGGCTTTTTCAACACGAACAAGACCAATTCTAAATTGGTTTTCAATCATTTCACCAATTGCTCTAACACGTCTGTTTGCTAGCGTATCAACATCATCAACCACATCGTGACCATTCTTGATATCAACCAATTGCTTGATAACATTAACAATGTCATCGTGTGTCAATACATGCTCACCAGTCTCAGAGGCAATGCCTAGGCGACGATTAAGCTTCATACGACCAACACGTGATAGATCGTAACGATCCGGGCTAAAGAATAAGTTTGAGAACAATGTGTTCACGGCATCTTCTGTCGCTGGCTCGCCAGGGCGCATCACATGGTAAATTGACATACGCGCTTCGATTTCAGTCTGCAGCTCATCAAGGCGCAAAGTGTCTGAAATGTAAGCGCCATTCTCAGCATCATTGATGTAGAGAATATCGATTTTCTTAACCTTTGTTTCACTCAACACTTCTAACGACTCTTCAGTTAATAAAGTGTTTGCGGGGAGAAGGATTTCACCGGTATCAGTATCGATAATATCGATAGCCAGAACCTTACCCAAAAGGTATTCAAGCGGTGCATTGATTACTTTAACGCCTGCTTTTTCCAATAATTTTGTATGCTTAGCGGTAATGCGACGACCTTTCTCAACTATTAGGTCTTTGCCTGCTTTGATATCAAATTCGGCAATAACGCCACGAAGACGTGCAGGATCCATCACCAAATCACACGACTTAGCTTTCATTTTCACCACGACGTGTTCAAAGAAAGTGTCAAGAATGCTTTCTGAATTTAGGCCCATTGCACGAAGCAATGTCGTTACTGGAAGCTTTCTACGACGGTCAATTCGAACGTATAAGTGCTCATGGTGATCGAATTCGAAATCTAACCATGAACCACGGTAAGGAATAATGCGAGAAGAGAATAATATCTTACCCGATGAGTGCGTTTTTCCTTTGTCGTGCTCAAAAATAACACCTGGGGAGCGGTGAAGTTGAGAAACCACAACACGCTCTGTACCATTAATAACAAAAGTACCTGTGTCCGTCATTAAAGGCAGTTGTCCTAAATAGACATCCTCTTCAATAACTTGCTTAACACGGCGTTTTTTCTTTAACGTTGAGCCATTTTTATCATATAGCGCAAGGTTAAGTTTGACACGCATGGTTGCTGCATAAGTAACACCACGAAGCTTGCATTCTTTGACACTGTATTTAGGGTCTTGAAGCTCGTAATCTACATATTCAATTTCAGCATAACCATTCAGTGCTGTAATAGGAAATACCGATTGAAAAACTGAATGGAGACCAACATCTTTCTTTTCAGTTGCGCCTGCTTGAATAAAAGTATTAAATGAGTTAATCTGAATGGATAACAAATCTGGCTCTGTCAGAACCGATTTCCTAGTACCAAAATTATTTCTAATGCGCTTTTTCTCAGTGAACGAATAAGTCATGAATACCCCGTATTAATCGATAAATTGTGATTCAGAATTTCTTCTGAATAAAAACACCAAAATCCCCTGGTGGGGATTTTGGTTATTAGCGTTGAAAAAATTACTTAATTTCTACGCTAGCGCCGGCTTCTTCAAGCTGCTTTTTTAACTCTTCTGCTTCGCCCTTTTCTGCGCCTTCTTTAATTGGTGTCGGTGCACTTTCAACTAAATCTTTCGCTTCTTTAAGGCCTAGACCTGTGATACCACGAACAGCTTTAATTACAGCAACTTTCTTCTCACCGAAGCTCGTTAGAACGACGTTGAATTCAGTTTGCTCTTCAACTGCTGCGCCCGCATCTGCTGCTGCTGCTGGTGCTGCTGCAACTGCTGCTGCTGAAACACCAAATTTTTCTTCCATTGCTGAAACAAGTTCAACAACATCCATTACAGACATATCTGCAATTGCATTTAAAATATCGTCATTTGATAATGCCATGATATTTACTCCTCTTTATATTATTAATTATTGTTTTTGGTCACGAACAGCTGCGACAACACGAGTTAGCTTGGTAGGAACTTCATTCAAAGTTCTTACTAGCTTCTCAGTTGGAGCAAGCATTAACGCCATAACCATACTAATTGCTTGATCTTTCGTTGGTAGGTCTGCGATACGTTTCAGCTGATCTGCGTCAACAAATTCGCCCGAAACTCCCAAACCCTTAACAACTAACGCATCATTATCTTTCATGAATGCACGGAAAACACGAGCAACTGCACCTGGATCTTCTTGCGAAAAACCTAAGATAACAGGGCCGCTTAATACTGGTGAGATACACTCACAATCAGTTTCCGCTAGCGCTCTTTTAGCAAGCGTGTTTTTTACAACACGCAAAGATACATTTGCATCTATTGCAGAAGTGCGCAAGTTAGTCATTTGTTCAACTGTCAATCCGCGATATTCGGCTGCGCCAACAGAAATTGCAGTAGATGCTACTGCGTTTACCTGTTCGACAACTGCCTTTTTTGCTTCAAGATTTAGAGCCATAGTCTCTCCTGAACAATTATAAAAAGAAAGCTATATAAAATAACTTTCGCCACAAGGTATTCGCATACCCTCTACATAGGCAAATTGAAGGATCAATTTATTAAGCAACAAATTCCGAAAAATCCATCGCACCTATGGTCTTTGAGGCTAAACAAGTTGCCTTGTCGCCCAAAGAATTCTTTTAGTGATCAACCTAGGTCGATCACTGATAAATCATTAAATATCGACGCTTGATAAATCAACTGACAGACCTGGGCCCATTGTTGAAGAAACATTCATCTTTTGGAAATAAACGCCTTTTGCTGAACTTGGCTTGGATTTTTTAAGCGCGTCCAATAGGGCTGTAATATTTTCTTCCAAAGCTTTTGGATCAAAAGAAGCCTTGCCAACACAACCGTGGACAATGCCCGCTTTATCAGCGCGGTAACGAACTTGACCGGCTTTTGCGTTATTAACAGCAGTGGCAACGTCCTGTGTCACTGTGCCCACTTTAGGGTTAGGCATTAGACCACGGGGGCCCAATACTTGACCTAGTCGACCAACAACGCCCATTGCATCTGGTGATGCAATTACAACGTCATAGTTTAAATCACCGTCTTGCATTGACTTCATTAAGTCCTCCATGCCAACAACGTCAGCACCTGCGTCAGTTGCTTTTTGTGCGTTTTCACCTTGTGTGAATACCGCAACACGAACCGTTTTTCCAGTACCGTTTGGCAATGTCACTGCACCACGAACGTTTTGATCTGATTTTTTAGCATCAATACCAAGATTGATACTAACATCAACAGACTCGTCAAACTTTGCAGAAGCGCACTCTTTTACTAAGTTAAGAGCATCAGCCATGGTGTAACGTACACCCACTTTAATTTTTGCTTGGTTGTCTTTTTGTTTTTTAGTTGCATTAGCCATGATTAACCCTCCACCACTAAGCCCATCGAACGCGCAGTACCAGCAATAATCTGTACAGCCGCATCGATGTCATTAGCATTTAAATCTTTCATTTTAATGTTCGCCACCTCTTCAAGTTGCGCACGTGTTACCGTACCCACTTTATTAATGTGCGGCTCACCACTACCCTTAGCAATGCCAGTTACTTTGCGAAGCAATACGGCTGCTGGTGGTGTTTTAGTAATGAACGTAAAGCTACGGTCACTATAAACAGTGATAATAACTGGCACAGCCATGCCTTTATCAAGGTCCTGAGTTTTCGCATTAAACGCTTTACAGAATTCCATAATATTAACGCCATGCTGACCCAATGCTGGACCAACTGGTGGTGATGGGTTCGCTTCAGCTGCAGGAACCTGCAACTTAATATATGACTCAATTTTCTTTGCCATGTTTTTTTCTCCTATGGGTGCAAGCGCCGTTAAGCTCCCCGTTAGTTTATAACCCGAAGGTTATGCTATGTTTTCTCGACTTGAGAAAACTCCAGCTCAACTGCCGTTGTACGTCCGAAGATTAACACTTCTACAGTTAACAAGCTCTTTTCGTAATCAACACTTTCAACGGTGCCGTTAAATTCATTAAATGGACCGTCAATAACCAGGACTTCTTCACCGGGTTGAAACGCCACTTTAGGTTTGGGCTTATCTGCACCCTCTTGGACGCGTGCAAGAATTCTATCCACCTCTCTTTGAGTGATAGGTGATGGCTTGCCAGACGAACCACCAATAAAACCCATGACGTTATTGGTATTTTTTATCAATAACCAAGTTGGTTCTGTTAACACCATGTTAACCAACATATAGCCAGGAAAGAACTTGCGCTCTGTTTCCTTTTTCATGCCACCTTTAAGCTCAACCACTTGCTCAATAGGGATCATGATTTCACCAATAAGATCCTCTTCTAGCTGTTTTTCTTTAATAGCAAGATCGATAGCATCTTCAATCGACTTTTTAACTTTCGCTTCATAGCCGCTTCTTGCATGTATTACAAACCACTTCTTAGACATAAGATTCCTTAGCTTAAAAAATGTTTAACGATGAGATTGAACTAACACCCCAAGTAAAGAATGCATCAACAATCCACAAGAAAATTGCTACGATAACAACCGCAACCATAATCATGCCTGTCGTCTTGAGCGTTTCTTCACGAGTTGGCCAAACTACCTTTCGTAATTCAATTCTTGTCTCTTTAGCAAAGTGAATAAATCGTTCACCCTGCGAAGACTGAGTAAATACAAATGCTGCCACCACAACGCCAGCCAGCAAGATAAGCACTTTAAATAACGTGGTTAACTGCCAGAAGTCCAAATAAAACAGTGCAATCGATGCTATTAATATAGCAAGCGATAAAACACCATTCAATTGACCTAAGCCTTGTCTTTGATTGTCTGCGTTCTTAGCCACATCTATCCTTTAAATTTGGCAGGCAAGGAGGGACTCGAACCCCCAACCAACGGTTTTGGAGACCGCCACTCTACCAATTGAGCCACTTGCCTAAAAATCATCATAAACCAGCCTCAACATAAGCCGAGGCTGACTCGTTAAAACTAATTACTGCGTAATCTTCGATACAACACCCGCACCTACAGTACGGCCGCCTTCTCTGATTGCGAATCTTAAACCTTCTTCCATAGCGATCGGTGC
>Ga0207990_1000006_pt1 | contig 150928 bp, 145 predicted proteins | sample ETNtaG_8_FD_185780 | JGI IMG/M metagenome (GOLD analysis project Ga0207990, IMG submission 185780) | Marine microbial and viral communities from oxygen minimum zone, Eastern Pacific Ocean - ETNP201406SV75 (SPAdes) (version 2) | ecosystem: Environmental > Aquatic > Marine > Oceanic ...
AGAAAGCAGCAGATGGAATCAAACCAATAATGACAGGAATTCTATGTCCCCATTTTACACCATAGCGTTTTTGAAGTTTATCGCATAGGTAACCACCTAAAGTGGCTCCTATAGCTCCCATTAAAAATGGTAAACTGGCAAGAAGACCGCCCTCTAAAATACTAAAGCCTCTAATATTAACGAAATAAATAAAAATCCAAGAATAGAATATATAGAAAACATAGTTCATAGAGCCATAGCCCAGCGCAGCATATAAGACATTTTTTTCAGCAAAAACGTCTTTAACCATTGACCAAGACATCTGATTGTTATTGAAGTCTGGTTCACCTATTAATTCCAGTTCTTTCTGATTAACATCTGGATGTTCTTTAGGCCAGTTGGTTGAATATTTCCACCATATTAAAGAACCAATCAGACCCATTAACGAGATCAGGAAAAATGTTGATTGCCAACCAAAATATTCAGTTAAAAGAACAATCATCGGTGGTGTGGACGCCGACCCTAATGCGAGTGCTGTGGAGTTAAGTCCATTGGGAAAAGCCCAAGACCCGGAAGGAAACCATCTTGCTATAACACCTCCTCCTGTTGCAGGAAATAGAGGACCTTGGAATATACCTAATAGAAACCGAAAGATGAATAAAAGTGGAATCATTAAAGCTATTGAGAAACCACCTATTACAATTAAGCCAGTAATTATTGTAATTAAAGAGGATCCCAGTGTAACGAGAGCAAGTGTTTTCTTAGGTCCTATTTTCTCTGAGATGAGACCTCCTGGAAACTGAAAGATTGTATAACCCCATATAAATGAAGAAAGAAGCCAGCCCAATTCTATTTGTGAGATACCCGTATCATCCATCAAAAATTTACCAATGACCGAAAGATTACCTCTGTATACATAAGCAATGTATCCAAGGACAAGTGTCATGAATAGAATTCTCCATCTAATATTGGTGGGTTTAGCTGAATTAATCAAAATCAATGTCCAATTTTTCAGATATATATTTTCTAATGTTTAAATTTTCATCTTCCATTTCTCCATAATAACCACAAAGAAAGGCAGATGTGTGTATAGACCTATTTATTTTATCGTAAGATGTAATTCTAAATGAAAAAAATTTGATAGTGTTGAAACTCAATGAGTCGAAGAAATAGAAGAAAAAAACCAAAGAAGAGTTCAATTGCTCAACTGCCTTGGCAGGAGGTGGTAACAAAGTTTTCCCCCTTAAGGGTGATTAGCCAAGATGAAATTGAATCCATCCATCATGCTTCACTTGATGTTTTAGAAAACGTTGGCATGAAGGTACTGCATGGAGATGCAAGGAAGGTTTTTAAAAAAGCTGGCTTGGACGTGGATGAATCAACACAAATGGTCTATTTTGATCGGGACTTGGTATCAAAAAAAATTATGGAACCACCTAAAGAATTTACCTTACGTGCAAGAAACCCAAAACGAGACATAAAATTAGGAGGAAACCATATCGTTTTTAGTGCAGTTGGTGGCCCAGCTTATTGCAGTGATCTTGATAGAGGCAGACGCAGAGGAAGTTTTGAGGATCTTCAGAATTACATGAAACTCATTCAAAGCCTAAACATTATTCATCAAGAAGGTGGTATGTCTTTTGAAACAATCGAATTGCCTCCAGAAACCAGATATCTTGATCTTTATTTGGCCCAATTTCAGCTATTGGACAAAAATTGTCAGTCATATCCCATGGGAATGGAAAGAACCAGAGATTGCATTGATATGCACTGCATTGCACTTGAATGCACAAGAGAAGAATTGGCAATTAACCCATCCGTTATGGGTATTATTAATACAAATTCCCCGATGCAGCTTGATATCCCAATGTCGGAAGCAGCTATAGAACTTGCAAGCTCTGCGCAGGTGACTTGTATCACTCCATTCACTTTGTCTGGAGCCATGGCACCGATCAAGCAGGCCGGAACATTAGTACAACAAAATGCTGAAGTCTTAGCTCTAGTGACCTTGACCCAGTTGGTTCGTCCTGGTGCACCCATAATGTATGGTTCTTTCTCCACAAATGTTGACATGAGATCTGGGTCTCCCGCTTTTGGCACACCAGAATACATCCGATCTACCATTGCAAGCGGCCAACTTGCTAGATTCTATGGTTTTCCTTATCGCAGCAGCAACACCAATGCTTCAAATACAGTGGATGCCCAAGCTGTATATGAAAGCTCAATGTCATTGTGGGCAACTGTCATGAGCCATGCAAACTTGGTTAATCATGCAGCAGGATGGCTTGAAAGTGGATTAACGGCTTCGTTTGAGAAATTAATCATCGATGCTGAAATGCTGCAAATAATGTCAGAATCTTTGAAACCCATTGAGATCAATACAGAGAATCTAGGGGTAGAGACTATTAAGAGCGTCGGTCCTGGAGGGCATTTTTTTGCCACTGATCAAACCATGGATCATTACGCCACAGAATTTTATACTCCAATGATATCTGATTGGAATAATTTTGAAAATTGGGAAAAAAATGGATCGGTAACCACAATTGAAAGAGCCAACAAAGTATATAAGACTTTGCTGAAAGAATACAAACAACCAAAATTGGACCCTTCAGTTAATGAAGCTTTAATAGCATTTGTAGAAAAAAGAAAAGAAGAAATCAATAACAAATGACCTCTATTAAGGGTTCACTTAGTATCCTGCAGAATTCATTCGATAAGCAAGACCTTTTTGTTGATTCTTTTCAAGCTCAATGTAGTTATTAATTTCAGCCTCTTTTTGTTGTTTATCGAACTTATCCATGGCAAGACCCATTCTATGATTAGATTCAAGTAAATCATTGATCCCGCCAATCATTAGATTTTGATATGCCTCTAGTGAAGCCATTACTTCTTGTTGATTGAAGTTACTTGGTTTGGGTAAGAGTTTTACCAACTCATTGATACATTTTATAGTGGTGTTCATTCCTTGGCTTCTCCCAGGATGAAGCCCATGACAGGCATCACCAATAAGCACCATGTTGTCTTTCGTCCAATTCTTGGCCATGATCATAGAGGGTGGATAGATTCCAGCAGAGACCATTTGAAGACCCTTGTATTGATTAACCAATGAGCCTATAAATTTTCTATGGTCATCAGGACCCATTTTTTTCCATTCTTTTATCTCACTCCGATCTATGGTTAAGCCAATTTTACAACCCCCTTTGGCGCGAGGGATCATGGTAACGATCCCCTTATCTGTCAGGTATGTTCTAAGATTATATTCAGAATCTGCTTGGTATTCATTGGAGAATAGAACTGCCAAGGCTCGATCGTATCTAAATGCTTCTCTTTCTATTTCATATTGTTTAGCCATATTAGAAGCAATACCATCAGCAGCAACAATCAATTTTGTAGAGATAGTGTGTGTTGTCTTATCTTTTAGAACTAATTTAAATAAACTTTTATTGTCATCAGTTTCTTGATGACGACAACTAATGATTGGTCTGAACAACGTAAAGTTCTCATCACTTTTTGCATAGTTAATAAAGACATCACTAATCTCTTCATGATTGATGAACATAAAAAAGGGTTGAGGTATATCAAGTTTCGAGACATTGGCATCCATTAGAAATTTACCAGATTCATCAAACCACAGTGAGCCCGATCTTTTTTTAGCCCCTGCTTCAAAGAAACTATTAAGCACTCCCCATTGATTAAGAATGTCACAAACATACGGTTGAATATGGTCTCCTCTTGCAGTGTCTTGAGGTTTGTCAGACTTTTCTAACAAGGTGACCTTATAACCTTTGCCAGTTAAATTGCATGCCATAGCTGAACCTGCAACTCCCCCTCCGATTATTAGGACATCAGTTTCAATTGTCATAACTAAGTTTTCTAAGTGATCCCATCTAATTTTAACAATAATGAAATCATCGCTATATGCCGAGATATGAATTGGAGGTCAATCATAACCAACGACATCGCTGTGCCAACTCAACTGGAAATAATTTGTTGTCAAAAGATAAAATTATTAGCCTGAGATTTCTTTAATCAATTCTAATGCTGTTTTATCGCTCTCAGGTAAGGCCGCATCTGATGTTTTAATTGATGTTACTCTTGAGCCCCAGTCAATTATTGCTGCAGCACCGGTAAGACCTCCTCCAAATGCTAAGAAAAGCATTTTTGAATTAGGTTTAACTTTTCCCTCTTCAATAGCTTCTGTTAAAGCAATTGGTATCGAGCCGGCTGATGTATTGCCATATTTATCAAGATTTACAATCATTTTTTCCATAGGAAAATGACATCTTCTAGCTGTGGCTTCTAGGATCCTTAAATTGGCTTGATGAGGGATACACAGGTCTATATCATCTATCGTAAGATTTGCCTCTGTTAAAGCCTCTTCAGCAAGTCTAGCCATTGTCTTGACAGCATTTTTGAATACTTCTTGACCTACAAAACTGATGCCAAAATAATTATCTTTATTTCGATCAAAGTTCATACTAGAGCCAAAATTTTTGAGCATCAATGCTTCACCAAAAAGTGGATTACAGGTTAATTTTGATGAATAAAGCTTAGAATTAGAGTCCACTGATTCAATCACTACTGCTCCAGCTCCATCCCCAAATAACACAGCAGTATCTCTAGCAGTCCAGTCTAAAAAGAAGCTAACTTTTTCTCCTCCCACCAGCAGTATATTTTTCATTACACCTGATGAAATTAATGAATAAGCGGTGGTTAAACCATATACGAAACCCGAGCAGGCTGAGTTAAAATCGAAAGCTGCAGCAGTTTTATTTCCAATATTTTTCTGAATTATTGAAGCGGTGCTTGGAATAATATATTGTGGTGTGCAAGTGGCCATAATCACTGCATCAATGTCTTTAGGGTCTTTATTAGCACTTGCAAGAGCATGTTGAGCAGCGACTGTGCCCATATCACTAAGTGATGTGTGTGTTATTCTTCTTTCTTTTACACCGGTTCGAGCGGTAATCCATTCATCATTGGTATCAAGAATCGTCGACAAATCATCGTTTGTTAATATTGAAGGCGGAGCACACATACCCCAACCTGTAATTTCTATTCCCATTTCTTCATCCCCTTTTGAAGAACGTTTAGTCTACCTTTATTTTTTAGATACCCCTAGACGTTCTTGAAGTTTTGGGCTAGTCGTGGTGTATTGCAGATGAACTTTCTTTCCTGGTTCAATAATCGCTTTTGCAGCAAATGCAGCAAGCGCTGCTTCGTGAAAGCCACTAAGAATCAACTTTTTCTTTCCTGGGTAGTTTGCTATATCTCCAATGGCAAAAATACTGGGATAATTTGTTTCGAATGACTCAGTGTTCACCGCTATCGATTTCTTGTTTATCTCTAAGCCCCAATCAGCTATAGGTCCAAGTTTTGGTGATAATCCAAAAAAAACTAGCGCCACGTCTGCTTCTATTTCTAATTCTTCTCCGTCTTTGGAAAGAGTGAGGGATTTTAAGTCATTATTATCAGTTTTAAATGAGCTTAAAGTGTATATTTCGTAAAGCTTAATAAGCCCTTGTTTAGCTAGATCCTTCATTGTATTAACAGAGGCTGGAGCACCTCTGTACTCATCCCTTCGATGAACAAGAGTTACTTGGCCTCCAGAATCTAAGAAGCCCTTATCAGTTGCAAATTCAATAGCCCAGTCTAATGCTGAGTCCCCTCCTCCAAATATGACAATATTTTTACCAATTAATTTATTTTTGTCTTGGATTTTGTAATATAACCATTGGTCTTCATAGTCACTGATATTAGTTAATCTTAGTTTTTTAGCTTGAAACGAGCCTACTCCTCCAGCAATAAAAATTGTTTTAGTAATGAATTGATTGTCTTTGCTTGTAGTAACTAAATAACCCTTATTCATTTTTTCTACACCAACCACTTCTTCACCGAGTTGAATTTGTGGGTTAAAGGGTTCTATTTGTTTCAAAAGGTTATCAACTAATTCTTGTGCCGAACATACAGGTATACCAGGAATATCATAAATTGGTTTATCCGGATAGAGTTCAGAGCATTGCCCTCCAGTTTTATCCATGCTATCCATAATGATTGAATTGATTCCTAGTAAACCCAATTCAAATACTTGGAATAACCCACAAGGTCCAGCCCCTATAATGAGAGCATCTATGTTTTTAGGTTCTTGACTCAAAACTTTGTAATCCTTTCATATTTGAATACATTGGACTTAGTAAATTAGTGATTTGCAAGCTCCAATTCAAGCTTTTTCCATTAATCTTAAGTTGCCTTATGCTAGCAATTTCATTCAGTAGATTAAAACTTTCCTCAAGATTAATATCCATACCTAGTAATTCTTGAAGAGATTCTGGCATTAAATCGTGATTATCTGTTTCTAAAAGATAGTGATACAAAAACCTTGAAAACCAGTAATAAACGAGTCTTAAATTAATCTCTAATTCTTCAGATTTCCAAGAGTTAGCTAATTGAGAAGGTTTAGTTTTCTTTGTTAAGAGTCCGTGAAGTTCGTTTGAAACAGTTGCGATACGTTCACTAAGATAAGTGTGACCAAGTTTGTCTAAAAGAACAGGTCTGCATCCAAAAATATTAATAATTTCATCCCAGTTGCCTGTTTCATTGGAATTGTTAAGCCATTCCAAGGTTTGTTGTTTATTTGGATTTTCAACAGTGATAATTTGAACTCTACTGACAATTGTACTGGGTAGTTTATTGATAGAATCAGTTAATAGAATCAGTAATGTGTCTTCTGGAGGTTCTTCAAGAATTTTAAGAAGACTGTTGACTGCTGGGTATGTCATGGAGTCAGCTGGATTAATAATACCTACTTTACCATGGCCTTTTAAACTGGTTAGTAAGAGAAAAGATTTTAAAGATCTGATTTGATCTATTGAGATAGTTTCTTTACCTTCTACAGGAGAAATTAATCTACAATCTGGGACTATCCTTTCATCGCCTCCATTGTTAATTAGTTTAGTTTCATCTCCAAGAAAACCGCTAGCGAGACGCAAAGCAAGATTATTTTTACCCACACCTATTTGCCCTTTTATTAAAAAGGCATGGGCTGTTTGATGTTCTTGTATTGAGGTTTCAAGTTGTTTGTAAATAGGTTCTAACCATGCCATTTGGGTCTTCATGAGGTTTTTTCAATAAAGTCTAATAAATAACTCTGAATCTCAGCTTGAACTTGTTCTATTGACTGGGTGGCATCAATAATTTTTACTCTGTCACCAAAGACAGATGCCAGTTGCAAATAGCCTTGTCTTACCCGTTCAAAAAATTGTCTATCTTCAGATTCAAAACGATCATTTGGATTAAGCTTTCTTCTACTTTTTATAACATCAATTGGAGCGTCTAAGAGAAAAGTTAGATCCGGGTCAAAACCATTTTGAATGATTTGTTTTAATTGATTAACTTGATCAAAACCCAAGCCTCTGCCGAAGCCTTGATAGGCAAAACTAGCATCGGTAAATCGATCACTGATGACCCATTTGCCTTGTTCTAAATTAGGTTTTATCACCTCATTGATGTGTTTTTCTCTAGCAGCAAAAAGGAGGAGTAATTCTCCGAGAGGAGAAATTGAATCGTTTTGCTCAAAAAGGAGTATTTTTCTTATCTTTTCACCTAGAGCAGTTCCGCCTGGTTCTCTAGTTACATGTGTTTTAATATTTTTTTTATTCAGTAGATCTGAAATAAATTTAGCATTGGTAGATTTTCCTACGCACTCAATTCCCTCAATTGTAATAAATAATCCTGACATTTTTGTTTCCACTGATGGATTCTGTTAAATAGAATCTAAGCAGTTGTTATTATGCACGAAATTGGAAGATTTTTTCACAATTCAGAGAACCAACAGAGGGCATTTACCCAGTGGTTTTGTAATTTAAAAATGGAGACTGGCTATTAGTCAGAGTTATTATTGATATAGTCTATGGCAGATTGAACGGTAGAAATATTTTCTGCTTGTTCATCAGAGATTTCTACATCAAACTCTTCTTCAAGAGCCATAACAAGTTCAACGGTATCTAGTGAATCGGCACCCAAATCATCTATAAAGCTAGATTCGTTGTTTATTTCATCAATGCTAATGCCAAGTTGCTCAGCTACAAGACTTTTAACTCTTTCATTAACGCTCATTACCACTCCCCTATATTGAATTATTGTATTGTATGGAAAATCACTCTTTTCTCAAGCAATTATAAATAAATATTTAATCCATGTACATACCACCGTTCACATGAATTGTTTGGCCTGTTATATAGGCTCCAGAGCTAGAGGCAAGAAAAAGAGCAGTGGTTGCTATATCTATAGGCTGGCCATAACGATTCAAAGGTATTTTCTTCATTAATGTATCGCTTAATTCTTGATTCATATCTTTAGTCATGTCAGTTTCAATGTATCCTGGTGCAATCGTGTTCACAGTTATGTTTCTAGAACCAACTTCCAAAGCAATGGATTTGGTTAAACCCACTAAGCCAGCTTTGGTTGCACTGTAATGAGCATTCCCAATAGCTCCTATTGAACCTACCACTGAACCGATATTAATGATCCTGCCCTGCCTTTTTTTTATCATCCCTCCAATCACAGCTTTAGAAAGAAAGAAAACTGAAGATAGATTAGTCTTAATCACTTTATCCCAATCATCTTCTTTAATTCTCATCATTAGACTCTCCATACTAATGCCTGCGTTATTAATAAGAATTGATGGATTTTCATCGTTTGCTTTGAGTTCTTTTATTAATTCATTGACCTCAGAGGATTGAGAAACATCGAGAACCACTCCTCTTCCCTTGATGTTTGATTTAGAGAATCTCTCAGAGATTGAATGAGCTCCTTCCTTACTGGTTGCGGTACCTATTACAGTTGATCCAGCTTGACCAAATAAATCAGCAATACCTGCACCTATACCTCTGGATGCCCCAGTTACTAGGGTAATATTTTCATCAAGAGAGTAATTTTCTATTGCGTTCATAATCTAGATTATACCTAGTTAAAAGTTGATTAGTTACGTTTCGAATCCTCTATTTTTTTCATCAATCAATAAGAAATTTACAAATAATAGACCTAGAATGACAACGAAGTGGTTATAAGGAAGGAATATTGATAACTACCGGTTCGAAAGCATTAAGAAGTTTTTATCGGTTAATTTCTATGGCTTGATCATCAATCTTAAGCAAAGATGCAGAGATAAAGGCAATTAACAATAAACAACTAATTAAAGAAAAAGGCAGTAAATAGCTTTGAGTTATATCGTATAGGATTCCTGTCATGTATGGCCCTAAACCACCACCAAAAGTATCCAAAATATTGATGACACCCATAATTTTCCCCAGCGCAATCAAGCCGAATAAATCTGCTGTAAGTAACTGAATCAGCGTGTATAAACCTCCCCAGCCTGTCCCATATAAGGCTAGACCTACCCAGATATAGATAGGGTCTTTGAAAAATAGTGCGAGTACGATGAAAATGGAACCGATAAACATTACCCCTACACCGGTGAGAAGAACCTTTTTTCTCCCAATAACTTCTGCCATTTTTCCACTGAGTACTTTTCCGATAAATCCACCAACGAAAATTATTGATACTCCAGTAGCTGCGACTTGTCGTGAATTTTCTTCAATCATTAATAAGAAAACATGCCCTGTCATAGCTAAGATTGAATAGAAAGTACAAAATGCCATTAAGGACAGTAACCAGAAGTTCTTAGTGCTTAGAGCCTCTTTTAGAGTCAAGCCCCCACTATTATTGGTTTGACTGAAATCTTGATCTATCTCTTGATTTTCTTGGTTTAGTGCCTCTGGACTTTCCTTGACCAATAGTAATAGAAACGGGATGTAGCATAAAGGTATTAGACTAAGCCATAACATGACCTCTCTCCAATCGCCAATGCTTAAAAGATAAGCATTGATTTGTGGAAAGAAACCATTGCCGACACTGGTTCCTGCTAAAAGAATTCCTATGGCTAATCCTCTGCTGTTGTTAAACCATTTAGTAATAAGAATAACGTTAACAATCATTCCGGATATACAAAGAACCAGCCCCATAAAGATATGTAGGATGTACATATCGACTAGAGATTGAGCCTGTCCATAGAAATAAAAACAGGCAGAAAGAATAACCATACCTGTAACCATTAATTTCTTTACGCCAATTTTGTCAGCCAGCATTCCTGAAAAAAAGCCAATTGCAGCTGTTGACCATAAAGTTAGAGCGTCTCTCAGTTTTAAGTCGCCACGAAGAATATTTTCTCCCGTGATTGCAGACAGTGACTTAATTATTTCTTCTTCAAAAACATACAGTCCACCTAGGGTTAGACCATTGGTCATGGTAATGGTAAGAAAACAAATAAATAGGATAATCCATCTGTAATATTTTGGATTTTGGGAAATAGTAGTAATCATCAATTAATGTTTTTTTTACTTCATCGAAACATACAGTATTCTATAATTAATCGGAAGTGATATTTATTAATTAATCAATACTACAGGAGATTGTTTATGTTGGAATCTATTTTAATGGTAACGATGTTAGTCACCAATTTGAGTGTTACAGAACAAGCTTATGATGACTACCTTGGTTATAACACAGTGGTTGAAGGAAACGTCAACGAAAACTTAGCCTCTGTTTGGGATGCTGATGATATGATTAATCATCCCTATATAATCATGCAACCAGAAAGTGGAGAAGACGTTTACTTAAGATTCATAGAGGATCAAGAGAGAACAAATTATAAGCCTGTCGGGACCCATGGCTGGAATTCTACAGAGATTCTTGTTGAAGATCCGGACAAGCTAGCAGATGAATTAGATAATCCCCCTTTCGAAATCATAGGTATGCCCTATGATTTATACCCTACTCCAAATGCTCCGAGAGCAATGCAAGTTCTTGGACCATCTGACGAAATGATCTATCTTACGAGAATCATACCAGATGGATCTGGATACAATCTTGGGTCTGCAAAATCTTATGTTGATCGAGTTTTTATTATGGTTGTCGGTGGGCCTTCCATGGAAGATTTGCAGGAATATTACCGTGAAACCTTTGATATGCCAGTAACTGAAGCCTCAGATTGGACCATTGGAGTTATTTCTAGATTAAATGATTTACCAGAAGATACTCTTTATCCTCTTGCTATTGCTGAGTTTGATAAAGATTTTCTTATTGAATTAGATGAATACCCTGAAGCAATTGTTCCAAGAGAGATAGCTGATGGCCATTTGCCGCCATCAACTTCTGTTGTTTCATTTTTTGTTGATTCATTAGATGCAATAGATGTTACTTGGAGAGAGAAACCAACTACTATAGAAGCATTTCCCTACAATGGGAGAAAAGTTGGTGTCACTGTTGGTGTTGCAGGAGAATGGATTGAGTTAGTGGAGAAATAATTAATCTTCAAGGTATTTTTTCTTTTTAATTAATTTTTCAAATTCTGGATCTCTTTTTTCTAACTGAGATTTAAAGGCTTCTTTCATATCATCAGCATAGTTCATAGCAGAATTCCATAAGGCCACATAGTTTAAGGATTCTTCGATTGAGTGATCTCGATTATAATTCATCACTTCTTTAATTCCTGATATAGCTAATGGTGATTTGCTAGCAATTTCTTTAGCAACTGATTCTGCATGATCAATCATTTGATCCTGGGTATCAAATATTGAGTTAATCAAGCCATATTCAAAAGCTTCTTTCGCAGAAAATCTTCTTCCGGTAAAAGCTAACTCTCTTACAATACCTTCCGGTATTATATGGGGTAGTCTTTGGAGTGTTCCGACATCAGCGGCAAGACCTATATTAATCTCTTGTACACAAAAGAACGCATCTTTCGAGGCATATCTTAGGTCACAGGCACTAATCATATCAACGCCACCACCAATACAAGCTCCATGAATTGCAGCTATCACAGGCATTCTAGCTTTTTCAAGACAGCTGATGGTGTATTGAAGATCTTTAGTAATCCTGTAAGTGGCTTCATTTTTTCTGCCTAAATTTGCATCGATTCTATCCTTTTGAATCTCACCTTCACTGAAATTAGCAAGGTCCATACCGGCACAAAAGTGTTTTCCCTTAGCGGATAATAGAATTACTCTAGCATCGCCATTGTTTGCAATATCATCTATTAAATGAGGCAGTTCTGACCAAAAAGCTTTAGTCATTGTGTTTAGTTCTTTTCCTCTAGAGAGAATGACATGTGCAACATGTCCTTTCAATTCATAGTTAAAACAGCTGTAGTCCATAATGATTACTTTGTAAGTTGACGGGCCACCCAATAAACCACCATGGATGAAATAAGCCCTGTGATGGCAGGCATGATAAATATCGGAGAATAATAGGTACTAATTGCACCGATTATATAGGCTAAAAAAGCTGAAGGGTTCCAACTTGTTACTCCATGAAAGTTCCCTTGATGAAATTTATCCTTGTCAATAAGATAGTATTCAACAATAACTGGACCAATCAATGGCGGAACAATGCTGGCTAGTAATGTCAGGAAAGCAAAGAAATATTGATATAAGCCCAACCCGAGAATAGTTCCCAGTATACCGCATATAACCGTCATTACATGTTTAGGTCTTTTTAGGATACTGGAGGTTTGGATTACTGGAAGATATAAGTTAGCATCACCCGTTGTCCACAGTGCCAGACTCATTCCAATAATGCCTATCCAGCCAATAATTATTCCTTGTTGCATAAGGATATTTAAATCAACACCTAGAAAAGCAGAGAACAAAGAATCGTTTGAAACAACTCCACCTAAAGCACCTAGGATCTGCAGAAACCATTGAGCAATAATTAAAACAATAAATGGGATTGCTATCGCTACCCATCCCTTTTTAGCAAATCTTGTGTATTCAGGCATCACCACTGCACCAACAATCCAAGAACCAATCACAATATTGATCGCTTCGATTGTTGTCATTTGGCTTTTGGCAGTTAAAGCTGTGGAGAGTGACTGAAATCCTGAAAACCCCCCTGCTTGAACCACATTTAAATAGATGGCATATAATCCAACAAACACAAGAACAACGACTGACGGGATGCTTATTCTTTCAAGACCTTTAACACCAAAATAAGTTGTCGCTGTATAAAGAATGCCAGCTAGAACTGCGGTTATAAGGAATGTTGAAGATGAGAAAATTTCAGCTGCTTCAATATTAGGATGAAGAGCTAACGTCCAGGTTATCCCAAAGGCTCCAACGACAATTCCCTGCCAACCGATAGTTAGAATAGAGATAAAAAGAACTGGAATATAGGCACCAATATTCCCGTAAACATATCTGTAGAGTAACCCACTATTGCAAGCTGTTTTATAGCCAATATAACCGACAATTGCTCCGACTATGAAATTTGCTAGATTACCTAAAAAAGTCGTAATTATAATATCTGGCCAAAAAGGAATTCCATTTCCTAACTGGCTGCCTGTAAAAAGACCTGTTACTAAGAAACCCCAACCAAATGCAAGAGCTAATAAGGGACCAGAATTTCTTCTTTGATCGTCTGTTAATGCTGTCAATGGATTATCAGCACTATTTTTTTCTGCTTCTTGATCCAAAGTCCACCAGGTTTTTAGTTTTTTAAGCATATTTTATTTACAACGTTTAGCTTTTTTTTAGTTCAACTAACTCGTAATAGGTTTGCATGTAGCCACCCACTGTACCTTTGAGAAATAAGAAGTCCCCATCACTGGTACACCAGACATCATAAGGGGGGTGTTCTTGAGGTAAACCAGGGGTTCCGACAAATCTGTAATGAAGAGCATCAAAAGTTCCTGCTTTAACTGTAATCGATTCTTGACCAACAAATTCTATGGTTGATGTGATAGAAAAAAGCATGGGACCAGTCGCACCTCTGTGATCAGGAGATGACAATAACATTTCACCTATATTTTGAGGGTTCTCATTTTTTGATTGGTCAAACAGCCTGAGATGCCAAGCATCGCAAGCGATAGCGTGATTTTGGAAAGTTTTGAGTCGTCCTTGAGTTTGCATTTTTTGGTTCACCCTACCTTCCAGTAATGTGTTAGTTTCACATTCAGCAAAGTCATCCCCAAAATAAAACCACCCTGAACCCATAAACTTGTCACCAACTGAAATTCTTACAAAACAGTCCATTGGTAGCCAGTTGTCATCCAATGAGTAGGTGATATCTCTCATCACTGCAGGTCGGTCATCAATTTCACAATGAGCTACAATTGTTCTATGCCCGTTGGCATGTTTATTAATGATGAAATATTCCCTACCCCTCTCTTCACCTTGACGATCTTCTTTTTCACTGAGGTAGATTATTTTTCCAATAACGGTTTCATGATCTCTTTGAAGTATCTCTTTATTGCTCATTGTTATTCTCGTTATTTTCTTTAGTGAGTTCCCTAGTGATTTCTGGCGATGGCGAAACCTCTGGTTCAATTTCTTGCAAAGGTTCAGCTTTGCCATATTGAACCATTAAATTGTAATGTCCTGCTTCATCGAGTTGTGTTACAGAAATTATAGAATACCTTTGTTCAAAGAGGTTATCTGGAATGATTAACTCATCACCAGCAAAACCACACACTCTTCCACTCCATGACTTGAAGCTAATCATATCAAGACTAATTTTATCCAAATTTGGGGGGCTTATTTTTAGAAGATAAGATCGAGATTTTGGGCGACCGTAAACTATTAGATTGCTTCGATCAAGGACTCTATAATCCCTAATATCTATCGTGTTAAAACAGCTGGATCGATTTGACAACTTAATATCATCTTCCAACTCATTATTATCAGATTGACTTGCACATCCATTTATGAATAATAATAAAAGAACGATTAGCCCATAGGGTTTTTTGCAATTTTTCTCAAACATTTCTTATAAATTTACTGTAATTTTTTTTATTTTGGGTCAGAATACCACTCTAAAAATTATATATCTCTCTTCTTACTTTTTTAAACACAGAAATAACAATGGTTAATAATGAATAAAATTCTTGTATGCATAAAAAGAGTCATTGACTATAACGTCAAGATTAGGATTAAACCTGATGAATCTGGAGTGGTTACTGATGGTGTTAAGATGAGCATTAACCCATTTGATGAAATTGCTCTAGAAGAAGCTTTAAGATTAAAGGAGAGTGGTAATGCCAGCGAAGTTATCATAGCATCCGTAGGATCTGATGATGTTCAACAACAACTAAGAACTGGATTAGCTATGGGAGCTGATCGGGCTATACTTATTGAGCATAAAGCTACACTTGAGCCAATTCAAGTAGCAAAATTGCTGCATCGAATTGTTGATCAAGAGAAACCTGACTTAGTTCTCATGGGTAAACAAGCAATAGATGATGACGCTAGTCAAACTGGCCAAATGCTCGCTCAAATGTGCTCATATGCTCAAGGAACTTTTGCTTCAAAAGTTACAGTTAATGGAAATTCTTTGGAAGTTGTTAGAGAAGTCGATCAAGGCCTGGAGACTCTTGAAATAGATTTACCAGCGATTATCACAACTGATCTGCGATTAAATGAACCTCGATATGTAAAATTGCCAGACATTATGAAGGCCAAAAAGAAACCAATGGACATTATTGATCCCAGCACTTTAGATGTTGATCTTGAACCGTCAATATCAGTGCTAAAAGTTTCTGCTCCTCCTCCAAGACAATCAGGGGTTATGTTAAATGATGCATCAGAACTAGTTGTAATCCTCAAAGAAAAGGAGTTATTAAATGACTGATAACTCAAAAGTCTTAGTTGTCGCAGAATACTTTCGTGATCAGGTTGTTTCTGCCACTAGTAAGACCATTAATTGTGCATCACAAATTTCTTCAGACGTCGATTTATTAATACTTGCAAATGATCCTGAAATTGCTAACCAATCAAGACTATTTGATGGTATTTCAAAAGTACTGACTATTCAGGATGATATATTTGAAAACCCACTGGCTTCTGTTATGGCACCAGTTATTGCAGCCATTGCTAAGGATTATGACTGTGTGTTGGTTCCCTCAACCACTTTTGGTAAGGATCTGACACCTAGAATTTCAGCTCTTCTTGATGTTAGTCAGTTAACGGATATTATGGAGGTATTAAGCCCTCGGACATTCAAACGACCAATTTATGCAGGCAACGCAATAGAGACATTGGAAGTTAATGAGGGACAAAAAATTATTGCCACAGTTCGACCCGCATCTTTCAAAGATGTTGGTAATTCAAATGATGCAGCTCTAAGCTCGATTGATCTACCCAACGTTGAGATTCCATCTCACACGCGTTACAAAGGACTAGAATCTGAAATACAGGAACGTCCAGACTTGCAAGTAGCATCTATCGTTATTTCTGGAGGTCGAGGTGTTGGTAGTTCAGAGAACTTTGATATTCTTTATCAACTTGCTGATAAATTAGGAGCAGCAGTTGGAGCATCTAGAGCAGCTGTAGATGCAGGTTATGTTTCCAATGATATGCAGGTTGGCCAAACTGGTAAAATAATCGCCCCAGACTTGTACATGGCTTTTGGTATTTCTGGCGCCATTCAGCATATCGCTGGCATCAAAGATGCTGGTACGATTGTTGCTGTCAATAAAGATCCAGACGCGCCTATTTTTGAAGTGGCTGATATAGGAATAGTGGCTGACTTATTTGAATTCATACCTGATCTGCTTTCACAGCTAGATTAGTTTTTGATGCAAACAAAAAGACCGTCAACCCTGTTGTTAGGTCTTGCGAGTGGTATGTCACCATTTGGAATGGTACTGGTCGTTCCAACACTGGAATTATTTGCACAAAAATTTAACGCACCCTACTCTTCCATACAATTTATTCTCTCGGCTTACTTATTTGGTTTAGCAACTGCTCAACCCATAGTTGGTTTTTTATCGGATAAAATTGGAAGACGACCTATTATGATCTCTGGAATAATTTTATTTTTAGCGGCATCGTTTATTTGTTTATATGCTCAAGATCTTTCAACATTAATAATTGCTAGATTCATTCAAGGCATAGGCGGGAGTGTAGGAACTATTATGTCAAGAGCCATAATAAGAGATACCACAAACACTGATTCTGCTAAACCTCTTTCAAGAGTCATTGCTATTATGGGTATAGCACCAATGATTGCCCCTGTTGTGGGTGCTTTTGCATTAGAGTTTTTTGGTAATCCCAATGATGTTTTTATCGTCACCTTGATTATTGGGGTCGTTATACTTTTACCAGTTTTATTTTTTTTACCTGAAACGCTTGATCTGAAGTTAGCTAGAACCGGTTTAGAATTGCCCTGGTATAAAAAATATCAATTACTTTTAAGCTCTAGGATTTTTGTTGGCTCAACCTTTGTTTATGGATTTACTACCGGGAGTTTTTTTGCTTTCTTAGCAATAGCATCAACTGTTTTTTCTAAAGATCTGGGTATTGATGTAAAAGGTTTTGGTTTGATATGGAGTGGTATGAGCATTCTCTATGCCATCAGTTCATTTTACGGTGGCAACTTATCCACTCGTATTGGATTAATGAATGTAATGAAACGAGGGATAATATTAAACCTAATTGCAGGGTTTCTGATTTATAGTTTGGTGAAATTCCTAGGCACCAATCTTTTAAGTATTTTAATCCCATTAACCTTTATGTTTTTGGCTCATGGGTTTATCGTATCAACTGCTTTAACTAAAGCAGTCATTGATCGACCAGAGATAGCTGGATCTAGTTCTGGGTTATCAAGCTCAATGGGGTTAATGATTGGTGGATCATTTAGTATTTTATCGGGAGCAGTTTACACAGGAGAGTTTCTTCCAATAGCCACAATAGTAAGTGTTTCTACGATTGTTTGTTACTTAAGTTACCGGTTGATTGCTTCTGGTGAATCCATTAAGGCTAATAGCCTTTAGCCCATTCTGTATTCAATAGTTTGATGAGTTTCCAATTGAACCTGATCAACAGGTTTGCTTCCTGGTTTTGCAACTCCTATCCATACTTCCACTAAAAGTAGCACCCAAATTGTTAACACAAATACTCTAGCTTTCGACAAGCTTTCAGCCATAGCTATATCATCTGCTTCATTAATATTATCTGTGACGATGTTATGGATGCCTTTAATAAAGCCACCAATGTATTTTCTTATCATAATTCCACAGAATATTAATGCCGCAAAAACTATTAGTTTAGCTCCCACCCAAGGATTGGCATTGAGTCTATCAGTGAAATAAAACGCATAAGACACTGAAGTAATTAGTGTGAATACCATTACCCATCTAAAGTAATAGTCAATTTTAGTCATTGTTTTAACTAAATCAGTTCCTTCATTGAAGTGAATATAAATTAGAGAACAACTCCAAATAGGTCCTAATAAAATAATCCCTACCATCTGCCATAGAGGGTGGTCAATTCCATAATAGTGGGTTAAGATTCCTCCCACAGTTAACATTAGACTTAAACAAAGTCTTGGTATTAAATCTAGGTTCATCATGATCGTTCCAGCCGCTTGCCTTGCTCCTCTGGACAGGTTTTTGTTAATTGCAAAACCACTAGAATAAAAAACTCCAATATCGCCTCCTAGCCAATAGGCAAAAAGTAATAAATGCAATAATAACGCTATATCTTGACCGGACATATTTCCCCCTATTTTATTGTTCCATAGTCACTATGGTTTTACCGTGATTTTCCCCTCTCATAAGCTTACAAAAATGAGAAGGGGCTTTTTCAAGACCAAACACTTCGTCCTCGATGTATTTTATTTTACCTTCTTTTAACCATCCTGTAGCAAGTGAAATAAAGTTTTCTTGTTTATCATAGTGATCATAGACTACCACTCCTTTTATACTAGCTCTGGAGCCAACAATTGGTCCTAAGTTAGGTCCAGGTGGTGGGGTTTCTAAATTGTATTGAGTCATAAATCCACACAAAACAACCCGTGCATACATGGCTAAGTTTCTAGTCATTATATTTAACGTCTCACCACCAACATTATCAAAATAAACATCAATACCATTGGGGCAGACTTCTTTAATTCGTTGCTCAAGATTTTCTGTTTTATAGTTAATACAATCCAGAAAACCAAACTTGTTTATGACAGTCTCACACTTTTCCTTGGTGCCAGCAATTCCAACTGCTTTAGCCCCATAAATTTGAGCAATCTGTCCCACCATGCAACCTACAGGCCCACTAGCAGCTGAAACAACAATTAAGTCATTTTCTTTGGGTTCACCGTATACCAATAGTCCGGCATAAGCCGTCAGTCCTGGCATTCCTAGAATTCCTAATGCTGTGCCCAAAGGCGCAGAGGAAGTATCTAATTTTCTTACCCCTTCACCATTTGTAACGCCGTATTCTTGCCAACCATTGGAGCAAACTACAATATCTCCTTTGTTATAATCATGATGGTTAGAAGTTATGACTTTACTCACGGTTCTGCCGACAATCGTATCCCCTATATTTACCTTCTCAGAATAAATATGTCTTCCTGTAATGACCCCGCGTATATAAGGGTCTAGAGAGAGATGTATAGTTTTAGTAATCATCTCATTCTCACCTATTTCAGGAATGATTGATGCAGCTATTTCAAAATCAGTTTCTTCCGGAACACCAACCGGATTATTCTTTAGAATAATTTTTTTATTAATCGTCAAAATTAAAGTTGATCAAGCATGAATTCACAACTACTAACTCTAAACTCTCCACCGTCTTCAACATTTAAGATTTCTACTTGTCCATCATTAATGACCAAAGAGAAGCGTTGAGACCTGCTTCCCATACCAAAACCAGAGGCATCCAGTTGGAGGCCTAAAGCTGCAGTAAATTCACCGTTACCATCTGCCAGCATTAGAACTTTCTCATTAGCATTCTGACTCTTTCCCCAAGCATCCATAACAAAGACATCATTAACAGACATGCAAGCTACAGTATCTATGCCTTTATCGGTTAGTTCTTTTGCTTTGTCCACAAATCCAGGTAAATGTTGTTGTGAACATGTTGGGGTGAAGGCACCTGGCACAGCGAATAAGGCAACTCGTTTTCCTTCAAACAATTCTGAGTACCCTAAAGGCCTGGGACCTTCCTCGGTCATGATTGTGAAATTAACCTTTGGTATTTGATCTCCTACACTTACGGTCATTATTTTCTCCTTGATTATCTTAAGATTTAATTATTAAAAATTTATTTTATTACACTAGGCTTTATTCAACCATAAATAATGCTATTTTTGGTATGAAAGATACCACCATTAATCCAGTAAGCATGATTAATAGAAAAGGTATGACGGCTTTACAGATGGTCCAGAATTTTTCCTTAAAGACTCCCATAGCAACTATTAAATTTAGCCCCAATGGTGGCGTCAAATAGCCTATTTCTAAATTCATGACCATTATAATTCCAAAATGTATAGGATCAATGCCTTGAGAGCTTGCTATGGGGCTAAGCATCGGAGCAAGAATAAGGATTGCAGAGCCAATATCTATGATGCAACCTATTAAGAGAAGAAATAGATTAATACTCAATAATGCTGTTGTTGGGTCATCTATTCTCTGACTCATCCAAGCCACAAGATTTTGAGGTACTTCTTCGTAAGTAAGGAAAACATTTAAACTCAAAGCAATCATCAGTACCGGAAATAGTGAACCTAAAAGTTTAGTTGTTTCTGATATAACATCAAACAGGACATTCCATTTCATTTCTTTATGAATAAATGTTTCAACAATAATAGAATAAACCACAGCAACTGCTGCAGATTCAGTGGCAGTAAAATAACCGGTATAAATTCCCCCCAGTATAATAATAGGCATTAACAAAGCCCATACACCGTTTCTAAGTGACTTAAGAATATAATTAAGATTCCAACTGCTGTCACGATGTGAGAAATTTTGCATCATGGCATAACCAAGCATTAAGAGAGTTAATAGTAAAGCAGGACCCAAGCCTGCAATAAATAAATCCCCTATTGAAGTTTGTGTCATTATCCCATAGAGAATTAATGGAATGCTTGGTGGTACAACGATACCCAGTGTTCCTGCAGCACATAAGGCGCCCAGGGCAAAACTTTTTGGATAACCAGCGTCTATTAGTGCCGGGTACATGAGTGTTCCTATTGCAAGTAAGGTTACTGTTCCAGAACCAGAAACAGCAGCAAATGCAGCACATGAAAGAATGGTTGCGATGGCCAGACCACCCGGTATAGGGGCAGTCAGAGATTTCATTAGATCTATGAGTCTAGAAGCCATTCCTCCTCGAGACATTATATTTCCAGCAAGAATAAATAAGGGTATTGATAGGAGAATATCTTTGTTTGCTGCATCCCAAGCATCAACCACTATATTACTGATGACACCATCACCAAAAGCCCAATAGGCGTAAGCAGTTGCAGTGCCAAGAATTACGATAAGATTTTGTCTTAGTAAGAAAAGAACAATGACAATAACAGGTAATAAAAAAGCGGTCATTACGTTTCCTTTAAAAAGTTATCATCATTTATTGGGATAACAGGTCTTAAATTTGGATAGATTGTGTAAATTAAATGCCTTATTGATGCCATAAAAAAAGCTATTGGAATAATCGCTTGAAAAGGCCATATGGCTATTCTTAGAACTATTGATTGGACATCGTCATTAAATGTTTCAATAACCACTTGTGTAGCTACAATCGAGAACAATAAGCAAAATAAACACATCAATCCTTCTTGAAATCTCTCTAGAATAGGATTCCATGATACTGGTAACCAATGATCAGCAAATTTTGGCCTTAGGTGTGCAGCCTCTGATGAGGCCACACCTAATCCAAACATGACAACAAATAAGTTAGCATAAACACCTATTTGTCTAGACCAATGTAACCCTGTTCCACTTAGTTCTCTGATAGCAACATCGGCAAACATCACTACAATTAGAACTAAAAATGCAGTAAAGGTTATCCATTTTTCAATCAGGGTTAATTTGTTTAATATCTTTTTTGCGATCATATTAATCTGGGATAAATCATAAATCATTGTAAACTATGAGTTATAAAAATATGAAGAAATGAGGTGATTATGTCAGGTGTCCAAAATATCAATATCTCAGATGAAGCAAAAAACTTTCTCAATTCAAATCATCAACTCTTAATTGATGGAAATTGGGTTCAATCAAAGTCAGGTGAGAAAATTCCTGTCTATGATCCTGCCACAGAAGAATTATTAGCCGAAGTCGATTCAGGTAACGCTGAAGACGTAGATGCAGCTGTTATTTCTGCTAGGAAAGCATTGACGGGCGAATGGTCAAAAATCCCTTCACATGATCGAGCAAGCATTATTAATCGATTAGCCGACCAAATAGAATCTAAGTTTGATATTTTGTCTGAACTCGAAGTTTTAGATAATGGAATGCCACTACCATTAGCACAATATTCAATTGCAAGTCATGGAACCACGCTACTAAGGTATTACGCCAGCTGGGCTAATAAAATTCATGGTAGCACTATTCCAGTATCTCCAGGAGGGGTAATGAACGGTGAGTCTATTACTTATACTCGACGAGAACCAATTGGAGTTGTTGGTGCTATTATTCCTTGGAATTCCCCATTAATATTTGCAATTTTGAAATTAGCCCCAGCACTTGCTGCAGGATGTACTGTGGTATTGAAACCTGCAGAATTAACACCATTGACCGCTCTTTATTTAGGTGAGCTTATTCAGAATTCTGATATTCCTAAAGGCGTAGTGAATATAGTAACGGGGTACGGTGAAAGTGCAGGAGTAGCCTTAACAAAGCATCCTGATGTGGATAAGATTACTTTCACTGGTTCCACAGAAGTGGGAAAGAAAATTGTAGAAGCTTCCGTGGGTAATTTAAAGAAAGTCACTCTAGAATTGGGGGGTAAAAACCCAGTCGTTGTTTTCCCTGATGCTGATTTAGAAAAAGTAATTCCTGGAGCGGCTAGAGCTTGTTTCTTTCTTCAAGGGCAGAATTGCATGGCTGGCACAAGACTTTTTATTCATGAGGATATCTATGAAGCAGTTATTAACGGCGTTAAAGAAATGGCCGAAGCCTTTACAATTGGTCATGGACTTATACCCACGAATGATTTTGGTCCTTTGATTTCAGAAGTACAAAAAAATCGTGTCTTAGACTATATCCAGATTGGAAAAGAAGAAGGTGCTGATCTTATTACTGGTGGTAAATCAGTGGGCGATAAAGGCCATTTTGTGCAGCCAACAATCTTTGCAAATGTTCGAGGAGATATGAGAATAGCCAAAGAAGAAATATTTGGCCCAGTACTGTGTGCTGAATCATTTGGTGATGATGATTTTGAATCAATTGCTAAACGTGCTAATGGTACCAATTATGGGCTCTCAGGAAGTGTTTGGTCTCAAGACATATCAACTGCCCACAAAATGGCGATGTTAATTGATGCCGGTCAGGTTAGTATTAATTGCCATGCTGCAGTAGACCCTGCTATCCCATTTGGAGGAAATAAACAATCAGGATGGGGAAGAGAATTTGGTCAAGAAGGCTTGGATCCTTATCTTAAAACAAAAGCCACAACAGTTATTTTTTAATTTTTACCAAGACACCTCTTTACCAAAACGATCTAAGAACATTCCAGAATTTTTAGAGGTTATCTTTTCAAACATGTCTTGTTGTTTTTCAACACTCTCATCGGGTTGAATCTCTGCTTCCTCTCCTCCTAAATAAGTTTTACACCACCCGGGAGCTAAGGCTACAACTGAAAGATCTTTCCAATCAACTGACATGCCCTTTGAAATGATATTTAATGCCGCTTTACTGGCTCGATAGGAGTAAAATCCTCCAAAAGTATTTTGTTCGACAGAGCCTAAATCGCTGGACATCATAACCAATAGTTTTTTTTCACTTTGTGCAATATGGTCATGAAATGCTGTAGCCACTTTAAATGGAGAGAGTAGATTTACTTCTAAAATATTTCTCCATATTTCATAATCCATGTTATCAATTGTTTGATAAGCCATGGCTCCAGGCATACCTAATGGACCACTCGTCCCTGCATTATTGATTAAAATATCTATAGGAGTGTTTTTAAATTTTCTGCTGAGCTTATCAGTGTCTTGGTGATTGACTACATCAAGCTGTTCAATAATAAAATTATCCCCATATTCAGCACAAAGTTCTTGAAGCTTATTAGCTTTTTCAGGCTCTCTGGCGCAAGCAATAATTTTCCAACCTTTATGGGCATATTGCTTGACATGCTCGTATCCGAGACCCCTATTGGCACCTGTAACAAATACTGTGGGCATGTTATTCTCCTTTATAAGCTATTAATATAATGATCATAATATCAATAAATAAAATTTGATAATCATATATAAATGAGGAAATCAGATGTCACAACCTAAATATTTGTCGGCTTTGAGTGTGAATGAAAACCCAGAGACAAAACATTTAAAGCAAGAAACTCAAGACTATTTTGATGAATGCACTAAAAAACTTGGTTTTGTGCCTAATGTTTTACTTGCCTATGCTTATGATGAGTCAAAATTAGATCATTTTATGGGTTTTTATAATAACCTAATGGTTGATGATTCTGGTCTAACCAAACTAGAAAGAGAGATGATAGCTGTGGTGGTCTCTTCATATAACCGTTGTTACTATTGTATTGTGGCTCATGGTGCTGCAGTTCGTCATATGTCTAAGGACCCGGCACTGGGAGAGTTATTGTCGATGAATTACCGTGCTGCACAATTATCAGATCGACATCAATCAATGTTAGACTTTTCATGGAAACTATCAGAATCACCAGAAAAGATTATTGAAGCTGACAGACAGGTATTAAGAGATAATGGATTTAATGATCAGGATATTTGGGATATTTCAGCTGTGGCTTCATTTTATAATATGAGTAACAGAATGGCTTTAGCAATAGATCTTATGCCAAATACTGATTATCATTCAAAAGCTAGAGGATAAATTAATGGATAAAGAATTCACAAAAGAACTAATGGGTTACCTGATTGAGGTAGGCAGTACTATCGGATTGAGCCTTCTTCTTGCTCTAGCTATTCTTGTCATCGGGCGACAAATAGTAAAAATACTCATAAGAGTTATCTCTGTAGCATTAGAGAAATCAAAGACAGAAGACACAGTAAGGATTTTTGTAACTAATCTACTCAACACATTGTTGATGATTGTGGTTTTTATTGCTGCAATAAATCAGCTTGGGATAGAAACCACTTCAATTATTGCGATATTAGGTGCTGCTGGATTAGCTATCGGTCTAGCTCTGCAAGGTTCTTTAGCTAATTTTGCCGCGGGTATTTTAATAGTCGTTTATAGGCCTTATAAGGTTGGTGATTTTATAGAAGCAGGAAGCCATGCTGGAACAGTTAAGGATATTCAAATTTTCTCAACAGTCCTCACAACCCCAGATAATAAAATTGTCGTGGTGCCTAATGGCAGCATTATGAATGGAAGTATTGTTAATTATTCAGGTCAGGAAACTAGAAGGATCGATATCATAGCCAGTTGTGGTTATGAAGATGACATAGATAAGGTCAAAATTGTTTTAGAAGATGTCATTAATAATGAGTCGAGAATATTAAAGGATCCAAAGCCACAAATCGCTGTGTCAGAGTTAGCTGACAGTAGCGTTAACTTTATAGTCAGGCCATGGGTTAATTCTTCAGATGTTCTTGCAGTTAAGTATTCTCTTCTAGAGCAGATAAAAAAGAGCTTTGATAAAGAAGGTTTATCAATTCCATATCCACAAACAGATGTTCATATTCATAATAAGGAGGCATAACATTAAAGTTATGCCCCTTATTTTCTTAGATTAAGAAGCTGCTTTTACCCAAGTTTGAAATATTGGATCAGATGGAGCATCAAGCCCTGTCTCTTCTTTACAACGTTTTTTAAGTTCAGCAATATTTTCAAAACCTTTGTCAAACAATTTTGTTTTGCCCCTGGCTTTAGACATTTTTGCTCTTAATTTAGTTGTAGCGGCTTTGCTGACACTATAATCAGGTTTTACAATCACACCATAATTATCTTTAGCACCATTTCTTGTTAGCAATCCTGCTTCTACATCAAAAGCAACTCTTTCAGCAGGTCTCGTGAATGGATCTCCCCAACCGCCACCACCCCATGTGACATGATAAAGTGTGTCGCCTTCATGGACTTGGACCCTATCGCATTTTGAGGGAAGAACTTCAGTATCACCATTTTTTCGTACTAATGTTTTAGTACTTCTAGCACCTGGGTGTCCACCATTTACACCCCATGGATAAGTGAGCCATCGGTCATCATGTATGGACACATTACCTGGTTCTAAAAACTTATAAGTGGTTGCTAAAGCGTTTCCTCCACGATAGAAGCCTGCTCCTCCTGAATCAGGAACGGTATAGTATTCTTCTATTACTAAGGGGAAATAACTCTCAAGAAATTCGTTAGGCACATTGGTAAAGCTAGGCCATAGAGAGTGACCATCAGGACCATCTCCCATTGGCTTTGCAGGAACACCACCAAATCCAATCATATAGAGTTGATACCATTCACCATGTTTATCATAGCCTGAATACATTAAATGTGGACTGTCCGAGAATCCTGCTGCACAGAGGAAGTCAGGAGCCCCCTGTCCTAATAAGCCACCAAGTACATCAAATATTCTTCCTAATGCATGAGTTCTGCATGAAAGAGCTGCAGGATATTTTGGTTTTAATATACTGCCGTCTGGGATTCTTACTTCCATGAGGTCATAAAAACCATCATTAAACATAATTGCAGGGTCAAACACCATGATCATATATACGCCACAAAACATTTTAAACATCTCTTCATTTAGGAAGAAATTAATTGAACTGGTTGACTGAGGATCGGTTCCTTCAAAATCAAAAATAACTTTATCGCCTTGTCTCCACATAGCACATTTGATTTTGTAAGGACCCATTTCCAAGCCATCATCACAAATGTAGTCTTCAAAGTATTGTTTTTGAGTGGGTACTGTTGTTTTAATCAGTTTGGCCATCGCTTTTTTGTTACGATCTAGAAGTTCTTCTAATGCAGAGTAATAAACGTTATCACCGAATCTTTCTGCTGCTTCAATAACTCTTTTTTCCGCTGTTCTAATTGACGCTACAATGGCATTAAAATCACTTCTATTCCATTGAGGTAATCTGCAGTTATGCAATATTAGTTCAAGCATATCTTTCTGAAGCACATCTTTTTTGTAAATTTTTGTTGGCGGTATTCTAATGCCTTCTTCAAAAATCTCTGTTGCATCTGTCGGTAAGCTTCCGGGGACTTTTCCACCCACATCAGTCATATGACCAAACATAGCAGCATAACTGATCAGTCTTCCATCTTTAAAAATGGGCCTAAGAAGAAGCCAATCATTATTATGACTGACCGCACCATTACAAGAATAAGGATCGCTGGTAAGGAACATATCACCTTCTTCAATAGTCCCCTCAAAAGCTTCTTTAAAGCCATGAATAAAGCTACCAAATTGGCCCACGACCATTTTACCTTCAAGATTGGCAATCATTGGGAACTCATCACCCTGTTCTCTTATTCCTGGGGACATAGCAGTTCTGAATAACACTGCATCCATTTCCCATCTGGCTGAGAACATAGCATTTTCTATTACATCGAGTGTAATTGGATCGAGCTTAACTTTCTTAAATGGCTTGTTGTTTGATTGGACTAATTGTGCTGTCATGTTTTACTCTCCTTCAGAATCTGGATTAATTAAAATGTTACCTAATTTATCGACTTTGCCATTATGGCCAGATAGGATCAATGTGGTTGAATCCATTTCTATGATAACCGCTGGTCCTTGAATAACATTTCCCTGTTTTAATAGTGATCGATCATAAATTGTTGCTTTTTGATTCTTTCCTTCCATAAAGACAACTGCTTGATCATCAATCATAGATTTTTTTGTGGGTGTCTTGCCTCCTCTAGGTACAGAAGGTGCTGTTACGCTGAGTGCCTTATCTTTAACAACAGCTCTTAGATTAACCAGTTCTTTTTCTGCATCTAAAGAGAAAGTAAAGAGTTGTTCATGTTGAACATCGAATTTATCTCCGATAGCACTAAGTCCTTTCTTTTTGAGATCCGATAACTCAAAGTCTACTGTGATAGTAAGACCTTGACCATGATATCTGATATCAACTTGAAAAGAGGTTGTTCTATTTTTTTTAGGAGAACCATCTGCATCAAGTGTTTTAGATGCTTTTTTTTCAAGATCAGTAAATATTTTAGTTACTTCTTGTTTATTAGTGTCTTTAAATCTTCTAATGAACGACATTGATGATTCATCTTGTATGTTGGTTGTTACATCACCATAAGCACATAATACTCCAGGACCGGGGGGAATTATAACTGGCCATGAATTAATCAACTTACCCAAAGCATTAGCATGTAAAGGTCCGGCTCCACCAAATCCAATTAAAGCAAAGTCTCTTGGGTCATAACCTTTTTCTACAGAAACTAATCTTAGGGCACCATACATATTTTCGTTAACAATATCGATGATTCCGGCTGCTGCTTTATTGACTGAAAGACCTAATGCTGTGGCAACAGATTTAACAGAATTTTGTGCCAAATCTTTTCTGATTTTCCATTCTGAATCACCGCCAAGTTCCACTATTTCTGATGGTATATAACCAAGAACAACATTAGCATCCATTACTGTTGGTTCTGTTCCACCTTTATTATAAGCTGCAGGCCCAGGTTCAGCGCCTGCACTTTGCGGCCCTACTCTTAAGGCTCCAGTTAGTTCAGGGACATGTGCAATAGATCCTCCACCAGCTCCAACTGTTCTTACATCAACAGATGAGGCACGTACAGTTACATCGCCCACTGATGTTTCTCTACTTTGTTCCGCGATTCCATCTTTGACCAGTGATACATCGGTAGATGTTCCACCCATATCAAATGTGAGAAGGTTCTTATAACCTGCTTGTTTAGCAATCCAAATAGCACCAGAAACACCTCCTGCAGGTCCACTCATTAAAAGATTTACGGGTGAGTCTGAAGCTGCTTTGGCAGATGCTAATCCACCGTCTGATCTTAGAATCTGTAGCTTGATGTCTTTTCTCATTTTCTTCAAACCAGTTTGAAGATTTTTAACGTACTCAGCTACTTTTGGTCTGACATATGAGTTAGCTACAGTCGTTATTGTTCTTTCATACTCCTGCATTTCTGGAACGACTTCTGAGGAAAGAGAAACAGGAATCTTAGGCAATAATTTCTTCTTCCTTATTTGTGACCTAATTTCTTTTTCATGTTGATCATTAGCGTATGAATTAATTAATGAGACTGTTATTGCTTCAACACCTTTTTTCGATAATTCCTTAATATCTTTAGCCAATTGACCTTTCTTAAGTTTTGAAAGCACTTCACCTTTTGCAGACATTCTTTCATCAGCTTCAATAGTTAGAGCTAATGGTGCTAAAGGATCACTTTTATTATAGATAACCCAACCACCCAATCCACCTGGTACAAAAGATCTTGCGATCTGAAGAACCTGGCGATAGCCTTTTGTTGTAATCAGGCCTACTTTTGCACCTGTGCCAGTAAGAATAGTATTCGTTGCTACTGTGGTGCCATGCATTACTGAGGTAATGTCTGAGGGATCTACATTGGCGATTGAACAGACTTTAGTAATACCATTAAAAACTCCAATCGATGAATCTTCCGGGGTACTGGGTACTTTTGCAGTATGAAGGTCCCCTGATTTTTCATTTACAAGTAGAAGGTCAGTGAAAGTTCCTCCTACATCAACACCTAATCGATAGTTCATAATAACTCCTAATTTTTTATTTACATTTAGAAAGAAAGAATAGGTCTAAAATTTCTTTCAAATGATTCTTGATTCCTTACTAATTTTTAAAATCATTTTTAATTAAAAACTTGACTGCTAATAATACTTTTATTGCATATTAATTTCAGCATTTTCTGGAAAAATCCCAGCCTTTGGAACCATTGCAGGTACTGACCTACCTAGTTGATGTTCTAACCAATCCGAGGTTTTTACAATTTCTTTTAAGTTTACTCCAGTCTCAATACCCGATCGATCCAACATATAAAGAAGATCATCTGTTGGGATATTGCCTGTGGCTTTAGGGGCGAAAGGGCATCCACCAATGCCTCCTGTTGAAGCATCAATGATACTCACCCCAGCTTCGATTGCTGCTGCTGCATTAGCTAATCCTGTGTTTCTTGTATTATGAAGATGAGTTCTCAGAGGTATTGTTGGAGTTAAATCTTTAATTAGTGAAAAGGTTGTTTTGATTTGATTGGGTACAGCTACCCCTACACTATCAGCTAAACCTAGAACGTCAGGCTCCCCTTTTAAAATTTGTTCAGCAATTGAAGCTATGTGTTCAGGATCAACTTCTCCCTCATAAGGACAACCAAAGGAACAAGCAATTACTACACTTGTTCTGATACCAGCAGATTTAGCTAATGATGAAATATCAAGCCAATTATCAATGGATTGTTGTGTGACCACGTTTTGGTTTTTCATGTTGTATGTGTCGGTACTTACAATGACCATACCCACCTCATCAATACCGCAATCTCTGGCTCTTTCAAAACCTCTCTGGTTCATTATCAAACCAATATAGGTTACATCATCTCTATCTGGAAGGCTCTCTACAAGCTTTTCGGCATCTGCCATCTGAGGGACTTTTTTAGGGTGGACAAAACTAGTGACCTCAATATTTTTTATTCCAGCATTAATGGTTCTAGTAATAAATTCTTTTTTAATCTCTGTGGGTAGAATCTCAGGCTCACTTTGCAAACCATCTCTAGGGCCCACCTCAAGAATTGATATTTTAGACACGTATAATACTCCCACAATTGATTTTTTATTTGTGATCAAGTGTAACAAATATTGTAATATTCTCTATCTTTTGAATTAATAGCACATATGAATATAGGACGAATTTCAGCTGTAACTGTTCCCAGCCCGGATTTATCAAATACGGCAGAGCTGTATACTCAATTTTTAGGTTATCGAATAGTTGACAGAGGCAAGATTACTAAAGAAGAAGCAGTTCATTGGAACGCTGAAAATATTGAGGGCTCAAACTACATAATTTTACAACCCGAAAATTCTGATGATTTTTCTTTTAGGTTCATTGAACAAGATATTCAAAATGACTATATCCCATTTAAAAGCCCCGGATGGAATGCAGCTGAACTAATTGTTAAGGATGTTGATGATTTAGCAGAAAAGCTTTTCTACTCAGAATTTGAAATCATAGGCCCACCAGCGGATCTATCTTTTACAGACCAAATTCGTGCTATGCAGGTCATAGGTCCATCTAAGGAGATTCTTTATTTGACTCAGTTTAAATCTAAGTTACAAGAGTTTGATAGTCCTGAAGCTCGATGTGATGTTGATCAAACATTTATTGTGATCTTAGCTGGTCAATCGATGGACCAGATGCAAACATTTTATTGTGATGCCTTTAATTTAGAAAAAGCACCAGTTATGGATTCACGCATTCGAGCTATTTCAAGAGCATTTGGCAAACCCGAGAACACACAATATAAATCATCAGCTATTCCAATAAAAGATCAATCCTTGATTGAAATAGACGAGTTACCTAAAGGGTCAGAAAGGAGATTAGGTGAGCCAGGGTATCTACTGCCAGGGATATCTATTGTTAGTTTTCTCTATTATCAAAGTGAGATAAACAATTCTGATACCTACAGATGTAATTTGCCTAATCAAAAAAATAAAAAATGTAGTGTGCTCCATGGCCAAAATCAAGAGATTATCGAGCTTATTCATCAATAATAAAACTTCTTTTAAGAAACTAATTTTTGTGCTTTTGAGTTGTTTTAATATAGACTTATATACAACTTTTAGATTACTGGAGAAATATGATGAAAGTAAACAAATTGGCTGTGTTTTTAATTGGTGGTTTATTTGCAATAGCACTTAATATCAACGTCTGGGCACAAAACTCAGGGACTTTAGAAGAAATTGTTGTTACAGCTCAAAAAAGATCTGAATCTTTGCAAGAAGTACCTATTTCAATCGCAGTTTTTTCTGAAGACGATATAGAGCGATTTAATATCAGTAATACCATTGATCTGGTAAAAAACATTCCAGGGATGACCGGTGTTACTAATGTTGGTTTGCCTCAAGCTGCCGCTTATTTTATTAGAGGTATTGGCCAGGATGAATCAGTGGCTACACTTGATCCGGCTGTAGGAACCTTTGTCGATGGTGTTTTTGTTTCTCGGCAAATTGCAAATAATTCTCGACTGTATGATATTGAGAGCGTTGAAGTCTTAAAAGGCCCACAAGGGACTCTTTATGGTCGGAATACGACTGGTGGGGCTGTAAGAATTATTACGAAAAAACCCACAGAACAGACAGAAGGATTTATTGATATTGCTTACGGCGAATACAACACAATAGAAATGTCAGGAAAAATTAACTTTGCATTAACAGATAAGGTTTTTACAAAAATTACCACATTCTATATTGATCAAGGTGACGGGTTTCTTTACAACGTAACTCTAAAAAAAGATCAATGGAAAAGAGATGCTAATGGAGCTCGAGCTCAAATTCTCTATGTTCCAAATGATCGCACTGAATTTTTATTTACTGCTGAATATTCTAGCGATGACACTGGTGGCGCAGTAGGTGCTAACAAGTTGAGTGCGTGTTGTGGTGATGACTTATTTGTGGTTGAAAGCGGGCTTGCAAATACCTGGGCTAGTACTCAGTTAATGGCACTTAGTATGAAGGCAACGATTGAGTTTGATAATTTTCAAATGGAATTGATTGCTGCTGATCGAGATTTAGAGCATAGCTTTAACAATGACTATTCAGATCAACCTACTCCTGCGTATTCAATCCCTAATCTAAGTGATCATATTCAAAAAAGTGTTGAATTAAACTTTACTGGGTCACTTGATGGAGCAAATTATCCTGGTATTCATTGGGCTGCAGGCGCGTCTTATTATGATGATGATAACGCAGTTGTGTTTGGTGATGCTCTATTCTTATTCGGTGGTGCGGTAGCCGGTACTTTTATGCGAGATCTGACTAATGTTACTGAAGCAAGAGCAGTTTATGCTGATATTTCTGTTGATCTAGGCGGTGGTTGGGGCTTAACTGCTGGTGGTCGATATACTAAGGATGAGAGAAAAGTAAACGTTGAACAATTTCTTGATCTTAATGGCGTACCTTGGGAAGCTAGAGACCAATCTAATTTTATGGATCGAAGTGCATGGTTATCAACAGCAGCTATAGGTCAACCGTTTGACAATGCGACTCTTGAAGCTCTAGGGACTAAAACTACAATTGATACTAATGAGTTTACCAGTCGAGTTGTTCTGGATTTCCAATACACTGATGACATCATGTTGTATGCCAGTATTGCCGACAGCTTTAAAGGTGGCGGATGGGCTTCTCGTGTAACTGCTGCTGCTGATTTTAAAGCTCTTAAACCTGAATTTGTTGATAATTTTGAAATGGGTGTGAAGAGTGAATGGAATGACGGCAAAATAAGAGTTAATCTAACTTACTTTAGTGCTAACTACACTGATCTTCAAATTACAGCGATTGATCAAGCAACTGGTGCATTTGTTTACTCAAATAAAGCCGATGCTAAGGTTGATGGAATTGAGGGTGAATTTCTCTATGCAATTCGTGACGACCTTACTCTATTCGCTAATATTGCAACACTAGAGGGACGTTACACGGATCTTAAACCAGGTGCCGAAGGAATTGCCGAGAAAGACCTTAAAAGAACCCCTGATTTCTCTTACAGATACGGTATTCTTTATGATCTAGCTGTGTCTAATGGAGAACTTAGTTTGACTGCTGTTTTAAACAGGGAAGATGATTATTACAGCAACCAAAATAACACTCCTGCTGGCTTTAGACCTGCTGTTGGTAAATTAGATCTTAATGTAACTTATCGTCCAAATGACGGCAATTGGAGAGTTATTGGTGGGTGTTCAAATTGCTCTGATGAAAGGAACGCTAATTCCACATTAGATTTTGGTACCCTTGGTTTTGTAACTCAATTCCAGGATATGCCAAGATTGATTAGAATTTCATACCGATATGATTTCTAAATAATCAATTTAGATAATTGTTAATATAAAGGCCGGTAGAAATACCGGCCTTTTTTTTAAAGACACAAGAGATGGCAATGATAGGTCAAGTAGATTTATTTTCGGTGTTCCTGCTTATTATAATTTCAGCATCAATTGCTGGTGTTTTAGCAGGACTTCTTGGTGTAGGCGGAGGAATTATAATTGTTCCCCTGCTCTACTATGTAATGAACTTATTAGAATACGATCAATCAATTATTATGCACACAGCAGTTGGCACATCTTTATTTATTATAATTCCCACAAGTATTCGTTCATCGATAGAACATAGAATCCGAGGATCATTTGATAAAAAAGTTTTCAAGTCGTGGATAGTTCCAATTGCAGTAGGGTCTGTCTTGGGTAGTGTAGCGGCCAGCTACTCTTCATTTAAAGTTTTAACACTTCTATTTGCCGGCATCGCATCCTTTGTTTCAATACAAATGTTTATAGGAACTAAAACCAAGGAACAAAATATAAATATCCCTAAGTCTTTATTTCAAATTTCTCCTTTGTTTATAGGACTTCTTTCAGCAATGATGGGTATTGGCGGCGGCACTTTAAGTGTGCCGATTATAAATTACTCTGGTATTGACATAAAAAAAGCTGTGGGAACATCTGCGGCAATAGGTATGGTGATTGCTATCCCAGGATCATTGGGATTTATGCTAGGCGGGCTTAATCAGTCTGAATTACTTCCACCATTTTCAATTGGTTATGTGAATTGGTTAGCATTTCTTTTGATTGTGCCAATTACATTAATCACAGTTCCTTATGGTGTCAAATTAGCTCATCGATCTTCCCAAAAAGGGTTGAGGAAACTATTTGGGATTTTTCTAGGGCTTACGGCTTTAAAAATGTTTAGTGACTTAATTTAGCAATTAAAAAGACAAAGCCTGAGATTCATTGCTAGCTAAAAGCTCTATAAGAGCCTTTTTTTGATTTTCTAGCATAGTGACTCGTTGAACTTCTTTGTCTAAGAATTTTTGCCAATTAGCCACAGTTTTCAATGATGACGGTATAGAGCATGAAATAATTTTACCCTCGATCTCTTTATTCATTTCTCTAAACGCTTTTTGGGTTTCTAAGGTAACCAGAAGTTCTTGAAGTTCTAGATTCTCTGATGCAGCACACTCTTTAAGAGCTTCTTCGTTTCTATAATCTGCATCAACTTTTGCATTAGCAAAAGCTTGTTTAGCATCATCATACAATGCCTCTTCAAACTGGCACATTCCAAGAGTAATATATGACTCGTCCAATCTTTTTAGATCACCTTTTTTTATAGCAGTTTGTGCCGCGCCAATACAGTCTTTGAAATTAGCCATATTTGAAAGAGAGCGTGCTAACCTAATATCTAGTTCACCGTCATCTGATAGCTTGGCTGCTTCCCTCAAAGCAAATATTGCTTTTTCATCATACTGAGCTAAAAACCACGCTTGAGCTAGGAGTTTCCAGTTTTTCTCTTCTTTATCAACTTTACCTTCATCGATTGCTTTTTGAAGGATTCTTGCAGCTTCATAAGGAGCTTCAACAGACAAATAGAGTTGAGCCATTTGAACAAATTCAGAACTCTTTTCTAAGAAACCTTCATGATAGGCTGTTTGGTATGCCGCCATTTGTTCTTTTTCTTGTTTATCTTGCCCATAAAATGCTGAAAGTTGTGTCCAATATTCTTTTTTTGACCATTCAATGACTAGTCTTTGAAGCACTGTTTTCACATTATCCATTTGTTCAAGCTCGAAATAAGCTGCACGCAGGAGTAGCCACCAGTTTTCTTTTGTAGGACCTATAGCAAGATTTTTTGCATCTACCTCGACACTTTTTATAGCGTCTTCTATCTCAACGTATTTTTCACTGCTTGTTCTAATACTCGTTAAGTCTTCTTTGAGTTTTATTTTTATTTGTGATGCTAGCGAAATGTAGTCAACTTGATCCCTATCATATTTAACCCTATATTTGCTGGCTACTTCAGTAATGTTCCTTTGTCTTTGCTCAAGTCTAAATGCATTTGCTTCTTCAGCGATAGAGATGGCTTTATTGATGATTGGTATCATTTCTTTATATTGTTTTTGTTGATACATTGCAGACCCTTTAAGAACGTATAAATCAGTTCTATTTGGCTGGTCTATAAGTAATGAATCAACTGCTGTGATAGCACTAGGCCAATCTTCAATCTGAAAGTAGAGTTGTGCAATTGTAAACTTTGATGATTCAATTAGACCGTCAGGAACATTAGGATCTTCGGCAACTTTTTTATAGAAGGTAATAGCACCTTTTAAATCACCATTAAGATAACGGACATAGGCAAAAAAATAATTTACCTGTCCTCTTTCATAAGGTGATAATTTTTTAAATCCAAGAATATCATTTAGTATAGCCAGACCTTCATCAAGTTTTTCATCCTCTATGAGTTCTTGTGCTTCGCCAAGTTTCTTAGCAACTTTCTCAGACATTGAGCCAGTCTTTTTTGTTTTTCTTTGACTATTATCTTCTTGTGACTGTGCTGTCATGAAGCCAATAGAATGATGACTAACATCAAGTCCAGTTAACAGAACTGCGATAAGGGTAATAAATATAAATCTTGATTTCATTTTATCTTTCTAATTCAAATGTAATTTTATGCTGCACACCAGGAACATCAATGGGAGTTCCATTAATCACTCTTGGTTTATACTTAAATTTTGCTGATGCTTTAAGTGAAGCGCTTGCAAATAAACTGCTGGTGCACTCAACTACCTTACCGTTAGCAGTTGTGCCATTTCTGGTAACTGTGTATTCGACTATACACCAGCCTTCAATACCTCTAGATAAAGCTCTATTAGGGTAAATTGGTGCAACCTTTACAATGGGAAGGTATTCGCCTTCTCCAGCATTAAACCCCCCTATCCCTGCTCCTACTCCAACATTTGTATCCACAGCGCCTATATTGACTGTTTCTGCAGAAGTATCAATATCATCTAATTGTTGAGGTGTATCAGGTGGAGGTTCTTCTGGTTCGGGTGGCTTTTTTGGTTTTGCATTTTTTAAATCTAAATCCTCGTCTTTCTTTATACGGACAAAATCAACAAATCTACCTTCATATTTAGAGGTAATGGCACCTTTACCTGTGGCAATTAGAACTTGCATTAACCAAAGAATAGAAAAGGTAGTAAACACCGATACTATCGCAGCAACAGCTAAGCGTTTTATAGGGTCTTCTATACCCAGGTAACTTTTAATTTGTTGAGTTGTTTCAGACATAATAGTTAATTAGAGTTAGTCACCGGGTTCCGCAGCAATTGAAACGTTGAATACCCCTGCTTGTCTGGCAGCGTCCATAACCAAGACGACTGTTTCATGAAATGCTTTTTTATCTGCTTGAATTACGACTGACCCTTCAGGGTTTTCAGCATGGAGTCTTTCTATATTTGGTCTTACTGCTCTTGGATCTATGCGTCTTCTATTAATCCAGATTTCATTACTCGATCCTATTGCAACCAAAATATTAGCATTTTCCTTTTTGACTGCAGTTGGTGCATCAGGTCTATTAACATCTAATCCTGATTCTTTAATAAAAGAGGCAGTTACGATAAAGAAAATCAGCATGATAAAGACTACATCAAGCATCGGTGTTAAGTTAATTTCTGCTTCTTCTTCTGGAGCTGCTTGAAATAAATTTTTTCTCATTATTCTTTCCTCTTAATTAATTAGTGATCCATTCCTAATGTTTCTTCAAGATCCTCAATTTCTGAAGTTGCTTTTTCAGTCAATATAGTTACAAGAAACACTCCTGAAAGTGCTCCAACCATTCCTGCCATTGTTGGAATCGTTGCTTTAGATACTCCTGAAGCCATGGATCTTGCATTACCTGATCCAGAAACTGCCATTACATCAAATACCTCGATCATACCTGTGACTGTTCCCATTAGTCCTAGAAGTGGGCACAGTGCAACAAGTGTTTTAATAATCGGAATAAATTTATTAGCAGACATACTGAATTCAGAGATTAATTTCTCTCGAATGGCTTCTGAATTCCAAGATTTTTTATCGTTTCTAGAATGCCATAAGGATTGAGTGCTTGATTTCAATGTTTTAAGTTCAGTTTGGAAAAAAGCAAGACGTTCGAGAATCAGCATCCACATTAAGAATATCACTATTGCTATAAGATTTAGCACTTGTCCTCCCATTTCAAGGAAGTCCCTTACTGCGATTATTATATCACTCATTCTTCAATCCTTCGTTTAGTAAAGATTAACCCGATGATTTTTCTGAATGATTAGCAATAATTCCTGCTGCCTGTTCTTGTATTACCTGAGTTACTCTTCTGCTTCTTCCGCTTACAATAGTATGAAGAAGTGTTGTCGGAATGGCTACTGTCAAACCTAATACAGTTGTTACAAGTGCTTGAGAAATACCGCCAGCCATTAGCTTAGGATCACCAGTTCCATACAAGGTAATAGCTTGGAAGGTTTTAATCATACCTGTCACTGTTCCTAGAAGCCCCATGAGTGGTGCCACAACTGAGATTACTTTAATGATGAGTAGTCCTTTGTTAAGTTCTGGAGTTTCTTTAAACACAGCTTCTGCTAATTTAAGTTCTAAGGTGTCTGTATCCACAGTCTTATTTTTTTCATACACACCAAGTACACGACCAAGAGGATTATCATCACTGATAGAGCTAGATTTTAGTTGAGCAGTCACTTTCTTGTCCGCCGCTTGTAGTACATACCATCTGTGTCCTGCAATACTAACCCCGAATAGGCCTAGCAGTATTACCAAGTAACCAACTATTCCACCTTGTTGAACTCTTTCAACTAGGTTAGGTCTGCCTACCAATGATGCAAGTACACCGCCTAGTGTTGGATCTAACCCAAAAGCAATTTTGTTATCAGATCCACTAAATAAATCAGAGGTGCTGCTAACGTATCTTCTGCCTTCTGGTTGTCTTGGTATTTCGGTTACATTTCCTGTTTCAGGAGAATAGTTGAGATATTTGCCATCAGCAACAATATTAAATAAACCCACCCTAGCGACCTCTATTGCAACTTTTGCTCCGTTTGTATCAATTACATCTGTTGTGAATTTTACGACTTTACCTGCCTCAGTCATTTCTCTTTGAAGTTCAAACCAAAGTCTTTCAATTTCTTCAATTGATGGAAGTTTAGAGTTGCTTCCGATTTTTTTAGCTAGATTTTCTAAGAAAGCTGATCGATCTGGGTACTGAACATTTGTAAGTGAATTATCAAATCGAGTTCTAGCGTCACCCGCTACTTGCTGCATAACTCCAAAAAGTTCTTTAAGAGCTCCTAGTCTTTCGTTAAGTGTTTCTTGAAGATCATTATTAACTGCTTCATTTTTCTCAAAAAGAGCTTCTAGTTGTGTACTTCTAATTTCTTCGTTGACTTTATTTGTTTCAGCATCAGCAAGAAGTGTTTCTTGTTGATCTCTTTTTTGTCTGAATTCAGCCTCTCTTTTTTGATTTTCTAGATTGTCATTAATTTTTCCTTGCTGAACCCTATCCAAAAGACCATCAATGGTTGTAGCTGATTGTTGAGAGTAAGCTGGTAATGCAATAAAACAAATAACAGCAAGAAGTATTTTGATATTTTTCATTATATTGCCTCCGCTGAATCTACAGGCAGAATAACTAAATCAGGTGCAACCTGCTTCTTAGCTATCCTCAAGCCAGCTTTAATTTCATTACGGTTATTACTAGCATCTTGCCATGACCGTAATTTTTGATTCCAAACTCCAGATACTTGTCCATCAACTGATTGGTACAGAAAAGAAATTCTTCCAATTCTAAGAAAATCTAGTTCAAGGGTTTTGCCGTCTACATCTAAAGTGTCTTTATAGGTTTCAATGGTTTTACCGTAATCATTTTCAATTTGATAAGCTTCTGTGACTTTCCTAAATTTTTCTGCAACTGTGACATCTTCTCTTTGCATTAATTCTTCAAGGAAGTCGACCCTTTTAGTTCTTTCGTCCATTAAAAAAGGAACATCAAGTTTGACGAACTGATCTAAGGATTCAATCATCTGGGTCATTACAGGGACAATTTGTCTGTTAATTTGTGAAGCAACGATAATTGATGTTTCTAAATCAACCTTAACTCTAGCTTGATTTTCTATCTGAAGCTCTAATAACTGATTGTAAATCTCAAGACCATTTATTTCTTTCAAAGCAGCCCTGTATTTATCTTCCATTTTTCTTGTTTGTTCTGCTACTTTTTCAACTCTTTGTTGTGATTCTTGAGCAAGTAAAGTTCTTTCATTTTGACCATTGAGAACTTGACTTAAAGTTTCAGCAGGAAGAATCATCGGCAGTGTAATTAGTATTACTCCACCCATTAGAATCTTGCCAGTTAATCTATGAAAATTTTTCATATACAATCCCCTAAGATGTTATAGATTATATTTAAAGCTATCCCTAGCCTATTGCAGCATCTGATAATAGCATAATCAAAAAATACTCCAAGGGTTAAATAATCAAGAAAGTATAAAAAAATTAACTTAATTCCACTGTTTTTTTTTGACTTTAATGATTAAGATTAGTGTCCAAAATAATTATTTATTTAATAAATGTTGACAAAAACACACACTTCTACGAAGATTTGCCACATGAATAGAAAAAACAACGATCAATTTAGAGGGAAAAAGTCACTCTATTTAGCTCTAGAGCTACTAATTCTGCTAGAAATAGATGCTAGTGGGGCTAACTTATAGATTTTTATAAAAGTTTAATTTAAAAGAGCCCCGCAGAAAAGCGGGGTTTTTTTTTAACAAGATCTGACTTAGGAGAAAAATAATGCAGATATATTATGACAGAGATGCTGACCTAGAAATAATTAAAAATAAAAACGTGGTAATTGTAGGTTATGGCTCTCAAGGACATGCTCATGCAAACAACTTAAAAGATTCAGGAGGTAATGTCACTGTAGCTCTTAGAAGAGATTCATCCTCATGGGTTAAAGCTGAGACAGCAGGCTTAGAGGTTAAAGAAGTAAGTGAGGCAGTCAAAGATGCTGATATGGTGATGATCTTGATTCCTGATGAATTACAATCTGATACATATAAGAATGAGATTGAGAGCAATATAAAAGAAGGTGCTATTTTAGCCTTTGCACATGGGTTTAATATTCATTTTGAAATGATAGTTCCTCGAACAGATCTGGATGTAATAATGATTGCACCCAAAGGCCCAGGACATACTGTTAGATCACAATATGAATCAGGAGCAGGAGTTCCGTGTTTATTGGCAGTTCATAAAGATATTTCAGGTAATGCTAGACCACTGGGTCTTTCCTATGCGTGTGCAATCGGTTCAGGAAGAGCGGGAGTTATTGAAACAAACTTTAAAGATGAAACAGAAACCGATCTATTTGGTGAACAAGCTGTGTTATGTGGTGGTCTCACTTCATTAATACAAACTGGATATGAGGTTCTGGTTGAGAACGGATACCCTCCTGAAATGGCTTATTTTGAATGTCTTCATGAAGTAAAACTCATTGTAGATTTAATTTATGAAGGTGGATTACAAAATATGAGATATAGCATTTCAAATACAGCTGAATATGGAGATTATGTTAGTGGTCCTAAAGTTATAAATGCAGATACAAAACAGGTTATGCAATCTATTTTAAATAGAATCCAATCAGGTGATTTTGCTCAAGAATTTATGGATGATTCTCGTAAAAGTAATCTTGGGAAAGGTGGACCAATGATGCAAAAATTTAGAAAAGAAGCAGCTAATCATTCTATTGAAGAAGTTGGACAAGAGTTAAGGTCAATGATGCCATGGATAGAGACAAATAAAATAGTTGATAAATCTAAGAACTAAAAGCAGGTAATTCATTATGAATAAATCAAAAGAGATAATTATATTTGATACAACTTTGAGAGACGGTGAACAGGCTCCAGGGTGCAGTATGACTTTGGGCGAGAAGTTAAAAATTGCACATGCACTAAAAGAATTGAATGTGAATGTTATAGAAGCAGGTTTTGCAGCAGCATCTCCAGGTGATTTTGAATCAGTTAAAGCAATTGCAAGTGAAATTGAAGGTCCAACTATATGTTCCCTAGCTCGTTGTAATGAGGGAGATATAGAAAAGGCTCAACAAGCATTAGAACTAAGTCCTAATAAAAGAATCCATGTATTTGTTGCAACCAGTGAGATACATCTTAAACATAAATTGAATATGGCTAAAGATGAAGTTATCAAGGCAGCTTATAATGGTGTAAAAATGGCTAAAGAGTATTGCGAGAATGTTGAGTTTTCACCTGAAGATGCTTCAAGAACTGATCATGATTTTTTAACTGAGGTTGTTAATGCAGCAATTGAAGCTGGAGCCACAACGATTAATATCCCTGATACAGTTGGTTACACCATACCTTATGAATTTGGCGAATTGTTTAAACATCTAATCACTAATTGTAATAATGCTGAAGATGTGATTTTTAGTGTCCATTGTCATGATGATCTTGGCTTATCAGTTGCTAATAGTTTGGCCGCATTAGAATCTGGTGCTCAACAAGTAGAATGTACTATCAATGGCATTGGTGAACGAGCTGGGAATACTTCACTTGAAGAAGTTTGTATGGCAATCAAAACAAGGAAAGAGTATTTTGATTTTTACACATCAATTGACAGTACGAAGCTTTATCCGACAAGTAGATTAGTATCAACTATTACTGGCATGCATGTGCCAAGAAACAAAGCTATTGTTGGAGATAATGCTTTTTCCCATGAAGCAGGCATTCATCAGCATGGGATGTTGAGACACGCTTCAACTTATGAAATTATGAAACCACAGGATGTGGGCATCGGCCGTTCAAATCTAGTATTGGGTAAACACAGTGGAAGACATGCATTTCTCGACAGAGTAAAAGAGTTAGGTTATGAATTAGGCAATGAAGACTTAAACCCTGCATTTCAGGAGTTTAAGAAACTTGCAGATAGAAAAAAAGATATATTTGATAGTGATATAGAGGCAATTGTTCTTAGTGCAGACGGGGGAACATTAAGCACCTGGGAACTTATTGATTTAGAAACATCATCAGGATCTTCTTGGGGTGCTCATGCAGAGTTAAAACTTAAACATTTTGATGGCTCTACACATGAAGTATCAACAAAGGAGCAACCTTCTAGTGGACCAATTGAATCAGTTTTTAATGCCATTGAGGAAATAACCGGATACAATCTTGAATTAACCAACTTTGAGATCCATAGTGTTAGTGTCGGCGAAGACGCACAAGGTGAAGTTACTGTTACTGTGAGCTATGAAGGACAAGACTTTAGAGGGCATGGGATTAGTACAGATATAATAGAGTCAGGCGCTTTAGCTTATCTCGAAGTTATAAACAGAATAGAAAGAAATAGAAATAGACATTAGAGGAAGATATGCCGCTAAAACCAACCAAACACATCTGGTTTAATAACAAGCTTGTTCCTTGGGAGGAAGCTCAAATCCATGTTTTAAGTTATGCATTGCATTACGGTGCAGCAGTATTTGAGGGGATCAGAGCTTACTCTACAAATAACGGTACTAGGATCTTTAGATTGGAAGATCATATTAAGCGATTATTTAATTCTGCAAAAATATACAGGATGAATATGGCGTTTGATTTAAACCAAATAATGGATGCATGTCGAACTGTTGTTGTTTCAAATGAATTAAACAATGGCGCATATATTCGACCGATTGCTTTTAGAGGATACCATGATCTTGGTTTGCATGCGTCTCTAGATGATGACATAGAGGTGGTTGTTGCAGCATGGGAATGGGGAGCCTATCTCGGAAAAGAAGGTTTAGAGAGTGGCGTAGATGTATGTGTTTCTTCTTGGAATAAAATTGCACCCAATACTATACCGGTTATGGCGAAAGCATCAGGCAACTATTTATCTGCAACACTTGTTGCTATTGAAGCCAAGCAAAATGGTTTTGACGAAGGGATTTGTTTAGATTCAAATGGAATGGTTAGCGAAGGAGCTGGAGAAAATATTTTTATTGTTAAGGACAATGCAATCTTTACCCCTCCCCTCAGTTCATCCATCCTTGATGGAATCACTAGAGATGCTGTAATGAAAATTGCTGAAACACTGGGGCACGCTGTTATAGAAAGAGAAATTACAAGAGAAGAACTTTATGTTGCTGATGAATTATTTTTTACTGGTACCGCTGTTGAGATAACTCCCATTAAAACTGTAGACAGAATTCAGATTGGTACTGGAATAAGGGGCCCAATTACTGAAAAGATTCAGAAAACTTTTTTTGGATTATTTGATGGATCTACTGTTGATCAATGGGGTTGGCTAGATAACGTTGAGTAGGAGACCTAAAACCCTTTTTGAAAAAATATGGGAACAACATGTCGTCGTTCCTGAGACTCATGACACCCCGGCTTTAATCTATATTGATCTGCATTTAATCCATGAGGTAACAACACCTCAAGCATTTACTCTTTTAAGAGAAAACAACCTTAAAGTTAGGAACCCAAAAAAAGTTTTGGCAACGATGGATCATTCTACTCCTACTGTGCCTGTCGCTAGCTTAAGAGATCTTGATATTGTTTCAGAAAAAGGACCTGCTGAACAAATTCGTGACATGGTCAAAAATTGCAATGATTTCGGTATAGAATTGTATGGTTTCGATAGTGATCGAAGAGGTATTGTTCATGTTATAGGGCCAGAATTAGGAGCAACTCAACCTGGGAGAACAATGGTGTGTGGTGATAGTCATACAAGCACCCACGGTGCTTTTGGCGCTCTAGCTTTTGGTATTGGAACTACAGAAGTAGCACATGTTCTTGCAACTCAATGTCTTCTTCAAAGAAAACCTAAAACACTCTCAGTTAATTTGTCCGGCACCCTTAATAGTGGAGTTTGTGCTAAAGATATTATTCTTAAGATTATAGGAGACATAGGAGTAGATGGAGGCACTGGACATGTTATTGAGTATCGAGGCAACGCGGTCTCTTCTCTGTCATTGGAACAACGAATGACAATTTGTAATATGAGTATCGAAGGAGGCGCCCGTGCAGGAATGTTTGCTCCTGATCAATCAACATTTGAGTATCTGGAAAATAAACCCATGTCACCTAAAGGGGATAACTGGGTACAGGCTGTTAACAAATGGTCAAACTTAGTGACAGATATAGGAGCTGTTTTTGATAAAGAAGTTGACATTGATATTGATGCATTAAAACCCATGGTGACCTTTGGGACTAATCCTGGAATGGTTATGTCTATAGATGCAGAAGTACCTCACCATAATGGCAATCAAAGTTTTAAACAGGCACTGAATTACATGAAAGTTGAATCAGGTAAGCCGCTTCTAGAAAAACCAATAGATGTGGTTTTTATTGGTAGTTGTACAAATTCAAGATTGTCAGATTTACAAGATGCTGCTGATATATTAAAGGATAGAAAAGTCGCTAGTAATGTCAGAACTTTAGTTGTTCCAGGTTCACAAGCTGTTAAAGCTGAAGCTGAAAACTTAGCCCTTGATAAAATTTTCAAAAAAGCAGGTGCAGAATGGAGAGAATCTGGTTGTTCAATGTGTTTAGGAATGAATGGAGACACAGTTGGTGAAGGTCAATTAGCTATCAGTACCAGCAATAGAAATTTTGAAGGTCGACAAGGAAAAGGCTCAAGAACTATATTGGCTAGCCCAAAAACAGCCGCTGCATCAGCTATATCGGGTGTTGTTCAGGACCCAAGAATATATGAGGATCAATAATCTATGAAGAAAATCTTAAAATTTAGTTCGACAACAATCAATTTAGCCAATGAAGACATTGATACAGACCAAATAGTTCCAGCACGGTTTCTTACTCTTCCTTCAAAAGAAGGGATTGGTGATTGTTTATTTTATGATTGGAGGTTTGATAAATTTGGAAACCCCATAGAGGACTTTTTTCTCAATAAGCCTGAGGCTAAAAAATCTTCTATTCTTGTTGCAGGGAATAATTTTGGATGCGGATCATCAAGAGAACATGCTCCCTGGGCTCTAGTGGACTTTGGGTTTAAAGCAATTATCAGCACCTCATTTGCTGATATTTTTAAAAATAATTCATTAAAGAATGGTTTAATTCCAATTACTGTCTCCGAAGATATGCATAAAACGCTATTAGACAATGAAGGTATCGAAGTAGCAGTTGATCTAGAAAGTCTTAAATTAGAAACAGAAACAGGCAAATCATGTAGTTTCCCAATGGAATCATTTTCTAGATATTGTTTGATAAATGGCATTGATCAACTTGGATACATAATGAGTCAAGAACTAGAAATTACTAAATATGAAAATGCACAATGAAAAGTGAAATAACGTTATTAGCTGGTGATGGAATTGGTCCTGAGGTTACCAATGAAGCTGTTAAAATTCTAAAAGCCATTGAAAAAGAGTTTGGCCATAGCTTTACTCTAAATCATGCTCTTTTTGGTGGAATCGCCATTGATAAAACAGGTTCACCCTACCCCCAAGAAACACAGGATCTATGTCAGCAGGCTGATGCTGTTCTTCTAGGGGCTGTTGGAGGCCCTAAATGGAGTGATCCAACAGCTAAAACTAGACCTGAAAAAGGTCTCCTCGATATGAGATCTGACTTAGGTGTTTATGCTAATCTAAGACACATCAGGACTTACCCTCAATTAATTAATTGTTCTCCAATAAAAAACGACTACTTAGACGACATTGATATTATGTTTGTTCGGGAATTGATTGGCGGTATTTATTTTGGAGATAAAGTAAGACTGGATGATTATGCAAAAGATGTTTGTGAATATTCAACCTCTGAGATCCAGCGTATTACCAAAGTTGCAGCTAATCTTGCACAACAGCGAAGAGGGAAAATTACCTCAGTTGATAAGGCTAATGTAATGGCAACTTCCCAATTATGGAGAAGTGTTACAACTGACTATCTTGAAACTAACTATCAGAACATTGAACTTGAACACATGTTAGCAGATGCAGCTACTATGCATTTATTAACAAGGCCAGAGGATTTTGATGTGGTTTTAGCTGATAACTTGTTTGGAGATATCCTTACTGATGAAGCAGCATTGTTAACTGGCTCTATAGGGATGATACCGTCTGCATCTATGAGTGATGATAACTTTGGGGTTTATGAGCCTATCCATGGCTCTGCACCAGATATACAAGGTAAGGAACTAGCTAATCCATGTGGAATTATACTGTCAGCATCTATGTTATTACGTCATTCATTAGGTCTAAAAGAAGAGGCGTCAGCAATAGATAATGCAGTTGAATCAGTCCTTGACGATGGAATTTTTACCGTAGATTTATCCAAAGAGAATTTTGTTAGCACCGTAGCTATGGGCAACGCTATAGCATCTAAAATTTCTTCATAATCACACCCTCTTCTATTACTTGAATTATCGACAATAATTAATATATAATGTATTAACACATTAATACAATACTATATATATTATGAAAATAGATAGAGTTTTAACGAATAAAGAAGAGACAGCAGCTGAAGAAAGGCTATATAAAGCGATTATGTCATTGAGAAATCTTGATGAACATCGTGCATTTTTTGGTGATATTTTTACACCTGCTGAACTTCAATCAATCAAAGACAGATGGCTAGTAGCTGAATTTCTTAATCAAGGTTATACCTATAGAGAAATCAACTCTATGACTGGCGTTAGTGTCACAACTATTGGTCGTGTTGCTAGATTCTTATATGACGGTTCAGACGGTTATGCTCTTGCATTAAAAAGGATTAAATAATGTCAGAAACAAGGATAAAAATAGCGATACAAAAATCTGGGAGACTGACTGAACATAGCACTACACTACTTCAGAAATGTGGGTTAATTTTTAGTCAAGCCAAGAATCAATTGATTGGTTATGGAGAAAATATGCCGATTGATCTTATGTTTGTAAGAGACGATGATATTCCAGATTTAATTCAAGAGAATTTATGTAGCTTGGGGATCGTTGGACAGAATGTTGCCCTAGAAAAAAAAATAGCCATGGATAATAGTAAACAGGGTTGCTTATTTAGTTTTGAAGAAAACTTGAATTTTGGTCAATGCCGCTTGACTTTTGCTTACCCTGAATCCAGTTCCTATCGATCTATTTATGAACTTGAAGGTAAAACAATTGCAACAAGTTATCCAAATATTGTTAAAAAATTTCTAAAAGAAAAAGGACTGAATGTTTATGTTACTCAATTTTCTGGGGCAGTTGAACTGGCACCAAGCTTAGGAAAGGCAGAGGCAATTTGTGACTTAGTTTCTACTGGAAATACTTTAAAGGTTCATAATCTAATTCAAGGTGAGGTAGTTTTAGATAGCGTGGCCACTGTTCTACGCTCAACTCAGGTTTTAAGTGATTCTAAAGAAGCTTGGATTAAAAAACTAATTGAAAGAATTAATGGCGTTATACAAGTCAGTGAGAGCAAGTATATTATGATGCATGCACCTAAGGATTCCCTTCAAAAGATAACTGAGCTATTGCCTGGAACTGAAGCACCTACAGTATTGCCACTTGAGGGCACTAAAACCACCGTTGCTGTTCATGTTGTTTGTAAAGAAACAGTGTTTTGGGAAACCTTAGAAGGGTTAAAAAAAATTGGAGCATCTTCAATTTTAGTCGTTCCACTTGAAAAAATGTTGATGTGAAGTAGATGTGCATGAGCATAATAAATTGGGACACATTATCGCCTGATGAACAGGAATCAATTTTAAAAAGACCTGTTATTTGTAATTTAGATGATCAAAAAAACACTGTCATAGAAATCTTTCAAAACATCAAAAGTAATGGCGATGATGCACTTCGACAATATACATTGCTATATGACAATATTGAAATTGATAACTTCATGATGACTGATGATGAAATTAATAAAGCAGTAAATAGAACCTCAGATGTATTAAAAGATTCAATAAATAATGCAATATTAAACATAAAAAAATTTCATGAATACACAATGGGTTTAGAAAAAGATCCCATTGATATTAATCCAGGTGTTCAATGTCAAACAATTTACCGACCCATTGACTCAGTTGGATTGTATATACCAGCAGGCAATAACCCACTTCCTTCTACTGTCACCATGCTCGGTGTGCCATCAATACTGGCAGGGAATAAAGAAAGGATTGTTGTTTCACCTCCTAATGAAGAGGGTTTGGTTAATGATGTTATTGTCACGGCTGCAGCTTTATGTGGCATTGATAAAATTTATAAAGTTGGTGGAGCTCAATCAATTGCTGCAATGGCTTACGGGACTGAAACTATACCTAAAGTAGATAAAATCTTTGGGCCTGGGAATAGTTGGGTTACCACTGCTAAACAGCTGATATCAACTTTGAATATACCCGTTGCAATTGATATGCCAGCTGGACCAACAGAGGTTTTGATCATTAGTGATGGTTATACAGATCCGATATTCGTAGCGTTTGACCTATTGTCACAGGCAGAACATGGAATTGATTCACAAGTTATTTTACTAAGTGATGATAAAGGATTTCTTGATAAGGTCAGAATTGAAATTAACAACGCCTTAGAGTGTATTTCCACAAGAGAAACTGCAGAGCAATCATTAAAAAATTCAAAGTTTATTTATGTGAAAGATATTAAATGTGCCTTCAATATTTCTAATAACTATTCGCCAGAACATTTAATCGTTTCTATGAAATCTGCAGAGAGATGGTTAGATGCTATAGAATCTGCAGGATCTATCTTTTTAGGAGAATGGAGTCCAGAGTCGGCTGGCGATTATTGCAGTGGTACTAATCATGTGCTTCCAACTTCAGGTTTTGCAAAGTCATATAGTGGACTTTCTGTAGATAGTTTCAGAAAAGCAATCTCTGTGCAGAAACTCTCAGAAGAAGGTTTACGATTAATGTCAAATGACATCATTAATTTAGCTAGAGCCGAAGGCTTAGAAGCACATGCAAGAGCAGTCGAAGTGAGGATGGATAAATGAAAATTAAAAATTTAGTCAGATCCGAGGTCTTAGCTCTAAAACCTTACATGCCTGCGAAAAAAGTTAAAAATAAAATTAGATTGAATGCAAATGAGAGTCCTTATACGGTTACAGATTTCGCTGCATCGAATACATTAAATCTATACCCAGACGCGAGACCTGATGAAATCAGAAAAAGAATTGCCGATTACTTAAATATTAATGAAGATTGCTGTGTGGTTACTCGTGGAAGCACTGAAGCCATAGATCTTTTGATACGTACATTCTGTTCTCCTGGTGTAGATGAGATCATTATTTTTCCTCCAACTTTTGAAATGTATCAGTTTTATGCTGCAATCCAAGGTATTAAGGTAACTCCAGTTCATTTAATGAGTGACCATCAATATGCTATTGATATTGAATTACTTCAAAAGACTGTTTCAAATAAATCCAAACTAACTTTTATTTGTTCTCCGTCTAATCCAACCGGGCATCCATTTGAAAAGAGAGCAATCTACTCCGTATGCCAAGAAGTTTCTGATTCAGGTTTGGTGGTTTTAGATGGTGCTTATGCAGAATTTAGTGATTTAAATATTTACCAAGATATTCTTCAAGACTTTGATAACGTAGTGGTGCTTAGGACACTCTCTAAAGCTTTTGGTTTAGCAGGATCAAGATGTGGCATGTTAATTGCTAAGCCAGAGATATGTCAATTTATTATGCGTGTGATGCCACCCTATTCTTTTTCAAAGCCAGCTGAAAAATCTGTCTTAGATGCTTTAACAAATCTAGGCATTAAGCGATCACAAGAAAATATAGAAAAAACTATTCAAGAAAGACAAATACTTAAGGACAATTTATTAAGATTGGATTGTGTCAGCAAGGTATTTCCTTCTGAAACTAATTTTTTGTTAGTTAGAGTCAGTGATGCAGTGAAATTTTGTAATATAGCTAGAGAATCAGGTTTTCTTCTTAGAGATATGAGTTATCACCCTACTTTAGAGAATTGTGTTCGGATCACAGTTGGTGATCAGTATCAAAATCAACAATTAATCAATGGACTGAAAAATGGGTGATCAGGCATTAAAAGTTATCTTTTTAGACCGTGATGGAACAATTATTTATGAGCCAGAAGATTATCAGGTTGATGATTTATCTAAAATTAGGTTAGTTCCTAAAGTGATATCTTCATTAAAGAAACTCAATAATTATGGCTACCAATTTGTCATGGTATCTAATCAAGATGGTCTTGGCACTGATTCGTTTCCTCAAGAAGCATTTGATAAATGCCAATCATTCATTCTTGATTTATTCTCAACTCAAGAAATAGACTTTCGAGAAATTCTGATTTGTCCTCATTTAGCTGAAGATGAGTGCGACTGCAGAAAACCTAAAACGGGTCTTCTTACTAAGTTCCTGACCCATGAAAATATTGATACAGCTAGATCATATGTTATTGGTGATCGAGACACAGATATGTTGCTTGCTGAAAAGATGAAAATTCAAGGAATCAGGATAGATCCTTATAAAGATGACGCATGGGACAAGATAGTGAATACAATTCTTAACGTTGACCGACAGGCTGAGGTTTTAAGAAAGTCAAATGAAACTGAAATTCTTACACGTGTCAACTTATCTGCTTCGACACCAATTAAGATTAATACAGGAATTGGATTTTTTGATCATATGCTTGAACAACTGGCTAAACATTCCAATATATCCATGGAGGTTGAATGCAAGGGTGATTTACATATTGATGAACACCATACAATTGAGGATGTTTCAATTACTATAGGTGATGCCTTATATAAGGCACTCAGTAATAAAGTTGGGATTGGTCGATATGGATTCACACTCCCAATGGATGATGCTCTTGCTATGGTGGCTATAGATTTATCAGGAAGACCTTACTTTAAGTTTGAAGGTGAATTCAATAGAGAAAAGATTGGGGATCTGCCAACTGAACTTATTACTCATTTTTTCTATACTCTTAGTCAGAATATGAAAGCTAATATTCATATATCAATAACTGGTGAGGACGATCATCACAAAGCTGAAGCTTGCTTTAAATCTGTTGGAAGAGCCTTATCACAAGCTATCAAGCAAACTGACAGTGGAGATCTACCCACCACAAAGGGTTTGTTATAACAGTGAAAAAACAAGTTGCTATCATTAATTGTATTGGATCTAATCTTGCATCATTAAAATTTGCATTGGATCGCATTAATATAAACTTCATCGTTACCAATGAGGTTAGTCAAATAAGGAATTCTTCACATGTTATTTTGCCAGGCGTTGGTGTGGCAAAAAATGCCATGAATAAACTATCTCAACAAGAAATTATTGAAGCTGTGATTGATCTCTCGCAACCAACATTAGGTATATGTCTTGGAATGCAGATTTTTATGGAATACTCCGAAGAAGACGATACTAGTTGTCTTGGCATTTTTAATGATGGCTGCAAATTGTTTAAAATCGAAGAGGATTATCCTGTTCCTCATATGGGTTGGAATACAATTGAGCTAGAGTCTCCATCTAATCTAACCACCGGTATTAATAACGAGACACATTTCTACTTTGTGCATAGTTACTATGTCCCTTTATGCAGTGAAACCATAGCATCAACCACTTACTCAGAAAAATTCTCTGCAATAATACAAAAAGATAATTTTATTGGTACACAGTTCCACCCAGAAAAATCAGGTGAACAGGGATCTATTATTTTAAGGAACTTTACTGACCTATAAATACCATGAAATTAATTCCTGCAATTGATCTTCTAAATCAGAAATGTGTCCGACTTTATCAAGGTAGTTTTGATGAAGTGACGTATTACGATTTAGATCCAATTGAACTTGCAAAGCATTATCAAAAATTAGGCTGCACCAATCTTCACCTGGTGGATTTGAATGGTTCAAAAGATGGTGTCAATACTAATACTGAGATAATAGAAAATCTCTTAAATTGTATTGATTTAAAAATTCAAATGGGTGGTGGCATTAGAAACCCAGAGCTTATAAGAAAATGGATAAAATCTGACCTGACGCAACTTGTGATAGGAAGTTTTGCCATAACAAAATTTGATGAATTTATTGAATGCCTTGATGTTGATGATAGATCAAGAGTGATCATTGCCTTAGATGTCTCTATTGATAATAACATGCCAATGGTGATGATAGATGGTTGGCAAAAACAGACTGATTTAGATTTATGGTCAATGCTAAATAAATTTAATAATAGTGGATTCTTTCACTTTCTAATAACTGACATCAGTAAAGACGGAACATTACTGGGACCCAATTTAGCCCTTTATGAGAAGTGCATGGAACATTCCGTAGATTCAAAAATTATTTGTTCAGGTGGCATAAGTAGTTTAAACGATCTTCAAAAACTAAGAGACCTATCAATGTATGCTGCTGTTGCTGGAAAATCACTTTTAGAACAAAAAATCACAGATAAGGAGATAAAAAAATTCTTACAAGAAGAATAATATCTTGTCTAGATGTTAAAGATGGCATGGTGGTTAAAGGAGTTAAATTCAGAAATCATCAAGTTGTTGGAGACATCATTGATTTAGCTAGTAAATATAGCCATCAGGGGGCAGATGAAATTGTCTTTTATGATATAACTGCTAGTCCTGAAGGTAGGCGCGTTGATCGTTCATGGGTCAACGAAGTTGCAAGGCATATCAATATACCCTTTTGCGTTGCTGGCGGCATTAAATCAATAGTAGACGCAGAAGAAATACTTAACTTTGGTGCTGATAAAATTTCAATTAATACACCTGCGATCAACCAACCTAAATTAATCAATACTCTCGCGGATAAATTTGGTAGTCAATGTGTAGTTGTTGGTATAGATAGTTACCAAATGAATGATCAATATTATGTCTATAGCTATACAGGAGATCCTGATAAAACAAAACAGACCGGTAAACTCACAGCTGAATGGTTAAAAGAGGTTCAAGATAGAGGTGCAGGTGAAATTGTCCTAAATTGCATAAATCAGGATGGCGTTAGGAAAGGTTATGATATTTTACAACTTTCGAAGATGAAGAGATTTTCAGATGTTCCTCTCATTGCTTCAGGTGGTGCAGGAACAATTGATCATTTTGTTGATGTTTTTTTAAAAAGTGATGTTAGTGGCGCCTTGGCAGCTTCAGTTTTTCATAAAGATATCATCAAAATATCTGATTTAAAAACACACCTGAAAGATAATAAAATAGAGGTAAGACTATGAACAGTATTTCAGATAATTTTATTTTTCAACTAGAAGAAATAATTCAAGAAAGAATAAATAATCCAATCACAGGAAGTTATACAAACACCCTTTTAGATGGTGGTCGAAAATTAATTGCCAAGAAGTTAATTGAAGAAAGTGGTGAACTTGCAGTCGCTTACTTAGACGATAACTCTTCAAGTGATGATATTATTTGGGAAGCATCTGATCTAATTTATCACATGTTGGTATTGCTTCAGTCTTCCGATCTAAGTTTAAATGAGATTTCAGGTGAATTGGCGAATAGACATAAGAAAAAATAATGCAACTCTCTGACTCCCAACTTAATAATTATAGAAGAACTGGTTTTTTAGTCATTCCCAGTTTTTAAATCAAACTGTTATGAATCAGATTCTAAAAGAAATTAATGATCTAGCATTTAAGGATCCAAGCAAAGATTACTCATTTAAGGTTTAGATTTTAATCAACTTATTGGGGTTCATTATATTTTTTGGATCCACAGATTTTTTAATGGTTTGCATTAGTTGAATCTTTACAGGATCAGAAAAATGAACCAAATCATCCATCAGTTTTGATCCAATTCCGTGTTCAGCGCTAAATGAACCGCCTAAAGTTTCTGCAGTATCATGTACGCTACGATTGATTTCATGGGTTTTATCTAAAAAATCACTTTCGGACATAGTCTCAGGTTGTGTTTTAGTAAAATGAAGATTTCCATCTCCCAGATGACCAAAGGTATAAACAATTGATGAGCCTACTATTTTTTTCATAGCCGATTTTGCCATTTTAAGAAATTCAGGAATTCGCTTGATAGGTATTGAAATATCATGATGAATACCATTGCCGGATAGTTTTTCAGCCTCTGAAATACTATGTCTAACTAACCATATTTCATTCTTTTCTTTTTCAGAGTTGGCAATTAATCCATCAATAATCTGACCTGATTCCATATGATTTTCAAGGAAATTAATAATATCTTGTTCTTCCTGGTTAATGATTTCAAAAATAATCTGCCATGAGTGATTAGATCCGAGGGGTAATTTCATATGATTCAAATATTTTTCTATAGCTTGAATGCATGTGTCACTCATGAATTCAAATGCTGAGACGTTGTCTCCGAAAGCTATTTTTGTGTTTTGTAAAAGATTGATAGCATCTTCAACAGATTTAACGGCAACCATGCATGTCACCGTATTTTTTGGTTTAGATGCAAGTTTTAGACTCACTTTTGTAATTACCCCTAATGTTCCTTCAGCGCCAATAAAGAGTTGTTTTAAATCATAGCCAGTATTATCTTTTTTTAATGATTTTAGATCTGAAAAAATAGAACCATCAGGAAGCACAACTTCAATCCCCATAACTTGATCCCTCGTCATGCCATATTTCAGAACATTAACTCCTCCAGCGTTGGTTGAAGCATTACCACCAATTTGGCATGACCCTTCAGCACTAAGACTCAAAGGAAAAAATAGATCATTGTCATCTGCTATTGCTTGGATATTCTGAAGAATACAACCTGATTCTACAATGATTGATTGATTGTATGGATCAAAACTCAAAAATTTATTTAATTTTGAAGTATTCAAAACAATTTCTATTTGATGTTTGCTTGATTGAGGAAGATTAGCTCCACATAAGCTCGTGTTTCCACCCTGACTTACAATTTTGATATTGTTAAGAAAACAAAGTGAAACAATTTTTTGAACTTCATCTAAAGCTTTTGGAAATAGTATTAGGGGGGTAGAACCTCTGATTTGCCCTCTCCAGTCTTCAAGATAATCTTTTATCTTTGATTGATTAGAGATGCAGTTATTGGTACCAACTATTATTTCAAATTCCTTTAAAAAGTGATTTAAATTTAGAGGCATCTTTATATGTGTATGCTATGGCTGTGCATTCATCTTTTTCATTAATGACCATAACGAAATAAAAAGTGCTGCAATAATTGGCCCTAACACAAACCCAGATATTCCAAATAAACTGATTCCTCCAATGGTGGTTAGCAATACTAGATAATCAGGTAATTTAGTTTCTTTGCTGATTAAATAAGGCCTCAGTAAGTTATCAACAATACCAATTATAAAGAAACCTGAAAATATTAAGATTGAAGCATCGAACCATAATCCCTTATAAAAGAGTACTAGAGCAATAGGTAACCATACGATAGCAGTTCCAATACCAGGTAAAATACTAAAAAGAGCCATAATAAAGCCCCACAATGCAGCGCCTGGAACATTTAGCAGGGTTAAGATTATAAACCCAAGAAAACCTTGTGATAATGCAACTAAAAAAGTACCTTTAATGGTTGCTTTTGTAACATGGTTAAATTGATCTAAAAGAAATTTTTCATGCTGATCCTCCAATGGGAACGCTTCTATGCAGGCATCTAAAATAGTTTTACCATCCCTCAGAAAAAAGAATAGTAGGTAAACCATTACCAACAATGAGATAACAAAATTAACAATATTTTCACTAGCTCTTATTACGGCAGAGTAGGAAAATTGAGCAACACCATAGGCAAAGTCATTTAATTGCTTACCAATCGTTTCAATGTTTAGGCCTAATTTATCTATTGTTTGCTCAAGGAGCGGTAATATACTTATGGCTGATTTCGTGAAGGACTGAATATCATATTGACCTGATTCTATATTTGAAAGTATTTGATAAATTTCATTTGTGATTGCAGCAAGAATAAAAAAACTAGGTAAGATGACTATGCATAAGATTCCTATTAGAGTTAAACAACTTGAGAGAGAAGGTCTGTTTATATATCGGTTTATGACATTGTGCATTGGGGAAAAAAGTATTGAAAAAATGACTGCCCAGAAAATAGGAATGAAATAGTCAAACAACAGTGTTGAGAATAATATGGTGATTATACCCAGAAGGATTAGATATGCATTTTCACTTTTCATTTGTATTTTTATCTTAAAAATTCTTAAATAATTATAATGTTAACGGAAAAAGAATAGACAGTATTTATATTTTGAACAATATTGTAGACAATGTAATTAGAGAATTAGAATTCAAAGCAGGTCTAACCTTAGCTAGTTTTGGTTTGCAGGCAGAGCTTAAAGCTATCCAGAATTACCTCAATAAAGAATCCATTGATGAAGACTTAAAAGAAGCATGTCATATTATTTTTAGAACGCATTTTCTTCGTGAGGCTTTAAGGAGAGATGATGCTGAAGATGCTTGTTATAACCTTATAATGTTATGGGATCACTGTTCTACGGCTAGGGATCAAAATTATAGTGATATTTTAGTTGACTCTATAGAGAAACTTCTGAAAGTTACTAATAAAAGAACTAAAACAGTTAAGAATAGGCATTTGAGAGTTTTGGAGCTTAATAAAATGAATTGGTCTATAGATGCTATAGCTGCAGATACAGGTTATTCTAGGCGACAAATATCTAGAGTCATTAACGGACATACAAAGAACTAAAGAAAATATCGGGACGAGAGGATTTGAACCTCTGACCCCCTGAACCCCATTCAGGTGCGCTACCAGGCTGCGCCACGCCCCGTAGAAAAATATTAATCTAAGATATCAATGATTGCTTCAAGATCAGATCTAACATCACTTAATGTTGATTGTTTTGAAACTTTTTCAGTTTCATCATGTGTTAGTTTCTGTTTTGCTCCTTTAATAGTGTATCCACTATCGTAGAGTAATTCTTTGATTTGTCTTATAAGGAGGACGTCATGTCTTTGATAGTATCTTCTATTTCCTCGTCTTTTTATGGGTTTTAGTTGTGTAAATTCCTGTTCCCAATATCTTAATACATGAGCCTCTACTTTACACAAATCGCTAGCTTCACTAATAGTAAAATATCTTTTTGTAGGTATTGAGGGAAGTTGAGGGTTATTCTGAATCACTTGATAAAGTCTTGACTGCTTCTTTTAATTTCTGACCTGATTTAAATGTAACAACCTTTCGTGCTGTTATTTCAACATCTTCACCAGTTCTTGGATTTCTACCAGGTCTGGGCGATTTATTTTTTAGTTGGAAATTACCAAAACCTGAAAGTTTAACTTCATGGCCTGTCTCTAATTTATTTTTTATATTATCAAATAGAGAGTCTACTAATTCTTTAGCCTCTCTTTTATTAAGACCTATTTCATTGTTTAAGTCTTCAACGATGTCTGATTTTGTTAAGGTCATTATCTTATTATTAGATTCATTTCTTTGAGTATAAGTTGATTTATTTTCAGCATATATTTATCGATCTCATCGTCTTTTAGGGTGCGTGATTTTGACTGAAAAATCAACCCTAGAGCGACACTTTTTTTATCAGCAGACATCTTATCACCCATGTAGACATCAAAAATAATTATTTTACTTAAGTCTTTGATTTTAAGAGCATCTATCATTTTTATTATGGATTTAATTTCCATATCAATATCCATTAATATAGATAGATCTCTTCTAGAATATGGAAAATATTTAGTGGGAATATAGTTAATCTGTTTATTCATTTTAAGGGCATCATAATCTAACTCAAACATAACTGGATTTGAGTCCAGTTTAAGCTCATTAGATAATTCTGGATTTAGTTCACCAATAAAGCCTATTGTTTTATTTCTAAGCTGAATTGAAGCACTTTTACCAGGACACAGCATATTATGTTTAATTTTTTTAAATGAAATATTTCCAGTTATTTGAAATTGATTAAATATATCCTCTAGATGTCCTTTAACATCATAGAAATCAACGGATTTAGTTGTCTCGCCCCATTGTTCATTGTGTCTATTTCCATAGGCAAGTCCTGATATTACAAGCTTTTCATCTGGTATTTTCTTATGAGAAGAGAAGACTTTTCCAATCTCAAATAAACAAATATCATTTTGTTGTCTTTTTAGATTATGTGAAAGATTAGTAATTAGACCTGGCCACAATGAGTTTCGCATAACTGACATATCAATAGACAAAGGGTTTTGTATATCTAAGGCATCAGAGTATGATTTTTTTGATAGTAAATTCATTGCTGGACTAACAAAACTGTAGTTAACAACTTCTGAATAGCCAAAGCTGCAGAGAAGGTTACTAATCTTATTTTTCTTTTCTACTCTCAAGGAGCTTAACTGAAGATTTATATTTTGCTTTTCTGTGGATTCAGGTATTTTTTCATATCCATAAATTCTCGCTATTTCTTCAATTAAATCGCATTCATCTTGAAGATCAAAACGGTAACTTGGCGCCTTTACACTCCATCCTTCATAACCAAAGTCTTTTTCTTGCAGCTCCATGTTTAATCTTTTAAGGATATTGACAATAGATTTATTTGGGATAGTTACACCTAAAGTTTTTCTTATTTGGTTTTTTCTAAGAAAAATAAACTTATTCTCTGGCTTATCTTTATTACTTAATGTTTGTTTAATTGGACCGTTATTACCACCTGCTTCCTGGTTTAACAATTCTGTAAATCGTTCCACTGCATGAGATTGAATATTAGGGTCTACTCCTCTTTCAAATCTTAAACTAGCTTCACTGTATAAATTAAGTAAGCGTGATTTACCCATAATTGTTTCAAAATTAAAGTATGCAGATTCTAAAAGTATGGAAGTGGTTGTTTCAGAGATACCTGATGCTTCACTTCCCATAATGCCCGCTATACCTAGTGTTTTATCTTTATCTGCAATAACAAGAAAATTTTTATTTAAAATTTTACTGCTTCCATCAAGAATTTTAATTAATTCTTTGTTTTTAGCTCTACGAACAATAATCTTTGAGTGTACACAATCAAAGTCATATGTATGAAGGGGTTGGCCAGTTTCTAGCATCACATAGTTAGCTATATCCACGACTAAATTAACTGATTTAAACCCACATAGTTCAAGTCGATCTTTAAGCCATTGTGGTGAGTTAATTTTATTGTCAAAATCTTTAATAACTCGAGTTATAAACACAGGACAATCCTGAGTTGACTCGATTTCTACTGGGAGGGTTTGGTTATGGTTAATCTTTGAGGTTTGAGTCTTAAGCTTTTTTAATTTTTTATTATCGATTGCTGCAATTTCTTGCAAAATTCCTTTGAGACTAAAACAATCAGCACGGTTGGGTGTTAACGAGAAATCAATAACCGGTTTATTATTATGATTAATTAATCCACATTCAATACCAGCAAGAGTTAACTTATGGATAAGATCATGAACATCAGTATCCTTTTTATTGTGTTCCTTAAGCCATTCAACTGGAAGTTTCATAAATTATTTAAATTGGTTTAAAAAGTTTAAATCGTTTTCATAAAAAAGCCGGATATCATTGATCCCATATTTAAGCATTGCAAGCCTTTCTACACCCATACCAAATGCATACCCATTGAATGTTTCATTATCTATCCCTAGATTAGTTAATACCTTTGGGTGGACCATGCCGCACCCAAGTATTTCAAGCCAATGATTGTCTTTTGATAATAAATCTACTTCAGCTGAAGGTTCTGTAAAAGGGAAATAAGAAGGCCTAAATCTCAATTTCATATCATCTTCAAAAAATGTATTTATAAAGTCATGTAGAATCCCTTTAAGATGGGTAAAGTTAATATCTTTATCAATTACTAGGCCTTCAATTTGATGAAACATAGGTGTGTGCGTAATATCTGAATCTCTTCGATAGACCTTACCAGGTGCAATTACACGTATGGGTACACCGTATTTTTCCATAGATCTTATCTGAATAGGTGATGTATGGGTTCTAAGTAAATACTGTGTATTAAAATAAAAAGTATCATGCATAGCTCTGGCAGGATGATTTTCTGGAATATTTAAAGCTGTAAAATTATGATACTCATCTTCTATTTCTGGGCCATCTTTAACAAGAAAGCCTGCATTTAAAAATATTTTTTCAATTTCATTTAACGTGGAAGAGACTGGGTGTGGATTACCAATTATTGATGTTCTTCCAGGCATTGTGACATCTAGAGAAGAGTCTTCAATATTTGATTTAATTTTCTCATCATTGAGTGAATTTTTCTTATTAGTAATTTCTTGATCAACTAACTTTTTAAGTTTATTGACTTCTTTTCCAATTCTAGGGCGATCACTTGGATCAAGGTCTGAAAGCTTTTTCAGTTGAATACTGACACTTCCTTTTTTTCCTAAATACTGAACTCTAACAGAATCAAGTTCTTCTAGAGTGGAACTGTTTCTAATGTCTTTGAGAGCTCGTTTAGATAGATCTGACAAACGGTCAGTCATATTAAGAATTCTCTAAAGCTGATTTAGCCTTTTCTGAGAGTACTTTGAATGCGTCTAAATCATTGACAGCAAGATCAGCCAGAATTTTCCTATCTATCTCTATATTGGCAGATTTTAAACCGTTCATGAATTTACTATAAGATAGATCAGACAACCTAGCTGCTGCATTAATTCGAATTATCCATAGGGATCTGAAATGACCTTTCTTTTTTCTTCTGTCTCTATAGGCATATTGACCAGCTTTAGTTGCTGCCTGTTTAGCGACCTTAATCAGGCGACTTCTAGCACCGTACTGACCTTTAGTTTTCTTCAGTACTTTTTTATGTTTTGTTTTTGAGGTAACACCTCTTTTTACTCTAGCCATTTTTTTTCCTTAATTTAACTATAGGGTAAGAGTTTTTTTATGCTCTTTACATCCGCATCTGCAATAAGAGAAGAAGATCTAAGATGTCTTTTTCTTTTGCTGCTTTTTTTAGTTAATATGTGGTTCATATGCGATGAACTTTTTTTATACTTACCGCTTCCAGTTTTTTTAAACCTTTTTGCAGCCCCTCTATTTGTTTTTAATTTTGGCATTATTATTCTTTATTTAGTTATGTTTTGGTGCAACGACCATGACAAGTTGTCTGCCTTCAAATTCTGCATCTTGTTCGATAGCTGCTATTGATTCTATGTCATCAACTACACGTTTTAATAGGTTGTGACCTAATTCAACGTGTCTCATTTCTCTCCCTCTGTATCTTAGTGATACTTTTACTTTATTGCCTTGTTCTAAAAAAGCCCTAATTTTATTTAACTTAACTTCATAGTCACCTATTTCAATCAAGGGTCTGAATTTAATTTCTTTTACTTGGATAGACTTTTGTTTCTTTTTAGCGCCCTGTGTCTTCTTTTTTTGTTCGAATAAGAATTTACCGTAATCCAAGATTCTACAAACTGGCGGTTCTGTGTTCGGTGATACTTCAACTACATCCATGCCCTTATTTGTGGCTAATTCAATTGCTTCTTTAATGTTTAGAATGCCTAGTTGTGTGCCATCTTCATCAATCAATCTTACTTCTGAAGCTTTTATTTGCTTATTCTTCCGAACCCTTTTTTTTGCAGCGATAGTTTCCTCCTTATATAACTAGTTCTTTTTCAATATTTCTTAAGAACGTTTTAAGTTCCATATTACCGAGATCATCACCCTTTTGAGTTCTTACAGTGATTTCTTCACTACTGAACTCACGATCCCCTAAAATTATTAGATACGGTACCTTTTTTAAAGTGTGATCGCGAATTTTAGAGCCTATTTTTTCGTTTCTCAAGTCAATTTCGACTCTAAAGCCATTTTTTTTAATTTCATCACATATGCTTTGTGCGTATTTATGTTGTTTTTGATTGATTGACATGACGCAAATTTGTGTTGGAGCAAGCCAAAGAGGAAATTTTCCTGCAAAGTGTTCAACCAAAATACCAAAAAATCTTTCAATTGATCCTAATAATGCCCTATGGATCATAATCGGATGATACTTCTTACCGTCACTACCAATATAGTTCATGTCGAATCGTTCTGGTAGATTGAAATCTAATTGAATTGTTGAACACTGCCAAAGTCTTCCAATAGCATCTTTTATCTTAATATCAATTTTTGGCCCATAAAATGCTCCACCACCAATGTCTGTTTTATAATCTAATTCTTTTGATTCCAGCGCTTTGATTAAAGAGTCTGTGGCCTTATCCCATATATCTTCACTACCAACAAATTTTTCTGGTCTAGTTGCAAGATGGATTTCAAATTCTTCAAAAGTAAATGTTTTTAACATTTTTAGAGCAAGATCAAGAATATCTTTTATTTCTTTCTCAATTTGATCTTCTGAGCAGAAAATGTGGGAATCATCCTGGGTAAATCCTCTAACTCTCATCAATCCATGAAGAGCCCCTGTCATTTCGTGTCTATATACTGTTCCTAGTTCTGCCCATCTAATGGGTAAATCTCTATAGGATCTGAGGGTATTTTTATAAACTAAAACGTGAAATGGACAATTCATAGGTTTTAAACGATAAAATTGATTTTCATCATCTATGGGTTTGTACATTGATTCTTCATAAAAATCAGTGTGTCCTGAGGTTTGCCAAAGGGTATCAAGAGCAATATGCGGGGTATAAAGAAGTTCATAATTTGCATTTTGATGTTCTTGTTTCCAGTAATTTTCAATAATATTTCTTACTCTAGCACCATTAGGATGCCAAAAGACAAGGCCTCCTCCTGCCTCTTCTTGGATACTAAATAAATCTAAATCTTTTCCAATTTTTCTATGATCTCTTTTTTCAGCTTCTTCAATTTGAGCAAGATAGTTATCAAGTTCTTTTTGAGTTCTCCATGCTGTTCCATATATTCTTGTTAACATTTCATTACTAGAATCACCTTGCCAGTAGGCACCAGATACTTTTGTTAATTTAAATGGGCCTATGAAACTTAGATTTGGTAAGTGAGGACCTAAACAAAGATCAATAAATTTACTGTCTTCATTTGTGTAAATTTGGAAATTATTATCTTGTTCTGCCTCATCAATAATTTTTAGCTTATAGTCTTCGTTATTGCTTTTAAAAAACTTAACGACTTCTTTTTTAGAATGGAGGGTTTTTTTTATTACTGATTTGTTTTCAATAATCTTCTGCATTTCTTTTTCAATAACTACCAAGTCTTCCGATGAAATAGCTTTATCAGTGAACACATCGTAATAAAAACCATTATCTATGGTAGGGCCAATCGCTAATTGTGAGTCTGGATAACGAGTTTTTATAGCAGCCGCAAGAACTTGAGCTGCAATAGTATGACGCATAATTTCCAAGCCTTCGTCAGAATCAATAGTGATTATTGATACTGAGCTATCCTGTTCAATTGTATCTTCCAAATCTTTTTGAACACCATCAATAGATATTGCTATTGCGCTTTTAGCTAAGCCTGGACCTATTGTTTTAGCTAAATCTAGGCCAGTTGATCCTTTCAGTAAATCCTGTTTTGATCCATCGGGTAAAGTTATAGATAGCATGTTTTCTTAAGTGTTTATAATTAGTCCAAGTTGATTCGTATCATTTTTCTTATTTTTTTGCCATTTAGATCGATGATTTGCAGGTTCAATTTCTACAGCCGTAACTTTATACTCTGGACAATCAGTAGCCCAATCACTGTTTTCTGTTGTTACAACATTGGTACCAGTTTCTGGGTTATGGAATGTAGTATACACAACTCCTGCTGGTATTTTTTCAGTAACAATTGCTTTTAATGTGGTTTCTCCTTTTCTGCTTCTAAGAAGAACCAATGAATCATTATTAATGCCTCTGGCAGAAGCATCAGCAGGATGTATTTCTAAAACATCTTCATTAGACCATAGATTATTATGTGTTCTCCTAGTTTGTGTTCCTACATTATATTGAACAAGATTTCTCCCAGTTGTAAGTAGCAATGGAAATTTTCGATTTGCAATTTCAGTAGTAGGCACATAGTCAGTGATCATAAATTGCCCTTTTCCACGAACAAACTCATTCACATGCATTATTGGAGTTCCTAATGGAGCAGACTCATTACAAGGCCACTGAACACTCCCAATTTCATCTAGTTTTTTGAATGACACACCAGTAAAAGTAGGTGTTAGCTCAGAAATCTCATTTAAAATATCTTCGGATGATTTAAAGCCCATCTCATAACCCATAGCGTTAGCCAATTCTTGTGTAATTTCCCACTCATGCTTTCCTGTAAGTGGCTTCATTACAGGTCTGACTCTATTGATTCTTCTCTCAGCATTAGTAAATGTTCCGTTTTTTTCTAAAAACGAGGTTGCTGGTAAGAAGACATGAGCAAAGTTTGCTGTTTCAGTTAAAAACAAATCTTGAATAACAACACATTCCATGGCTTGAAAAGCTTCTTCTATATGTTGAGTATTCGGTTCAGACTGGACAAAATCTTCGCCTTGTATGTATATGCCTTTAAATTCACCACCGACTGCAGCATCAAACATATTTACTGATCTTAACCCTGCTTCTTTTTGTATTTTGACATTCCATTTCTTTTCAAAAATTGATCTTACATAATCATCTGTAATGGGACGGTAACCAGGAAGCTCATGTGGAAAAGAACCCATATCGCATGAGCCTTGAACATTATTTTGACCTCTCAATGGGTTCACTCCAGCTCCAATATAACCGACATTACCAGTGGCCATAGCTAGATTTGCCATTCCCATCACCATTGTTGAGCCTTGTGAATGTTCTGTAACACCTAATCCATAATAGATTGCACTTTTATCACCTGAAGCATAAAGACGTGCTGCTTTTCGGATGATATCAGCATTAACACCAGTTGGTTTTTCTGCTGCTTCAGGAGAATTTGAATCATCTTTTATAAATTCAATCCAATCATTGAATGCTGTTTCTTCGCATCTGTTTTTAATGTAGTCATGATCAATTAAATTTTCATGAACAGCCACATGAGAAAATGCATTTATCAGTGGAACATTAGAGCCTGGTAATATTGGCAGGTGAAAATCTGCTTTTATATGAGGTGATTCTACGATGTCTGTTTTTCTTGGATCAATTACAATTAATTTTGCACCAGCTCTTATTCTTTTTTTCATTTGTGATGCAAAAACAGGATGCCCTACTGTAGGATTAGCACCAATAATCATGATGACATCAGCACTTTGCACACTGTCAAAGTTTTGCGTTCCAGCGGATGTTCCGAATGTTTGCTTTAAACCATAACCGGTGGGTGAATGACAAACTCTGGCACAAGTATCAACATTGTTGTTTCCAAATGCAGTTCTTATTAGCTTTTGCACAATATAGGCTTCTTCATTAGTGGTTCTAGCAGAAGTAATTCCACCAATAGAATTAATACCATATTGGTTCTGGATATCTTTAAAGCGTTTCGCTGTAAATTGAATGGCTTCATCCCAGTCTACTTCTCTCCAATTATCTGTTATTTCATCTCGAATCATTGGCTTAGTGATTCTGTCTTGATGTTTTGCATAGCCCCACGCAAACCTTCCTTTGATGCAACTGTGTCCTTTGTTGGCTTTGCCATCTTTGTATGGAACCATTCTGACAACATCATTGTTTTTTATTTCAGCTTTAAATGAACATCCAACACCACAATAAGCACATGTTGTTAGAACAGTTTCATCGGGCATGCCTTTTTCTACTATAGATTTCTCTATCAAGCTTCCTGTAGGACAGGCTTGCACACAAGCACCGCATGAAACGCATTCAGAATCAAAAAAGTTTTCTGAAATACCGGGTTTAATTTTTGATTCAAAACCCCTTGATTCTAAAGCTAGTGCAAAAGTACCTTGAACTTCATTACAAGCTCTAACACAACGAGAGCAAACAATGCATTTTTCAGGATCAAAGTTGAAATAAGGATTTGAAACATCCACATCAGCCCCTAAATGATTGCAACTATCTTCAAAATTATATTTGGAAGGCACTAAATGATTATTCTTTAGTAGATGATGATTATCCGCCTGAGTTTGAAGATCGCAGTCACCATCTGATGAGCATGTATTACAATCGAGTGGATGATCAGAAATGTACATTTCTAATAAATCTTTTCTCAAAGATTCTAAGTGATCATTTTTAGTTATGACTTTCATTCCATTATTGAGTGGTGATGTGCAAGAGGATGGATAGCCAATACCTTTCCTGCCCTCGAAATCCACAATACATAGTCTGCAAGAACCAAATGCATCAATATTGTCTGACGCACATAAACTCGGTATATCGATTCCAACCATTGAAGCTGCCCTCATAATGGATGTGCCTTCAGGAACCGATATTTCAATGCCATCTATATAACCAGTAACAGTATTTTCCGAAATTACTTTTGGCGTACCGTAATTTTTTTCTTTTAATAAAGTCATTTTTCAATCAATTCATTTGGAAAGAATTCAATTATAGAATGAATTGGATTTGGCGTCATTTCTCCCATGGCACATAATGAAGTAGATTCCAGAGTTTCACACAAGTCATGGAGTAGAGTTGCATCATCTTTTGATGTTTTATTTTTTTGTAATCGTTCAATAATCTCAACCCCTCTAACTGAGCCAATTCTGCAAGGTGTGCATTTGCCACAGGATTCTTTTACACAAAATTCCATAGCAAATTTTGCTTGTTCAGCCATATCCACAGAATTATCAAAAACGATAATACCACCATGACCTACAGATCCTTTGAGTTCTTGAAGTGACTCAATAGTTAATGTTGTATCCAGCATACTGGATGATAAGTAAATTCCCAAAGGACCACCAATTTGTATTGCGTGTATTGGCTCTCCTGATTTTGTTCCAGAACCAAAATCTTCAATAATCTCATTGAGTGATATATCAAATCTAGTTTCAATAAGCCCACCATGCTTTACATTACCACTCAATTGAAAGGGCATGGTTCCAATTGACTTATTCGAGCCGATTTGTGAAAAGTCCGATTGATCACTCAATAAGAGCGCCGGGATAGTAGCGAGAGTCACTACATTATTTATTAGTGTGGGTTGTTTAAATAGGCCATTGATAGCTGGTAATGGTGGTTTTGATCGAACCAAGCCTCTTCGACCTTCGATGCTTTCCATCATAGCGGTTTCCTCGCCACAAACATAAGAGCCAGCTCCAATTCTCAATTCAATATCAAAGTTAAAATCTGAATTCTGTATATTATTTCCCAGATAATTATTATCCAATGCTATATCTATAGCTCGAATCAGAAAGTCTTTTGCCAATGGGTATTCTGATCTTAAGTATATATAGCCTTTTGAAGCACCCACTGCATAGGCTGCTATGGTCATGCCTTCAATCAAAGCGAAAGGGTCTGATTCCATAATCAATCGATCTGAGAAAGTCCCGCCATCTCCTTCATCAGCATTGCAAGCCAGGTATTTAACTGAATTGTTTTGGTCAAATACAGTTTGCATTTTAATTCCAGTTGGAAAAGCAGCTCCTCCTCGTCCATTGAGACCAGATGCTTTGATTCGGTTAATTGTTTTTTGAGGGCCAAGTTCTAAGGCTGTTAATAAAGGCTGATAGCCTTTGGTGTTTATATAATGTTCAATATTCAAGGGGTCTTCATGACCTATTCTTGAAAAGACAATCCTATTTTGTTTTTTTATAAAATCAATTTCATTGATATCAAAAGGGTTTCTTTTTTCAAAATCCAAAAAGAATTCTTCAATAGTGTTCAAGTGGGATAAATTTATATTCCTATAGCTAGCTCCCTTTCTGATTCCATCCTTTTCTATTTCAATAAAAGGTTCAAGCCAAAATGCTCCCCAAGATCCATTTCTAATGATTTCTACATTCTCATCATTAATCAGTTCCCTGATAACTTGATACAGTAAGTTTGCTCCAACAGAGTTTGCTGAAGTTTCGTTTGGAATGAAAATTTTAATCACTTCATTCATAATTTCTGTGTGGCATCGTTTTTTAAGTGACTGATAATCTTTTCAGTTGTTGCTTCGCCTATGACCGTATCGTTAATCATTACCGATGGGCCTACTGCACAGTTACCCAAACAAAAAACTTCTTTTAATGTAATGTTTAAATCACTACTAGTTTCACCCATCTCTAGACTAAAATATGAGGTAAGATCACTGAGTAATTGTTTACAATTCTGGCTTTGACATGCTTCAGCTTGACAGATTTTAATTATGTTTTTACCAATGGGCACTAATCTAAAATCATCATAGAACGTTATCACATCAATGACTTCAGCCTGGGAGCAATTAAAAGCAATGGCCAATTCTGCAATATTGTCTTTGCTGATAAATCCTAAATGATGTTGTAGAGCATGCAATGCAGGCATGAGACCGCCTTTTTTTTCAACAAAGGGTTTAATAATATTTCTTGAATCTATTGACATAATTATGAGCGATTACCTAGTAATCATTTTTTCCACTCTTCGAATCCACCATCAACACTGTAAACATCTTTGAAACCCTGCGATGATAAATAGTGAGCAGCATTTTGACTTGAAATACCTTTATAGCAATAAATAATAGTCACCTTATTTGGTTTCGAATTTTTAATAAATTCATCTATATTTGCATTGCTTAAATTCAATGCACCTCCAATATGTGAGTTTGAAAAACTTTCCTCATCTCTAATATCAATTAGATAGTGATCTGCTCTAAGTAGTTCTTTGGCTTCTTCAATTGAAATGTTCTTAAACTTATTCATATAAATAAATGAAAAATATAATATTAGGGACATTATAATTACTAAGTTAAATTATGACATCAGAAAGATGACTTTATGAATTACGACATTATTATTATAGGTTCAGGACCTGTAGGCCTTTCTTTAGCCAAGGCATTATCATCATTGGATTTAACAATATGTATTGTTGATCAACAGACAAAAACTTTGCTATCTTCACCACTTGATGATGGTCGTGAGGTTGCTATAACTCATCTCTCAAAGAAAATACTAAGTGAGCTTGGTTCTTGGAACTTAATTGATGAAGAATCCATTTCATTGATAAAAGAAGCAAAAGTTTTAAATGGGCTATCACCCTACTCACTGCATTTTAGTCACCAAGAAACTGATCAAGTGACTTTAGGTCATTTAATTCCAAACCGATTGATAAAAGCTGCAGCTTACAAAACTATACAGAATCTTAAAAATGTTCACTGTATGACAGAAACCAAAGTCAAAGAATTTAGTATTAATGACACAGGTACCTTAGTAACACTTGATAGTGGTGAGATAATACATGCTGACATGATTGTTGCTGCGGACGGAAGATTATCAGGATCCAGAAGACAAATGGGTATTCCTTCTGAAGTTAAAGATTTTGGTAAGACGGTTATAGTCTGCAAAATGAAGCATGAGAAAACTCACAATAATACTGCTTATGAATGTTTTCATTATGGAAGAACTCTGGCTATATTACCTATGACAGGCAATTATTGCTCAGTGGTTATTACAATCAGCTCTGATAAATCTACAGAAATTATGAAAATGACAGATAGGGATTTTAATCAAGATATACAGAATCGTTTTAATAATCGATTAGGTGATATGACAGTATGTGGTGAAAAGTTTTCTTATCCTTTGTATGCATCACACGCAGATTATTTTCATTCTGAACGTTTTGTTTTAGTTGGTGATGCAGCTGTTGGTATGCATCCGGTAACTGCTCACGGTTTTAATTTGGGTCTTAGAGGCATCTATAATCTTGCTAACATTATTAAGACTGCTCAGGTTAATAATACACCTTATTATTCAAAAGATGTTTTGAAAGAATATAATCAGAAACACCAATTGATTACTCGACCGCTCTATTATGGGACCAATGTGCTTGTTGATCTTTATAATAGTGAGCGAGTCACAGCTAAACTGATAAGGCGACTTGCACTTAGATTTGGAAATAATTTCTGGCCTGTTAAGAAATTGATCATGGATCAATTAACTGAAACCCATTAATTCTATAACAGCATATATTCAATGAATAATAGCAAATATAGTATCAATCATCGGTTTGCTGATTCAGATTCTCCTAAAAGTAAACTGGAGTCAGCAGCAACAATTATATTGATTAGAGATGCAAATAGCATTGCTGAAGTATTTATGATTAAAAGGGCTAACAAATCTAATTTTGGGGGAGCGTGGGTTTTCCCAGGTGGAAAAGTCGATAATGAAGACTTAAAAAATAATATTTTAGATTATTGTCAGGGCTTAGATGATAAAGAGGCATCAAGTATATTGAATCTCAATGAAGGGGGATTGGGTTATTGGGTCGCATGTGTCAGAGAATGTTTTGAAGAATCTGGGGTCCTGTTAGCCTATAGAGAGAATGGACATTTATTTAAGCCAAGTTTGGATGAAAAAATTATATTAAATGATTTAAGACGCCAGCTAAATGATGACAGTATAGTTTTTATAGAAATACTAAAAAAATTAAATTTACGACTAGCTGTAGATAGAATTCTTTATTTGTCTCATTGGGTCACTCCTAAAATTGAAAGTCGTAGATACAGTACAAGGTTCTTTATTACTAGTATATCTAATGATCAAGAAGCAATTCATGACGGTTATGAAGCTGTCGACAGTTTATGGATTAAAATTGAAAAAGCCCTTAATGACTATAAACAAGGTACTTTCCCAATCATTATGCCCACCATAAAAAATTTAGAATCAATAGCAGGCTACCCGTCAACTTTATCAATATTGGAAGATAAGGAATCGATACTCCCAAGTGATATCCTTACTATTGAACCAAAGTTTTTTTTCGAAAAAGGTAAACTTGTGGGTCTGTTACCAGGAGATACTGGTTATGAAAACCATTAGATTATCACCCGTAGTCAGACGCATAACTGCAAGTAATTCTAATATGTTTACTGGCTCAGGGACTAATTCTTACCTTCTGGGAGATCAAGAAATATCAATTATTGACCCAGGACCAGCACTGATTGATCATATTGATGATCTTATTTCCATTTCGGGAAGTTATCTGAAACAGATTATAATTACCCACACGCACCCTGATCATTCACCTGGTGCTAGCATCTTGAAAGAGAAACTAGGTATTCCTATCTTAGGATTAACTACTGAATCGTCTCTAGAAAGAGATGAGCCTATTGATATTGACCAGGAAATCTCTCACGGTGATTTTATTCAGACGAACGAATACACATTGGAAGTTATACACACACCCGGTCATGCTTCTAATCACTTGTGTTATTTGCTTAAAGAAGAAAATATTTTATTTACAGGTGATCACATCATGCAAGGATCAACAGTGGTTATAGCTCCACCTGATGGAAACATGACTGAATACCTTCACTCACTTAATTTACTGAGAGAATATAACATTAGTAAAATTGCCCCAGGACATGGAGAGCTGATTCACGATCCAATTAAGATTATTGATGCCACTATAGAGCATAGATTAGGGAGAGAAAAAAAAGTCCTTGAGAAGCTCAACCAAATAGGTCCGAGTACTATCGATGAACTCATCATCGAGGTTTATGATGATGTTTCAACTATTCTTCATCCTATAGCTAAGTGGTCACTGGAGGCTCATCTAATTAAGCTCAATGAGAATAAAAAAGTTGCTAAAAATAGACAACTGTACTCTGTAGTAGAATAATGTGATTAATCATATGGTATCTTTTAAACACTAAGCTATGGACAGTTCAATATACATTACTTATGCCGTTCCGGTCTTCTTTGCAATGATCGGTATTGAATTTCTTTTTGGCCTTATTAAGGGCACAAATAATTATCGATTAAATGATTCCATTGCTGCAATATCTTTAGGCCTAATCAGTCGACTCCCTCCTCTCTTGAATTTAGGAGTTCAAGGTATAGTTTGGACTTACGTCGCAACCAATCTCAACATGCAATTAATGCCAAATGATAGTTGGTTTACATGGGTGATAGCCTTTCTTTTTTATGATCTTTGTTACTACTGGATGCATAGGATGAGCCATCAAGTAAAAGTGCTATGGGCCTCGCATGTTGTTCATCATCAAGGTGAAGAGTTTAACTTAAGTACCGCATTAAGGCAGACAAGTTCTGGGTGGATCTGGAAGTGGATATTCTATGTCCCTTTATTTATGGTTGGAATACCTGGCGAAGTCTTTTTCACTGTCGCGGCTATCAATTTACTTTATCAATTTTGGGTTCACACTGAGCATATAAGATCACTGGGTATTTTAGAGCAAGTATTTATAACGCCATCAAATCATAGGATACATCACGCACAAAATCCTGAATATATTGATGCAAATTACGGGGGTGTTTTTATAATATGGGATCGCTTATTTGGCACATTTATTCCTGAAAGAGATGATTTGAAACCTATATATGGAACTGTAAAACCTCTTAAAAGTTGGAACCCTATTTGGGCAAATTTAGAAATTTATCATCAGATGATCAGAGATACTATTCATACTAAATCACTGAGAAATAAAATTAAAGTTTGGTTTTCTAGCACTGGATGGAGACCTGAAGATGTTTATGAAAAATTTCCACACACATCAAATGATTTAGATAATTTTGTTAAATTTAACCCTGAAGTTGATAAAGTATCGAAGATTTTTACTTCCTTGCAATTTGTTATTAATAGCTCTATTTCAACAGTAATTATTTTTACGATAGCTGATCAACCTTATCTGCAGACTTTTTTATTAGCCACGATGCTTATAATTTCCACTACTCTAGTTACAAACATTATTGAGAATAAGAAATGGGGATACCAAATGGAACTCATCAGATCATTAATAACCGCTTTGATGTTTATATATGGTGTGATTGATCCCAATTTATTGGCTTCAAAAATTTTCTTTTATCAGTCGTTATTTAGTGTTGTTTTTATTGCAATCTTACTGCCAATAAATAAACAATACCCGTTGACACAATAAATCTTTATGTCGATGGAAATTATTTTGCAAATAATAGCTATTATAGTACCTCTAGTATTTGCTATTACAGTTCATGAGGTGGCTCATGGGTATGTTGCTAAAGGATTTGGTGACTCTACGGCTTATCGTCAAGGGCGGCTAACTCTTAATCCAATTGCCCATATTGACCCAGTTGGAACCATTATTCTTCCAGCGCTATTAGTTTATTTAGGAGGTTTGGTGTTTGGCTGGGCAAAACCAGTACCCATTAATCCTAATAATTTTTTAAGACCAAGAAGAGCAATGTTCTTTGTGGCCTTGGCTGGTCCATTGTCTAATTTATTTATGACTCTGTTATGGTCTTTACTTTGGTTGTTATTCAGCCTTATGATCAGCACTTCTTCTGCACCTAGTGTGTTAGATCAATTCATTTTTCTTATGTGTCAAACTGGTATTTTTATTAACCTAGTTTTAATGATATTTAATTTACTTCCAATACCACCATTAGACGGTGGTCGAGTATTTCGATCATTGGTCAATGAGAAATATGGACGGTTAATAGATACCATCGAGCCCTTTGGAATTTTTATAGTTTTAGGTCTTTTGTTTTTTGGATTGCTTCAGCCAATATTCAAAATGGTTCAATATATAACCTCAATATTGATGTAGAAGAATTTAATGAATTATAAAAATATTTCTCTCTTAATTATTTTCTTAATAATCTCTACTGTTTATTCAACCGCTAATTGGAGCAGTGAAAATAACCTTGTAAGTGAGGATATAGAGCTTGTTACAATTAATGAATATCAGTCTGATAATTTTAGTACCCGAGTTAGGTTTATAGTCATTCACTACACCTCTCTCAATTGGGAAAACTCATTGAAGGTGTTGACTAAACCACAGTACGGTGTCAGTTCACATTATTTAATACCCGAAAGTAAAGACGAAAGTTACCCTGAAGATAATTTATTGGTTTACCAACTCGTCAATGAAAATGATAGAGCGTGGCATGCAGGAGATAGTCAATGGGAGCAGCGAACTAATATTAATGACCAATCCATAGGCATTGAATTGGTTAATACCTCAGAATGTTTTTATGAAGACCAAAATAAAAATCTTGATTACGCATCAAATTACATATGCAGTTTTTATGATTATGATCCATTACAAATAAAACTATTGATTAAACTGCTTAAGCAAATAATAGATGCAAATGAGGAAATTAAACCCACTTATATATTTGGACACTCAGATATTGCTCCTCAAAGAAAATCAGACCCAGGGCCTAAATTCCCCTGGCAATTGTTGTACCAAAATGGGATTGGTGCTTGGTACGATAATCCAACACTAGACAGATACTGGCGTGAATTTAACAATAATGAAGCACCATCAATTCAACAGATTCAATGCGGCTTAAAACGTTACGGTTATAACATAGATATTACATCAACTATGGATAAGCAAAGTTTTTATGTTATCAGAGCCTTTCAACAACACTTTAGGCCATGGAAAAGCGATGGTATTGCTGATATTGCTACCGCTGCAACGTTATGGTCATTACTTGAGAGGTATTTTCCAAAATCATTGGACAAAGATATGAATATAATATGTTCTAATGATTAACCCATATCAACGACACAAATAATTCGAGGCAAAATCATGAGAGCACTAATATGTCTAATAAGTTTTTTAATTACAGCTATACCTATCATTGGATCTGCTGATAGCTATCTGCTTAATCCTAAACAAATCTTAGATGTTGAAACAGGTAAATTAATCCGATCAAAGGTCTTGGTTACCGATGGCAAAATCATGGCTATCTCTAATTCTTTTAAAGCCTCAGAGGATCTCAAGGTAATTAATCTACCGGATTTAACATTGCTTCCAGGTTTGATGGATGCTCATGTTCATTTAATTGGCAACACTGAACTTAAGGGTATGGAGAGACTATCTGAGTCGTCTTATTTATCAACAATATATGGTGTCAAGAATGCCCAAGACACTCTTATGGCAGGTTTTACAACAGTTAGGAATGTGGGAGCTAGTAACTATTCTGATGTCGCATTAAAACAAGCAATTGCTAAGCTAGCAGTCTTGGGGCCAACACTACTTGTCTCTGGACCTCCTTTGGGTATTACAGGTGGGCACTGTGATAATAATACCCTACCCTATGATTTCAAACACGGAGATGACGGTGTCGCTGACGGCCCATGGGAGATAAGGAAGAAGGTGAGAGAAAATAGAAAATACGGAGCTGATTTAATAAAGTTTTGTGCTACCGGAGGAGTGCTGTCAAAGAACACAAATTTAGGAACAACTCAGTACACGGCTGATGAAATGGAAGCTATTGTTGATGAAGCGCACAATAGAGATATGAAAGTTGCTGCTCATGCTCATGGACTTGATGGGATCAAGGCAGCAATACTCGCTGGCGTTGATTCTATTGAACACTCAAGCTTAATCGATGAAGAAACAATCGAATTAGCAAAAGCAAAAGGAGTATTCCTATCAATGGATGTATATGTTTCTGATTTCATTCTAGGTGAAGGGGTTAAACAAGGTATTCCTGAGTATTCATTAAATAAAGAACGACAAGTGGGTAAAAAACAAAGAGAAAATTTTCAAAAAGCAGTTAAAGCTAATGCACAGATTGCCTTTGGTACTGATGCTGGGATTTACCCCCATGGTAAAAATGCACGCCAATTTAAGTATATGGTCCGATGGGGAATGACTCCATTACAAGCAATACAAGCAGCAACAATAAATACTGCCAGTCTTTTTGGGGTGCCTAATATAGGTAAAATTAAAGAATCTTTTGAAGCAGATATTATAGGTGTAAAAGGCAATCCTCTTGAGGATATTACAAGACTTGAAGATGTTGAATTCGTGATGAATAACGGAATTGTTATCAAACAATAAAAAAAGCCCATTATGAAATGGGCTTTTTTATATTACCTTAAAAGAAAATCTAGAAGCTTCTTGAATACGTTATCCCTATGGTTCTAGGTGGTATCCATTGTAGATAGTTTCTAGCTCTATAACCTGGAGATTCAGCTGAGAATCTAAATGCTTCAGTTCTTACATCCGTTAAGTTATTAATAGAGAGTTGAAGTCTTGACTGTTCATCCAGATCAACACCTACGTTAAGATTAAGTTGAGTGTAACTTGGTGACATGTCTTCATCACTCATCTTAAATGTAGCAAAACTATCTCCGTAATAGTTCATATCAACTCTTGCAAACGAAGGTCGTGATGCCAGATTAAATGAGTATGAAAGCCCAACAGCTATTTGTTCTTCAGCAATATTAGGTAGACGATCGCCTGCAACTGCACTAAGTGATGCAATATCATTAGCAATTTCAGCACTGATAAAACTTCCTGCGAAATCTAATGCAATGGTATCTGTTAGATTTACAGAGAAATCTAGTTCTAAACCTGATGTTTCAGCTTCTCCACCATTGTAGGTAAAGCTCCATCCACAGGCAGGTCTGACAGTGACTTGAATTCCAGTCCAATCTATCCAGAAATATGTTGCATTCAAGCTGTATCCATCGCCTCTGGCTTTGAATCCAATTTCTGTGTTCTCTGCTTCATCAGACTTGTAACGTCTCTCAAACCCAGCTGCTTCTGGATCACTAGAACAAAAGTAAGGAAGAGCGGCATTATTACCACCTGATCTGTAACCAACAGATGAGACTGCAAACACAGTCAAATCATCATTAACTTCATAAGTAACTGTGTATTTGAAACGATTATCTGATTCTGAACCATTTTCCTCAGCACAGGTAACACCCACAGCTTCAGTTCCATCGCAACCTGTGTTGTCAGGATCTTCATAGAAGACTCCGTATTCAGAGGATTTAAACCCATCAGATAATTCAAAGTCCCTCATACCCAATGTGAAAGTCCAATCACCTACCGTGTAATCAACAGAACCGTAGAAGGCTGTTTCCTCTGCGTAGTCATAGTAGCTATAACTTCCATAGACTAAGAGACCAGTGTTGCCATTATATGATGTATCACCATAAGGTGAAACATAGGTTGAAGGATCATAACCACCATTATGCGAGGTAAAACCCATGTAACCAAGATAATCAAGTCCATCAGCATTGGTTACTTCCCATTCCAATACGCTATTTGGAGCAGACTCATATTCAGTGTTGAAATAGCCAAGAGTCCATTGTATGGCCCCGTCTCCTTTTGAGGTGAGTCTTAGTTCTTGGGTTTGTCGTTCAGAATCGCCAGTATAATAAAGAGGATCAGGAAAGAGGTCGTCTGTGTCAATTCTTGACCAGTCAGATGTACCTCTATCTTTATAGTCATAGTCCGCTAGCACTAGCATGGCAGTAAAAGCATCAAAGTCATATTCAGCAGTTAAAGACACAGTTGTAGATTCAGTATCATCGGTTTCATCAGTGAAGGAATAAAAGGCTAGTTCTGGATCATAGCCAGTCAAATCTCCTCCAGCTGTTGCATAGACTCTTGTGCAGGTGTCTCCATAATACCATGCAGTGTCATAGGTACAATTTGGATCAACAATATCCGCAGTCCCTGGTTTGTCAGCATTTCCTTTTTCTTTTTGACCCCAGTCAAAACGTTCTCTTTTCAATACCATAAGGTTAAGATCAAGGGGGCCGTCTGCATATCTGAACATTACTCTGTATTCATCATCTTCTTGATTACCAATATCGTTTCGATTTGTTGCAACATTTTGATAAATTCCAGGGTTTTTCCCAGAAGTAACCACAGCTCGCATCGCCATTGTGTCCGAGATTGGAAAATTAACCATAGCGTTATAGGCGTATCCGGAATCTTCAGCAAGCTTTTTATCTAAATATTCAAGTGCAATATTACCTTCAAATCCATCAAAAGAAGGCATTTTTGTAATATATCTAATCGTTCCGCCAACAGCGTTAGAACCGTATAAAGTTCCTTGAGGGCCTCTTAAGATCTCAATTCGTTCAACATCATAGATATTTGTTATACCCATAGATATTTCATTCATAAAGGTATTTGAGGTGCCTGAATTAACTTGAGCAGTTCCAGTGTTCAAACCTCTCATAGTATAGTATGTATCGCCACCTGGGGTTGAAACGCCCGCAAGAGTTCTAAGATAATCTTCGGGGTTATATATGCCTCGCTCAGTAATATCATTTGATGTTATTACAGAAATATTCATGGGAATATCTTGTACTGTTTGTTCACGTTTATTTGCTGTAACAATTATTTCTTCAATACCTTGTTGTGCAAAGATCGATGAAGTCATTAATACAGCGGTGAAAATTAAAGTTAGCTTTTTCATAATTATTGCTCTTTATATAGTAATTTCATTTATTTCGCGTCTGTCCAACAGCATACGAAATATTCAAAAAAAATACTACACTATTAAAGATAAAAATAAACTATTAATACAGTAAGATCATAAAGAGTTATTGATAAAAATTGATTGTATTAAAGGAGAACATAATGAAATATTTAACTTTAGGTGTCGCTATTACTGTTTTAAGTTTTAACTTATTTGCAGCCCATCATGATGAGCCACAAGGTATCGGTGGATTAGTATCATCAGAGATCTTTGATTTAGCTGGTGAGATGGACTTGTATGTTGAGAAATACCAAAATTGTGGAGATAGTGATAATCAAAAACACTATCATCCTGTAGGAACACTAGTTTATATCCTTAGTGGGAAAGGTGCCTCTAACGTATCAGGTCAATGGAAAACTTACTCTGATGGCTCTTACTGGTTTGAACCATCAATGTGGAAGCACGGAGGTTTTGATGCTGACGAGCCAAAATTCGGTGATGATCAGTGTACTGAGACTTTAGTTATAAGAGCTGCTAAAAAAGATGAACAACCCACAATTTTTATTGATTAGTATTTAGTTATATATAACTCTAAGTCTCTATTGTCTGGTGAATTGAATAGGTTGAAGAAATTACCCAGACAAGAGTGTAATATTACATTTTAAAGTCTGGGGCGTTTAGCTCAGTTGGTAGAGTATCTCGGTGACATCGAGAGGGTCGTAGGTTCAAATCCTACAACGCCCAGACTTTCACCGTCTCCTGATGTAGTGTTATATTTAAGGTATCAAGTAGAAAGGACAGTGTTCCTAACCTTCAAGACGTTGCTCGGTGTTTCTCATTTGACACACTGACAACTTGCCTAGAAGACATATACTTGAGATAGATTAAACAGGAGAACCTAATGAAGAAAGTCATACTTCTCGGATTAGTAATGATGTTGGGGATGATAGCTTTACTTTTAGTAGGGTTATTTAAATCTTAAATTCAATAAAAATCACCAAACCAGAACCAGTTCAGCTGAGCTACGCGCCTCCTCCGATTACTGTGTTTCAACTTCTTTAGATAAATATACCGATAAGTCTCTAAGGTCTTCGTCTGTGTAACCAGCTGCATGCCATGATGCAATCAATCTGTCCAGAATTTCATCTGCTGATGACCCTTTGAATTTATCAATAGAATGACACCCTAGGCAGCCTCTTCCAAATGCTGACTTAGCCAACTGAGCACCATACTCATAATTACCAAGAACTTCTGTTTTATTACTTGCTTCAACTGTTCCAGTGTTTAAGAACAAAATAAACGTTGATGCAATAAGTAAATATTTCATAACACTTTAACCCTCATGTATTTAGATAAAAATAATATATGACAGATCTGAAAAAAGCCATTGATTGTGGTTAGTTAGAGATTCTTTTTGTTGGTTCAATATAATTGATTCCAAAATTAAATTCCTTGATTAAGCCAATTTCATCTCTAATTTTTGCAGCTTCTTCGAAATTTAGGTCTTTGGCTGCTTCAAACATTTCAATTTCAAGATTCTCAATGAGTTTACTGATCTGATTTGGATCATCAGGATTAAATTTTCCTTTAATGGATTTGGGTACTTTAAGATATTGTTTGATTGGTTTGGATCGAGCACTTTCCATTACATCTTGAACATTTTTAATAATTGTTTGAGGTTTTATATTATGTTTTTTGTTGTATTGAACCTGTTTCTCTCGACGTCTACTTGTTTCATTAATGGCTCCTTTCATGGAGTTAGTTGTTCTGTCAGCGTACATAATTGCTTTGCCATTAACATTTCTTGCGGCTCGTCCCATTGTTTGGATCAATGAACTTTCTGACCTGAGAAAACCCTCTTTGTCAGCATCTAGAATTGCAACAAGCGATACTTCAGGTAAATCCAGCCCTTCTCTGAGAAGATTAATACCCACAAGTACATCAAAGACTCCCAATCTAAGATCTCTTAGAATTTCTGAACGTTCAACAGTTTCAATATCAGAGTGTAAATATCTTACTTTAATTTGGTTGTCATTAAGATAATCAGCTAGATCCTCAGACATTTTTTTAGTTAGAGTTGTTACAAGTATTCGCTCATTTTTTGGAGTTCTCTTTTTTATTTCAGACAGCAAGTCATCAACCTGATTACTTACTGGTCGAATTTCAACTGTGGGGTCAATCAGACCTGTGGGTCTTACTAATTGTTCAACAACTTGCCCTGATTGTTCAATTTCAAAGTCTCTTGGTGTTGCAGAGATGTAGATGGTTTGAGGTGAGAGTTTTTCAAATTCTTCAAACATTAATGGTCTATTATCTAAAGCTGAAGGTAATCTAAATCCGTATTCAACCAATGTAGATTTTCTAGAATGATCTCCTTTATACATGCCTCTCAATTGTGGTAATGTTACATGGCTTTCATCAATAATTAATAATGCATTAGAAGGAAGATAATCTATTAGACATGGAGGTGGTTCGCCTGCTTTTCTTCCTGATAAATATCTGCTGTAGTTTTCAATTCCAGAACAAAATCCAAGTTCTTTAATCATCTCCAGATCATAAAGAGTCCTTTGTTCTAATCGTTGAGACTCAACTAATTTATTAGCTTTATTTAATTTTGTTAATTCTTTAGATAATTCCTTTTTTATATATTTTATGGCATTAAGCATAACTTCTCGAGGCGTTACATAATGAGTTTTAGGAAAAATAGTTAATTGCCTTACTTTTTTATGGATTTCACCGGTTAAAGGATCAAAATAAGATAACCCTTCAATTACATCGTCATACATCTCAACCCTGATGGCTTGATTATCAGAATCTGCAGGATAAACATCAATTACATCGCCTAAAACCCTAAAAGTCCCTTGTTTAAATTCTATTGCATTTCTTTGATACTGTAGTTCTGCAAGACGTCTTAAAATACTGCGTTGATTTATTCTGTCATTAAGACTTAAGTGTAGGACCATATTGAGATATAACTCTGGATCACCTAATCCATATATTGCTGAAACTGATGCCACAATAATGGTGTCATTTCTTTCAATTAAAGCTTTAGTTGCAGAGAGTCGCATTTGCTCAATATGGGCATTGATTGATGCATCTTTTTCAATATAAATATCAGTGGTTGGGACATAAGCTTCAGGCTGGTAGTAATCATAATAAGAAACAAAATATTCAACTTTATTTTTAGGAAAATATTCCCTCATTTCACCGTATAATTGTGCTGCAAGAGTTTTATTAGGGGCGAGTATTAACGTCGGTCTTTGTTCTTTTTCAATTATATTAGCAATGGTAAAGGTTTTCCCAGAACCAGTTACACCTAATAGCGTTTGTTTAAACAACCCTGATCGTAAGCCTTCAGATAATTGATTAATTGCCATAGGTTGGTCACCCTTGGGATTGTAATCTGAGAATAATTTAAAGAATTCTTCGTTCATAATTTGATATTATAGCCATCAATTAAACCCTAATCTCTAAAATGTAATTATTTATAACAATGTTGTCCAATAGAGTTCAAAAAGTTAAGCCATCTGCAACGATAACAATCTCAGCTAAAGCTATGGAGTTAAGAGCAAATGGGATCGATGTTATTAGTTTAAGTGCTGGAGAACCTGACTTTGATACACCTGAGCATATTAAAAAAGCAGCAATTGAGGCGATTAATAAAGGACAAACCAAATACACACAAGTTGATGGTACTCCAGAATTAAAGGATGCAATAATTAATAAGTTTAGTAGAGATAATAATCTTCATTATCAGCGAGATAATATTATTGTTTCAACTGGAGCAAAACAAACATTATATAATTTATTCCAGTCAGTTTTAGGGGCAGGTGATGAAGTAGTAATCATAAGTCCTTACTGGGTATCCTATCCTGATATGGTGATGTTAGCGGATGCCAACCCAGTTATTATGAAAACTCATCAAGAGGATAATTTTGAGATTGATATGGATTCCTTCAGAGCTGCTTTAACAGACAAAACAAAATTACTCATCTTGAATTCTCCCTCAAATCCTACTGGAATAACTTATACAAAAGCACAATATGAATCTATGGGTAAGATCTTATCAGATTACCCTAATGTTCTCATTGCCACTGATGATATGTATGAACACATCTATTGGGGTAATGAACCATTTACTTCTTTTGCTGAAGTTTGCCCCAATCTTTTTGATAGGACTATAACAATAAATGGTGTCTCAAAAGCTTATGCTATGACAGGCTGGAGAATCGGATATTGCGGAGCCCCTAAATCAATTGTGCAGGGAATGAAAAAGATCCAAGGTCAGAGTACATCTAACCCCTCTTCTATCTCACAAGTTGCTGCAATTGCTGCACTTAATGGGCCTCATGATGCAGTAAATATGATGGTTAATGAATACAAAAAACGACATGACTATTTGTGCGATGCTTTGAATAAAATTAATGGGTTTAATACTTCACCTGGAACGGGAGCATTTTATCTTTTCCCAGACGTAAACAATGTGATTGAGAGTAAAGGTTTTGCAGACGATATTGAATTCTCAAGTTTTTTAATTGATCAAGCTAACGTAGCAGTTATACCTGGCAGTGCTTTTGGTGCAGAGGGCTGTATAAGAATCTCATATGCAACCAGTATGGAATTACTAAAAGAATCAATTGCACGAATAAAATTATCCTTAGAATAATCGACTCTTGACTATTTTATTGGCTTCAAGCAGACTCCATTTATATTCTATTCCCCGGTAGCTCAGTTGGTAGAGCGGTTGACTGTTAATCAATTTGTCGCTGGTTCGAGTCCGGCCCGGGGAGCCAGAATTCATAGTGATTCTACAAACTCTCAGCGATTAATTTTTTGAATTTTGTCGTACTCCAACCATGAGATCTATTTAAATAGTGAATTGGAATATTAAGTTCATGGCCTGTATAAGTCTTATCTTTATAATCATCTCCAAGAAACCTTATATCTATCTGTGTTACAGACAGTAAATAAGCAAGATCTGATTCTAATCTATAGGGAACGACTTCATCCACTTGCTGTAGAGAAGATAATATTAATAAACGTTCGCTTAAGGATAGGATGGGCTTCAGTTTTTCTGGTCTTTCAACCGAAGGGTCTTCATGAAGAAAAATAATTAGTTGTGAGCAGTGTTTTTTACATTCGTTGAATAGGTGGATATAACCGGGATGAATTACGTCAAAATTTCCAGCAATTACTCCAGTTTTAGCTTTATTATTCATTCTTATATTTTCTCTAAAAAGTCAACAGGTTCGGATTTCTCCCAACTCTTACATGTTGGGCATTGCCATGAATGGCTTATTGTCTTGTACCCACATTGAGAACAGCTGTACTTATAATCATTTTTAGTTTTATTGTTAATAATAGTTCTCAAAGTATTAATCAGAGGATCATCTATTAACGTCATTGATTTAGATTCATGATGTTGTTTTATTAATTCATTCATAATTATGTGTTTTTGAATATGTTCTTTAAATGAATTAAAAAGATATTTGTTATTAAAGTTAGGAAACATAACAGAGATCACAGCAAGATATTTTTTAGTATCTGGGTTGTTTTCGATGGTATCTTCTAAGATTATATTTAAGTCATTATCATTATGATTACCGATTTTATTAAGTATTAGAGGAAGTAAAATTAAATGAGCTAATATATTTTTATCAATCATTTCAGCATAAAATTTTAGTGCCTTAGATTTATCTGATTCATAAAGAGCAATTTTTGCAGATAAATATAATTGTCTAATTGAATTAGGATTATTATATTTTGCTTTTTTTAAAAATGTTTCAGCTGTACTGATATCATTTTGATCAATATGTTTTTGTGTTAATTGACAATAATAATGAGAAGTACTAGTTAGATGTTTATTATCAGGATCAATTTTACTTAGTTCCTCAAGATTTTCTAAAGCCTTTTCCCATTGGGACATGTATTCGTATATTATTATTAATTTCTCTAGGCTTGATACTGTCTGCTCATCTACTGTCTTTAATTTTTCGAATACACTTTCAGCCTTATCATAAATTCCTGCAACAAAGTAATTTTCACCTAATTCATGAAGTGTTTGATAATAATATTCTTCATCAAGATCAGGTTTATTGAGAATATTTTCATGGAGCCTAATGGCTTTATCAATTTTACCTTGTCGTCTAAACAAGACCCCAAGAGCTAAGTGTGTTTGAATAGTTTCATCATCGATTTCAATAATATTTGAAAATAAGTCTATAGCTTTATCTGATTCATCATTAAGGAGGTATTTAAGTCCAGTAAGATAATCAGGATTAATTTTTTTATTTGATTCATGATCAAAATATTTTAGAAAAAAGTAGCCCATTAGGGCAAACATCAAGAATATTGATGATAAATAAAAGATACTGTCAGAAAGCATTAAAAAGGTTTAAATATTGATCAGCTTGTTTTTACTCTTTCTTTCAAGTCTTTACCAGGTTTAAAGTGAGGGACATATCTTTCATCTATATTAACTGACTCACCTGATTTTGGATTGCGCCCTATTCTTGATTTTCTGTATCTTAAGCTAAAACTACCAAAACCTCTGATTTCAATTCTCTTACCTTTCTTTAGTGAATCTATCATTGATTCTATAATGGTTTTTATCGCTAGCTCGATATCTTTATAGGGAAGTTGCTCTTGCTCATTAGCAATAATTTCGATTAGTTCTTTTTTATTTATGCTCATATACAAATTACATCAAAAAAAATTGCAAATAGGAATTAATTTATTTTTTTCTAGAAAATTTAGATTTTAGTAAATCCCCTAAACTAGTTTTTGAGATACTTTCTTTTTCATCTGACTGGTATTCCTCAATAGCTTCTCTTTCTTCTTTTTCCTCTTTTGCTTTAATAGAAAGTTTTATTGTTCTATTTTTTTTATCAAAACCAATAATTTTTGATTCAATCTCTTCTTTTATCTTGAAAACAGATCTCATGTCTTCAATTTTGTCTCTTGAAACCTCTGCTATATTGAGTAAACCTTTTATATCATTTTCAAGAATTATCAGAGCATTTCTTTCATCGATTTGATCAACTACTCCTTTAACTATGGAGTTTTTCGGATTGTTTGATAGGTATTCTTGGAATGGGTCAGAAGATATTTGTTTCAAGCCTAATGATATTCTTTGTTTTTTTGCATCTATTGAAATAATAACAGTCTCAATTTGATCAGATTTTTTAAATACTGATAGATCAATGTTATCTTCAGTATCCCAAGAAACATCAGAGATATGAATAAGACCATCAATGCCTCCTTGGAGTTCAACGAATATTCCGAAATCTGTTATTGATTTAATATTTCCAGTTATATTTTCTCCGTCTTTGTGGGTTTGTTGAAAGTTTTCCCAAGGGTTGTCTGTACACTGTTTCATTCCTAGAGAAACTCTTCTTTTTGCATTATCAATATCCAGAATCATTACTTCAATTTGTTCACCAATATTGGCAATTTTATAGGGATTAGGATTATTGTTTGTCCAATCTATTTCAGACACATGTACCAGTCCTTCAATTTGTTCCTCTATCTGAACAAATAAGCCGTAATCAGTAATATTAGAGATACTACAAGTTACTTTCATTCCTATTTCATATTTTTCAATAATTTTAGACCAAGGGTCTTCTTGAAGTTGTTTAAGCCCTAGTGAAACTCTGAATTTCTCTTTATCAAGCGCTATTACCATCACTTTAAGACTTTCTCCCAATGTTACTATTTCTGATGGGTGTTTAATCTTTCTCCAAGAGATATCTGTTATGTGTAGTAATCCATCTATGCCCCCAAGATCGATAAAAGCTCCATAATCAGTCAGATTTTTTACTACTCCATCTTTGACATCACCTTCTTTTATATTGGCTATTACATCACTTTTACTTTCAATTGAGCTGCCTTGTAAAGCTGCTTTTCTTGAAAGTACAATGTTGTTGGTTTTTTTATCAGCTTTTACTACTTTAAATTCAGAAACTGATCCTTCTAAATACTGAGTATCTCGTACTGGACGTACATCAACCAAAGAACCAGGGAGAAAAGCATTGATTTGATCAACAAGAACAGTAAATCCGCCTTTTACCCTATTTTGTATAAAGCCTGAAATAATTTGATCATTTTCTTGTGCTTGGACTAAATTATTCCATGTCATTTCATTTTTAGCTTTTTGTCTCGAAAGCTTTGTTCTCCCATCTCCGTCTTCAATTTCTTCAATGATAACTTCAACTTTGTCACCTATTTCAATCTCCACATCACCGGCTTGGTTTTTAAATTGATTTAGATTTACAAATGATTCAGATTTTAATCCAGCAGAAAGGATAGCGTGGTCTGTGGTTATATCTAAAACATCTGCTTCTATTATTTGGCCTAGTTTTAGCTTTTTACTGTATTGACTTGACTCAAAAATATTTTCAAAAGATTCACTCATATTTTTATTGTATTTCCTATGTAACTAATTACTTGTTCTTGTACCTTACCAATTGATTTATTATCTGTGTTTACAATTAAAGCATCTTTTGGAACTGTTAACGGGGATACTTCTCTAACTGTGTCCCTTTTATCTCTTGCTTCCAACTCATCAATTAGTTGCGAGAGGCTAACATTAATTCCTTTTTCCTTCAACTGCTTATGCCTTCTTTTAGCTCTGGTTTTAGTGTTTGCAGTTAAGAATAATTTTATTATTGCATCAGGAAAAATTATGCTGCCCATATCTCTTCCTTCAGCTACTAATCCTGGTTCTTTTGCAAATGCCCTCTGTATATTAACAATAGACTTTCTGAGACTGCTTATTGAGGCTATTTTTGAAGCAGTTTCTGCTGTTTTCTCATTGAATATTTGTTTATTAATATTTTTATTTTCATACATAATCTCTGTATTTTTAGACACCTTATTCAACTTAAAAGTTATTGATTGGGTAATACTAATTAGCATTTTTTCATCAGTTAAATCAATTGATTTCAGATCAGCAATATAGCCAATGCTTCGATAAAGCGCTCCACTGTTCAGATAGTTAAAGTCGAGCTTACCAGCAAGATATAATGCTAGAGTCCCCTTACCAACTCCACTGGGACCATCAATTGTAATTATTTCCATGCTTTCTAATATTCCTTAATATTCATTCCTATTAGATTCATTATTTTTTGAAAAGTTGGGAATGAGGTATCAATATTTTTACAGTTTTCTACGATTATAGGTTTTTCACTTACACAAGAGGCAATTATTGCAGTCATAGCTATTCTATGATCACCAAATGAATCCACGATCCCTCCAGTTATAGTTCCACCATCAATAGTTGCTCCATCATTAAATTCTTTAGTCTTAATTGCGAATGTATTCAATGTTTTAATCATTGAACTAATTCGGTCTGATTCTTTAAATCTAAGCTCTTCAGCATTCCTAATAATAGTAGAGCCTTCAGCACATGCGCCTGCAAGAAAAACAAGCGGTAATTCGTCTATTGCTGATGTTATGAGATGTTTAGGTACTTTAATTCCTTTAAGGTTCGATGATTTAATAATAATTGAGCCAATTTTTTCTGATGATTTTTTTTGATTGTTGATAACAGTCTTTATATTACCTCCCATTAACTTCATTATTTCTATAAAACCTGTTCTGGTGGGATTAAGTCCAACGTTTTTAATAATAAGTTCACTACTTTTCGAAATTAAGGTGGCTAATATTAAAAACGCAGCAGAAGAAACATCGCCTGGCACTTTGACTTGCCCTGGGGATAATAAATCCCCCCCGGTAATATGTATCATATTATTTTCAGATGATATGGATGATGAGAAATCCCTTAACATAATTTCTGTATGATCTCTGGACTTCGTTTTTGTTTTAATCGTTGTTTGACCAGAACCAAAAACACTGGCCAATAGTATCGCTGATTTTATCTGTGCACTAGGTATTTGCAGATCATGATTAATACTTTTTAGTCCATTAGTAGGAAATATATTAATAGGTGCTCGTCCTGATGTGGTTTGTATATTTGCACCCATTTTTATTAAAGGATCTGCTACACGATCCATAGGTCTGTTAATTAATGAACTATCACCACTTAAAATAGATTCAAAATTCTGAGCAGCAAGGATACCCATGAATAATCTCATTGATGTTCCTGAATTACCGAAATTTAATGTGCCTAATGGTTTTTTTAGACCGTCCAGCCCTAAACCATCAACAGTAAGAGATAAACCATTTTTACTAATTTTAGTGCCCAGTAAACGTGAAACTTCAATTGTCCTGAGAATATCATCAGAGAAAAGGCAGTTTTCTATATTTGTTTTGCCTATAGATAACATTGATAGAAGAATAGCTCTATGAGATATAGATTTATCGCCGGGCACTTCCACTTTTCCAATAATGGGGCCATCATTTATAGCTATAAGAGACTTATCTTTGATCATTAGATATATAGTTAAGAATCACTTGATATTGGATATGAACCTAAGTTTTTGAATTGGATGTTAAGTTTTTCTAATTCTGATAGAGCATTAATAAGTGATTCATCACTAATATGGCCCTCCAGATCAATAAAGAACACATAACTCCATTTACCCATTTTTGAGGGTCTAGACTCTATTCTAGATAGGTTAACGTTGTGATTGCTAAAAGGCCCTAAAACCTTAAACAATGATCCTGAGTCTGATGTATTTGAGGGGGACACAATAATAGACGTTTTATTATGGTTTGATTTTTCAGAAACCTCTCGACCAATGATGAGAAATCTTGTTGTGTTATCAGGAAAATCCTGAATATTATATTCAAGTATATTCAAATTGTAATCTTTGGATAGTTTTTCTGAACCTATACATGCTTCATTGTCTTTTTTAATCATAGTTGCACCTTCAGAATTACTAATAACGGGAACTATTTTGATCTTCGGAAGCTTTGATTTAATCCAGTTTTGACATTGAGCTAATGACTGAGAGTGTGAATACAAGATATTTACACCCTCCTTTGAGAAATTTTTTGACAGTAGGCATTGATTTATTGGTAGCTCTATTTCACCACTAATTAAAACGTTAGATTCCATTAAAAGATCATGTGAGTTATTAACTGAACCTTCAATAGAATTCTCAATGGGTATGATCCCGTATGTTGTTTCTTTATTCTCAACTGAGTTGAAAACATCACCAATGGACGGCATCGGAATCGTAGTGGCATTATTTCCAAAATAAGCTAACAATGCGATCTCTGAAAATGATCCTTTAGGTCCTAAGTATGAGACATTCATAGCAATCAAGAAATTATATTTGTCTTAATAACCCCATCGATTTGTTCGATTTGTTCGATGATCTTATGAGATATTGATTTATCAAGGTTAAGGATTGTGTAACCAATATTTTTATAGTTTTTATGGGATAGATCATTAATATTAATATTTTCATTACCCAAGAGGGAAGTAAATTGTCCCACAATATTTGGTTTATTAAGGTTAGTGATTGTTAATCGATGCTTGGTATCATTTACTAATGAAACATCAGGAAAATTAACAGAATTAATAATATCACCACTTTCTAAATAAGACTTTATACTGTTTGCAACCATAACAGCACAATTAGTTTCAGCCTCTTTTGTGGATGCTCCCAAATGCGGTAATAATAAAACATCAGGGTTCCCTATTAGACTGTCATTAGGGAAATCAGTTACATAAGTGTTTAGTTTTTTATTTTCCAATGCTTTGATAACAGCATCAGTGTTTACAATTTCTTCTCTTGATAAATTTATAATGGTTGCACTATTTTTCATTAAATTAATTTCATTCTCACTTATGAAGTCTTTAGTTTCATTTTTATAAGGGATATGTATTGTTAATATATCTACATTCTTTAATACTTCATTTAAATCATTGTATTTTTTAACTCCTGGAACTAGATTTATTGCATTATCAATAGTGATCATGGGATCAAATCCCAGAACTTTCATTCCTAAATCATAGCCTGCATTAGCGACTTTTATTCCTATAGAGCCTAAACCAATAACGCCCAAAGTTTTATTTGGTAATTCATAGCCAACATATTGTTTCTTTGCAGATTCAATGTCACTTTTTAGATTATCTGAGCTTTTTAGGTTGTGAATATAATCCATTGCTCTGTGAATATTTCTAGCTGCTATTAAGATGGCTGCTAAAGCTAATTCTTTAACTGCATTGGCATTAGCACCAGGGGCGTTAAACACTGGAATGGCAAGTTCAGACAGCTTATCTATAGGTATATTATTTACACCAGACCCTGCCCTACCTATTGCTTGAACGGATTCGGGTATATCCATTTCATGCATATTGAATGATCTTAGTAGAATAGCATCAGGTGAGGTAACTTCATCACCCAGGTGATAATCGCCATTTTCAAAGACACTCAATCCCTCAGACGCTATATTGTTAAGCTTAAGAATTTTATACATGCTTAAGCTCTATTGTTTATTTTCAAAATCTTTCATAAATGTTATTAACATCTCCACACCTTCAACAGGCATGGCATTGTACACACTCGCACGCATTCCACCAACAGTTCTATGGCCTTTAAGATTGTATAGTCCAGATTTTTCTGCTTGAGAAAGAAATATATCATCTAAATCATTATCTTTTAAAATGAATGGGATATTAACCCATGATCTATATTTTTTTGAAACAGGGTTTTGATAAAGATCAGAATTATCAATATATTCATAGAGAAGCTGTGACTTAGTTTGATTTATTTGAGCCATAGCTTGAAGACCACCTTGTTCTTCAATCCAATCAAATACAAGCCCTGCTGCATACCATGCAAAAACGGGTGATGTATTAAGCATTGATTTATCTTTTGCATGATCTTCATATCTCATAATAGGGTTTAAGTGTTCTGCTTTTTGTTTGATTAACTCTTTTTTAATAATTACTATTGTTAAACCTGCTATACCTAGATTTTTCTGTGCACCAGCAAATATCACATCAAAGTCACTAACTTCTATAGGTCTTGTGCATAATGTTGAAGACATATCACAAACTAACGGTGTGTCTATATTAATAGGGTTATGTATTTCAACACCATGAACTGTTTCATTAGCACAATAGTAAAAGTAATCTGAATCTGCATTAATGTTCCACAAATCTTGATTGTCAACGTCGGTATAATTATTGTCTGATGAATCTGAAACAATATTTACTTCGATTTGTTGTTGAGCAGCATAATTTGCTGCTTTTTTAGACCAACCTCCTGTAATTAAATAATCAACAGGACCATTTCTAGAGAGGTTTTGAGGAATCATTGTAAATTGATGAGTCGCACCACCCTGTAGGAACAAAACCTCATATTTATCACTGATATTTAAGAGTCTTCTAAATGTTGTTTCTGACTCTGATGCAAAGTCTTTAAATGCTTTACTTCTATGACTGACTTCAAGGATCGACATTCCTTGATCAAAATCATTAATGATTAACTTTAAATGATCAGTGACAGATTTGGGTAATGTTGCAGGCCCAGCTGAAAAGTTATAAATATTTTCTGACATTTATTACTCTTCATCATCACTATCATTAATGATTCTTTCCATGCCCAAGAGTTTATCATCATCAGAAAGTCTAATAAGCTTAACTCCTTGAGTATTCCTACCAATGACTGAAATAGAATTTATTTTTGTTCTAATTAAGTTTCCAGAAGAGCTAATAAACATAACTTCATCATTTTCATTTACTTGATTAGCTCCGATTGCTTTACCGTTTCTTTCTGATGTTTGAATAGCTATTACGCCTTTACCGCCTCTTTTTTGGATAGAAAACTCTTCAACTTTTGTTTGTTTTCCAAAGCCATTTTCAGTAGCAGTTATTATGTTGCCTTCATCTATTACTAGCAATGAGATTACTTTTTGATCTTTATCAAGCCTCATTCCACGAACACCTTGAGAAACTCTACCCATTGGTCGTGCGTCTTTTTCATGAAAGCGAATTGATTTACCTGAGTCTGCAAATAACATGATCTGTTTTTTTCCATCAGTAATTTCAACGTTCACTACACGGTCATCATCTTTTAACTTTATGGCTTTAATTCCAGTCTTCATAGGTCTTGAATAAGCTGAGAGTTTAGTTTTCTTTACACCCCCTCGTTCTGTAGCCATAAAAACATATTGTGATTCATTAAATTCTTTTACAGGTAGAACTGCTTGAATTCTTTCATCTTTATCTAATGGTAATAGGTTTACTATTGGTCTCCCCTTTGCATTTCTTCCACCTTTAGGCAATCGGTAAACTTTTATCCAGTAGACCTTACCGTAACTTGAGAAACAGAGTAAGGTGTCATGTGTATTGGCAATAAATAATTTACGAATAAAGTCCTCATCTTTGAACGAAGCCGCCCTTTTACCTGTTCCTCCTCGGTGTTGGGCTTGGTATACATCTAGAGGCTGGGTTTTTGCGTAACCTTCTCTGGATAAAGTTACAATAAGATCTTCTTCAGGTATTAAATCTTCATCAGTTAAGTCCGAATAAAACTCAACTATTTCAGTTTTTCTTTCATCGCCAAATTTTTCTTGTGATTCTATTAACTCATTCTTAATTAAACGAGTAAGAGTATCAGGGTCTGATAAGACTTTTGAGTATGTTTTAATATCTTCTAGCAGTTCAATATATTCATTAAAAATGTTGTCTTGCTCTAACCCAGTTAAACGATTTAATTTTAATTCTAAGATTGCTTTTGCTTGTTCAGATGAAAGACGATATCCACTTTTTTCTATACCAAAAATTTCTATATCAAGAAGTTGTTTAGGTGTAGTAGACACATTGTCTGCTTTTTTTAGCATTTGTTTAACTTTTCCTACCTTCCACAATTTTGAAGTTAATGCTTTCTGAGCATCTGCAGGCGTCTTTGATTTTTTTATGAGTGCTATCATGGCATCGATGTTATTTAAGGCAATAGTCTGGCCTTCAAGTATATGAGCACGATTAATTGATCTATTCAGATCATATATTGTTCTCTTCGTTACAACATCTCTTCTATGAGAGATAAATGCATCAAGCATTTCCTTTAAGTTCATTAATTTTGGTTGACCGTTTAATAAGGCCACCATGTTGATTGAGAATGTGCTTTCTAGAAGCGTTTGTTTATATAGATTATTAAGCAGTACATCTGCCACATGACCTCTTTTAAGTTCTATGGCAATTCTCATTCCATCTTTATCAGATTCATCTCTGATTTCTGAAATGCCTTCAATCTTTTTATCTCTAACAAGTTCAGCTATTTTTTCAATCAGCTTTGCTTTGTTAACTTGATAAGGTAATTCAGTAACGATTATTGATTCTCTTTCAGAGTTATTAATTGTTTTAATTGATGTTTTAGCTCTAACATGAACTCTGCCTTTTCCAGTTTCGTATGCACTTTTAATGCCGTCTATGCCATGAATGGTGGCTGCTGTTGGAAAATCTGGAGCAGGAATAGTTTTTATTAACTCATCGATTGAACAGTTTGGATTTTCAAGTATAAGCAAGCAACCATCTATAACTTCTTTGAGATTATGTGGTGGTATATTTGTCGCCATACCAACTGCAATACCTGCTGATCCATTAATTAATAGATTAGGTAATCTTGTTGGGAGAACACTAGGTTCACTTTCTGATTCATCATAATTTGGAGTGAAATCAACTGTTTCCTTGTCAATATCAGCCAGTAGTTCCTGTGTAATTTTTTGCATTCTAATTTCTGTATAACGCATAGCAGCTGCTCTATCACCATCAACAGAACCAAAATTACCTTGTCCATCAACGAGTGTGTATCTCAGCGAAAAATCTTGAGCCATTCTAACTATGGTTTCATAAACAGCACTATCACCGTGAGGGTGATATTTACCTATGACATCACCTACTATTCGGGCTGATTTTTTATATGGTTTGGTGTGATCATTACCTAAAACTTTCATGGCATACAAAACTCTTCTATGCACCGGTTTGAGACCATCTCTGACATCCGGTAGTGCTCGTCCTACAATAACGCTCATGGCGTAATCCAAGTAGGATTTCCTCATTTCATCTTCGAGATTAATTTGTGAGATTCTGTCGCTCATCAACTATATTTGATTTGTCATTAGAAAGTGTTTGTTTTCGAATATTCTTTATTTAGGAATAGATGATTAATACAGGATATAATTTTAACATATTATTAAATATTTTAAGAAAAAATCAGTCATATAATTTAATTAAATCATGAGCTTAATGAAAGACAATATAAGTGAAGAAGAGGTAAGGAAATTTAATAAACTTGCTCAAGAATGGTGGAATCCTGACGGAAGCTTTGCAGCACTGCATACTCTTAACCCTTTACGTTTTAATTACATAAAAAATTGGACAGAACTAGACAATAAAAAATGCCTGGATATAGGTTGTGGGGGTGGGATATTAACTGAATCATTATCAAAATATGCTGATCATGTCGATGGCCTTGATATGGCAGATAAAGCAATTTTAGTTGCAAAAGATCATCAAGAACTTATGGGCATAAAAAATATTACTTATCACAATAGCAATTTAGAAAATTTTGTAGAGGTAAATCATCAACAATACGATGTTTTAACCTGCATGGAAATGTTGGAACATGTGCCATCACCAGAGCAAATCATAGAATCATGCTCAAAGGCAGTTAAAAATGGAGGCCACTTATTTCTTTCAACAATTAACCGAAATATTAAATCTTATTTAATGGCTATTGTTGGAGCAGAATATATTCTAAAATTACTGCCCCAAGGTACACATGAATTTGACTCTTTTATAAAACCTTCAGAAATAGAAAAATGGTCTAGAAATTCTGGCCTCAATTTAATTGATCTAACTGGTGTTATGTATAATCCAATAACCAAAAACTTCAAATTGACAGACGATGTTTCAGTTAATTACATGATGTATTTTAGGAAAGACTGACAATTAATGAATAAAAAATTACTGGTATTATTCGACTTAGATGGAACATTAATTGATACTGCTCCTGAGATGCATATGGCATTGAATTCACTATTAATTGAGCAAGGAAAAGAAACAGTAAGCCTAGATCATGTTCGTCCTTATGTTTCAAATGGGGTTTTAGGAATTTTCTCAGCAGTTTATGATGATAACCCTATCTTAGAAGGAAGGCGTTATAACCGTTATTTAAAATTATATGAAGATGTGGTGGGCACTCATGCATCTTTATTCACCGACATGGATATTGTTTTAAATTCAATAGAAAAGAATCACCTTTGGGGAATCGTTACTAATAAATCAAGGAAATTTACAGAGCCACTTCTGAGACGATTGGGTCTTACGGACAGATTAAGTTGTTTAATTTGTCGTGATGATGTTAATAACATCAAGCCAGACCCTGAACCGTTAAATCTTGCATTATCAAAGTTACAATTTAAAGATTTGGACTACTGTTACTATATTGGTGACTCTAAAAAAGATATTCAATCTGCAAGATCAGCTGGAATAAAATCAATTGCTTGCAGCTATGGTTACAGAATGAACAGTGATAACCCATTATCTTGGGGTGCTGATTACTGTATAAATAAGCCGAATGAAATTATGGAAATCATTAAATGTTAAAAGATAAGACAATTTTAGTGACCGGTGCTGGAGATGGTATTGGAAAGGCAGCTGCAATTAAATATGCTGCCCTAGGAGCAAACTTGATTCTTTTGGGCAGAACACTTTCAAATCTTGAGAAATCATATGATGAAATTATTAGTAATGGGTCACCCACACCTATAATTTCATTAATGGATCTTTCTAAAGCTGATGCAAATGATTATCAAGACTTAATTGATAATCTATCGGATAAATATGGTTGCTTAGATGGTTTATTACTTAACGCAGGAATACTAGGTGATAGAGCACCTATTAGCCAATATGATGTCCCCACATGGGTCAACACATTGCATGTTAACCTCACAGCACAATTTATACTTACTCAGACACTGCTGCCTGCTTTATATAAATCAAAGAATGCTTCAGTGATTTTTACATCAAGCGGTGTCGGTAAAATTGGAAAAGCTTTTTGGGGTGCTTACTCTGTTTCAAAATTTGGAACCGAAGCTCTTTGCCAAATATTAAGTGCTGAACATCATAATGAACCAAGCATACGATTTAACTGTATTAATCCAGGGCCAGTTCAAACAAAGATGAGAAAATTAGCTTATCCATTGGAAGATGAAAAGTTACTATTAAAACCAGAAGATATCCTGGATAAGTATATTTGGTTGATGTCAGATGATAGTCTCGGTATTGATGGCCAGAGTATCGATTGTCAGACATCTTAGTTTAAAGATGTTTCTGGGAGATTGTCATTCTCAACCAATGTGTTTGATTGATTATCAAGTTCTAAATCTAAATTTTTTGGCTCTTTAATGTCTGGAAGCTCTGGTAGCTCTTCAAGTTTTTCTAGGCCAAAATAACTAAGGAAGTCAGCAGTGGTAGAAAACATAGCAGGTTTTCCTGGAACATCTCTATAGCCTATAATTTTAATCCAATTTCTGTCAGTGAGTGTTCTCATAATGCTTGAGCTAACTGATACTCCACGGATAGCCTCAATATCTCCTCTTGTCACAGGCTGCTTATAAGCAATAATAGACAGTGTTTCCATTAAGGCCCTGGAGTATTTTGGAGTTCTTTCAGCAAATATAATGTTGAGATAATCATTTATAGATTTTTTTGCTTGGATGCGATAACCACTGGCTACTTTAGAGACCTCGATCTCCTTTTCTAAATAATCATTTTCTAATGCCTTTATTGCATCTAATACATCTGTTTTTGTTATTTGATGCTTATTGCTGATTATTTTAAATAGCCTCTCTGTGGACAATGGTTCATTCGATGAGAGTAAAAGAGCCTCAATAGTATGTTTTAGATTAAAGTCGATCATTATTATTTTTCAACCAAGGTTTTCACATGTATTATACCAAATTCCTTTGCTTGAACTATTTCAATCAAGAGCTCTTTCATCAACTCTAAGATCGCAAGAAATGTAACTACTAATCCAGTCCTTTCTTCTTCTAAATCAAATAATTCTTCAAATTGAACAAAATCCTTATCCTGAATTGTTTCTAAAATCATAGTCATTCGTTCTTTTACAGATAGCGGTTCTTTCATGAAATGTAGGGTTGAGAACATTTCAGCTTTTTTTAGAACTTCTTGGAATGACACCACTAAGTCCATTACTTGTATATCTGGGAGGACGATAGGTTGGTTAAATTGGTCCGTATCAACTGCCGAAAGAAAAATATCCCTATCAACTCTATCAAGTTGATTAATTTTTTCTGAGACTGTTCTGTATCTTTCATATTCAAGTAGTCGTCTAATTAATTCAGCTCTTGGGTCTTCTTCTTCATCTATGTCTTCAAAAATTGGTAGGAGCAGTCGAGATTTTATTTCAGCTAACATTGCAGCCATTAGAAGATATTCTCCTGCTAGTTCTAATTCTAATTCCTTCATAAGATTAATATAATCTACGTATTGTTCAGTTATATCAGCTATCGGTATATCCAGAATATTTAAGTTTTGTTTTCTTATTAAATAAAGCAATAAATCAAGTGGTCCTTCAAAAGTATCAAGAAAGACTTGCAGAGCTACTGGGGGAATATAAAGATCTTTTGGCATCTCTGTAATTTGTTCACCATCGACAATGGCAAAAGGCATTTCACTTTGAATAGGATTATTATGATCTTTTTCTTGCATCTTTTATTGAATGTATAAATTCATTTTTATCATTTATTTTATTTTGGAGATTCTGAGGACATTAATCTAATTCTTTATTTTCCTTATTTTCTGCGTTGGAGTCGTAGATAAGGTTTCCTTTTAAAATCATATTTATTAATGTGATGTCTTGTTTCATTTCATCGTATCGACGTTTATCATCGATTTGATACTCAGATACAAAATAAAATGTAAAACCTTGAATGTTCTGATCTTTATCAAAGTACCCTGGTTCGTATAGGTTAGCTACAGAATAAGAAAGGGTGTCGTTCATGTGCTTTTCAAATATACCTTTTTTATTGAGTGTTATTGAGTATGTCTTAAATATAGTTATTGATTTTTTTAATGTTATTGGATCATTCTTTATTGATAGCCTGATGCTAAGCACTTTATTATTTTCAGCCTTATTATTAATAATAAATGTTTCATTTATGCTTAATTGATTATCTGATTTTTTGCGTTTCCTATTTTCATAGATAAGGAAAGTAACTAGTACAATGAAGATCACACTTAAAAGTATCCATGAGTATTCCATATCTAATCGTTTTGATCTTCAGTCATAGCTACTGCTTCATCTATATCGACTGAAACTAACCTAGAAACACCTGGTTCGCTCATAGTAACGCCAATAAGTTGTTTTGTGAGCTCCATAGTGGTTTTATTATGAGTTATAACGACAAATTGGACACTACTGCTCATTTCTTTAACAACCTCACAAAAACGACCTACATTTGTATCATCTAATGGGGCATCAACTTCATCAAGTAAGCAGAAAGGAGCTGGGTTAAGTTCAAAAATAGAAAATAATAAGGCAACAGCTGTTAAAGCTTTTTCACCACCTGAAAGTAAATGGATATTACTGTTTCTTTTACCAGGAGGTCTGGCCATGACAAATACACCACCATCTAAGGCATCATTATTTTCAAGTTCTAGGTATGCTTTACCGCCATCAAAGAGTCTCGGAAAATGTTTTTTTAAGCCTTCATTTACTTTTCCAAAGGTGTCATTAAATCTAGATATTGATTCATCATCTATTTTTTTGATTGCTCCATTCAGAGTTTCTAGAGCACGATTTAGGTCATCAAACTGTGAATCAAGTTTTTCCATTCGTTCATTTTCTTGTTTAAATTCAGCAGCTGCAGCAAGGTTAATTGGCCCTAATCGGTCAATTGATCTTAATACCTTTTCAAGTTCATCATTTATATTTTTTTGATTAATTTCTTTATTTTTTAGTGATTCATCTAGTGAATTAAAATCTTGACCTTGATTTATTAGTTGCTCATTAAGCGATTCTTTTCTAACTTCATATTCTTTTTGATTTAGTTTGAATTCTTCAAGATCTTCCCTTGCTTGATTGACAAGACTGTTAATATTTGTTCGATCAATTTCGTAATTTCTTAGAATAGACTGACTTTCTTCTAACTTCTTTCTCGAAGTATCCAGTCCTTTTTCTGATTCAAGGCTGGTCTTAAGTAGTAATTCTAATTTAACTCTGGTGTCATCGTCTGATGTTTCGTTAATATTTCCTGATGAGGTAATCTCTAAAGATCTGCTTTTAAGTTGCGTTATTTGTGCTTCTAATCGATGAATGGCTGTTTTTAGGGCAAGTTCAGAAGATTTTAATGATTCAACTTTGAGTCCTTGATTTTGAACTTTGTTATTTAGGCTACTGGTTTTTTGTGAAATCGTATTTTTTTGATTAGAGAATTCATTTTTTTGTTGCTCTGATGTTTTTTTGTTTGTTGTCAGCTCTTCAAAAATAAGCTTGCTTTCATTGAGTAATTTTTTTGATTTTGTTAAATCTTTTTCATTTTCTATAATTTCACGTTCGGTGCTTTCTAATTCACCAGTAAGAGCAACCAATTTATTTTCAAAAGACGATAATTCTTGATCTATTGATTCAATGATTGGTTTAGATAATGAGGATATATCCAGATTTAGTTTATTTTTTAGTGATATAAATGAGTGCTCTAGGTTGTGAAGATTATTTATAATATTTTTTTGTTGTTCTTGATTAGACAGCTGCTTTTTTAATAAATTAACCTTAACGGCTTCTTTTTCACACACAGTATTGATTTCATTTAATTCATTTTTTATATTTTCATTTTCGATATCAGTTTTCTCTAACAATTCACTAATCTCTTTCAGTTGATTATTAAGGTTTAGTAACTCTGATTTATCTTGATTAAATGATAGAGACATTATTTCAAGTTCATTTGTTATTGATTTTATTTCAGATGTGTCTTTTTCATATTCCAATTTTAAACGTTCTAGTTCAGATTTTATTTCTTGAGCAGTAATAGATTTCTGAGACTCTAGTTCTTTTTCATACTCTATTGACTGTTCAAGTCTGGCAATGTCTGCTTGAATCTGAAAATGATCTTTTTGTTTTAAATTAAATACCTCATTGGTTTCATTATTTTTTATTCGTAATTCTTCTATGTCCGCTTCTATTTTTCTTAACCTTGTTAGCTGACTATCATAATCTTCCTGATATTTAGACGAGTCAGATTTGTTAGTCTCAATCTTTTTATCAAGCTCTAAAATCTTTATGTAAATAATTTCTCCGCCGATTTCTTTTTCTCTTAATTTAAGCTTTTTATATCTTTCAGCATCATTGGATTGTTTTTTCAGTCTTTTTATCTGCTTTTCAATTTCTTCTTTTAGATCGTTAAGACGATTTAGGTTCTCACGTGTATTCTTGATTCTTGATTCCGTTTCTTTACGTTTTTGTTTGTATTTAGAAATTCCAGCAGCTTCTTCTATGAATACCCTCATTTCATCGGGTTTAGCTTCAATTAACCCTGAGATCATAGCTTGTTGAACAATTGCATAGCTTCTTGGACCAAGACCGGTGCCTAAGAATAAATTTGTGATATCTTTTCTTCTACATTTAGTTCCATTAAGAAAATATACTGATTGACCGTCCCTAGAGAGCACTCTTCTAGTTGAGATTTCATTATATTGTGATAATTCACCGCCTATTTTTTTATCAGTATTATCAAAAAAAAGCTCTATTGATGCATTACTTACGGGTTTACGTGTGGACGAACCATTAAATATAACGTCTGACATTGATTCACCACGCAGGTATTTTGCAGATGATTCACCCAAGACCCAACGAACAGCATCAATCACATTAGATTTGCCGCAACCATTCGGTCCAACTATGCCAACTAAATTTGAAGGCAGGGTTAGCGTTGTTGGATCAACAAATGTTTTAAAACCAGAAAGTTTAATTTTACTTAGTCGCATAAAAAACTATAAAATTAGTTAGTTCATTTTAAATTAAATAGCATGTATGTACATTATTTATTCAACTACTAAGGTAAATTTATGAGTTTAGAGATTACTTCAGATGATTTAGATGGATTTGAGAATCCAAATATTGAATCAGACTATATTATTAGAATTAAGATTCCTGAGTTTACTTGTTTGTGTCCTAAAACAGGGCAACCCGATTTTGCTACAATCTATATCAAGTATGTTCCGGATCTAAGTTGTATAGAGCTTAAATCTCTAAAACTATACATAACAAAGTATAGGAATGTAGGAGCATTTCATGAAGCCGTTACTGATCAAATATTTAATCATTTAAAGGAGGCTTTTTCTCCAAAGTACTTAAATGTACGTTCTAAATTTAATGTCAGAGGTGGCATTTACACAGAAGTTGAATTTCAACATAAAAATGAAAATTGGAAATCTAAGATAGATTTATAAAAAGTTTTTCCAAAAAAACTTCACAAATTAAAAATCAAAAGTATAATCATCTTTTTTCTATACATAGATTTACATAATGACAAAAAAGAAAATAACTATAAATAATAATTCACTCATTGAGCAATTTGGCATGAAGCCATATAAGTTGAGAGTTAAAGAAAAATATATGTCTAAAAGACAATTGAATCATTTTAAAAAGATTCTTAACTCATGGAAAGGACAATTAGAACAAGAAGCAGAAAAAACTGTCAATCATATGCAAAAAGACAGTAACAGTCTTGCTGATCCAAATGATAGAGCTACGCAAGAATCTGAATTTGGCCTTGAATTAAGAACTCGAGATCGTGAAAGAAAACTTATAAGAAAAATACAGAGCTCTCTAATTAAAATAGATGACGGGACTTTTGGTTATTGTTCAGAAACTGGTGAACAAATAGGTCTGCAAAGACTTGAAGCCAGACCAGTTGCTAGTCTTACATTAGAAGCACAAGAAAGACGAGAGATTACAGAAAAACAGTTTAATGATAATCGCTAGATTATTTAGCGTCATTATCAATTCGTTTCATTGATAATCTTATTCTTCTTTGTTTGTCTATCTCTATTACTTTGACCTTAATTACTTGCCCCTCTGATAAGACATCTTTTACAGATTCAACTCTTTCTTGAGAAATTTCAGAAATATGAACAAGACCGTCTTTTCCTGGAAGGATAGTAACAAAAGCACCAAAGTCCATAATTTTAGCAACCCTCCCTTCATAAATCTTATCAACCTCAACATCAGCTGTTAAAAGTTCAATTTTTTCTTTAGCCATTTGACCTGATGATTGATCAACTGAGGCGATTGTTACCAGACCATCATCATTGATATCAATCTGTGCGCCAGTGACTTCAGTTAAAGATCTAATGGTTGCACCGCCTTTGCCAATAACATCTCTAATTTTATCTTTTGCAACAGTAATGGTAATTATTGAAGGTGCATAAGGAGAGTAATCTACTGAAGGCTCTTTTATGGCCTCATTCATAATTTTTAAAATATGTAGTTTTGCTATCTTAGCTTGCTCCAAAGCGTCTTTCATTATTGATTTAGTGATTCCATCAATTTTTATATCCATTTGAAGTGCTGTTATACCATCAGTGGTTCCTGCTACTTTAAAGTCCATATCTCCCAGATGATCCTCATCTCCTAGTATGTCTGTAAGAACTTTATAATTATCACCATCTTTAACTAAGCCCATCGCTATTCCTGCTACATGAGACTTAATAGGAACACCAGCTTGCATTAGTGCCAAACTTGAACCACACACAGTAGCCATAGAACTGGATCCATTAGATTCAGTTATCTCAGACACTAAGCGAATTGTATATGGAAATTTTGTCATATCAGGAAGTACTGCCTCTAAAGATCTTCTAGCTAGTTTTCCATGCCCTATTTCTCTTCTTTTTGGTGATCCTATAAATCCAGTTTCTCCAACTGAATAAGGCGGGAAATTATAATGAAGCATAAACTTATCTTTATATTCACCTTCAAGCGCATCAATGATCTGTGAAGATCTTTCTGTACCTAGCGTAGTCGCTACTAGAGCTTGAGTTTCTCCTCGAGTGAATAAAGCTGAGCCATGTGTTCTTTCTAAAAGATTAAGATCAATAGTTATGTCTCTTACAGTTTCAGTATCTCTGCCGTCAATTCTAGGTTGACCATCAAGAATTCTAGATCTTACAATTTCTTTTTCGATTTGTTTGAATTCACTTTTTATGTCAGATGATTCGTATTCTTCAGATTGATCAATAATTGTTTGCTCAATGTCAGATTTAATTTGATCAAGCTCATTTTGCCTAGACACTTTATCAGCAATTTGATAAGCGCTATTAATTTTACCTGCTGCCACTTCTTCAATTTTATTTTTAAGAGTTTCATCCTTAACTATTTCATCAATGATCCATTTATCTTTACCTGCCTCAGTAACTAATTCTTCAATACCATTAATGATATTTTTAATTTCATTATGTCCAGTCATTACTGCTTCTAGCATAATTTCTTCTGATAATATTTCAGCTTCTGATTCAACCATTAAAATAGCGTCTTTAGTTCCGGCAATAACAAGATCAAGTTTTGAATTCTCCATGTTACTAACAGAGGGATTAATCACATATTTATTATCTATGTAGCCAACTCTTATACCACCAATTGGACCGTTGAAAGGTATATCTGATATTGATAATGCTGCTGATGCTCCAATCAGTGACAAGATGTCGGTTTGCACTTCAGGATTGAGGCTGACAACAGTAATAATTACTTGCACATCATTTAAAAAACCGTTTGGAAATGATGGCCTTAAAGGTCTATCAATCAGTCTTGAAATTAATGTTTCTTTTTCTGAAGGTCTGCCCTCTCGTTTAAAAAAACCACCGGGTATTCTCCCTGCAGCATAAGTTTTTTCTTGGTAGTTAACTGTAAGAGGAAACCAACTTTGATCTGGTGATGCATCTTTTTTTGCAGCAACTGTTGCTAATATTGATGTTCCCTCGCATGAGACAAAAACTGATCCGTTTGCTTGTCTTGCTATTTTTCCTGTTTCAATGGTAACTTTTTGATCATTGATAATGATCTCTTTTGTTATTTTATTCACTATTTGTCCTTTCTATTAAGAGCCTTATTGCTCTATTAGAAATATTTACTTTCTCAATCCTAAGTCAGAAATTATTTGTTTGTATGATGAAAAATTCTTACTTTTTAGATAATCAAGAAGCTTTCTTCTTTTATTAACCATCATCAAAAGACCTCTTCTTGAATGGTTGTCTTTTTTATGTGTTTTAAAATGGCTTGATAAAGAATCAATTTTCTCGGACAGCAGTGCAACCTGAACGTTTGCAGATCCTGTGTCATCATTTGAAGTTTTGTATTTTTCAATAACTTCTTTCTTTTTCTCGGTTGTTAAAGTCATTACTTCCGTTTATTGTTATTTTCAAGTCGCTATTCTACATAGATTAATCATTACAACAACAAGATAATACATTAATTAATTTTAAAAACATTCTTGGGTTTGATTTCATTGTCATTATTTAATTGGGCCAAGCCAATAAAATGATTATTTTCATTGTAAATTCTATGAATCAGATGCTGATGTTCATTATTAAGCTTGTATAAAAGCTTTTGACCAAAGCTAAAACGCTCAGAATCAGCTTGGCTTAATCTTATTATTGGTAGATGACTCAGGCCACAATCGAGTGGTTTTAAATAATTAAGTAGTTCATCGAGAGACTGACACTCTTGTAGTTGATGCCAAGTGGTCATATTTGTATCATTAAACCCTTCAATCGATACTCTTCTAAGATTTTTGACAGTAGCAACTGTGTTCATTTTTTTTGCTATGTCTTCAATGAGAGTTCTGATGTATGTGCCTTTACTGCAATGAACATTTATATTAATTAAATTATTTGAATATGAATTCAAAGAAATTTCTTTTATAAAGATTTTTCTAGGGAGTCTTTTAATAGTTTGCCCCTTAAAAGCATATTTATATAAAGGCACTCCATTGTATTTGATGGCTGAGTGCATCGGTGGAATTTGGGTTAATTCACCAATAAAAGATTGCAAAACAGTGGTTATTGATTCTGAAGTCTTTGGAAGACTAAAATCTTGTGTTTCAATAATTTTACCGTCAACATCTCCAGTGTCTGTTTTAATACCGAATTGCCCTGTGACACGATATGTTTTCGAAGAGTTAGTCAAATAATTTGCAGTTTTTGTTGCTTGTCCAAAACAAATAGGCAACAACCCTGTTGCAATTGGGTCTAATGTTCCGCAATGTCCCGCTTTAGAAGCTCCAAATAACTTCTTAATTTTCTGCAAAATCTTATTTGAAGTGATATTTGTAGGTTTATCTAGTAAAAGAATTCCACTGATGTTATTTACTGTTCTTGTCATCTTCCACGACTTTATCTATAAGTAAATTGATCTTATTAGCATATTCTTCATGGTTATCTATGATGAATAACAAATTTGGTACTTTTTTTATTGATAATGATTTACTAATTTCAGTTTTGAAGAACCCAGATGCTTTAGTTAGTAATTTCTCAAGTGTTTCAAAAGATTCATCTGTATTTAAAGTTGAACAAAAAATCTTAGCAAAACTTAGATCTCTGCTTAAACGTATTTCATCTACACTAATACGTTGTAGTCTCTTGTCTTTAATTTTATGGAGAATAACTTGGCTAATTATTCTTTGTATTTTTGATTCTAATCTATTGGTTGTTGAATATTCATTAGCCATCTAATTATTTGCTTTCAACAATCCTATAACATTCTATCTGGTCACTAACTTTTACGTCATTATAGTTTTTTATGCCAATACCACATTCAGTTCCTGATTTAACCTCTTTAACGTCATCTTTAAATCGTCTTAGTGATTCTAATTCACCTTCATAAATCACAGTATTGTCTCTTAGTACTCTAATTGGGTTTGATCTTATAACTGTTCCTTCAATAACTAAGCAACCTGCTATTTTTCCTAATGATGGTGAGTCAAAAACATCCTTAACTTCAGCCAAACCACAAATTTCCTCTTTGATGATTGGTGAGGTCATTCCACTGATCATATTAGTAATATCTTCAATAGTTTCATATATGACGCTGTAATATTTAATGTCCACGGAAGTTTCTTTAATTATTTTTCTTGCTGTATTATCTGCTCTTACATTGAAGCCTATAATAAAAGCATTTGAAGCCTCGGCTAGATTGATATCTGATTCTGTAATACCGCCAACAGAATTTGAAACGATATCAATTTCAACTTCATCAGTGGCAAGTTTCATTAATGAATCTTTTATTGCTTCAGAGCTACCCTGAACATCAGCTTTAATCATTAAAGAGATTGTTTTTTTATCATTTGATCCATTATTCTCCATGAATGTTTTCATCTTAAGAGCTTGCTTATCATTTAAGATATTTTGTTTTCTATTTTCTTTCCTAATTTCTATAATTTCTTTAGCTTGACGTTCAGATTCTACCACTCTCATTTCTTCACCAGTATTTGGTGCTGATGATAACCCATATAGACGCACAGGCATTGAAGGTGTGGCAGCACTAAGTTGTTCACCTGTTTCGTTCAATAATAATCTAACTCGTCCAAATTCTTCGCCAACAAGTACTAGATCCCCTTTATTGAGTTTACCCTCTTTTATTAAAACGGTAGCTACAGCTCCCTTACCGCTTTCAATTCCGGACTCTATTACGGATCCTATCGGTCTTCCTTCATTTGGTGCCTTTAAATCAAGAACTTCAGCTTGAAGTAGTATTGTTTCAAGGAGTTCATTAATACCCTCCCCTGTTTGCGCTGATAAATTAACGAATAAATATTCACCACCTAATTCTTCAGGTAATATTTCTTCTATCATTAATTCATTTCTGACCTTTTCAATGTCTGCTTCCGGTTTATCAATTTTATTTATAGCGACAATAATTGGAACATTTGCCATCTTTGCATGATCTATAGCTTCTTTAGTCTGTGGTTTTACTCCATCATCTGCAGCAACAACAAGAATGACAATATCGGTGATACGAGCGCCTCTGGATCTCATCTGAGAAAAAGCAGCATGACCTGGGGTATCAAGAAACGTAATTTTTTTACCATCACTATCAGTTGTGTAAGCACCTATGTGTTGTGTTATGCCTCCTGCTTCATTATCTGTAACTTTAGATTTTCTAATGTAATCCAATAAGGAAGTTTTTCCATGATCTACATGACCCATAATTGTCACAACTGGCGGTCTAGTAAATGCTTCATTCTCATTGATTTGTTCATTAAAGATTGAGTCTTCTACCGATCTTTCATCCATTGGGGAGGCCTTATGTCCTAATTCTTCAATAATTAAGATAGCAGTGTCTTGGTCTATATGGTCATTACCCGTAACCATGATGCCTTGTTTAATCAGTACTGATAATACTTCATTAACTTTTATAGCTAGGCTTTGAGCAATTTCTTGGGCTGAAATTGATGACGGTACCATGACATCTTTAACAACTGGTGCTGTTGGTTTTTCAAAAGAATGGGATTGATCAAGCGATGCTGGGTTAACTGATCGTCTAATTTGTCTTTTTTTCTTCCGTTTAAAATTACCTTTAACATGAAGTTCTTCCATTTTAAATGGATCATCTTTTATAGTAGGTCTTGATTTCTTTCTCTTCTTTTTAGAAGTTTTTGTTGGTTGGTCTTGAATACTAAGGTCTATTATGGGATCTGTTTTAGTTTCTACTTTTTCTTGGGTCGTTTCTACAGTTTCATTAGAAATTTTATCTTGTGATTCCTTAGCTATTTTCTCTTTTAACTGTTCTTCTTCTTTTTGTTGCTTTAAGTAATCTAATTTTGCTTCTTCGATTAATGATTCTTTGCTTAGATAAGTCTTCTTTTTCCTAATTTCAACATTAACCGTTCTTGATGTTCCAAATCCACCTGAAAGTTTTAATTCGCTTTGTGACCTTCTATTAACGGTTAATTTTGAGGGTGACTTAATTTCTTTTTTTGTTCCATGACTACCTCTTAAATGATTGAGTAGTGACATTTTCTGATCATTTGTTATTTCATCTACTTCTTTATCAACGTTAACACCTGCTTCATTAAGCTGTGATATTAGTTTTTCAGGACTAATTTTTAATGCAGTTGCAAGTTTAGATACGGTTGTGTTTGACATAAATACTCTCTAATTATTAGTCGTTATTTTGATCATCTTTAAACCAATCTGCTCTTGCTTCCATAATAATTATTCCAGCAAGTTCTTCATCAATTCCTTCAATCTCAATGATTTCGTCAACAGATTGATCAGCTAATTTGTCTTTATTATAAATACCTGATCTAGCCAAAGCATAAGCCAACTCTTCAGTAATTGATTCTAGAGACAATAAATCCTCATCAGGTCCATGCTTGTCAAGATCTTCTTCTGTGGAGATTGCTTCAATTAATAGTTGATCTTGTGCTCTTTCTCTTAGCTCATTGACTAGTTTTTCATCAAATCCATCAATTTTTTCTAGTTCAGAAACAGGCACGTATGCCACTTGTTCTATAGTAGCAAATCCTTCTTGTGCTAAGAGAATTGCAACGTCTTCTCCTACTGATAAAGTTTCAACAAATAGATCAGAAATATCTTTTAATTCTTGGTCATCTTTTTCTAATGCTTCAGTTTCACTCAAGACATTAAGTTTCCAGTTTGTTAACTCACTGGCTAAACGAATATTTTGACCTCCTCTGCCGATTGCTTGTGATAATTTTGCTTCTTCTACAGCAATATCCATACTATTATTTTCTTCATCAACGACAATAGAAACAACATTTGCTGGTGACATCGCATTGACAACATATTGAGCAGTATTGTCAGACCAAAGAATAATATCGATTCGTTCACCATTTAGTTCATTAGACACTGCTTGGACTCTTGAGCCACGCATGCCCACACAAGCTCCTACGGCATCAATTCTTTTGTCATCAGACTGAACAGCAATTTTCGCTCTCAATCCAGGGTCTCTTGATGCTCCAACAATACTAATTAGATTTTGTGTAATTTCAGGAACTTCTAGTTTGAATAACTCAATTAAAAATTCAGGCATAATTCTAGAAAGAATTAATGGTGGACCTTTTAGATCAGTATTAATATCTTTTAATATTGCTTTTATCCTGTCTTGAGGTCTTATCGCTTCTTTATATATCATCTCACGTCTCGGTAGAAAGGCTTCAGCATTATTACCGATGTCAATATAAAAACCATTACGATCCATCCGTTTAACAACGCCACTAACAAGCTCACCAACATTGTCTTTAAATAGCTCTATAGTCTTTTGTTTTTCAGCTTCTCTGACTTTCTGAACAATAACTTGTTTTGCTATTTGTGCGCCAATTCTTCCAAAATCAACAGATTCAATTTCTTCATGTACAAATTCTCCTGGATTAGCATTCTTATTAACATCTACCGCATCAATCATTCTCAATTCAATATCAGGGTCTTCCAACTCTCTTGAATCATCAGCGAAAACCATCCAGCGTCTATAAGTTTTATAATCTCCTGTTTCTCTGTCAATCGTCACCTTGACATCCATGTTATCTGCATATTTCTTTTTAGTAGCTGATTCAATTGCATTTTCAATTGCTTCGAAGAGTACTTCTCTATCTACGTCCTTAGCTTCAGAGACTGCATCCACAACCTTTATAATTTCTGCTGCCATTTTTTTCCTCGTTATTTATAGTTAGGAACGATTCGACATATATCTATCAAATCGATATCAATTAAAATATCTTTATTATCTTCAGTAACTTCTATTTTATTACCATTTCTTGATTTCAACTGACCTTTAAAGTTTCTTCTATCATCAGCTTTATTCTTTAGCTTAATTTTGACTGTTTGTCCTCTGAATCTATCAAAATGTTCTTTAGTGATTAATTTACGATTTAAGCCAGGTGAAGAGACTTCTAGTAGATAATCATCATCTTCTTTCAATTCCAGTATAGGAGTAATGACTTTAGTGGCTTTTACACAATCATCCATTGTAATACCGTCACTATGATCGATAAAAGTAACTATTTTAAGCCCCCTTTTATTTGGGCTGCATTCTATTTCCATTAATTCGTAACCAATTAAATTAATGGATTTTTCAATCTTCTCTATAATTTTACTATCTAAACTATTCATTACTCTCCAACAAAAATAAAGCCCCAGACGGGGCCTAACCAAAAATGGTAGCGGGGGTAGGATTTGAACCTACGACCTTCGGGTTATGAGCCCGACGAGCTGCCAGACTGCTCCACCCCGCATCTGTGGGAAAGATACTAATCTTTTTTTATCAATCAATCAATATAAATGGAGAAATTATCGACTTACAAAAATCAATCATTGGTGAAGGATAAAGCCCCATTAACAGTATCATCACACCAATTATTGATAGTGTTGACTTTTGTATTAATGTAGATCCTTTTTGCATAACAGGCAGTTCTGTTTTTTCAAAATACATATACCAAACGACCCGTAAATAGTAAAAAGCTGCAATTACCGACATAATAATTGCAGTGATGCTAACAGATAACATTCCGGCATTTAATAGTTCAGAAAGGACAATCCATTTAGCATAAAAGCCTATAAAAGGTGGTATACCTACCATACTAAACATGCTGAACAACATTATTAAGGCAATCCAGGGGTGTGATGAGTTTAAATCTTTTATATCAGAGAGTGTCACAATTGATCGATTTTTACTGGATAGAACCTCAAGACACATAAATGCGACTGAGGTCATTAATATGTATATCAAAAGATAGAATAAGGATGCTTGGACGCCTTCTAAAGATCCAATTGATATAGCAATCAAAACAAATCCCATGTGCCCAATTGCTGAATAGCCAAGGAGTCGTTTGAGGTTAGATTGTGAAATTGCTATTAAATTACCAAAAATTAGTGACATGAGGCCTAGGACTAATATTAAGATGGTCCAAAATTCAGTAACCGCTATAAATGATGTAATTAGGAGTCTATATATAAGAGCAAAGGCACCTATTTTTGGGACTGTAGAAATAAACAGAGCTACTGAGTTACTAGATCCTTGGTAGGAATCAGGAACCCAACTATGAAAGGGGAAGGCTCCGAATTTGAACGCAATCCCGCATATAATAAAGGCTAAAGCCAACTGCAGTTCTATAGAATTATTGATATCAGGGTTACTAAAAATAGTTAATGATAAGGTTTGATATAAGCCATATATCAATGAAGTACCGTATAAAAAAAATGCTGAGGCTATGGCTCCTTGAATAAAGAATTTCATTGCTGATTCTGTAGCAATCTCTGATGATCTTTTAGAAGCTACAAGCCCATACATCGAAAGTGTCAAAGTTTCTAACCCAAGATAAAGCGTTAGTAAATTATTGGCAGAACATAAAATTAAAACCCCAAGGACGGCAAATAGTTCAATTAAAATTATTTCGCTATCAGCATTTAATTTATCTGTATTTGTTCCTAAGATGACAATAAGAGTGGTAATAAAAGTGACTAATTTTAGCCCTGTTGCTAAATTATCAACTCTGAAATGATTATTAAAAATATCAACAGAGTTTTCACTAAATAATATTAATGATACAAAAATACAGGCCATCATAGCTGCACTTCCAATTAAAACACCTGAATATTGTCTTAGATTTTTAGCAAGACTATTAATGAGTACTAATAAGCAAATACAAGAAGTTATTATTAATTCTGGAAGGATAAAATATAATTCGTTAATTAACATGGTATTGCTATGTTCCAGTTATAAATAGTGTGAGTAAATTAATCGATTCATTCATCAAATCAATTAACGGCTTAGGCCAGACACCCAAAATTAATATTGATAATGCGAGTAATCCTAATGAAATAGATTCAAGTTTATTCATATCATTTAATTGATTTATTTTTTCGTTTTTTACAGGACCAAAAATCACTCTTTTTATCATCCACAATGTATAAGCCGCACCTATAATGAGTGTAAAAGCAGATAAGCTAGCTATAAAACCATTGGCTTTAAAGGCAGCTAAAATAACTGTCAGTTCTCCAACAAAACCTGATGTTCCTGGAAGTGCTGCATTTGCAAGTGCAAAAAATACCATAAGAGTTGCAAATTTAGGCATTGTTGTCACTATTCCCCCGTAATCATTTATTTCTCTGGTGTGTAGGCGATCGTACATTACTCCTATTGATAAGAATAATGCTGCTGATATCAGGCCATGTGAGATCATTTGAATCATTGCACCGTTAATGGCCAAGTTTATGGTTGCAGGATTTAAAGCGTTGGCTTCAATGAAAAATACAAAACAACCCAATGTGACAAATCCCATATGAGAAATAGAAGAATAAGCAATAAGTTTTTTCATATCAGTTTGAGCAATAGCAACTAAACCAATGTATATGATGGCAATCAATGACAGAGTAATCATTAATGGTGCAAGTGTCATAGAGCCTTCTGGTGAAATGGGTAAACTGAATCGTAATAAACCGTAACCACCCATTTTTAAAAGCACAGCAGCTAAAATAACAGAACCACCTGTGGGTGCCTCAACATGTGCATCTGGAAGCCATGTATGAACTGGCCACATAGGTATTTTTACTGCAAAAGCAAATAAAAAAGCCAGAAAAATAACAATTTGTTGATTGACCTGTAGTGGCAGATAATAAAAATCTGTGATCAAGTAACTTCCAGATTTTAAATACAAATAGATTATGGCAATTAACATGAACACCGAACCAAGGAAGGTATAAAGAAAGAACTTAACGGTGGCATATATTCGGTTTTTACCACCCCAAACTCCAATGATAAGAAACATTGGAATCAGCATAGCTTCCCAGAAAACATAAAATAAAAAAGCATCCATTGCTGAAAAGACACCTACCATTAGACCTTCAAGAAGTAAAAAGGACGCCAAATATTGGTGAAGTTTATTTTTTGATGTTGTTTTAGCTGTGTATATGACAATAGGGGTGAGAAACGTAGTTAACAGAATTAGTGGTAATGAAATACCGTCAATGCCTAAATGATAATTAATATTGAATCGTTCAATCCATTGGGTTTTAAGTACAAATTGGAATCCTGAGGTGGTTGGGTCAAATAAATACAAGATATATACAGAAAGACCAAAAACAAGGATTGAAATAAACAGAGAAATTTTATATGAAAGCTCAGATCGCTTTTCACCCAAAGCAACAATAATTAGGGCCGTTAAGATTGGTAGCCAAATTATTTGGTCAATTATCATGAGGCCATTCCAATTTTGTTGATGATGACCCAACCTAAAAAGACTGACAGACCTAACATCATCATCAATGCATAATGATAGATATAACCTGATTGAAGCAGTTGGGCTTTATTTGATAGCGATTCAATTTTTCTTGCTGTTCCGTTGACAATATAATTATCAATAAACTTAATATCTCCTAAATTCCAGAGACTATTTCCAAGTGAACTAAAAAATTTAGCTAGGATATTTTCATACAGATAATCAAAATAATATTTTTCCCTAAGAAGTTTGTATATAGGTTTAAATGTTAGAGCTAATTTGTTTGGTATTTCTGGCTGTTTTATGTAGAACAAATAAGCAACTCCAATACCTGATATGGCTATATAAGTTACCGGACCTGAAAGGGCGTGGGTTAAGAAATGTAGTGAATCTGTGAATTCATAACCAAATAGTTCTATCGATGTGGGTTGGACAATAGAATTTGAAAAAAAGCTGTCAAAGACCATAGGCCCCACTGTTGGCCAAGCCACAAACACAGAAGGCATAGATAGCAGTATTAATGGCAACACAATGGATAACTGAGGTTCCTGCACATTATTGTTGTGTTCACTTAGTGGTCCATGAAAGACAATGAATAACAGTCTAAATGAATACAAAGAGGTGACAAAGACCCCGATTAACACACAATAATAAGCGAATTCATGAGCATAGACTGTTGAATGTGCCACAGCTTCAATTAAAGCGTCTTTAGAGAAGAACCCTGAGAACCCTGGGAAACCAATTAAGGCTAAAGTTCCTATCAGTGAGGTGGTGTAAGTCACTGGTAAACGTTTTCTTAGGCCACCCATATTTCTGATGTCTTGTTCATGATGTAACGCAACGATCACTGAACCAGCAGCTAAAAATAATAAAGCTTTAAAAAAGGCATGCGTCATAAGATGAAACAGGCTAGCTGAATAAGCTGATACTCCTGCTGCAACCACCATATAACCCAATTGCGATAGTGTTGAATAAGCAATTACACGCTTGATATCAAATTGCACAAGCCCCAACAAACCAGTAGTTATAGCTGTAATAGAACCGATAATGAGTACAAAAGAGAGAGCCGATTCTGATAATTCAAACAAAGGTGACATTCTTGCCAACATAAACACACCAGCTGTTACCATTGTTGCAGCATGGATTAATGCAGAAATTGGTGTTGGGCCTTCCATAGAGTCGGGTAGCCAAACATGAAGTGGCATTTGAGCTGATTTACCCATGGCGCCGCCAAACAATAAAATACAAGCCAGTGTTAAAGCTGAAACTGACAAGTTTTCTGTAATGAAGAAGAGTTGGTTGTTAATCATTGGGCCACTACTAAAGACAGTTGAATAATCAAGAGAGCCCGATAGAGAAAATAATAATGCTATACCCAGTAGTAAAAACATATCCCCTACTCTATTGATAATGAAGGCTTTAAAATTGGCTTTTATTGCTGATTCCTTAGTGAACCAAAACCCAATTAATAAATAGGACATGACTCCAACAGCTTCCCAGCCAAAGAATAACTGAAGAAAATTATTTGCCATAACAAGCGATAACATTGCAAAGGTAAATAATGATATGTAACTAAAGAATCGGTGATAACCGGGGTCATCATGCATGTAACCTATGCTATAGATATGCACCATTAGTGAAATAAACGTCACAACTACCATCATGCTGGCAGTTAAGTTATCGATTAATAAACCTATGTTGAATGAATATGATCCAATTTCTAACCATCGGTAAATATTCTGATTAAAAATTAAATCGGGTTGATTTAGGATGGTGTAAAGAATATATGATGAAATAAGAAAGGAGGCTAGAACACTGAATATAGTTACAGTATTAGTGAAGGTTTTGCCGGTGGTCTTACCAAGAAATCCAGCTAAGATCCCTCCAATTAAAGGAACAACTAAAGCCAAAACACTTAATTGATATAACATTTAATTTCTCAATGACTTTAGTTCTTGCACGTCAATAGTCTTTTTATTTCTATATAAAGCGACAAGGATTGCTAAACCAATAGCCACTTCTGCAGCAGCGACTGTAAGTATAAAAAACACAAAAATTTGTCCTGCTAAATCCTGATTAAAATAAGAAAAGGCAATAAAGTTAAAGTTAACTGCGATGAGCAGTAGTTCAGTACACATCATAATGATGATGATATTTTTTCTGTTAATAACAATACCAATCACACCTATAGAAAAGATAATTGCTCCAAGGGTTAAATATGATTGTAGGGTAAGCATAATTATTTAGTTTCTTTCAGATCAACCAATTTCATGCGTTTTTTTGGATCAACATTAATTTGTTCTGATGCGACTTGTGTTTTAAGATTCTTTCGAGGTCTAAGAGTCAATGAAATAGCCACAATAATGGCCAGTAACAAAATAAATCCAGCTATCTCAAAGTCAAGTATGTAATTTGTGAATAATTCAGTTCCTAATAATAAGGTATTACCCATTTGGCTTGACTGTTGAATAACTGTTGATGAAGTAGAGAACTGGCTTGAATTGATCCAAATGATTGTGATCAGTTCAGCGACAATTATTAATCCAATAAATACTGCAAAAGGAGCTACAGAATTAAAAGACGATTTTTCTGTCTCTTTATTAATATTCAACATCATAATAACAAACAAGAAAAGCACCATAACGGCACCGACATAAACCAATATAAGCACTATTGCTAAAAATTCAGCTTCAAGAAGCAGCCAAAGAAAACCACTGGTGATGAAGCTAAGAATAAGAGATACAGCTGAGTATACTGGATTTCTAAAAAGCACTACTGCTAATGATGAACAAATAAGTACCGAAGAAAAACTATAAAATATTAACTCTTTTATCATTTGTATTCAGAATCCTTGGCTTTGTCATCTATTGTTTGTTGACGGTATTTATCACCGGTAGCCAACAGCATTTCTTTAGTTTGAATTCGTTGGTGGTTTGCAGTCATGTGATATTCAAAAATATTAGTTTCAACAATTGAATCAACAGGGCAAGATTCTTCACAGAATCCACAATAAATACATTTGAAGGCATCAATTTCAAACTTAGTGGTTCTTCTTGAGCCATCATCACGTTCTTCTGACTCGATGGTGATAGCTTGTGCTGGACAGACTGCAGAACAGAGTTTGCAAGCTATACATCGTTCTTCACCATTGTCGTACTTCATCAAGGCTAATTTACCTCTAAACCTTGGTGATAAGGGTGTTTTAACTTCAGGATACTGAATTGTTACTTTTTTTCTAAAAAAAGCTTTTAATGTGACTGCAAAGCCTTTAATAAAGTCAATTAAGGTTATTTTTTTTATTAGCCTTAATAAGCTCATGACAGACTCCATGGGCCAATTTCAAGTACGAACATCACGCATTCAACACCAATCCAAATAATTGTAATCGGGATGAGCACTTTCCATCCAAGTGTCATTAATTGGTCATAACGATACCTTGGAAACGAGGCTCTTAACCAAACAAAAACAAAAAGAAAAAACAGAGTTTTAAGTAATAACCAAAAAATACTTGGTTGAGTTAAAAAGTCTAAATAAGTACTCTCAAAAAGAGTAAAACCAGAAAAAATACTTTCCCATCCTCCCAGAAACATGATGGAGGTAAGAATTGATATTAGTGCCATATTAATGTATTCAGCCAAAAAGAATATTGCAAAGCCCATTCCTGAGTATTCAACATGAAAACCAGCAACAATTTCAGCTTCACCTTCTGCTAAGTCAAAAGGATGACGATTAGTTTCTGCTATACCGGAAATAAAATACACAATAAATAAAGGAAATAAAGGAATCCAAAACCAATTAAAAATACCGCCACTTTGGGCTTCAACAATTACCCCAAGTTTTAAACTACCTCCAGCCATGAGAACCCCGACCAATGCAAAACCCATAGCTATTTCATAGGCAACCATTTGTGCAGCAGCTCTCATTGAACCTAAAAAAGCGTATTTTGAATTAGAGGACCAACCTGCAAGGATTACGCCATATACACCAAAAGAAGTTAAAGCAAGTAAATAAAGTAAACCAGCATCAATATCAGCAATAATAAAATGGGGGTTTAGGGGCACAACAGCCCATGCTGCTAGAGCTGGAACTAGAAGTAATATGGGTGCGAGCAAAAATAAGAATTTATCTGATTTAGCTGGGATGATAATTTCTTTTAATAACAATTTTAAAGTGTCAGCTATTGATTGGAGTAACCCAAATGGCCCAACTCTATTTGGTCCAATTCTTGAATGCATATAGCCAAGAACTTTGCGTTCGAAATAAACCAAAAAAACCACAGTTAGGATCAAGCCGATCAGAACAATGACAATTTTTATCATTGAAATTATTACCCCGATAGCTTGGGGTGTTAAAAAATCAAATACAGATGAAATAATTTCTTCCATGGCGCTAGGTGTTTGATTGTGATTCTTTGGTTTGTTGTAGAGGTTTAGATCGTCTTAAGATGGGATCAATGTTGTACATATTGAATGTGTTAGTAGTTACACCTAGATTTGAATTACTGACCTTAACTGGAAATTCTTTAATGTAGTTACGGTTAGCTATCGATTGATCAATAAATGATTCTAAACCATTAATAAAATCATTGAAGTTTGGAATTTCTAAGTCACGTTCATTGACTAAATCCATTAATAATTCTTCATTGCTATAGTAATTATTAGGCATTAATAACTCTTGATTAAAGTTCTGAACCTGGCCTGTAAGATTAATAAAAGAACCTTTTGATTCATAGGCAGTATTAATAGGAATGATTATGTCTGCATGTTCATTAATTACTGATTCCATAAATGAGTTAAATACTACGACTTTTTTAGATCCTTTTAAGGCTTCATTAAGAAGTTGATCATATAGGCAGTCACCTATTTCCAGTCCATATAAGATCAAAAGATCATGGTGGCTAGATGCTATTTCTAGTGCATTCAAACCTGGCTCAGAGGATTGACCTAAAAGATTTCTATGAGGGATACACCCAGTAATATAAGCACCAACTGAATTTGCTCCGCTTGTTAATTCACCTAGATTAGAATTAGTTAAGGACGCAAGAATATTGATATAAGTTCTTATTAAAGAAAAATCAGAGTGACTTCTCGACACAAGACCATTCAGTAACAAGGTATTTGTTTTTGTGAATAGTAAGTGTGCTATTTGATTATGAGTAACAGTGGGCTCAGTTAAGTTATTTAGTTGTTCTTGTATATGCTGTGGGACATCCATTTTAGCAATGGAAGCAGCTGCCTTAACAACTAAACCAATATTCTCAACCAATGATTCAGTGTCACTAATCATGTAATCAGTGATTGGGAAATGATATTCCCTTAGAGCAATGTCTATAAAATGAATTGATGCACCCTTATCTGCAGCTTTTTTTACCCAATGCGATATCAAAGGGGTTTCGCGTCTTAAATCAGATCCTATCACAAAGATCGTCTCCATTTCCCCAATAGTCTTTAGCTCAATATTAAGATGAGGAAATAGTGGATCTAGAGTATCACCTGAGAAATCAATTTGGTTGATTCTATGATCAATGTTCTTAATTCCAAGTTGAGATAAATAATTTGAAAAAATAAATTGTTCATTTAAAGAAACTGATGGTGATATTAATGCAGCAATTTTGTCTGTCTTGTTAGATTGTATGAGAGAAGAAATAATTGCATTGAGTTGTCGCCTCGAATCTTCAATCGTGCTTTTAGTTAAAGTTCCATTAGTTCTAATCAGAGGAGTTGTTAGCCGATCCTCTGAATAAATTCCATCAAAACCAAATCGATCTCTATCAGCGATCCAGGTTTCATTGATGTTTTCATTCTGCATTGGAACAATACGCTTAATTTTATTATTTTTAACATGCATGTAGAGGTTTGTGCCTACACAGTCGTGCGGTGAAACACTTTTTATCTGATCCATTTCCCAAGTTCTGTCTGTATAACGATAAGGCTTGTTGTTTAATGCGCCGACGGGGCATAGGTCAATAATATTACCTGAAAGTTCATGGTTAACTGTTTGTTTAATAAAAGTACTGATATTTGATGTTTCACCTCGTCCCATAGTGCCTAATTCTTGGATACCAGCAACCTCAGAACCAAATCGTGTGCATCTTGTACACATAATACATCTCGTCATATCAGTTGATATCAACGGTCCTAAATCATCATTAGGTTTTGTTAGTTTTTGCAGATCAAATCTAGAATTATTTTTCCCATAAGCATAAGCCAAATCTTGAAGTTCGCATTCACCACCTTGGTCACAAATAGGGCAATCCAGTGGGTGGTTAATGAGAAGAAATTCCATGGTTGATTGCTGTGCAGTTTTAGTTGAATTAGATAAAGTATCAATAACCATTCCGTCAGTAACTGGAGTGGCACATGCTGGTAGTGCATTACTAGAATTCTCAACTTCTACTAGACACATTCTGCAGTTTGCAGCAATCGAAAGTTTCTCGTGATAACAAAAACGAGGAATATAAATGCCTAATTCATCTGTAATTTCTATCAATATTCTGCCTGCATCAACACTATGAAGAACATTATTAATAGTTATGTTTACTTTGTTATCACTCATATTATGCCGCTATCGATTTACCTTTGTTTTTAATCATGTATTCAAATTCATCAAAGAAGTGTTCAATAAAACTTTGTACAGGCCAGGCAGAAGCATCACCAAATGCACAGATGGTGTTACCCTCAATTCTGTTAGCCACATCAACTAATAATTCAAGATCGTTAATTTTTCCATTGCCTTGAGTGATTCGATCTAAAATTCTATAAAGCCAACCTGTGCCTTCTCTACATGGTGTGCATTGTCCGCAGTTTTCAGCAAAATAAAATCTTGAAATTCTTTTTAATAGTTCGACCATGCAGGAGCCTTCTGCAATGACAATAACTGCGCCAGTACCTAATGCAGATCCTGCTTTTTGGAGTGATTCGTAATCCATGGTGCAGTTCTGAATAATCTCACCGGGTAAGATTTTTGTAGAAGAACCACCTGGTATAACTGCTTTGAGAGATTTATCATTCTCCATCCCACCTGCATAATCTAAAAGTTCACCGAATGAAATACCCAATGGCAATTCATAATTACCTGGCTTGTTAACATGACCAGACACAGAAAATATAATAGTGCCAGGGGATTTTTCAGTTCCAAAAGATGAAAACCATTCTGGTCCATTTTGAATGATTTTAGGGATGCTGGCTAAAGTCTGGGTGTTGTTAACAGTTGTTGGTTTCCCGTAGAGACCAAAATTAGCTGGAAAAGGAGGCTTAAATCTCGGCTTACCTTGTTTACCTTCCAAAGACTCTAATAACGCTGTTTCCTCTCCACAGATATAAGCGCCTGCTCCTAAAAAATTATGTAGATTAAAATTTATACCTGAATCAAGAATATTTGTTCCCAATAAACCTAATTCATAAGCTTCATGAAGGGCTTGCTCTATACGAGGAAAGCACTCAATCATGAATTCCCCTCTTACATAGTTGTAACCTACCGTTGCCCCCGTTGCAAAACCAGCAATAGCCATGCCTTCAATCAAAGCATGGGGGTTGTATTTTAAAATATCTCGATCATGACAGGTTCCAGGTTCGCTTTCATCTGAATTACAAACAATGTATTTTTGTTGGCTTGTTTCAGGCATAAAACTCCATTTCTTTCCTGTCGGAAAGCCAGCACCACCTCGACCTCTAAGTCCTGATTTACTAACAGCATCGATAATCTTTTCTGGTGAGTGTTTATTTATTTGATCAGTGAGTATTGATTTCCATGTTTGATAACCACCAGATGATAGATAAGCTTGAATTGACCATGGGTCTTGTCCATTAATATTAGAGAAAATCACTTGGTTTAAATCAGTCATTATTTTTCTCCAAATCATTTAATATCTGATCAACAGTTTTGATATCAAGGTTTTCGATGTAATGATGATCAAGCATCATCATAGGAGCTCCTGTACATGCGGCTAAACATTCCTCTTCATTTTTTAGAAAAATTTTACCGTCTATGGTGGATTGACCGGCCTTAATATTTAATCTTTTTTCTATGTGTTGGAGAATATTGTCTGAACCTCTAAGCATGCATGAAATGTTAGTACAAACAGCAATTTCATGTTGACCAACAGGTTTAGTTTGGAACATTGAATAAAAAGTTGCGACTTCAAAGACTTGTATCTTTGGTATGTCTAAATAATCAGCCACATCATTCATTAACTCAGTCGTTAAATAACCTCCGTTATGATGCTGAACAGCATGCAATGAGCTAAGGATTGCAGATCGTTGTTTACCTTCTGGGAATTTATGAATCCAGTGATCTATCTCATCTTTTATTTTACTATTTAACATAGAAATCTCGTTTAACGATCAATTTCTCCAAAGACAATATCCAGTGTTCCAATAATTGAAACCACATCAGCTAACATATGGCCTTTAGACATTTCATCAATTGCTGCAAGATGAGCAAAACTTGGCGGCCTAACTTTCATACGATAAGGCTTATTGGCGCCATCTGACATTAAAAAGACACCAAACTCACCTTTCGGGTGTTCGATTGCAGAGTACACTTCACCTTTGGGAACTGAATAACCTTCAGTAAAAAGTTTAAAGTGATAGATTAGTGATTCCATATCATGCTTCATGTCCGAGCGTTTTGGACTTGCATAACGATTGTCGTCAATTATAACTGGGCCAGGATTATCTCTCAGCCACTGTATACATTGCTGAATAATATTATTTGATTGTCGCATTTCCTCAACTCTAACAAGATAGCGATCATAACAATCCCCATTTAGACCAATGGGTATTAAGAAATCGAGTTCTTCGTAAACCTCATAGGGTTGCTTACGCCTGAGATCCCATTCTACGCCTGAACCTCTTAACATAGGTCCTGTGAAACCTAAATCTTTCGCTCTTTCTGGTGTAACCACACCGATGTCAACTGTTCGTTGTTTCCAAATTCTATTATCAGTGAGCAGCGTTTCATATTCATCAACCAGTGAAGGAAACCTATCAGTAAAATCTTCTATAAAATCTAATAAAGACCCTTCTCTATTGTAATTTAGTCGTTTAACTTTTTTTTCAGAGATGTATCGATTAGCTTGATATTTAGGCATCTGTTCAGGGAGATCCCTGTAAACACCCCCTGGTCTATAATACGTGGCATGCATTCTTGCTCCAGAAACAGCTTCATAACAATCATAGAGGTCTTCTCGTTCTCTAAAACAATAAAGAAATAAAGCCATAGCTCCAATATCTAAGCCATGACATCCCAACCACAGTAGATGATTCATAAGTCGGGTAATTTCATCAAACATTACTCTAATGTATTGGGCACGTTTAGGAGGAGTAATACCCAAAAGGTTTTCGATAGCTAAAACATAAGGATGTTCACAACACATCATGGACACATAATCCATCCTGTCCATATAACCAATTGAATGGTTATAGGGCTTTATTTCTGCTAGTTTTTCAGTTCCTCTATGAAGAAGACCAATATGTGGGTCTAGGTTCTTAACAACTTCACCGTCCAGTTCCATGATTAATCTTAAAACACCATGAGCTGCTGGGTGTTGGGGGCCAAAATTTAAAGTGAGGTTACTCTCTGTCATTTTTATCTCTAATTACTTTAGGAACACTTGGGCGTGTACTGATGCTGACAGGTTGATAAATAACTCGTTCTTCTTCTTCATCATAAACAACTTCTAAGTTTCCATTGGTCGGAAAGTCTTTTCTAAAGGGGTGCCCAATAAAACCATAGTCGGTGAGAATTCGTCTTAAATCAGGGTGTCCTTTAAAATGGATACCCATTAAATCAAAGGCTTCACGTTCGAACCAATTAGCAGAGTTCCATATTTTATTTATAGATGGAACACTGGGAGGATTTGACTCAGTGGTAAAGACTTTTAAAGTAAGTCGTTTGTTATAAGAAATAGATAGTAACTGGTAGAACACAACAAAGCGATCAGTAAAGGTCTCATCAGCTTCAGGGATAATTGTTTGTTTCACAGCTCTGGAGTAGCCTAAATTTGTGGCATCATTAGTTGTCCAATCAGCTTCACCGTAAGTTAGATAGTCTACTGCACAAACATCAATTAACATTGAGTAATCAAGGTCTGAATCAGTTTTGAGGATTTTACATACATTGATAAAATCAGCCTGATCTATTTGCAAGATTAAATTATGTTCATTATCTAAAAAAGCTAAATTAAAATCTGAGAGCTTATTATTAATTATGTCAATGTTTGAATTCTTATCCATTAGTAATTGATTCTTCTGCTTTAATTTTTTTCTGTAGTTCAATAATTCCGTTTATTAGTGCTTCTGCAGTGGGTGGACAACCAGGAACGTATATGTCAACAGGTATGATTTGATCACAACCTCTAACTACTGAATAGGAATGATGATAATAGCCACCACCATTAGCACAAGAACCCATAGAAATAACCCATTTAGGTTCAGCCATTTGATCATAAACCCTCCTTAATGCAGGGGCCATTTTATTAACTAATGTGCCAGCAACAATCATTACATCTGATTGTCTCGGGCTCGGTCGGTAAAAAACTCCAAATCGATCAGTATCATATCTTGCAGCAGCAGAATGCATCATTTCAATACCGCAGCATGCTAACCCTAAGGTGACTGGCCACATTGACCCAGTTCTTGCCCAGTTAACTAATTTATCAACCGAGGTGGTAAGAAAGCCAGGACCTTGTTGATCAATAATTTCATTGTTTTTATCGGTTAATCCCATTCAAGTGCACCTTTATTCCATTCATAGATAAAGCCAATCACTAATACCAATAGAAAAATGACCATAGCAATTAGGCCAGTCATTCCAATTTGTTTAAGTGCAATTGCCCAAGGAAATAGAAATGCAATTTCTAAGTCAAAGATAATAAATAGGATTGCAACCAGATAGTATCGTACATCGAACGGAATTCTAGCATCTTCAAATTCTTCGAACCCACATTCATATGGTGATAGCTTAGCTTTTGATTTATTTCCTTTACCGAAAAGGAAACCTAAAAGAAGTAGCAAAGCACCAAGGAAGGCAGCTACTCCAATAAAGATTATAATTGGCAGATAATTCTCTAACATAGTGTTAATCCGAACAGTACCAAGTTTATTTCTCAAAAAACGAGTGTATTGTATCAGCTTTTATTAAAAATAAAATGCCTAATGTATTCAAATACTTAGGATTAAAATAAATTAAGTAATCATTGCATATTATTAATATATGTGAATATCATGTGTATAAAAATATGTTGCAAATAATGTTTATATTATTCATTGATTTACGTGGATAGATTATTGATTATTTTAGATTATGCCGATGGCCGGACTCGAACCGGCACAGCTTTCGCTACTGCCCCCTCAAGACAGCGTGTCTACCAGATTCCACCACATCGGCTCTTTTTATAATCTAATCTTCGGGAATTTGAGGAGTCGCTATATTTGTATCTTCTTTAGTTTCTTCGATTGTTACTGGATTAACATTATCTAGGATACTATTTGTTTGTACGCTACCTTTATTAAGATAGGCAAGTGTTAAACTTGTAATAAAGAAGATGGTAGCTAATACAGCTGTTGATCTTGACAAGAAATTAGCTGAACCTTTGGACCCAAATAACGTGCCTGATGCTCCTGCACCAAATGCAGCTCCCATATCAGCTCCCTTACCTTTTTGCAAAAGTATTAATACAACTATTAAGATAGCTGTTACCACATGGAAACTAAGCAGCAAAGAATTGATGTTATTCATTATTTATTTCCTTAGCAATATTATAAATCTTATTAAACTCATTTGCGTCCAAAGATGACCCTCCAATTAATGCACCATTGATATGACTCATCTTAAATAAATCATAAGCGTTATTACTGTTTACACTTCCGCCATAGATTATAGCTATTTTTTTACTTTGAATAGAATCTATTTTATCTAAAGTTCCTTGAATGAAACTATGAACTTCATTTGCAATTTCAGGCGTTGCAGTTTCACCAGTACCTATTGCCCATATAGGTTCATAAGCAATCATAAATGGGTGGTTACTTAAAATTTCTTTATTTATAACTGATAAGATTTGATTTTCTATATGGTTAAACGTTTCTTCTTTTTGTCGTTGATCTAACGATTCACCAACACACAATATAGGTTTTAAGTTAGTTGATACAGCCGCATTGAATTTTTTTCTAATAATTTCGTTAGTTTCATCGTGATAATCTCGACGTTCAGAATGACCTATAATTACATATTCAACGTTAAGATCTTTTAGCATGGATGCTGATACTTCACCTGTATAGGCGCCATCAGTGTTAAACGAAATATTTTGTGCCCCCCTTATTACATTTTTTGGTGCCATTGCATCTACTGCATTTAAGTAGCAATCAGCAGGACAAATAATGATTTTTACATCTTCATCTATATCCTCATTCATAGAAGCAAAAAAAGTTCTAGTAAATTCCTTAGAACCGTTCATTTTCCAATTAGCTGATATAAAGTATTTATTCATGTTATTTACTTATTTCTTTGATCAGATCATTAACTTGTTTAATTATGTCTTCATTATCAGACTCAATAAGAATCCTGATTAATGGCTCAGTCCCAGATTTTCTAATAATCACTCGGCCATCATCAATTAGTTTTGATGCTTTAGCATGAAACGCTTCGATATTTTCTGTTTCAATATTTTGAATATCTAGATTAATATTTTGTTGTTTTACTAACGTTAGTCCCTTTGTCAGTTCACTTATAACAAACTTTTTATTTAATGATTCTTTAATTATAATAAGTGCTGTTAACAACCCATCACCAGTTGGTAAATATTCAAGATTAATTATATGACCAGATGGTTCTCCTCCAATAATAGATCCTGTTGATTGCATCATTTTATAAACGTTCTTATCCCCAACATCAGATCTAAGTAATTCTATATTTTTCTTTTTTAATGATTTATCTAATCCTGAATTAGTCATTACTGTTCCTACTACTTTGGAATTAAATGATGGGTTATCAATGTTTGCAATAGTTAAGATGAAAAGAATCTGATCCCCATCTAATATTTCTCCTTGTTCATCGATAATTAATATTCTGTCAGCATCACCATCAAGTGCTATTCCTAGATCAGAATTTGTAGCTTTAACAGTGTTTTTAATTGTTTCTGGGAATGTGGAACCACAATTTTTGTTGATGTTATATCCATTAGGTGAACAGGCTATAGGTATAACCTCTGCTCCAAGCTCAAGCAATAATTGAGGAGCTATTTTATAGGCTGCACCATTAGATGCATCTACCACTATTTTTAATCCTTCAAGAGGTTGGGTGTCCTGGCTAAAAACCTTAAAGAGAAGTTCTTTGTATTTATCTCTAGAATCAGCAGAACGATAGGCTTTACCAATCATATTAGCTGTTTTAGTTATAGGGCTCTCACTAAGTTTGGACTCAATTATATTTTCAAGTGATGAATCTATCTTTTCACCATTTTGGTTAATAATTTTAATCCCATTGTATTCATAAGAATTATGTGAAGCACTAATAACAATACCAAAATTAGTATCTGACTCTCTTACATAATGAGATATTGCTGGAGATGGCAGAGGCCCTAACAAGATTACTTTTAGTCCGTAAGCAACAAATGCAGATTCTAATGCTGATTCAAACATATATCCTGAAATTCTAGTGTCTTTACCAATTGCAACTTGTCCACCATTTGGTGTTAATGTTGAAGCAATTGCAGACGCTAACCTCATAGTAAAATCTACAGTCATAGGGTGTTCCCCTACTCTGCCTCTGATCCCATCAGTTCCAAATATTTTATTATTTTCATTCATAATTCATCTCTCTAATTAGAGAATCGACTATTCTATAGCTATTAGTGGCTATTTAGCTAATTTTTATGCTATTTGTAAAAAGATAAATGACTAATAAATGACTAATTTATTAGTGTTCGGTGGCTGGTCCACCAATGTCAGAAGTTGGCGTAGTGTTGTCAGATGAATCATCATTAGAATCCCAATCTTCAGGTGGTTTTGGTTCTTTATCATCCATAATATCTTTTAATTGATTGCTATCAATCGTTTCGTATTTAATGAGTGTTTCAGCCATTTTATGAAGACGGTGAATTTGTTTACTAATAATGCTTGTTGCTTTTTCATATGTTTGATCAATAATTTTCCGGATTTCATCCTCTATTAGTTTAGCTGTTACATCTGACACTTGTTTTGTTTGAGTAACAGACCGACCAAGGAAAACTTCCCCCTCTTCTTCGGTGTAAGTTAAAGGTCCTAATTTTTCTGATAAACCCCATTTAGTAACCATGTTTCGGGCAATTTCTGTGGCTCTTTCGATATCATTTGATGCACCAGTAGTAACTGCTTCTTTACCAAAAATAATTTCTTCTGCAACTCTGCCTCCGAACAGACTAGTGATTTGTCCCAATAAACGTTGTTTGCTCATACTATATCGGTCATCTTCTGGAAGGAACATGGTGACACCTAATGCTCTACCTCTGGGAATAATTGTTACTTTATAAACGGGGTCATGCCCATCAATTGATAAACCAACAATAGCATGACCTGCTTCATGATAAGCAGTCAATTTTCTTTCATCTTCACTCATTATTAAAGATTTACGTTCGGTGCCCATCATGATTTTGTCTTTTGCTTTATCAAGATCATCCATATTCACATATTCTTTATTTGCCCTCGCAGCAAGAAGTGCTGATTCATTAACTAAATTAGCTAAGTCAGCTCCAGAAAAACCAGGGGTACCTCTGGCAATGATTGAAGGTTTTACATTTTTATCTAGGGGGACTTGTCTCATATGAATTTTCAGAATTTGTTCTCTGCCTTTTACATCTGGGAGAGGGACAACAACTTGCCTATCAAAACGACCAGGTCTAAGGAGTGCAGAATCCAATACATCAGGTCTATTTGTAGCTGCAATTACTATTACGCCTGCATTTTCTTCGAAACCATCCATTTCCACCAGTAACTGATTTAGAGTTTGTTCTCGTTCATCATGACCTCCTCCAAGGCCTGCTCCACGTTGTCTTCCTACAGCATCTATTTCATCAATAAATATAATGCATGGTGAGTGTGATTTTCCTTCTTGAAACATATCTCTAACTCTAGAAGCTCCAACACCAACAAACATTTCCACAAAGTCAGATCCTGATATTGTAAAAAAAGGAACCTTTGCTTCTCCAGCAATTGCTCTAGCTAATAGTGTTTTTCCTGTACCTGGAGAGCCAACCATTAAAACACCTTTAGGAATTTTACCACCCAGTCTTTGAAACTTTGATGGGTCTTTTAAAAATTCCACTATTTCCATTACTTCCTCTTTGGCTTCCTCGATACCTGCTACATCTGCAAAAGTAACATCAATTTGATTTTCACCTAAGAGTCTTGCTTTACTTTTACCAAAGGACATAGCACCTTTTCCTCCACCTATCCCGCCTTGCATTTGTCGCATAAAATAAATCCATACACCAATGAGAAGGATAACTGGAAAAGAATTGATCAATAGGCTAACTAGGATATTTGGACTTTTAGGTGGTGTTGCACTAATTCTCACTCCTGATTTATTTAGTTCACCTATAAGTGCAGTATTGTCGGTTTCAGGGTTATAGGTTAAAAATTTCTCTCCATTAATCCTTACGGCTTTAATTAAATCATCTTCAAATACAACTTCACTGATATTTCCAGTTTTTACTAATTCAAGAAAAGATGAGTAATCGATTGTTTTTTGTCTAATAGAATTTGGTGAAAAAGACTGAAACAGGGTTAACATTACAATCCCTATTACAATCCAAACCATGGCGTTTTTAAAAAAGTTATTCATATATTTTGAGTATACCTAATCTTTGTTCCTATCGCGTACGTTTCTTTACTTTCAGGTCTTGAAGCATTGGGTTTGAAGATATTAACGTTTTTAAACGTTTGATCCATGTCTTTTTTAAATTCTTCAAATCCAAGGCCAATAAATATTTTAATTACTAATACACCACTAGATGTAAGACCAATTTTCGAAAATTCAAGTACATTTTTTGCAATTTCATAAAAGGAGAACTGGTCGGTTATATTATTTCCAGTTTTATTGTTCGATATGTCAGACAATATGAGGTCAAATTTACTCTTATTGACTTTGAGTATTTCCTCCTGAATAGATTCACTAGTGAAATCACCCAGGATAAAATGAACACCAGGAATTGGTTTCATGGGCTCAATATCATTAGCAACAATGTGTTTTAGTTTTGTTTTTTCACAAGCATAATTTGACCAACCACCTGGTGCAGAACCTAAATCAAGAATTGATTTTGGTTTCTTAAGAATTTTATATTTTCTATTTATTGCATCTAATTTAAAGACTGATCTTGAACGATAACCTAATTTCCTAGATTCACTAAAAAACTTATCTTTGGATTGATTTTTTCGCCAGTGTTGACTAGACATTTTGGAAAACTTTTAAGTGTACTTGATATTTATAATTTGAAATGACTGTGTTTTATCACCAATTGATAATTCAACTAGATCGTCTATTGACTTACCAATTAGTGATCTTGACAATGGTGCTTTATAAGATATAAGTCCCTCATCAATATTTGCTTCGTCTTCCCCTACAATTTTATATTTAATTTCTTGGTCGTTATCTAGATCAATAATAGTAACTGTTGACCCAAAGACAACCTTTCCAGAGACGTTTAGTTTTGTTATATCGATTATTTCAGCAGTAGATAATTTTGATTCAATTTCATTAATTCTGCCTTCTACAAAACTTTGTCGTTCTTTAGCTGCATGGTATTCAGCATTTTCTTTAAGATCGCCAAACTCTCTTGCTGTAGCAATAGCTATAATTATTTCAGGTCTATCTTTAGATTTAAGAGTCTTTAATTCTTTACGAAGTAAATCTTGACCTTTAACTGTCATTACATGTTTATCCATTAGATTAATTCTAAAGGTTCTGTAATTTATTTACAGTTATTGTGTCAAGAAAATCAAATGACTCTATAGTTGCGGCTGCAGCTTCTAAGCTTGTGTAATAGGTGATATTAGCAATAACAGCTTCTGCACGAATTGAAAAAGATTCTTCTATTGATTGCTTACCCTCTGTGGTATTTATAATTAAGTCAATCTCCTTACTTTTAATAAGATCAACAATATGAGGCTGACCTTCATGAACTTTATTGATATAAGCACACTTTATTCCATTATTTTTTAGAAATTCTGAGGTCCCTTTGGTTGCAATTATTTCAAAATTATTCTGAGTTAGAAAATCAGCCACTTGTATCAATTTATTGGTTTTGTCAGGTTCTCTTACTGAAATAAACACATTACCCCGGTCAGGAATCACAACTCCAGCTGCGTATTGAGATTTAATATATGCTTCACCAAAAGTTTCTCCTATGCCCATTACTTCACCAGTAGATTTCATTTCAGGTCCTAGTATAGGATCAGCATCTGGAAATTTGTTGAATGGAAAGACGGGTCCTTTTACTGAAAAAAAACTAGGTTTATATGAATGATTAATTTGTTGTTCTTTAAGGGGAATGCCGATCATTGTTCTGGCTGCTATTTTAGCTAATTGGTTACCTGTTGCTTTGGAAACAAATGGGACAGTTCTTGAAGCCCTTGGGTTTACTTCCAAAATAAATATTTTATTTTTTCTTATAGCAAATTGTGCATTAACAAGACCAATAACGTTCAGTTTTTTTGTAAATTGAATCATTTGGCTGACTAGCTCATCTTGCAAGCTATCCGAAAGGCTAAATGCTGGTATTGAACAGGATGAGTCTCCTGAATGAACACCAGCTTGTTCTATATGTTCCATAATTCCACCAATTAGAACATCTTCACCGTCTGAGACAGCGTCAACATCAACTTCAATGGCTTTATTTAGAAAATGATCCAATAACACCGGTGATTCATTTGATACCTTAACGGCTTCTCTCATGTAGGTTGCTAATTCTTCATCGTTATATACTATTTCCATTGCCCGGCCACCCAAAACATAAGAAGGTCTTACAACCAATGGGTATTCTACTTTTTTTGCATTAGTCAGTGCTTGTTCTAAATTAGTTGCCACTTCATTGTAAGGCTGTCTAAGATTTAGTTCGTTAACAAGTTCTTTAAATAATTCTCTATCCTCTGCAATGTCGATAGATGAAGGTTGCGTACCTATAATTGGAGCACCAGCTAATTTAAGCGATTTTGCAAGTTTTAAGGGTGTTTGTCCTCCAAATTGAACAATAATTCCCTCAGGTTGTTCAACTTCAATGATTGCCATTACGTCTTCAAATGTTAAAGGTTCAAAATAAAGTCTATCTGAGGTGTCATAGTCAGTTGAGACAGTTTCGGGGTTACAATTGATCATGATTGATTCATACCCTGCTTCTGAAACTGCCATGGCAGCATGTACACAGCAATAATCAAATTCAATACCTTGACCAATTCTGTTAGGGCCACCACCTAGAATTATAATTTTTTTGTTAGTCGTTGGTCTTGATTCACACTCATCATCATAAGTTGAATAAAGGTAAGCAGTGGAAGTTTCAAATTCACCAGCACATGTGTCTACTCTTTTGAACACTGGTTTGAGATCAACTTCTATTCTTTTTTTATATACTTCGTGCTCATTAGTTGAACATAGGTTTGCTATTCTTGAATCTGAGAATCCTTTTTTTTTCAATTCTCTTAGAAAATCTTTATCTAAAGTAGCAATGGTTCGTTTTTTTATTTCTGTTTCTAAATCGATAATTTCTTTAATATAGGAAAGAAACCAAGGATCAATTTTCGTAAGGTTATAGACTTGATTTATTGAGTAACCCTCCCTGAAAGCTTGCCCTATGTAAAATAAACGCTCAGGACTTGGTCTTTGAACCATTTCCTCAAAGTTATTCCCTACTTCCATATCTGTAAAACCGTCATGGTTTGATTCCAAACTTCTTATGGCTTTTTGTAAAGATTCTTGAAAATTTCTACCAATAGCCATTGCTTCACCAACAGATTTCATTTGTGTTGTTAATGTTGAATTTGCTTTTGGAAACTTTTCAAAAGTAAATTTTGGTATTTTTGTAACAACATAATCAATAGTAGGTTCAAAAGATGCCGGGGTTGAACCACCTGTAATATCATTTTTTAATTCATCTAATGTGAATCCAATAGCTAATTTTGCAGCAATTTTAGCAATTGGAAAACCTGTTGCCTTGGAAGCTAATGCTGATGATCGAGAGACTCTTGGATTCATTTCAATGACAATCATTTTCCCGTTTTCAGGATTCACTGCAAATTGAACATTTGATCCACCGGTATCTACACCTATCTTTCTGAGTATTGCGATTGAGTGATTTCGCATAATTTGAAATTCTTTATCGGTTAACGTTTGAGCAGGGGCAACTGTTATCGAATCTCCTGTGTGAACACCCATAGGATCTACATTTTCTATAGAACAAATGATAATAGCGTTATCATTTTTATCTCTGACAACTTCCATTTCATATTCTTTCCACCCCAATAACGATTCTTCTATCAACACTTCATTGGTTGGTGATAGTTCTAATCCTCTATTAACAATAGTTGTGAACTCATTTTCATCATTAGCAACACCGCCGCCACTCCCACCAAGTGTAAATGAGGGCCTAATGATCACTGGATATTTTAATAATGCTGCTATTTCTAATGCTTCATTAAGATTATTAGCTAATCCTGATTTAGCGACATCAATGTTTATATCTTGCATGGCTTGTTTGAATAATTCTCTATCTTCAGCTGTATCTATAGCTATTTTAGATGCACCTATAAGCTCTACATTATGTTCTTCTAAGATACCTCTAGATGCTAGATCAAGAGCTGTATTCAAGCCTGTTTGACCTCCCATAGTTGGTAAAAGAGCATTTGGTTTTTCATTTATTATAATTTTCTCAATTGTTTTCCAATTAATCGGTTCGATGTAAATTGAGTCAGCACTGTCTGGGTCAGTCATAATTGTTGCTGGATTAGAGTTTACTAAAATTACTCGATAGCCTTCCTCTTTAAGGGCTTTACAAGCCTGTGTCCCTGAGTAGTCAAATTCACATCCTTGGCCAATAATTATAGGTCCTGCTCCGATTATGAGAATTGATTCTATGTCTTTTCGTTTAGGCATTTTTCATTAAGTTTGAAAATTTTACAAATAAGGGGTTAATATCATGAGGACCAGGTGATGCTTCAGGGTGACCTTGAAAACTAAAGGCATTTGAGTTTTTTATTGCAATACCTTGAATTGAATCATCAAACAATGATCGATGAGTAATTGATATTTCTTCAGGTAAGTTATCCTCATCAACTGTGAAACCATGGTTCTGACTCGTAATAAAAACTTCCTTTGTTTTTAGGTCTTGCACAGGGTGATTGGCACCGTGATGACCAAATTTCATTTTTTTTGTTTTAGCTCCTGCCGCTAATGCCAGAAGTTGATGACCTAGACATATTCCAAAAACTGGAACTTTATTTCTTATGATCTCTCGAATTGTTTTTATTGCATATAAACAAGGTTCAGGATCACCAGGGCCATTAGATAAAAAAACACCATCTGGATTAAAAGCTTCTATTTCCTGTGCAGTGGTTATAGCTGGTACCACGATAACCTCACAATTCGAATCAGTAAGGAGATTTAGAATATTAGTTTTAATTCCAAAATCCATGGCAACAACTTTATATTTAGATTCTCCAGCTTTTTTATTTCTTGGATTAAAGAGATAAGATTTTTGTACACTAACTTCTTTTGCTAAGTCTAAGCCTGATAATCCTGAAAATGATTTTGCTAGGTTAATACATTTATTAACATTCTTATAATCAGTACTTATACAACCCTTCATTGCTCCATGTTTGCGTAAATGATTGGTTAGTTTTCTGGTGTCGATATCAGCAATTGCAATAACTTTATGTTTTTGTAGAAAGCTCTGTAAATCATTTTCATTTCTCCAGTTACTAGCAACTGGTGATGATTCTCTGATTACAAGTCCTGATAGGTATGTTTTTTTGCTTTCAAAATCTTCTGAATTTGTTCCCGTGTTACCAATATGAGGATATGTTAAGGTAACAATTTGTTTATAGTAAGATGGATCTGTTAGGATTTCCTGATACCCAGTCATTGCTGTATTGAATACAACCTCACCAATAGAAGAACCTTTTGAACCAATTGAATTACCTTTAAAAATTGTCCCGTCTTCTAATGTGAGTACCGCTTGTGTCAATTTATAGTCCTATTTATTTGCAAAAAGGGAAGGAACCTGTAAGGTCCTTCCCTATAATTTGTTTCGAACCCAAAACATATTAGGATCAAATTTTTCTTATGTCACGTACTAATTTATGTTTTTAAACTAACAATTTAATTAAGTGATTAAATTCCTAAGCGATTAAAAAAGTTTTTTACACTTTCTGACCATTTATTTTTATTAGGTCGATGTTCTTTTTTACTGGAATTTATAGATTCTTCAAACGATTTCAAAATATTTTTTTGCTCATTATTTAAGTTAATAGGTGTTTCTATTTGGATTGAACAAAATAAATCTCCACTAGTTCTGTCACGATAAGATTTTACGCCTTTACCTCTTAATCTAAATACTTTTCCAGATTGAGTTTCAGTTGGAATAGATAAATTTACTGCTCCATCTATGGTGGGAACCTCTATGGTTCCGCCTAAAGCTGCTTTAGAAAAACTTAAAGGAACTTCACACATCAAGTGACTTCCCTCTCGTTTAAAAATAGGGTGTTTTCTAAGTTTGATATCAACATATAGATCCCCTGAAGGCCCTCCCTTAATACCTGCTTCACCTTCATTGGATAACCGGATACGATCATCATGGTCTACGCCAGGAGGAATTTTAATTGAAATTGTTCGTTCTTTCTGAACTCTGCCTGATCCAGAACAATCAAGACATGGGTCTTTTATAATTTCTCCAGTTCCACGACAGTCTGGACAACTTTGTTGTAAAGTAAAAAAACCTTGCTGTACCCTCACTGAACCTCTGCCGTTACATCGTTGACAAGAACTTGCAGTTGTTCCTTTTTTTGCACCCGAACCATTGCAATTCGAGCAAGTTGTCAATGATGGGATATTAATTTTAATTGTTTCACCAAATACAGCTTGTTCTAGATCTAAATCTAATTCGTACCTTAAATCAGATCCTCGTTGTGAACTATTTTGTCTTCTTTGACCTCTTGAATTACCAAAGATATCTCCAAACATATCACCAAAAATATCATTAAATCCATCGCCCGTTTTAAACCCTCCGCCCATTCCGCTCTGAGTATTTAAGCCTTCATGACCAAATTGGTCATAAGCAGTACGTTTTTGACCATTTGATAACACTTCATAGGCTTCTTTTGCCTCTTTAAAATTATCCTCTGAAGTCTTATCCCCAGGATTACGATCTGGGTGGTATTTCATTGCCAGCTTTCTATAAGCTTTTTTTATCTCAGCATCAGATGAGTTTTTTTGAACACCTAGTGTTTTGTAGTAATCCTGTTTACTCATAACTGCCCTTTAAAATGACAAGATAGACATGTTGTCTATCTTGTATGTTACTGAATTTATAAAAATAATTTATTTAGTATCTTTATCTTCCTCAACTTCTTCGTATTCAGCATCAACAACATTATCATTTTCTGATGAATCATCATTGTTATTGGATTCATTATTTGCTTTGCTCTGAGCTTCTTCAAATGCTTTTTGAGCTATACCTACTGACGCTTCTGATAATGCTTTAACCTTGGCTTCAATAGTGTCTTTTTCATCTCCCTTGAGAGCATCTTTCAAATCACCCAAAGCAGCTTCGACATTAGATCTTTCATCAGCTGTTACCTTGTCTCCTAATTCTTCGAGTGTTTTGTCAGTTGCATGAACCAATTGATCACCTTGATTTTTAATATCCACAAGATCTCTGAATTTTTTGTCTTCTTCTGCATTTGACTCAGCATCAGAAATCATTTGCTCTACTTCTTCATCCGATAAACCACTGGATGCCTTAATAACAATTTTCTGTTCTTTTCCAGTTTCCTTATCTTTAGCAGAAACATTAATTATTCCGTTGGCATCAATATCAAAGGCTACTTCTATTTGAGGCATACCTCTTGGTTTGGATGGAATGTCAGTTAAATCAAATCTACCCAGTGATTTATTATCTTGTGCTTTCTCTCTTTCACCTTGTAGGACATGGATAGTAACAGCGGTTTGATTATCTTCAGCTGTTGAGAATATCTGTTCTGCTTTAGTTGGAATGGTGGTGTTCTTTTCTATTAGTTTTGTTGTAACAGCACCAAGCGTTTCGATACCTAATGAGAGTGGTGTAACATCTAATAATAAGACGTCTTTAACATCACCTGAAAGGACACCACCCTGTATGGCAGCACCGATAGCAACTGCTTCATCTGGGTTAACATCTTTTCTAGGTTCAACACCAAAAAATGCTTTAACCTCTTCTTGAACTTTTGGCATTCTCGTTTGTCCACCTACCAATATAACATCATTGACCTCTCCAACACTAAGACCAGCGTCTTTAAGAGCTGTCTTACAAGGCTCGATCGTTTGAACAATAAAATCTTCGACGAGAGATTCAAGTTTAGCTCTCGTTAATGTTAAATTTAAATGTTTAGGGCCTGATGAGTCAGCAGTTAAATAAGGAAGATTAATGTCTGTTTGAGCTTGGTTTGATAGTTCTATTTTTGCTTTTTCAGCAGCTTCTTTTAAGCGTTGAAGTGCTTGGGTGTCTTTAGTGACATCCATGCCTGTTTGTTTCTTAAACTCATCAAGTAAGTAATCCATAATTCTAAGATCAAAATCTTCACCACCTAAGAAGGTGTCACCGTTTGTTGCAAGAACTTCAAATTGGTTTTCACCATCAACATCAGCGATTTCAATAATAGATACATCAAACGTCCCGCCACCTAAATCGTATACAGCAATTTTTCTATCTCCACGTTTTTTATCGAGACCATAGGCCAATGCTGCTGCAGTTGGTTCATTAATAATTCTCTTAACGTCTAAACCAGCTATCTTGCCTGCATCTTTAGTTGCTTGTCGTTGAGAGTCATCAAAATAAGCTGGCACTGTGATAACCGCTTCAGTAACTTCTTGTCCTAAATAGCTTTCAGCAGTTTCTTTCATTTTTCTCAAAACTTCGGCAGCAATAGCAGGAGGAGATGTTTCTTTTCCATTTGCCAGTACCCAAGCATCACCGTTTTTTGCTTTCTTTATTTTAAACGGAACTTTATCCATGTCTTTTTTTACAACAGAATCATCAAACTTTCTTCCAATGAGTCGTTTTATTGCGTGTAAAGTGTTTTCAGGGTTACTGACAGCTTGACGTTTTGCTGATTGACCGACGAGTGTTCTGTCCCCATCTTTTGAGTATGCAACAATTGAAGGTGTTGTTCTATCTCCTTCAGAATTCTCTATTACTTTAGTTTGATCACCATCCATAATGGCAACGCATGAATTTGTTGTTCCTAAATCTATTCCTATTACTCTTCCCATGATTTCCTCCATAAGGTGTTTGTTTAGATATATGAACGGTTAGATAATTTTCAAGTAATGAAAACTATTTTTCTTTTTCAGAAGCGACGATTACTCTTGCTGGTCTTAACAACCTTTGATTTAAACGATATCCTTTTTGTACGACTTGAACTATGTACCCAGGCTCAACTTGATCAGTGTCTTGCATACTTATCACTTCATGTAATTCAGCGTCATATTTCATATTTTCTGGATTAATTGTTTCGATTGAAAATCTTTCTAACACACTTTGCAAAAGTTTAAATGTTGCATTTTGACCTTCAATAAAAGTTTCAGCTCCTTCTTTTGTCGATGTGTCCACTAACACCCCAAGTTCAAAACTATCAAGAACAGGTAATATTTCTCGAAAGACTCTTTCAATAGAGCTTTTATTGGTATTTTCAATATCTTTAATAGTGCGTTTTCTTAGATTATCTATTTCAGCTTGAAGACGGAGAACTTTATCCCAATTTTCATCAGCTTGTTTTTGTAGTTCATCGATATTGTCAGAATCGTTTGATTCTATGGAGCTTTCTTCAGGTTCTTCAATATCTGATAGCTTAATATCTTCTGATGTTTTTTTGTCCTTCATTTGAACACCTCTGAATTCAACATAAGGTCAAAATATATTATTTCAATGACTGACTAAGTAATTTAGCAGTCACATCAACAATTGGAATGACCCGTTGATAAGCTATTCGAGTAGGCCCAATAACTCCTAGAACACCTACAGAGCCCACTTCATTCGTGTAAGGTGCGGTTATTAAGGTGCAGTTATCAAATATTCTATAACCTGATTCTTGACCAATAAATATTTGAATATTACTTGTTGACATACTTTTATCTAGCAGTTGCAGGAGTAGTTGTTGTTCATTAAATGCGTCAAATAGTTCTTTTAATTGATTTATGTCAGAGAGTTCTTCAAAGTCAAGTAACTGATTTTTTCCTGTCACAACATACTCATCTTTATTTTGATTGGTAAGTAGTTCATCAGCAATATTAATAATGTCGTTCATTAAAGAATTGGCAAGTGCAGATGTTTCTTTTAATTGAGTTAGTAAATTATTTTTTATGTATTCAAAAGATCTACCAACATAATTTTGATTTAAATAGTTAGCTGAGATTTGAAGTTCATCTCTGCTAAAGTTTCTTTTCATTTGGAGTATCTTATTTTCAACTTCTGAGTCGTTAATCACTACAATAGCTAAAACTCTTTGTTCTGATAACGGTATGAAGTCAATTTCCTTTAGTGTACTTTTATGTTGTTTAGGCACAGTAACAATGCCAGCTAGTTGCGTAATGGCTGATAATGTAGTGGATACGTTAGTGGCTAGATCTTTATTGCTTGATTTAGTTTGACTTACAGTGTCCTTTATTGAGGCAATTTCATTGCTATCAACAGGTTGAAATTCTAATAGTCGGTCAATAAAAAAACGATAGCCCTTAGAAGTAGGTATTCGTCCAGCAGAAGTATGCGGGGAGGCTATAAAGCCGAGATCTTCAAGATCAGACATAACATTCCTTATAGTTGCTGAACTTAAATTGAATCGATTATATGATGATAATTTCTTAGACCCAATAGGGGTACCCTCTTCAATATAGTTGTCGATAATAGCTGATAATATTTGTTTGGCTCTATCTGATGGAGTCTTATTTTTCATTTCTTCGGTCATTAATAATTGAGTATCGATTTAAGCTAATGTTGAATTAATCTGATATCATTTCCAAATATTTAAACAGAGTCAATATATTAGTTGATGACTAAATACAAAAAAATAGTTTTTTCAGGCAATACAAAAGATGAAAGTTCCTTTTTATCTGTTGAACCTTTGATTGAAAAATATCAGGAAAAAGGTATTCAAGCTGTTGCAGTAGATCCGAAAAATAATCATGACACTAACTCTATAATGGAGAATGCTGAGCTAATAGTTTCAATCGGTGGTGACGGCACCATGCTTCAATCCTCTAAACTTGCCTATCAATATGACATACCCATTACTGGCATCAATAAAGGCAGGTTAGGTTTTTTAACAGACATTAGCCCTCAAGAAGCTGAGCATGTTCTTGATGAAATTCTTTCCGGTAACTACAAAACTGAAAATCGAATGTTAATCGAAGCTTTTATTTCAATAAATAAAACTAAGAAATCAATTGGATATGCATTTAATGACATCGTTATTAACCGAAAAGAAACAGGTCGAATGATTAGGGTTGAAACAACAATTGACAACTCTTTTATTAATACCCATGAAGGAGATGGTTTTATAGTTGCCACTCCTACAGGTTCAACTGCTTATTCTCTTAGTTGTGGTGGGCCTATTCTAAAACCTGAAGTTGAAGCATTACTTTTGGTTCCTATTTGTCCTCATTCACTTAATGATAGACCCATGGTGGTGCCTTCTTCATCAGAGATTATACTGCGTTGTGATAGTGGCCAAAATGTTAGCGCTGGCATTGATTTAGACGGCGATACTGTTTCTGAGATGAACATGGGTGAAGATCTAGTAATAAAAAAAGCTGCTAAATCCATCTGCTTACTACATCCAGAGAATTACGACTACTTTGATAACTTAAAATCAAAACTTCTATGGGGAAAAGATAAACGTCATGAGTAAACAATATAAAACACTAGTCTTGTTCGTTATTCTTTTAGCATCATCCTGTGTATACAGACCTGATTTACAACAAGGTAATCTTCTAAATATTGAGAACATTGACCGAATTCAAGTTGGCATGACCAAAAGCCAAATAAAATATTTACTCGGAGGCCCGGTGGTTGGAACTCCTTATGAAGAAAATCGTTGGGATTATATTTATTTATATCAACCTAGAATGGATATAGGATCTAATGAAAACAGTCAGCGTTATTGGTTGATCGTCTATTTTGAGAATGAAAAAGTTATCAGGATTGAAAAAGACGTCGAAACAAATCCTAATTAGTTAACAGTTATTATAATTTTTCTTTAAAAGCATTGACGATTGATTCACTGACTGTATTGAGATTTTTCTTAAAGGCAAATTCTAATAGTGGATTATTCAGTGCATAATCCATTTTAAAATCTAGTTGAGTACCTTGATTAGTGATTGTGTTAAACAACCACACTGCATGAAAAGTTTTAAACGGACCATCTTGTAGATCCATAATGATTGATTCATTGTTTTTAATGGTATTTTTTGTGGTCAAAGAACTTTTAATTCCAAAAAAATCCAGTTTTAGCTGGGCAATAATATAATCATCTTGTTGTTGTAAGATAGTAGATGTTTTACAGAAAGGAATAAAATTTTGGTATTTATTAACATCATACAACAAAGAAAAGACTTCATTAATTGGTTTTTCTATAACAAATGAGCGTTTAAAATGGTTCACAAAACTAAAATAAATTTATTGCATTGAAGAAAACAATTAGGACGCCAATTGGAGCAACAACACCAGCTAAGAACCTCCATATATTATATGCAATTGGTGAAATATCATTGAGTTCAGACCGACTAGATGACTTGGACATAAACCAGCTAGCAAATATTGTAAACAGCATGCCACTTATAGGTAACAGGATATTGCTTGTTAAATAATCGACATTATCAAATAAAGTACCTTTCCAAAAAATAAAATCAGATAAATCATTGAAAGATAGAATAGTTAAGAATCCTAGGGACCATATGAGAAAACCAATAGTTAATGCTGCTGTTGTACGATTTACCTTTAGCTCTTCAATCATCCATGCCACTGATGGTTCAAGCAAACTAATAGCTGATGTAATGGCTGCAAAACTTAACAGAATGAAAAACAAAGCCCCAAACATTAGACCGCCATTAATGTCTGAAAAAGCTAACGGTAACGTTAGAAATATTAATCCAGGGCCTTGAGTTGGTGCAAGATTATTGTCAAAAACAATCGGAAAGATAACGAGACCTGCCAAGAGAGCTATTAAAGTATCACAAACAATGATAGTGACTGTGGTTTTAACTATAGATTCTCTATTAGGTAAATAAGCACCGTACATGACAACACAACCCATTCCTAAACTAAGTGTAAAAAAGGCATGACCCATGGCCGCGAGAATGCTATCGCTGGTTATTTTACTAAAATCAGGTTTAAGCAGAAATTCAACGCCTTTTGTAAAATCACCCTGAGTTACTGAATATATTAAAAGGATCAGCATTATTATAAGTAAAGCTGGCATCATTACTTTAACAGTTTTCTCTAAACCATTTTTAATCCCTTTAGCAATAATTATTACTGTCGATATCATAAATAGAGTATGAAATATGGCTTGTGTTTTTATTGAGCCTGTTAGTTCATTGAATATAAAATTAACTTCTTCGGAGTTAACTTCATTAAAAACGCCACTAATTGATAAAACAAAGTAGTGTAATGTCCATCCTGCAATCACACTGTAATACGAGAGAATCAAGAAACCGGCAAATAAACCTATAAAACCAACTATTTTCCATGAGCCATTGCCAGTTTCTTCTTTACCTAGAAGTTTCATTGACGTAATTGGGTTCCTTCGTCCTCGTCTTCCTAAAAGAATTTCTGAGACCATAATTGGAAAGCCAATAATAAAAATACAAATAAGATAAATTATAACAAAAGCCCCGCCTCCATTAGCGCCAGCAATGTATGGGAACTTCCATATATTTCCTAAACCTATAGCAGACCCAGTAACAGCTAGAATAAAAGTTACTTTTGAGGACCAGAGACCCTGCAGTGATTTTCGTTCATTACTTGAAATGTTATTACTCATTTACTTTAAAGCGTTATAGTCTTAAGGTTTTGTAAACTAAATTATTTAAACTCATATGGCAAATACAATTGTAGAGAATAAAAAAGCTTTATTTGATTTTATTATTGAAGATCAATTTGAGGCTGGCATTTCATTGAAAGGATGGGAAGTCAAAAGCCTGAGAGATAACCGTGGACATATTAAAGAAAGTTATGCAATTCTTAAAAAGAATGAAGTGTTTTTAATAGGTGCACATTTCTCTCCACTACAGAACGCAAACTTAAGTGACGAGAGCGAAATAACCAGGTCGAGAAAACTGCTACTTAATAAAAAAGAAATCTCTAAACTTATTGGTTTAATTCAACAAAAAGGATACACCTTAATACCGATATCTTTATATTGGAGACGCGGTAAGGTTAAGGTTAAGTTAGGATTAGCAAAAGGGAGAAAGCAAACCGATAAAAGAATGCTTATAAAAGAACGAGATTGGAAAAGAGAACAACAAAGATTAGGAAAAAAACAACTGCGAGGAAGTTAATCTTTCTCTTAGCTAACAAATTTTTTATTTTTTATTTATGAACTACTTAAAAATAACATTAACGCTACTAGCTTTAGCAAATTTCTCAGTTCATTCAGGGGAAATGTCTGGTTGTAATTTTAATGAAGATGATCTTGGAAAACGATATCCGATGAAAATGAGTGAAATGAGTGCTAATAAATATGATCAATTAAAAGAAAAATTACCTGGTCTTGCACCGCTAACAAATGAACAAATCTCAAACATGATGAACATGATGGGTCCAAATTATTACTGGCCTATTTCTAAAGATAATGATTCTGAAAATGGGTTATTAATTCTAGCCCACGGCTATGGTCAAGAAGGTGATGCAGAGCTTTATGGCAGTATGGAAGAGTTCCAAGATGATTATGTCACTTCACTTGCTTTAGGTATGAGTATGATGACTTCTGACCATATAGGTTGCACCATTGAAGAAATAACTCAGAAATCTGTAGATAATATTTTTGTTGTGCCGGTTAGTAGTACCCCATTTAATACTCTAGTTAGACAATGGAGATATATATTTAAACTTGAAAATGACTATACCTACTCAGATGTTAAACAAATTGATTCTAATAAAATTAAATTTCTTGAACCAATCAGCGACAGTATTTATGCAAAAAAGATAGTCTTAGAATATGCAAATGAGATTAGTTTAGATCAAAATAAGGAAGTTATTATTATCATTGCCCATGGTCCTGTTAACGCTGATGATAATGATAAAGAATTAAAGTTAATGAATAATATTGGACAATACATTTTGAACAACTCTAACTTTTCTGACGTAGAAGCTTTTACACTTCAAGATGATGCACCAAAAGAAGTTCGTGAACAAAATGTTGCATCCATAAAGACATTTATTGAGAAATCTAACAGAGAAGGTAAGCGGGTTTTAATGGTTTCAAACTTAATGTCAGGAAAAGGCATCCAAAAAAGTATCAAATCTGATTTCAATGGCCTTAGTTATACATTTAATTCAAAAGGGTTGTTAGCACACCCTCTCTTCAAGGAGTGGATTGTAAATTCTATTCAATCGCAATAGATATTCTGGTTTAAAGTTATTTACTAAGTTGAGATAATGGTATCTTGTTTAATTATATAGGGGGCGACAAGGTTTCGACGTTGGTATTGAAACTCTATGTGCATGTCGAGGTTCAGGATCCTCGTAAAACAGTCTGAATTAAATTAGTTGCAAATAACAACTACGCACTAGCTGCATAAACCAGCTGGCATTAGTTTAATCTTTCTTGGAGGACTAAATTAATGACAATTATCCGAGATCGTGATTATTGTTCTTCTGTAAATAATCATTAAACCTTAATCAGAGGATCGCTATTTAGCTACCTTCCTGTCGGTTTTAAATAGTTAAACATTAAAGATAAGGATAAACATGTAGATCATTTTGCGGATAGCTAGCGGACGCGGGTTCGATTCCCGCCGCCTCCACCAAATACGTATGTACGAGTTAATTGAAAGATATCCTAAAGACTTGGGCTTTCATATGCCTGCAGAATGGTCTTTACATCATCAAACATGGATGATGTGGCCTACAGGACTTGATATGGATAGATACCCAAACACAGACACAATAAGACAAGCTCATGCTGAAACTGCAAATCTTATAGCTGACTTCGAACCGGTGACAATTATTGCAAACACACAGGACACTGATAAATTAAAAACTATGGTTACAGATAATGTGTCCGTGATGACTGACGAGATTGATGACAGCTGGTGTAGGGATTCTGGGCCTACGTTTATTACAAATGAAAAGGAGATAGCAGGAATTGATTGGACTTTTAATAACTACGGTGAATTTTGTGGTTTAGATTATTTGAAAGATGCTGAGATTGCTGAAAAGATTATAAAACAATTAAATATTAAACATTTTAAACCACCTATAACTCTTGAAGGTGGCGCTATACATACTGATGGTAATGGAACATTGATGTTAACTGAGGATGTCATTTTTGACCCAGAAAGAAATTCCGGTCTTGATAAAAAGGAAGCTGAATATATTCTAGAAAAATACCTTGGAGTGGAAAACTTTATATGGTTAATAGCTGCTTTAGAGTTTGATGACACAGGCGGTCATGTTGATAATCTTGCTTGTTTTACTCCAAATAATCAGATAGTTGCATTGAGTGAATCTGATCGCAATGATTCAAATTATGATCGTTTAAAAGAAAATCATGAACGACTAAAATACTCAAAAAATATTGATGGAAAAGATTTTGAGATTATCTCAATACAACAACCCAGTTACAAAACCTTTCTTAATGAACGAATGCCTCTATCTTATGTCAACTTTTATATGGTAAACAATGGCATTATCTTACCTACTTTCAATGACCCTATGGATGCTCTTGCAATAGATACGATTACAACTCTTTTTAAGGATAAAAAAGTTGTTACACTTGAAGGATCGAGAATTGTTGAAGGTGGGGGTTGTGTTCATTGCATAACTCAGCAACAACCTAGTACATAGTTTAAGGAGTTTTTATGAAAAAAGTTAGTGTTGCTGCAACCCAAATGACTTGTTCGGAAGACAGTAGAGATAACATTGATAAAGCAAAGAACCTAATCAAACAATCAGTTGATGAGGGAGCGCAAATAGTACTTATTCAGGAATTATTTGAATCCGTTTATTTTTGCTGTTTAAACGACCCTAAACGTTTTGAGTTAGCAAAACCTTTCGAAAAAAACCCTTTGTTAATGGAAATGTCAGATTTAGCTAAAGAACTCTCAGTTGTGTTACCCATTAGTTTTTTTGAACAAGATAATAATACTTACTACAATTCACTTGCAATCATAGATGCAGATGGAGCCATTATAGATCGATATAGAAAATCTCATATCCCAGATGGCCCAGGTTATGAAGAAAAATATTATTTCCATCCTGGCAACACAGGATTTAACGTCTATGAAACTGCATATGCGACTATAGGGACAGGTATTTGTTGGGATCAATGGTTTCCTGAAGCAGCCAGAATCATGACTCTAAAAGGTGCAGAGTTACTGTTTTACCCTACTGCCATTGGCAGTGAGCCCGATAATTCTGATTATGATTCAAGAGACTCGTGGCAATTAGTTATGCAAGGACATTCTGCTGCTAACTGTGTCCCTGTTATAACTTCGAACCGTATTGGGACAGAAGAAAATAAACAATTTAATATGACCTTTTATGGCTCATCATTTATCTCTGATGGTACAGGAGTAAAAGTCAAAGAATGTTCACGAGATAAAGAGCAATGTATTGTTCATGAATTTGACCTTGACGAAATCAAAGAATATCGTTCATCATGGGGTTTCTTTCGTGATAGAAGAACAGATTTGTATAATGATATACTCAAGGATTAACAGATGAAAAAGCACTTTACAAAAAAAATAAACCCAATGATTAAATACTTTTTATTGATTGCTATCTTAAATTTCTCAATGAGTTTTTCTAACCTAACCTTAGCTAGGAGTACTTTAGAGATCGATGCAGCTATTGAAAGTGCACTAAATAGATTCACAGAAGAAGTAAAAGGTAGTCAAACCTATCTTGACGGCTCTAGAGGTACACTGGTAATTCCAAGAATGATTAAAGCTGGTGTAATACTAGGCATGGAATATGGAGAAGGCGCATTAATTGTTGACGGCATTAAAGTTCAATATTACAGAGCCTTTAGTACCTCCCTTGGACTACAACTTGGAGTTGGTGCAAAAGACCTAGTTATACTCTTTTTTGACGATGATGCCATGGATGATTTTCTTTATAGTTCTGGCTGGCAAGCTGGAGTTGATGGCAGTGTTGCTCTAGGAAAATATGGTGCCGGTGGTTCAATTGACACCACAGAAAGTCAAGATCCAATTGTTGGTTTTGTGTTTGGACATAAAGGAATAATTGCTGGTCTAAGTGTGGAAGGAACAAAATTTACAAAAATATGGCCTGATTCAGATGGTGACACAGTTGAAGTAGATATTGATGAATTTAATGAAACTGCTCTTGAATAAAAAAGAGCTATGTTTGCTTCTGTTTTTAATTCTCTAATATCAAGAAGAAATTTAATCACATCTACTCTTCTAGGGTATGGCTTATCAAAATCATCACCCTTAAAATCAGAGAGTCATTCTTTAAAAGACAATTCTTCCTTAGATTTTAATAATCCTAAAGATAATCTCTATGCGTTTGGTAAATTATGGGGTAGCTATGCAGATACCCCTACTTATGGAGGCTATCAAGGTGTTCAATTTGCACGTATAGGGACAAAACGACTTATCCCTCTTTTTGGATATGTTGGATTTGGTAATATGCAATCTCGACATAATAAAGATGGCAGTATCAATATTCGAGGTACAGAAGCAGGTTATTTTACAGATTTGAAAACCGGGCAGATCATAGACAATTGGCATAATCCGTGGACAAACGAAACAGTCGAAGTGTTTCCATTTATCAATAGAATGATGCGAGGTCACCTTACTGAAACAATGCCTAATTTTACAATGGGTAATTCTGCCACAGATACACCAACATTAATGAATGAAGCTGACGCTAATGTATCCACTAAATCAGTGCCTTTTATTCTGCCATGGCAGGCAATTGGTGATCAGTATTTGCTAACTTGGGAATATTCTCATGAGTACACAAATCCTGTGACTAAAGATAAATGGCCAAAAGCCCACACAACTAAAATTATTAATCCTTCGGAACATTTTAGCTTTTATATACCTCAAACTATAATGAATGATCGTTCTATCGAATCATCTCCATTTCATGCAGGCTTTATGAGAACATCCCCTTGGTGGCCATGGATGAAAATGGGTAGTAAATTAATTGATGGATGTTTATTTGGACGGATGCACAGTTACCAAATTACAGGGACCATTGATGATATACCTAAAGTAGTGTTGGACCGTGTCATAAGAGATCATCCTGATTTATTAGAGAAGCAGTCTGGATGGGGGCAAACAAATCCAAAAGGCACATGGGAAGCGTATGCACAAGAAGTGAAACCAGAAATCTTATGAAAATTAAATTTATTTTTTTAAACTTAATTATTTTTGTTAGTGGTTGCACATCTCAGTCGATAATAATCTCGACCTCTATTCCTCCACCTTTAGTCATAAGTAATAGCGACCTTAGAGTCGTGAGTTTTTTTAATGATAATGTAAATAATTACCAGTTTAAAAGTGAAGTGTTGGAGAAAACTGATAACTCTTGGGAAATTAATTTTCAAGATACCCAAAAGAATATTTTTACAATAATTCTAAACTCCTTTTTTGATAATAATAATATTAGTGATAATTTTGATAATATCTCAGATACTAGTGCTGATCTGATAATAGGTTTTAACTTAGAGTCTTTTGAATTATTAACCCCTCAAATTGCATCAAATGATAAATATTCCATCTGGATAAAATACAAAATAAATATTTATGATCAAAAAAAAGATTTAATCCAAAACTGGTCTATTACCGGTTATGGAGAACAATTAACAGGGGCTTTTAAAGGCAATGACGCAATACTGAATGCAATAAGTTTAGCCCTAAGAGATGTCGGTGCTAACCTGACTATTAAACTTGAAAGTGACATGCAAGAGCTATTAAATCTAGTGCAATGATTGTGGTAAATAAAATTTTAACCACTGGATTTATATCTTTAATAATAATCAGCGGATGCTCAACCACACGAATTGATGAAGAAGTAAGCGCTGCTTATTCAATTAAAGATAGTGAATCTATTGTCTTGTTATCAGATAGTTATCATACTGGCAATAAAACAGAAAATGATTTTATGGATTGTTTAAATAAATCTCTATTAAGAAAACAGAATACATTTAATATTATAAGCACAAATGATTTTCAAAATATGTTCTACCCTTGGTTTGAACCGAGTACAGCACCTCAGAAAATTGATGATCTACCGAAACTTCTTAACAAAGAAGTAATTAAAAATAAATTAGATCAATTACAAATTAAATATCTAATTAAAATAACTGGTGAAACTAAAACAAATGCTAGTTCAGGAGCATTATCATGTGCTGCTGGCCCTGGTGGTGGTGGTTGTTTTGGATTTGCCTGGTGGGATGATACATCGAGCTATGAGGCTTCTATATGGGATTTAAGTCAAGAAGTATCTGTTGGAAATGTTAGTGCTAGTGTGTCAGGAACGTCTGTTATCCCTGCAATTATAATACCAATTCCTATACTCGCGAGAACTCAGTCTAATGCATGTGTTGGTTTGTCAGAGCAAATTGCTGGTTTCTTCTCAAAATAAAATGATGAAATTATCTAAAATAATATTTGTTTCATTATTGATAGTCAGTTTTTGTTTCACTAATCTTTCTTTTGCAACTAATGACAAACTAGAAAGCGAAATTATTGAACTCATCAAGGAGACTAAAAGAATTTGGGATACTCAAAACTACTCTGATTTAAAATCCCTATGGGATGCAGATGATGAAAACCCAATATACATTCCTGAAGAAAGAGTTGATTTCCCCACTGATTGGAAATCACTAGAGAGATATTGGGACCCAATACCTGGTAGGAAGATATTAGAAGGAATCAGGAATGATTATTCTAATGTCAAAATAAAACTTATTTCTGATGATGTAGCAATAATTGTTATGGATCTTCACTATGATCTTAAGATTATAAACAGTAATGCTATGAGTGGTTTTGATAGGATAATGTGCGTTGTTGTAAGAAAAAATGGACAGTGGAAATATAGTGCATATATTGAAGCACCCATGAACCCAATGTCACAAGTTTCTTTAATGTGGAAAAAATCTAAAATGAATGATGAGTGGAAAAAATCTAAAATGAAAGATGATCCTGAATATTTTGAAACTTACCTTCAACTGCTTAATTTATATGAAAAAGCTGTGCCGAAAGATTTTGATGATTATTTAGACTCTATTAATAGCAATGATTAAAAAATTTAAGCTGTTACTAATAAGTATCTTCCTAATCTC